>Ga0335085_10007061_pt1 | contig 17552 bp, 9 predicted proteins | sample Lox_Sample_45_FD_206712 | JGI IMG/M metagenome (GOLD analysis project Ga0335085, IMG submission 206712) | Soil microbial communities from Loxahatchee National Wildlife Refuge, Florida, United States - Lox_Sample_4.5 | ecosystem: Environmental > Terrestrial > Soil > Wetlands | place: USA: Florida...
CAAGTTGCCATCAACCAGTCCAAAGTCCACCGGGAAGGCAGTGAGGTATTCGATCGTGGTGTCGTAGATGCCACGGTTGCAGTGGTACTCCTTGAATTTGTTCGCCATGGGCAAAGCGCCATAAATGTTTTTGAGCGTCAGACTGTAATAGGCATAGGCGTGTGTTTTGTTTTTGGCGAACGAGATGCGAAAGTCCGATTCCCGCCATACCCTCGAAACGGGATGCATGCCCAGACGTGGACCGAGATGGCGCATCTCATCCACATCCAACGTCATATCCACCACTTCATAGCCGGCGCTGCCGTCGTAGCCCAGGTAGTCGGCGACCTCTTTTACGCTGCGCTGGTCGAAGAACTCCCCGTAAGTAGACTGGGCCTCCACCACTTTGATGTTCGCGAATCCGCGGCCACGCAGGCGCTTCACCAAGTGATGAACAAGCTCTGGATCTGTGTACGTGGTGTGATCCCGCTTGTCGTAAGCGAACATGAAATTCGGCTTGATGGCTATCTGGAACTTGTGCGGGGGCTTATCCGAAGCCACTTGTTTGCGCTCGACGACGGCGTCAAACTCGGTGATGTCCAGGACACGGTCAAGCGCCTGCAATTTGTCGTTGTCCCGAATACTGGCCACGGTCACTTGCTTGCCTGAGTTGATAGCCTCAAGCCTCATCAGTGACATGTCTTCTTCCAACGCCAGGCAGCGCGCGCCCGCGGGATCAAGCACCTCGACAATGCGGCGCTGGAAGATTCCGGTGGGGAACTGGTCATTGTTCACTTCGAGGACCGGCTCACCTAGTTTTTCAAGCAGCGGCGCGCGCTGCGCTGGGAGCCCTGAGGGAGCCAGGGGGCGGACGGTCAGCTTGCCGCTCTCCATTAGTATTTCCGACGAACTCGTGCGTGCGACCACGGCGCCAAGAAAAGCCTCCAAACGATCTCTTCCCCAGTGCTCTTTCTCATCACGCAGGGTTCGCGAGTGGATTTGCACGCGTGCGGCCTGGTCATGCGGCCGAACCGCACAGAGATAGCCGTAGAGTGCCTTGGGTTCGCACAAATTCCGGAAAGTACCCACTTCGGCTTCCCCGAAATTGCTGGCGGTGACAACGTTCCACTGCGTCTCGCTCGATGTCCCGTTCCCTGCCGATTCGCGGAGCTTCAAACTGCCCGAGCGGACCTTCACCGTGTGGGGCGTAATGTAGATGCCCAGTGGATGCTCGCCCGGAAGGTTGTCGCGAAGTTCACGGGCCATTTTTGACGAGAGCTTCCTCACAAGTCTGGGAACCAGCGGAAACGAGACCGCGACCGCGTCATAAGGCTGGGCGTCGAATTCAATCCGGAGATCCGCTGCGAATTCGGCGAGGGGCGGCCCCTTCTTGCGCATCTGGGAGTAGGACGCGGAATAGCCCTCCGTCAGCTTGAAGATTGGTCCGCGATAGCGATAAGTGCCTTTGGAAACGTCAAGCTCCAGTCCCTCCAGTACCAGATCGGTGATGCAGTATCGGTCAAAGCCTCCCTTCCCGTCCTCGATCGCGAGTAGAACGTCCCAGAAGATTCCGGTATCGCCCCATGGGAAGCCTCTTTCATGTACGCCGGAGACGAAAAAGAACGGGGCCTCGATGCCATCACCCGTCTGGAGGCTGCCCGCCAGGACGAGGTTTTCATACTGGGTATCGTAGAACAACCGGACGTCCTTCAAGTATTCGTCTCTGAGGGCCCCAAAAGCAAAAGAGGTGAAAGCCGCGAGCGCGGCGGTCTTCTGCCACCACGAGGTTGTTCCCCCCACCTGCATGGACGCGATTAGTGCCGGTGCATTGACAAGTGGAAAGTAGAGTTCGCCGGCGCCGTATACCGCCGCGTGTTCGTCCTCGCCGCGATAGATGAAGGTAAGCAACGTCGTCATGTCCCTTACCGGCGTGAAGGTGCGGGGATCGTCGCGAATCTCCTTGTGGCCTAGCAAGTAGTAGGTATGGCCGTCGAGGGCCGTGAAGCGGAAGGCATAGGTCATCTGGCGTACGCCAGTCTGCGGATCCACCGTAAACAAGTTGAATCGGCCATCCCGGATGGTGAATGTCCCACCCAGCCCTGCAAACGTGATCGTGCCAGTCAGATTTGCAGGGTGTTCGAACACCCGCAGGAACCTGCCGAGATTATCGATTTCGATCCGAACGTCGAACCGCAGGGCAGCGTTCTCACTCCGCCCACGCTTCGCCCCAGCTGGCGGGTCAGTTTCGCCCACGGCCAGGAAGCCGGCCATGGATTCTGTGAATTCGAGGCTCAACTGATCCAGACTGCCCCCTTGACGGCCGTCGCGAGTCGAGACACTTGCTCGCTGGTTCTCTACCGGAAGTCCCATGGGCCCTCCTCAGATGGACGCGCTTAGAGCACAAGAGTTAAGGACACCTGCGGTTAGCTCGTCAAGATGGCCGGGCGCCCAGGACTCCTGACCAGGTTTCGAAGGGGCGTCCCCCGCGTTCATCGTCCTTGAAGAAAGCAAGATAGGTCATCAGTTGGAATTTGACGAACTCTTCCTGCTCGGGATGGACTCGAGAAAGCTGATGGTAGGGGCGCCAGGTCCCCGAGTTAAAGTAAACCTGGTCGAGAAACGCGTTGTTAACCACCAAAGAATCCAGGGGAACCATTTCGTACACATGAGTGTGCCCATAGACGATGGCCCGCGCTGCGCGACTCTTGAACGCCCCTTCCGCGGCGGCCTGGGGGTAATAAGAACTGTCTTGCGTTGCAGACTTCTCGGCAATCCAGGCATACAGACGAGAGAAGTTACCCTTGGACACCCCCTTCGAGAACTTCAGGGCCCACTCTAATTGGTCGACGTTGTCAAAAAGGTGGAAGAAAGAATGATGTTTGCGGACGAAGTCCAGCCCCAGAAGGTAGTCCACCAATCCGTCCCAGACTGCCTTGACCTGCATCTGCAAACCAGTGTCCGGACAGGTTCTCTTGAGGAGGCTGTCAACCCACACCGGAATCACAAAGGTTGGGCGAAGGTTGTCAATCTCCCGCAGGCCCGCTACGCACGCCGCGGGTAAGTTGACCTCCTGACTGACTTGCATGGCGAACTTGTCGACCAGTTCCACCACGATAGCATCACCGAGGGACGACTTATTCCGGTCGCCGTCGTAGTTGAAGGAATCATAAATATCACCATGGCGGGCAAACACCCGGTGTTCGCTATATATTTGTTGGATCGGCGCCGATTCGGAGGGGTCGTGAGGAAAAGGCGCGTTTGCCGGGGTCGTTAGCCCCATAGCTTCTCCGATGGTTTGGCGGATTTGATTATACGGCGCACCCGGCAGGTGGAAAAACCAATCATGATTGCCCACCATGTAGTGGATGTGCACCTTGACGGGTTGGCGCCCCTTGCCGTCCGGGTTCCAATCGGCAGCAGCAGGTCGGCCTTCCATAGTTGCCTGCGGAATCGTGACGGTTTCGCTGAGATTCTTCAGGGTGGCCAGTGACTCGGCATTATTATGCAGAATCGCCGAAGTGATCGCCCCAACTTTGTCGATAAAAGGCTGGCTCTGCTGATCGCCCCAGGGTCTTACATCGCTCTGAATCCCCTTCACTTGAAGCCACTGCGTCGAACGAATCACGTCTAAGACATCGCCCAACAAAATGAGATGCAAATCTTCAACTGGCTTGTATTTGCCATTGGCCCGCCAGGAAGCACCGTAGGCGAGATCGCTTAATTCGTCGCGAAAGAGCTTGAACGCTCCGTCGCGGACCGTCTCACCGCTTGTTCCATCAGTAAAATGCAGATCGCTGACAATGATCAGCATGTCATCCTCCATTATTGCGGAGCGGCTCCAATGCAGTGTTTTCAGTGCGGAAGACTAACGTTGTGAGAAATGGAGTAGGAAGGAGCCAAGCGAGCATAACAGCTCTTCCTGACCAGAGGTGGGTCTACCTATTGCCTCTGGTTTGAGATTGTACGAAAGCTACTCGTTCAATACACCTCTAACTAACCGCATGTCAATGGACAGATTGTCACCATGGAAAGCACGCCGAGTTACACCAAAACATCCGGCTCCATATCCAATGGGTCTGATGTCCTTACTAAATACTCCAGTCCTTTGCGCGAAACCGATCTCGTAAAGGACGTTGGGTTTGGATTCAGATAAGTCGGAGATGACCGCCACACTCTTCCGAATGAGTCTCCTTATCTCATCAACAATGTCACCATGAAAGTCCTCATGGTTTACGCGCTGGCAAACCGCGCCTACTGAACCTGCCGCATATGCCATAGCCACGAAATAAGTGTCATCGTAAGCGCCGGAGACGTTCAAGATTTCCGCGAGTCGCCCAGTAGCCTAAAAGCCATCAGTAGATGGGTGCCGTCAGGAGCACCCCATCCGGCGCATGGGTTCCAGCCGGGGCCGGCTTGATAGCCGACGACATCACCGGCGGAGTTATTCCCATCAACAATTTCTCGGAAAACTCCGGCCGGCCCGATACGGGTGTAAAGGGTCGGGTTAAAGTAGCCCACTCGACGTCCTAAGCCTTGGTTGATTCGGGCGATCAAGCCCGCCCACAAGGGGGCAACTGCCGCAGTGCCGCCCATGACAACCCTTTGGCCATCCACCAATAGCTGATAGCCACAGGCTGGGCTGGCATTTGCCGCTACGTCTGGCAGGCCCCGCCCGATCGGCGCTCCTGGGTTAACTGAGCGCGGCACATTCGTACCGGATTGCCAAGTGGGCATCGGGAAATGCTCGCTGATCCCCCCGCCGGATGCTCCACCAAGGCCGGAGTCATTCCAGACGACTTCCTTGGTGACCATGCCACCGGACGCGGTCAAGCGGGTACCTCCGCAGGCGAGTACATGGGGACTTGAAGCCGGGAAATCGACGTGGGCTCGACCGTCTTGCACTCCATCATGCGAGCCGAGATCGCCCGCGGCACAACAAACCGTGATTCCTGCAGCAGCCGCGGATTGGAATTCACGGTCCATCGCATCCATCGCTTTGGCTCCCCAGCCTGACTCTGGTCCACCCCAACTAATGGATATCACTGAAGGCCGGTGAACGTCGTCGGACACAGCCGCATGAATCGCCTCCAGGAAGCCTTGGTTGGTATTGGGAGCGAAGTAGACGGCGATCTCCGCCCGGGGGGCGATAGTGCCGCATACCTCAATGTCCATCATGACCTGAGCGTCGGGACCATTGGGACTCTTTGTGGGCTTGTTTTTCGCGCCGGCCACCGAGACAGAGGAAATGCGGGGCAGTGGCAGGCGAAGAGTGGAAAAATACGTTTCCAGATCGTGAGTATCGTAACCGCCGCCGAGTTCAATCAGTGCGACGCACTGGCCCTTCCCGTCAAGCCCATCAGGAAAGTTGTAGAGTTGCGCCAATTGCAGAACGGTGAAGGACTCGTTGCGGCCGCTGCGTCTTTTCGCGGAGCTCCGGCTCGGAGTTCGTTTGACGATCCTTGGCTCACTTTTCGTGGCGGTGGCTTCCAGAAGGTGGGTAAGAATCGTTTCCAGCCAGTGATGCTCCCCGTAGGGATACCAGATGGGACGAATATTGTGCTCCGAAAGGAACCGCGAGCGTTCGAGAAACTCTTCTGGAGAGGGCGGCCGTTCCAGGACGGAGTAATGCGCGATGGATCGGTCGTTTTGCACCACGTCCTCCAGAACGGCAACCGTTCGGTCCTGCTTGAGGCTGCAACCGAGGAATAGCAATGGGCGGCTGACCAACATCTGCCGAAGCAGGCGAGGGAGAGGTCGGGCGAAATCGATTTGGGAAGTACTCGGCGAACAATACTGCGCTTCGTAATCGCTCTTGGTGAGGATCCGTTCCGTGCTGTCTTCTGAATCGCCGTGAATCTTCAGCAGGAATCTGCGATTCTGCTGCAATGCTTTTGTCGCGAGATCTGCCTTCACGCCCCAAACTACATGCTGAAACTCGTTGTCTGCTTGTTTAAAAGCTGTTTCGATCACATGGTCAAAGTTGGTTGTGATGACCGGGCCGGCGGCAAGGTGCGCGAGTATGGAAATTGCTCCTCGGAATCGCACGTCGGCAAGCTTCCGATCTGAAAATGAGTTGTCGATTGCATCATGAAAAGCCCGGTATCCTCGTTTCTTTAATAATATTTCTGCAGCCTCTTCATACTCACCAGATTTGAGGTGTTGCTCTACCCTCTCGCGGATACTTGCCTTATCGGCCTGAGTCGTGAGGAATTCGCTCCAGGACGGAAATCCGAAGGGGATTGACAGTCCAGCACCGACAAACGGAATCACTCCGAGAGGCGTCCTCAACTGCTCAACTAGCAGTCGAAGGTTGTCCTCATTGTCCTGGATTTTCGTAATTGGGGACAGTCGTGTAGGGCTTGCCATGCAATTCACAGCCTGCCATGAGTTACGACCAACTGACCTTAGCACACGCCGCTGTACCGTACAACACTTCAGATCAAGGAGTCGAGGGCAGCGGGTCGGTGCAGCGGGTCAGTGACCCCATCTATTTTGACGGACCACGCGTCACAAGGTGGCTGCCGGTAGCTTCCGGGTCGGGGACGAGTTGGGATTTCCGCTTTTACTTTGGGTACGCCTTTACCCGCTTGTGCTTGGCCGCGCTCTTGGACACCTCAACGGGGCTCTGGGAAGCCGTCGGGGCGGCGCACTCGGAATGCCTCAAGCGCGTAACCGCCTCTCCCCAATGCCGTGGAACGATGGATTCGGCCCGAAAGACGCCGTCCACGTCTGAATCGCCCGACGGCCTGGCACTACGTCGAGCCAGGGAGATTTTCTGAAAAGATTTGTTGGAATTCGCGAGTCGTGGGAGAACGTGGCGCAGAGTGAGCATCCCGGTCAGACAGGGACCACGTCAAAGTTTCGTTTGGCCTAATGCCGTCCCCTGGGTGCCCCTCTTTATCTTGTCAAGACTCGTGCCTACCGCCCTTAGCAGTTCTTCGCCGCACCATTTTTGCTGAAGACGCGGTTGGAGAGGTTGTCCTTCAGCAGCGTCCAGAAGGATGCGTCGAGGTAGGAGCGAATGGAAACGTAACACCCGCCGCACTCGTTCTTGGGAACCCATTGCTTGAGGATTTCCTGATGCGAGGTGTAGGTATTATCGAACATCGAACACGGGCGCAGGCCGCCGGTGGGCGTCACCACCATGAAGCGCTGGCCCGCCTTGCACCCGGGAATAGTTCCGTGCAGGAAGAAATCGTGGATGCCCGAGAGCGTCCAGGGCGAATTGGCGATGCGGCCGTTCCTGGCCTTCAGGGCGAGCAGATCATCAAGCGTGCGGCGGAGCAGCGCCAGGTCGTCGGCGGAGCGGATGTAGTGGTCCATGCTATGGGTGCGCAAAGGCGTGTAGGCGCTGTAGGAGATGTTGACGCCCCACTGTTTGGCGCGGTCATAAATGTTGCGGAGCGAGGTCAGATTCTCGCGCGTAATGGCCGTGTTCATGGCCACGTCGTCATACCCGTGCGCAGCGAGCGTGGGCACCAGTTTGGAGAGGTGTTCGTACAGCCCGGGCGATTTGCGGAAGCTGTCGTGGCGGTCGTCGGGGAAATCCAACGAAATGGAAAACTGATTCACTCCCAGAGCCCGCAAGGAGAGGTATTTCTCCTCTGTGAACAACCGGCCATTCGTAACTAGGATGGTGTAGGGCAGGCCGCTCGGTTCCTTCACGGCGCGCACAATATCTTCCAGATCCTTTCGCAGAAGGGGTTCCCCGCCGGATAATTGCACCGCCATGGGCTTGAGCATCGCGCGCAATCGTTTGTAGTCGGCCGCCTGCAGCAAGCCCTCCGGGTCCGGTTTCATGTTCCCTTTGTCACAGTGCATGCAGTCGGCCGTACAGGAATGCGTGACCTCGAATGAAACTACCAGCGGGCGGTTGGTCAAGAAACTCCACGTCCCCCGGGAGATCATGCGGACGGCGCGATTAAAGGGAATGGCTTTCAAGGGTATCTCCCCGAAACTAGTTTTTGGGCCAGGGGGTCTTGGACGATGCGAAAATCGACGGGGCGTTCAACCCACCCCGGCATGGCCAGGGCGCTGCGAGGCTCCTAGGTGGGATAGCATACGCCGTCGGGCCGCTCGAGACAAGGACAACCTGCCAGGATGAAACAATTTGTCCGAGATTTCAGGCGATCCGCGATTTGACCCGCATCCGCCGGTCTTAACTCTGTCAGGGGTGCTGTCCTGATTTGAACATAGCGCCGCCATCTTGGGGGCACAGTGCCGGCTGGAAGCCGGCGTTACGTCTCAGATCAGGAAAGTCCCCTGCCATGACGTTTCTGGACAAAATCGACCACTTGGGGAAAGAACATCTCCCAGGTCGGAGTTTGACCAGATGGCCTATCGCGCTGAGCGCCCAAAAGTTGCACTTCGAGTTTGATTTTTAGCAATTCGAAACATGCTTGTTGTTTGTTGACTCTTCAATCTTTTACATTTAAACGCTTCCGGCTCTACCGGCTTAGGTGGGCAGAGCTTTGAGCATTTGGTGTGTCATGTTTCGACCGATCGCTGGCATTGTGGGTTTATCCACAATACGAGGATGACTTGTGCCCGAACCTGGTGGGAATGAAAAGATGAATCTCGCTGTGCGGCGAAAACTCCGATTCGTGAACACGCGCCTGCGTGAGTGGCGCATGATAGCCAAGGGGCTTGCCTCGAAGCGCCACCCGGTTTTGGCGCATTTGATTCCCATCCGCCGGTGCAATCTCTCCTGCACTTACTGCAACGAGTTTGACAGTTTCTCCAAGCCCATCGCGCTGGAGGAATTGTTCCACCGCGTCGATCTGCTGGCGACGCTCGGCACCACGATCATTACCATCAGCGGAGGCGAGCCGCTGTTGCACCCGCATCTGGAGGACGTTGTCCGGCGCATTCGCCGGCACGGCATTCTGGCGGGCTTGATTACCAACGGCTACCTGTTGACCCCGCAGCGCATTGAGCACTTGAACCGCGCGGGTTTGGACCACTTGCAAATTTCCATCGACAACGTTCATCCCGACGAGGTTTCCAAGAAGAGCCTCAAGGTGCTGGATCGCAAGCTCCAGATGCTCTCGCGCTTTGCAATTTTCCAGGTGAACATCAACTCCGTGCTGGGCAGCCCGGTGCGGCATCCCTATGATGCGCTCACCGTGGCCCGCCGCGCGCTGGAACTGGGCTTTACCAGCACGGTCGGCATCCTGCACGACCACGACGGCCAGCTTCAACCCCTGCGCGAGCATCAGCAGGAACTCTTCTCGCAGATTATGCAGATGGGCAAACGCTCTTACGCGCGCTTCAATCTGTTTCAGAAAAACATTTCGCAAGGCATCGCCAACGACTGGCGATGCCGCGCCGGCAGCCGGTACCTCTATATTTGCGAAGATGGCCTGGTCCATTATTGCTCGCAGCAGCGAGGCTTTCCGGCCATCCCATTGGCGATATATACGCGCGAGCACCTGGAGCACGAGTACCACACCCAAAAAACCTGCGCGCCGCATTGCACCGTTTCCTGCGTGCAGCAGGTCGCCATGCTCGATAACTGGCGCTCCCCCCAAACCCGCCCCGCGTTCGTCCCCGTCGAAAACCTGCTGCCATTCCCGAATCCGGTGGGTGAAAACTAAAAGCGGGTAGCGCAGCGCGACATAACCGCAACCCGCCGTGGCACGGCCATCTCTTCGCTTCGCTCAGGGCAGGCTCTGGCCGTGTCTCTTGCATGGGAAGTATGGCCATGCCTCGAGTCTCTACATTTCCCGTTCAACCCTACCCCCTTAGCTAAGCTATTTCTTTTCATCAACATTCTGGCATGCACGGGCATCTTTCCGCCGTGAAGGCGCCCAACCACCGGGCCTCAAGGATTCCCCTGCTGATTCAGAGCCTGCCTTGAGCCCCCCGAAGGGCCTGCCCTGAGCCTGTCGAAGGGAGGGGAAGCTCGTGAGCGCCGGGGGGTGGTTCCCAGCCCTCCGGCCAACGCCGGCAACCTCACCCTCTAAGGCTAGCGCAAAGGCAAGGTATGTTGTCAGCAGAATTCTGGCGGAAATACCTCCCGGAAGGGCAAGATTTTACAATTCCGGCGAAAGATTTCCTACCGGCAGGAAATAGGTTCTTTAACTCGGCGGCGAAGGGGGACATAACGTCAGTGTTGTCTGGCACCCCGGATGCAACCGTGGTGAGGCCGCCATAGACGCGCTGCTCGTTCGTGGTAGAATCTGCCCCACAAATTTTCTCAGTCCTCGACACCCGCGCGAGGTGGTAATGAGATTCCGCATAGTGCTGACCTTCCTCATACTGGCGGCGGGGTTGGTGTTCGCCCTGCCTGCGTTAACCCGGCAGAAGAGTGTAGGGCCCAGCAGCGCTGGGCCGAGGCCGAACGCAGTTCGGCCGTACGTTGCGTGGGCCGCCGCGCTGGCGCCGCCGGCTCGGCCGCAACAACGTATAGTGCCGACCTTAAGGTCGGCATTTTGTAGCGGCGGTGTCCCCGCCGCCGGTCGGCGGTCGGAGACCGCCGCTACAATGGCGAATGCGTCGGCATGTGCCGCCATGATGCCGCCGATGCCCGCGGGGGCACAGCAAAAACCAAAACCCTTTAGTCAAGATCAAATCCAAGCCATGGTGCGGGACGGATTCGGAGACGAGTCGGGCGCCAAGCTGATCGAACAGCTCGGGATTGACTTCACCCCGTCCGAGGATTTTTTCCAAACCCTCAAGGCCGCAGGCGCAAGCCAGGCATTTCTTAACGCCCTACGCGCCGCTGTAGCGCCGGGCTTGAGCCCGGCACATGCCGCCCTCAAGGGCGGCTCTACGACTGCCGGCCCGCCCGCGAGCGCCAAGAAGCCGCTGAACCAGGTGCAGGTTTTCGCCCTGCTGGTTGGCCAAGTGCCGAGCCACCGACTCACCATGCTGGTCCAGGAACGCGGAATCGATTTTGAGCCCACGGATGACTACCTTCAGGAAGTCCGCTTGGCTGGCGGCCAGGACGAACTGATTAGCGCACTCAAGAGCGCCAAGGTGACGAAGCCTGTGTCTGTTGACCCGGCAGTCCAGGCCCGGCAGGCCCAAGTCCAGCAGCACGTGGCACGCGGAGCGGAACTTGAAGAGAGGGGACAGTATGGGCAGGCTGAGCAGGAATTTCGCGCCGCCCTGCTACTTGACTCTCAAAATGCGGACCTCTATGTAAACCTTGGCTTAGTCCTAGATAAGGAGAAGAAGTGGGATGATGCGGTGTCCGCAGGACGCGAAGCTCTGCGCCTGAACCCGAATGATGATCTGGCCCACTTCAACCTCGGCGTCGTACTCACACACACGGGCGACGAGGATGGTGCGATCGCAGAGTATCGCCAGGCGCTGCGCCTCAACCCCAACTTCGATCAGGCGCATGTCTACCTCGGAATGTCGCTTGGGAGCAAGGGTGATCTGGACGGAGAAATCGCTGAACAACGCGAAGCCCTGCGCCTGAACCCCAATAATGACGCCGCCCATTATGACCTCGGTGCCGCGTTCAGACAGAAGGGTGACTGGGAGGGCGCGATGGGGGAATTCCGCGAGGCTCTGCGGCTGAATGCCAATAATTCCTTGGCGCACTTGGAGCTCGGCTACGCGCTCGCACGCAAGGGCGACCTCGACGGCGCGGTTGCGGAATACCGCGAGGCGCTACGAGTGAACCCCAACGATGACCTGGCGCACTACACCCTCGGGGAGGCGCTCCTAGGCAAGGGCGATTGGGGCGGTGCGATTCCAGAATTTCGTGAAGCGATACGCCTAAACCCCAATAATGAGTTGGCGCACACCAATCTCGGCGTTGCGCTCGCACATAAGGGCGACTTGGATGGAGAGATCGTTGAAGAACGCGAGGCGGTGCGCCTGAAGCCCAGTGATGACCTAGCGCATACCAATCTCGGCGCCGCGATTATACAGAAGGGCGATTGGGACGGTGCGATTGCAGAATTCCACGAAGCGCTACGCTTGAATCCGAACAATGAGAAGGCCCGCGTCGGCCTCGACAGCGCGCTTGAAAGCAAGGGCGACAAGGACGGAGCGATCACTGAAGAACGAGAAGCGCTGCGCTTAAATCCAAATGATGACAAGGCGCACGTAAGACTGGGCATCGCACTCGGGCACAAGGGCGACGTGGACGGTGCGATTGTGGAATACGGCGAGGCACTGCGCTTGAATCCAAATAACGAGGATGCGCACATCAACCTCGGTGCTGCGCTTGGAAGCAAAGGCGACCGGGATGGAGCTATCGCTGAAGAACGGGCGGCCTTGCGGTTGAACCCGAATAATGACGAGGCGCACGCTGACCTCGGCCTCGATCTTGGAGGCAAAGGCGACTGGGATGATGCGATGGCCGAATTTCACGAGGCGCTGCGCTTGAACCCCCAGAGTGCTACGACGCACTTTACCCTCGGCGCGATGCTTGTAACCAAGCCCGACCTCGACGGCGCGATCGCAGAACTCCGTGAAGCGGTGCGCTTAAAACCCAATTATGATATGGCGCACATGGTGCTGGGCGTCGCACTGGAAAAGAAAGGCGACCTGCGGGGAGCTTTAGAAGAATACCGTGCCGCTTACTTGCTCGACCCCAAGAGCGCAACCTATAAGCAGGATTACGAGCGTCTGCTGAAGCAGGCGAATAAATGATCGACACCCAGGGGCAACGAACGGAGTTTCCACTTTTCGCGCCGCACCCGTCGCCTTCGGGGGGATGTGCTGTTCGCCCTATCCCCCGCTGCAACGCGTTATCATGCGGTTTAAGGCAACAGACTTAGCATCCTACGCGATCGATTGCTTCTCGGGCTCGTGCTTTCCAGTTCGACATGGGAAACATGGCCATGGCGCGCTGAAAATCAGTCTTGGCCAAGGTCCGCTCACCCAACGCCTCGTAAGCTTCGCCCCTCTTGAAGTAAATCATGCCGTCATTTGGGCTCTGCGCAAGCAGGGCTGAGAACTGTCGCTCTCCAGCATTGCGATCAGAAATCAAAGCGAGCTTCGCTTTGTCGGCCCTCTCCATTACGTCACTCCATAAGCTCATCCTCTTGTTCTCCAATCTCGACAACGCATAATGAAATGGAAGTCTCCCGGCATGCAATTGCAAGAGCGTCGTGGTACGGAAGCACCTTCGGGTCCGTAGACAAGGGCCTTGTGAAGTACACCAATCTAGTGACCCCCTCTGCGCGGATTTGGCGCACCACAGTTTGAGCAAGCGTCGGGGCCTCCTCAGGCGTCAGCAGGTGATTGTAGTCCGGTATCGGCCGTTCAGGGGAAACAAGCCCGCATTTCCCGGAGAGCACGCGGAAGGGCAAACCAACTAACAATGTCGCCGCGTACACTTTTTTGATTCGACAGCTTTTGTACCGCTGGATGGCTGGGATGTCGTCGGGTTCCCGGCTTTTCTTGTTGGAGCAGTAAGTGCAAAATACCGTCATTTCCTGACACCCGTACGCTCCGCCTAACGTGGGCGGCGCATGCACGTTGGGCGTGGGAATGTGTGCGATCAAATGAAAGCCATACCACATATCGCCCACATGGTTCACCGGCACCGTTGGCCGCCGACGTTTATACACTCGTTTAATTGACATTGCAACGCGGGCCACGGTCACTGCTCTCGTGACCTTAGGCTTTTCCTCCGACGGCGAACCCACAGTCAATTCCCAAGACGAATTGGCCGTGGCCACCGCTGGCTCGCACAACCTCAGGCGCCGTTTGAAGGGGCGAATGCAATCACGAGATGCCGGGCTTGCCCTACCCGGCGTTCCGCAGGGTGAATGTGGAATCAGGGATGGTAGCCACAGTCAGTGAATTTCTGACTGTGGGCTTTTCTCACGCGTGCATCCCCGATCCGCTGCGCCCAATCCTCACCAGAACTGTACGTTATTGCAAAGAAGAACCCGCGGTCAGGAAAGCACTGACCGCGGCTACCAGCTACCAGCCGGCACATTTACGCGGGGACTTCCACGTACGTGGAATACGAGTGGGGTTGAGGCACGCGGAGCCCTTCGAGGCGCAGGCCCTCTAAGTGAAACTCGATCGCCTCCTGCATGTTCTTTTCGACTTCTTCGCGCGTTTGTCCGGTTGAAACACAACCTCCCAGGTCGGGAGAATACGCGGAATATCCCGTAGAGGTCTCTTCGACGATCACGAGGTATTTTTTCATGGCTTCAACCCTGCCTGTTTCAGGATGCTGTTCAAGCTCCCTGGCGCAAGTTCATCGTTGCGATTGCCTGGTATGGTGACCAGCCCGGGCTTCGTGGGATGCTTGTACTGGTGGTGACTTCCCCGGGTCCTAACCAGAAGCCAGCCATCGTCTTTAAGCATCTGAACGATCTCGCGAACCTTCACCTTGTTAAGGATAGGCGCGCCCCCCTCGGAAGTCAAACCGCGTCAGCCGCGTGGCTACCTCCGGGTCACACAACCTCAGGCGGCGTTCGAACGGGTGAATGCAAAGACGAGAATTAGGGGTAGCGCTCCCGACTTCGCCGCGACAGGTTGCCCTACCCGGCGTTCCGCAGGGTGAATGGGGTACCAGGGCGGGTTCGCGCAGAGCGCAGCTCTGCGATTCGATTATTGATCAAGGCAGCGGGGGCGCAATATGAAGTCCGCCGACCGGGGAGAAAGAACGTACCCGCGCTGCGAGAAACGGGAGTCGCAGGGTTGGGCACGCCTTGATGCGCCAGCCGGCCCTCTGTGGTGAATTAGGATTCGTGAGTTCGTGCCGCGTCGGTTTTGACTTTTGCGTTTTGCCTTTTGACTTGCTTTCCGTGGCCTCCTGACCGCTGCCGTAAGCCCACAGCCGAGCCCCCAATGCCAACTAATAACTTCCTTCCGCCTTCTACCTACTCCCTACTCCCCACTCCTTATTCCCAAATACCTATTCCGCCCCTGTACCAAGGCCACGATCTTGCGGTCGGCGACGGAGCGTTTCAGCATCCAGAAGCCGCAGTCGGGGTGGACCCATCCCACGCGGCCGGGGCCGAGGACTTGTTCCGCGGTTTCGATGCGGCGACCAATCTCGTCGGCAGTTTCAATGGCGTTGATCTTGACGTCCACGACGCCGATGCCCAATTTGATGCGCGGATCGATGTCCTTGAGCGCGTGCAAATCGTCCAGGGGACGGTGGGCAAGTTCGAGGACCAAATGATCCGCGTGCAGGGCGTTGAAGAAGGAGAGCAACGAAGCCCAGTGGCCCTTGCGGATGGTTTGTCCGCCGTAGTTGCCGAAGCAAAGGTGCACAGCGCGCTGGCCATCGAACCGGTCGAGGATCAGGTTTATGGCCGTGGCCGCTAAGGCGCTGTCCTGGGGAGTTTCCACCAGGCTGGCTTCATCAACTTGCAGGCACGAGCAGGGAAGCCCCTCCACCTGATCTGCCAACACGTTAGCGATTGCCAGAGTAAGCGCGTAAAAATCGCGGTAATGCTCGTCCAGCACCAGCCGCGCAAGCATGTAGGGGCTGGTCACCGTAAACTTAAAAGGCCCGCCCGCCACCTCCGCGGCGTTGGCGCAATCCGCCATCAGATTCAGGGATCCTCCGCCAAGTTCGCCGGTTACCTTGGCAGCGGGTTGATTGCGCCATCCCACGCCTTTCATGCGGAAATAGGCGTCACAATCGGCCCGGCCCAAGCGCACATGCATGCCCGCCATGGGATGCACGAAATATTCGATCATGCCGTTGGTGTCGGGGTGGTTGACGTCGAAACGGTAGAGTTCGCCGTCAGTGGGCAGGTCAATGCCCGCTTGCCTCTGAATGTCAAAGACCACGCGGGTCGCGTCGAGGCGCGCCTGCCGGCTGGGCGCAGCCGTCAGCCAATCCGGTACGGGGTAAGAGCCCACGGTGGTGGTTTGAATGCTGGCGATATTCTTATTGTTCATGGGTAGGGAAGCATATTATCACAAGCGAGACGCTGACTTTAATCCTCTGCCGAAGGGCCACTGTGCGCTCAGCAACAACTTGGAACCAATCGAGCCGGACGGTGACAGCGCCTCAACTGAGTTGATCGAGACTGGGGTGTAACGCTTGCTCGTTGTTGGTCACTATCACCTGTGGGGCTCATTAAACAGTTGCATCATGGGAGAAAACAGCGTGCCGAGGTATTCGCAATCGAACAGGCCACTTGCCATTACCACGCCACTGGGCGAGGACGTCTTGCTCCTGACCAGCTTGCGTGGCCATGAGGCCATCTCGCAGCTTTTCAATTTCCAAGTCGATCTCCTGGCCGAAAGGGAGAGCGAAATCCGCTTCGACCGTATTGTCGGTCAAAGCGTGAGCGTGGAACTGCGGCTTCCCACGGGGGAGAAGCGCCATTTCAACGGGCTGGTCAAACGGTTTAGCCAGAGGGGCCGCGACGAGGTCTTCATGCACTTTCGCGCCGAACTGGTGCCCAAGCTGTGGCTGCTGACGAAAAAAGTCCGGAGTCGCATTTTTCAACACCTCTCAGTTCCTGACATCCTCCACGAGGTATTGTCGGGAGTGGACGTCACTTTCCAGGTCAAGGGAACATACTACCCGCGTGATTATTGTGTTCAGTATCGCGAGTCAGACCTCGATTTCGCCAGCCGGGTCATGGAGGAGGAGGGAATTTACTACTTCTTCAAACACTCCAACACCGGGCATCAGATGGTCGTGACCGACCTGTCAAATTCGCATCCTCCTGTACCCGGACAAAGCAAGGTCATTTACGAGGAAGTGTCTGGCGGCTTGCAGGAGATGCGTGTCACGGCCTGGGAAAAAAGCCAGGAACTGCGCTCCGGCGGATACACCCTTCGGGACCATTGCTTCGAGCTCCCGGCTAACCATCTCGAAGCCAAGGAAAACATCACCGACAGCGTGACTGTAGGCAAGGTGACCCACAAGCTCCGGATCGGCGGCAATGATCAATTGGAGATCTACGAATACCCCGGCGGCTACGCTCAGCGCTTCGACGGCGTCAACAGAAGTGGCGCGGCGCGGCCTGAGGATCTCGAGCACATCCTGGAGGACCGCGACAGGACGGTCAGGGTTCGCATGGAGCGGGAAGAGGCCGCAAGCCTGGAGATCGTGGGAACGAGCGATTGTGGTCACTTCGTTGCCGGGCACAAGTTCATGCTCGAGCGGCATTTCGATGCCGACGACGAGTACCTTCTGACTCGCATCGCACACGACGCCCACCTCGAAGGCGCTTACAGCACCGGTCAGGAACTGCCGTTCAATTATGAGAATCGTTTCACGTGTATTCCCGTCGCCCTGCCTTATCGCCCGCCGCGCCTGACGCGCAAACCGGTCATCGCCGGCATCCAGACGGCAATCGTATCCGGTCCTACCGGCGAGGACATCTTCTGCGATGGTTATGGCCGCGTGAAGGTGCAGTTCCATTGGGACCGCGAAGGCAAGAAAAACGGCGACAGCTCGTGCTGGTTGCGCGTGGCCCAGGTGTGGGCGGGGAAGGGGTGGGGAGCATTCTTCTGGCCGCGTATAGGCCATGAAGTCGTCGTTACCTTTGAGGAGGGCGATCCGGACCAGCCGCTGATCGTTGGCAGCGTCTACAACGCAGAGAATATGCCGCCGTACAGGTTGCCTGACAGCGACAACCTCACCGGGTTCAAATCAGCCAGCGTGCGGGGAAGGGCCC
>Ga0335085_10007063_pt1 | contig 17551 bp, 16 predicted proteins | sample Lox_Sample_45_FD_206712 | JGI IMG/M metagenome (GOLD analysis project Ga0335085, IMG submission 206712) | Soil microbial communities from Loxahatchee National Wildlife Refuge, Florida, United States - Lox_Sample_4.5 | ecosystem: Environmental > Terrestrial > Soil > Wetlands | place: USA...
CAACGCGATCTTCTTCAACCACGGCCAGTGCTGCGTCGCCGGATCGCGCCTGTTCGTCCAGGAGGACCGCTTCGACGAAGTGGTCAACGGCGTGGCCGAGATCGCCAAGGGCATCAAGCTCGGCCCGGGCATGGAAGACGGCACCCAGATGGGCCCGCTGGTCTCCGACGAGCAGCTGCGCCGGGTCACCGGGTTCCTCGGGTCCGGCGTGAGCGAGGGCGCCACCACCGTCACCGGCGGCAGCCGTCACGGCCAGACCGGCTACTTCGTCGAGCCGACCGTCATCACCAACACCCGCCCGGACATGAAGATCGTCCGCGAGGAGATCTTCGGCCCGGTCGTCGTGGCCGCCCCGTTCCGCAGCCTGGACGAGATCGCCGCCGAGGCCAACAACTCCAGCTATGGCCTGGGCGCCGGCATCTGGACCAAGGACATCTCCAAGGCCCACGCGCTGGCCAAGAAGCTCCGCGCCGGGACCGTCTGGATCAACTGCTACAACGTCTTCGACGCGTCGCTGCCGTTCGGCGGCTACAAGCAGTCCGGCTGGGGCCGCGAGATGGGCCACGAGGTCCTCGAGGCCTACACCGAGGTCAAGGCCGTCACCACGCAGCTGTAACAACTCCCCGAGGCGGGGACCGGGAACATCCCGGTCCCCGCCTCGCGCTGCCCGCGCCCCAGTTGCAAGCGCAGGGTAACCATCCTTATCGTTGGCACATGCCAATGGCCGGAACCCGCTGGCCTCCGCATTCCCGTCGCTCCAGGCAACCGCCTCTAGGGCTGACGGGGGCTGCCCAAGCTCTCGATGAGGAGCAGTAGTTGTGACCGGGACGAGTCCCACGGCGCGCCAGCGCGAGCTGGGCACGCGGATGAGGGGACTTCGCAACGAGCACAACATGACTGTGGAAGAAGTCGCCGAGAGGCTTCTCTGCTCTGCTACGAAGATCAGCCGACTGGAGACCGGCGCGCGCCGGCCGAGCCTGCGCGATGTCCGGGACCTGTGTGAACTCTACGAAGTAGACGAATCGACGTCGGCCGAACTGATGAGCCTGGCCAGGGAAGCACGCGCTGCGGGCTGGTGGACTCAATACAATGACCTCAACCTGGACCCGCTCATCGGTCTGGAAGAGGCAGCTACGGATATTACCTGTTACGCGATGAATTACATTCCGGGCCTGCTCCAGACCAGGGAGTATGCCCAGGGTATTATCGAGATCATTGCACCGAAAATGAATCCGCGAATCGTTGCGCAACGTGTCGAAGCGCGACTGCGGCGCCAGCAGGTGCTGGAGAGAGATAGCCCGCCCAGGTATCAGGTGCTACTCGATGAGTCCGTCCTGCGCCGCGGCGTCGGAGGTCCGATGCTCATGGCCGCGCAGATCGATAAGGTCTTGGCGGCCGTGGCCCGCGGAATTGCAATCGCTCAGATCATCCCATTCGACGCGGGAGCGTATGTTGCTGCGGATGGTTATTTCGTATTGCTGGAGTTCGCGGAAGGCTCAGATCTCTGGCCGGTCGTCTTCATCGAAGGCCTGGCAGGCAACCAGTACCTTGATCGCAAGGTTGATATTGCTCGCTTCCGCGAGACCATTGACTACCTGCGGGCTCGTGCATTGAGCTCAGCTGACTCGGTAGAGCTCATGACCAGGGTACGGAATATTCTACGTCAACAAGGAAACAATTACGCGCGAGGCTTACGCCTCGAGCCAAGGAAGGAATGTGCGTGTCGGCTGCAGGGGATCTGGACTGGCGCGTTTCCCGGACCTGTGACAATGGCCAGTGCATTACGGTTGCACGCGACGGCGATTTTGTCATGATCGGCAACACCAGTAGTCCGGAAGGGCCCTTCGGGGAGTTTACCGTCGATGAGTGGCGTCATTTTCTGGCCGGAGTGAAAATAGGCGACTTCGACGGGATCGCCTGAAACACCTTGATGTAGAAGTCCCCGTAAGGGCCGGCGTGCCATGTCGGCCCTTACGTTATTGTGGACGGGTGAGCGACGCCAATCCGACGCCGCCGGCCAGCCCGGGCCCGCCAGTACCTGCCCGTTACCGCCGCGTCCGGTAAGGGAACGGCCCGGCGGAGGGAGCGCCACGGTGCCGATCATGCCAGGCTGGCCGCGGAACCGCCGGCCACGGGAGAGTGCCGCCGCTCAGGGCGGATCCGGGGAGCAGGCCGACGAGCTCACCGCGGAGCTGTCCGCCTCGTACTGGCGGGCCCACGACCAGCGGCTGGCCGAGACCGGCTTCGGCGCGATCGCCCGGCAGCTGCCAGGGCTCATCCGGCAGGCCATCCGGCTGGGCTGGGAGGCGAACCGGCGTGACACGGTCGCGACCATCGGGCTGAACCTGGTGTCCGGGGTGCTTACCGGCTTCGCCCTGCTGGCGACCACGGGCGTGCTCGAGGCGCTGTTCGCGGCCGGGCCGACACCCGACCGGGTTCGCGCCGCCCTGCCCTCGCTCATCCTGGTCGGCGCGGCCGTGGCCGTCCGGGCCGGGCTGCAGGCCGCCGCGGGCTGGGCGCAGTCCAGGCTGCACCCGCAGGTGGACCGGGTGGTGGAGCTCCGCCTGCTGGAGCTGACCACCCAGGTCGACCTGGCCGCCTTCGACGACGCCGAGTTCTACGACGCCATGCAGCGCGCCCGCGACCGGGGCCTGTACTCGGCCCCTCAGGTCGTGACCAACGTGCTCGACTGCGTGACCGGAGCCGCCGGGATTGTGTCGGCCGCGTTCGTGGTCGCCGTGCTCCAGCCGGTCCTGCTGGTCCTCCTGCTGCTCGCCGAACTGCCCGAAGGCTGGGCCGCGGTCCGCGCGGCCAGGATCGGGTACGTAACCAACTTCGCGCTGGCCGACAGCCACCGCCGGAAGTGGATCCTGACCGACCTGATGGCCGAGCGGCACACGGCGGCCGAGATGCGCTCCTTCACGCTGCGGCGCTTCATGCTGGCCCGGGTCGCCCGGCTGGCCGCGTACGCCAGGGACGCCGAGATGAAGGCGGCCGGCCGCCAGGCCCTGACCCGGATCATGGCCCAGGCCGCCGGCGGCGTCGCCACCGCGGGGGTCTACGCCGCGCTGGGGATCCTGCTCGCCCTCGGCACGCTGCCGCTGGCCGAGGCGGGGACGGCGGTACTGGCCATCAGGGCCGCGCAGGCGTCGCTGAACACGCTGCTCTACGCGGTGAACCAGTGCTACGAGGAAGGCCTGTACTTCTCCGACTACCTGGCCTTCTGCGCCGACGCGGCCCGGCGGATACCGCCGCGGGGCGGCGCGCCCGCGCCCGCGGGCTTCGACCGGATCACCGCGGACGCCGTCACCTTCGCCTATCCCGGCGCCGACGTCACGGCGCTGCGTGAGGTCACCGTCGAGATCCGCCGGGGTGAGGTCGTCGCCCTGGTGGGGGAGAACGGGTCGGGCAAGACCACGCTGGCCAAGATCCTGGCCGGCCTGTACCGGCCGGGCAGCGGCACGGTGCGCTGGGACGGTACCGACGTGGCCGCCGTCGACCCCGAATCGCTGCGGGAGCAGATCGCCGTCATCGCCCAGGATCACGCCAACTGGCCGCTTACCGTGCGCCACAACATCGCCATGGGCCGCGACGCGGACCAGGACGCGCTAGTCCGGGCGGCCGCGGCCTCCGGGGCGGACACGGTGATCGGCGCGTTCCCCCATGGTTACGACACCCTGCTCGACCGCCGCTTCAAGGACGGAGCCGAACTGTCCGGCGGCCAGTGGCAGCGGATCGCGGCCGCCCGGGGCTTCTACCGATCGGCGTCCCTGCTGATCATGGACGAGCCGACGGCCGCCCTCGACGCCCGCGCCGAGTACGCCCTGTTCAGCTCCATCCGGGGGCATGCCACGGGCCGCAGCGTGCTGCTCATCACCCACCGGCTGGCCAGCGTCAGGCACGCGGACCGGATCTACGTACTGCGCGACGGGCAGGTCATCGAGCAGGGCGTGCACGCCGACCTGCTCGCCCTGGGCGGCCAGTACGCCGAGCTCTACACCCTTCAGGCCTCCCAGTACAGCCTGTGAGCGGTCAGAGCCGCTGCCGCTTGGCCTGGCAGAACGAGAACAGGCCGGACATGATGAGGCCTACTTTCCCGGAAAAGCCCTCATATGCAGGACAAAGGCGCGAAGCCCGGCCTCCGGCGGCCCGGTTGCCCGGGGAGGTGCCTGGGTCAGGCGCCGTTGACGGCGGCGCGCACCACTTCGGCCGAGACGATCGCCAGCTTGCGCCGCTCCGTCCTGGCCTGCGCCCTGAGCTGGGCGTAAGCGGCCTGCGCGGTGATGCCGTGCTGGCCGATGAGCACGCCCTTGGCCTGCTCGATGATGGCCCGGGAGTTCAGGGCCGCCTGGAGCTGGGCGGCCAGTTCGGTCTGCTGCTCGCCGAGCAGCATGCTCGCGATGAGCAGCGCGGCCAGGTCGGTGAACGCCAGCAGGGCGAGCTCGGCCTCGGCCGACCAGGGGCGGCGCTCCTCGGACAGCACCGCGACCACGCCCACCGCGTCCTGGTTGTAGGGAATCGGGCTGGCCAGCACGGCCCGGACGCCGCGGGCGATGGCGTGCTCGCAGAAGACCGGCCACCGTTTTTCGGTCGTCAGGTCCTCCGCGCAGACCAGTTCCTTGTCCTCGAATGCCGCGATGCACGGACCTTCCTGGTGACGTATCTGGAGTTCCTCGAGGTGCCTCATCCGCTCATCGGAGACGGCGGCGTTGAGCAGGTGGTGGTCGACGTCGGCCATCATCAGGGCGGCGCCGTCCACGGAGAAGATGGCGTGCGTGGTCTCGACGATGCGGTGCATCGCTTCCTCGACCCGCATCTCGCCGAAGCGCAGCTTGCCGAGCTCGTTCAGCGCGTGGCGCACGTCGTGCATCGAGACGCTCATCTGCCTGCTCCCGACTGTCCTGTGACTTGCGTAAAACACCAGGTCCGGATACTACCCATGGCTAACTCTGCTACCTCGCAGTGAACATCGAGGCCGGTGAGCCCGAGAACACGGCGCACGCCGGGGCCAGGGCGGCGGATGACCGGCCGCCGGCCGTCATGCAGCCACTGGCCGGAGCCCGCGATCAGCCGCGCCGATCCGCAGTCCAGGAAGCTCGTCCCGGCCAGGTCGAAGACCAGGCGCTCGGGCCGGTACCGGCCGACCTCGGCCAGCAGCCCGGCGAGGGCGGGCAGCGACATCAGGTCGAGCTCGCCCCGGATGAGGACCGTGGTGGCTTCCGGGCGCACGTCCACCTCGATCGCGGCCTGGCCGGACCGCAGGTCGTCATCCTCAGGCAAAGGACAGAGCCGCGTCATGAGGACTCCCCACTCCCCAGCAAACGGGCAACAGCCGGGTGCTGTCAGGGGGCCTCTTCCTGTCGTCAGTCAGGAAGGTGCGGGGCCAGCATCGACCTTGCGGCGGGCCGCAGGGGTCTGGGCGGCATCACGATTGCCTCAAGTATGCCCCACCTCGGGGTCGTCAGGGGCGTCTGCGAAGGTGTTGTCATGGCATGGATTGAGCTTGACGGCGCGGTGAACGTGCGAGACCTGGGCGACCTGCCCACCGAGGATGGCCAGAAAACCGCGCGGGCCAGCTTGCTGCGCGCGGATAACCTGCAGGAACTATCGCCCGCCGATGTCACCAAGCTGGTCCGCGACATCGGGGTCAGCACCGTCGTGGACCTGCGCAGTACCAACGAGCTCGAGGCCGATGGGCCGGCGCCGCTCGACGCCGTGGCGGGCGTGCGGCACGCTCACCACCCCGTGCTGCCCGAGGTGGGCGCCAATACCGACGTGATCGCGGACGCGCTGCTGGCACGGGACCGGCTGGACCGCTCCCGGTACCCGGACGACCCGGTCTGCGGCCACTATCTGGGTTACCTGGAAGACCGTCCTGACCAGGTGGTCGGGGCACTGCGCAGCATCGCCCACTCCGACGGCGCGGCGCTGGTCCACTGCGCGGCGGGCAAGGACAGGACCGGTGTGGTCGTGGCGCTCGCGCTCACCGTGGCGGGGGTGCCGGCCTCGGCCGTGGCGGCCGACTACGCGGCCTCAGCCGAGCGCGCCGAGGCCCTCACCACCCGGCTGCGCCGCTCGCGGCTGTACGCTCCCGACGTCAACAGCAAGCGTGCCGACCTGCAGTGGCCGCGGGCGGAGACGATGACCGCGTTCCTCGAGCAGATGGACGCGCGCTACGGCGGGGTCGCGCCGTGGCTGTCCGCGCACGGCCTGAGCGACGAGGACCTGGACGCGCTGCGGGTCAAGCTCCGGGCAGGCGCTTGAGCGGGAAGGGCGGGGCGAGCCGCAGCTCGGCATTACGGTCGGTCGCGACCCCGGCCATGGCGGTGACGTCGAGGGGGACGTTGGCCGCGAGCTCGCGGTGCAGCGCGGCGAGGTCATCGGTGGTCCCCGGCGGCAACGCCGGCGCCGCCGGGGTGTCGTGATCCACCATCGTGGTCACGATGGACAGGTACTCGCCGTGGTCGGCCAGCTCGACCACCCGGGTCTGGCACGGCCAGTCCACCACCGCGCAGGTGGTCACCTCCCAGAATCCGTGCGCCGGGTCGGCCGGGTCGGGCCGCGGGCGGATCGCGTTGGTGTGCGTGTGGCCGTTCAGCCACAGCACGACGTTGGGGAACCGGTGCAGCAGGGCCACGAGCCCGTCGCCGAGCACCGGCTCGCCGTCGGCCCCGGCGTGCCCGCCGCGGCGGTTATCCAGCGTGCTGGTGCCGTGGTGCGAGAACACGATGACCAGCCGGTCGTCGTGGCCGGTCCGCACCTCGGCGCCGCCGGCGCCGCGGTAGGCGGAGTGCACCTCGGCCAACCGGGCTTCCAGCCAGCGGGCCTGCCTGGCGTCGAGGCACCCGGACGCGCCGCCGGCCAGGCAGTTGGTGTCGAGCGCGATGAAGCGCACCGCGGGCGTGTCGTGGACGTAGTACGCGGTGCCGTCCAGCCGGTTCCGCTCGGTGAACCCGTGGCCGAACGGGCGTGAGCCGGCCCGCAGGTGGGCGTCCACGAAGTCGCGCCTGGTGATCGGCCGGCGGCAGGGATCGGGCGTGACCTGGCGGTACGGGCCGGCCATGAACGCCTCCGGGCGCTCGGTGAACTCACTGAGCGCCCGGTCGTGGTCGAAGCCCTCGGGCAGGTCGAACGGCTTCCGGCCGCCGGTCAGCGCGGCGGCGAGCCCGGGGGTCTGGGTGCCGACGCCCTGGTTGAGCGCCTCGTGGTTGCCGAAGCAGGACAGCCAGGGGATGCCCAGGCCATCGGCGGCGAACTCGCGCAGCGCGCGCTGAAGCAGCCCGGGATGATGCGGGAAGCCGAACTCGCGCCGGAAGAAGTCCACGCCGGCGGCGCCGGGGCCGTCAGGACGCCAGTAGATGTCACCCGGCCAGTCGGGCCGCTGGACCCCTTCGTAGTCAGGACCGCCGGAGTCGGGGGAGACCAGGCCGCCGTCGAACAGGGCCAGGAAGGCCTGGAGCTCGTTCCACTGCGCGTTGTCGATCGCGTCGCCGGTGGTCACCGCCAGCTGCGCCGGCAGGCCGGTGGCCGGTCCTGTCACCGCGCTGACCGTCCGCAGGGTGGCATCGACAGCGTGGACCGTGAGCGCCTCCTGCGGCCGCTGCACGGGGATGATCCCGGCGTACCTGGGGTCCGCGTAGTTCGCGTTGAGGAACTCGAACCGCGTCGGCGACTGGACGTCCGCGAGCTGCAGATCGGTGATGTGGATGAGGCTGAGCAGTGCCCGCCCGGGGCCCGGGTCATCTCCTGACGGGCCGGCCGCGCCGAAATCGTCCCTGATGAGGTGCGGCTCGCCGGCGCCCGGCTCGACGGCGCGGTAGGGCGCCAGCCGCCCGCGGCGGAGCACGGCCCCGCGTCCCAGCACCCGCTGCGTGGTCAGTGGAGGATGGCGGCCGCTCACGTAGACCACCCTCCCGCTGAAAGCGAAGCTAAATGCGACTAAAACGTTTAGCGCTCGAATGCTCACATACGCCTCGCGGCGATGTCAAGGCTCGGCCGCTGCAGGGATGGCCGCTCGACCAGCTCGACCGGGGCGACGTAGTCACCGGAGCCGTCGTCTCCGAGCAGGCGCGCCATCAGCGCCCGGCCCATTTCAATGCCGTCCAGCCGGATGGTCGCAAGCGGCGGGTCGAGCAGTTCCGAGGTGGGCAGGTCGTCGTGCCCGATGACGGAGACGTCCGGGCCGATCCGCAGGCCCAGGTCCCTGGCTGTCTGGTAGACGCCGAGCGCCGTGTAATCGGAGTTGGTGATGATCGCGGTGGGCGCCTGCGGCTGGGCCAGCAGCGCCCCGGCCGCCTTGCGCACGTCGGCGATCGCGAGCGGCGACCGCATGACGACGGGTTCGAGGCCGAGTTCGCGGGCCAGCCGCCGGAAGTGCCGCAGCCGGTCCGGGTCGGCGACCAGGCCGCGCGGCGCGGACAGGAAGGCCACGCGGGAGTGGCCGAGCTCGGCCAGGCGGCGCATGGCCAGCCCGACCCCGGTCGCGTTGTCGGGATACACCCGGGACACCCCGGCCAGGCCCTCCACGGCCGCGTTGAGCGCCACGGCCGGCGTGCCGGGGCGCAGATCCTGCCACAGCCGCAGCGACTCGCCCTGGCCGACCGGGGCGATGGCCAGCCCGGCCAGGCGCTGGGCCGCCATCTCCCTGACCAGCCGCTGCTCGCGCTCGGCGGAGTAGTGCGAGTCGAGCAGGAGCAAGGTGGCCCCGGCCTCGGTGGCGGCCCGCTCGGCGCCGGTCAGCACCTCGAGGAAGAACGGGTTGCTGAAGTTGCGGATGACCAGGCCGTAGGTCGTGGTGCGGCCCCGCCGCAGCGCCTGTGCCTGCGGGTTGGCCTGGTAGCCGAGCTCGTCCGCGGCCGCCAGGATCCGGCGCCTGGTGTCGTCGGCCACGCCGGGCTGGCCGTTCAGCGCGAAGCTCACCGAGGCCACCGAGACGCCGGCCAGCCGGGCCACGTCCCTGATCCCCGCTGGCTGCCGTCCCCCGCCCTGCTGACTCGTCATGGCCTTGCCTACGGTTATGACGCCTTGCTTCCCCCGGTAGGACCGGAGGTACGTCGCTGAGCGCACATCCTAACCACCCGGCCGGCCGCCGGCCAGAGCCCGGCAATGGCTGTCAAGCTGTCCATTAACCGATGCCCGCCGGCCACGAGCTGGCAACCTCCCGTTTGTCTTGGCTAGCCATCATTCCGACTTGTCTAGCCAAGATTGGCATCTTGGTCCCCGCCTGCGGGGACTGTGGCTTGGGAGGGAAATTTGAGAGCACGGCACGCTATGGCGGCGGCCGCCGCGGTGGCCGGCAGCCTGCTGCTCACCGTCGGCTGCAGCTCGTCGAGCTCGAGCAGCGGCAGCGCGAGCGGTAATTCCAGCAGCGGGGCCAACTGGGCCACGGCCGCCTCGGTCTCGGCCGGCGGCGGCATGAACGCGCTCGTCGCCGCGGCCAAGTCCGAAGGCACGCTCAACGTCATCACGCTGCCTTCGAACTGGGCCAACTACGGCACGATCATGAAGGACTTCACCGCCAAGTACGGCATCAAGATCAACGACGCCAACCCGGACGGCTCCAGCCAGGACGAGCTCAACGCGGTCAACCAGCTCAAGGGCCAGGACCGCGCGCCTGACGTCCTGGACATGGGCACCGCGTTCGCGGTCAAGGGCGCCCAGTCCGCCGTGCTGGCCCCTTACAAGGTTGCGACCTGGGACAACATCCCGGCTGACGCCAAGGACGCGAACGGCCAGTGGTTCGCCGACTACGGCGGCTACGTGGCCATCGGCTACGACCCGGCCAAGGTGAAGACGCCGCCGACCTCGTTCGCCGACCTGCTGAAGCCCGCGTACAAGAACCAGGTCGCCATCAACGGCAACCCGACCCAGGCCAGCGCCGCGTTCTCGGCCGTGTTCGCCTCGGCCCTGGCCAACGGCGGCTCGCTGGACAACATCGCGCCCGGCGTCGCCTACTTCAAGAAGCTGCACTCCGTCGGCAACTTCGTCCCGGTCACGGCCAGCGCCGCGACCATGCAGAGCGGCCAGACGCCGATCATCGTCTGGTGGGACTACCTGCTGGCCTCCGAGATCGGGCCGACCGTCAAGGACCTGAAGATCGTCATCCCGTCCGACGCCTCCTACGCCGCCTACTACGACCAGGCCATCAGCAAGTACGCCCCGCACCCGGCCGCGGCCCGGCTGTGGGAGGAGTACCTGTACTCCACCACCGGCCAGAACCTGTGGCTGCAGGGCGAGGCCCGGCCGATCGAGCTGTCCACGCTGGTGAAGAACGGCACTGTCGACCAGGCGGCCTACAAGGCGCTGCCGCCCGCCCCGGCCGGCAACGTCACCTTCCCGACCCAGGCGCAGCAGTCCGCGGCGGAGAACATCGTCGCGCAGCAGTGGTCCAGCGTGATCGGCTAGCGGATGGGCTCTACTGTTGCGGCCCCGGGATCCCTGGCGGATCCCGGGGCCCTCAGCCCGCCCGGGCCGTCAGGACCGTCCCGGGTCACGCTGGCCCTGCGCTGGCTGCGCAAGATTTCCGGCATCGTGCCGTTCGCCGTCTTCGTGACGTTCGGCCTGCTGCTGCCGATGGTCGCGGTCGCGGCCGGGGCCTTCCAGAACAACGACGGCGGCTTCACGTTCAGCAACGTCAGCGCCGCCACCCACGGCATCTACCTCAAGGGCTTCTGGCAGAGCATCATCTTGTCCGTGATCTCCGCGGTCATCCCGGGAATCCTGGGCCTCATCGTCGCGTACGCGATCTTCACGGCCAAGCGCGCGCAGGTGCTGCGGCAGGTGGCGATCACGGCCGCCGGGGTATTCGCCAACTTCGGCGGCGTGCCGCTCGCTTTCATCTTCATCGCCACCATCGGCTCCAGCGGCCTGGTCAGCCAGTGGCTCACCAGCCTCGGGTTCGACCCGTACGCGCACGGCTTCACCCTGTACTCGCTGACCGGCGTGATCTTCGTGTACCTGTACTTCCAGATCCCGCTGATGGTGCTGGTCATCTTGCCGGCCCTGGAGGGCCTGCGCCCGGCCTGGCGGGAAGCGGCCGCGAACCTGGGCGCCCGCACCTTCGACTACTGGCGCTACGTGGCCGGCCCGGTGCTGCTGCCCTCGTTCCTTGGGTGCGTGCTGCTGCTGTTCGGCAGCGCCCTGTCCGCCTACGCCACCACCGAGGCGCTGACCAACGGCACCATCCCGCTGACCTCGATCCAGATCGGGTCGTTCCTGAACGGCAACGTCATCGCCGGCCAGGAGAACATCGGGAAGGCGCTGGGCCTGGGCATGGTCGTCATCATCGCGATCGCGATGGTGTTCTACGTCGTGCTGCAGCGGAGGAGCGCCAAATGGCTGCGCTAGGGGGGTCTGGGGGGATCGGTCCCCCCCGGAGCGGGGGGCTCCGGGGGGTCGTCCCCCCGGGTTGGCACAGCACCGTCTGGCGCTGGGCGGTCCTGCTCGCCACGGCCGTGTACTTCCTGCTCCCGCTGTGGGCGGCGCTGCGGTTCGCCGGGATCAGCGCCTTCGGCTCGGTCGTCGGCGAGTCGGGCTTCACCTCGTCGCTGGGGCTCTCGGTCCGGCTCGCCGTCATCACCACCGTGATCACCATCGCGCTCATGCTGCCCACCGCCGTGTACGTTCACCTGCGGCTGCCGGGCCTGCGGCGGCTGCTCGAGGGGATCACGATCCTGCCGATCGTCATCCCGCCGGTGGTGCTGATCGTCGGCGTGCTCGCGATCGCGCCCGGCTTCCTCAAGGGAACGTCATGGCTGCTCGCGCTGGAGTACGTGATCCTGGCCATGCCGTTCTCCTACCGCGCGCTCGACGCCGGCCTGCGCGCGCTCGACCTGAAGACGATCGTCGAGGCATCCAGTTCGCTGGGCGCGGGATGGATCAGCACGCTGGCCCGGGTGATCCTGCCCAACATGAGGACCGCGCTGCTGTCGGCCACCGTGCTCAGCGTGGCCATGGTCCTCGGCGAGTACACCATGGCCAGCCTGGATCTCTTCCAGACCTTCCCGGTGTGGATCTACGTCAACAGCCAGACCAGCGGCCAGGTCTCGGTGGCGGCCTCACTGCTCGCGCTGTTCGTCACCTGGTTCTTCTTGATGATCATCACCGTGCTTGGCACCCGGCAGTCGCGCAAGACCGGCGGCGGCGAGGTCACGTTGTTCACCGTCGCACGCACCGAAACGCGGGGAGACTGAGAATGACCACCAACACCGCTAGAGACGCCACCGCGACGGCGTCCGGCACCGGGCAGGCCCGGGCCGGCGGCGGGACGAGCGTGCGGCTGCAGGACCTGACCCGCGCGTTCGGCGGCACCCGGGCCCTGGACGGGCTGTCCATCGAGATGGCGCCCGGCGAGCTCGTCGCCCTGCTTGGCCCGTCGGGCTGCGGCAAGACCACCGCCTTGCGCATCGTGGCCGGCTTCGAGACGGCCGACACCGGTTCTGTCCTGATCGACGGCAAGGACATCTCGTCGGTGCCGGCCGCCAAGCGGGACATGGGCATGGTGTTCCAGAGCTACAGCCTGTTCCCGAACATGTCGGCGCTCGACAACGTGGCCTTCGGGCTGCGGATGCGCAAGATCGCCACCGGCGAGCGGCGCCAGCAGGCCGCCGGCCTGCTGGACATGGTGGGGCTGGCGCCCCAGGCCAGCCAGTATCCGCACCAGCTGTCCGGCGGCCAGCAGCAGCGCGTCGCGCTGGCCCGGGCGCTGGCCATCCAGCCCCGGGTGCTGCTGCTCGACGAGCCGCTGTCCGCCCTGGACGCCAAGGTCCGGCTCCAGCTGCGCGAGCAGATCCGCACGCTCCAGCAGCAGCTCGGCACCACCACCCTGTTCGTCACCCACGATCAGGAGGAAGCCCTGTCCATGGCGGACCGGGTCGGGGTCATGAGCAGGGGCAGGCTCGAGCAGATCGCCGCGCCCGACGAGCTGTACACGGACCCGGCCACCGCGTTCGTGGCCGAGTTCGTCGGCGTGATGAACCGGATACCAGGCGAGCTCCAGGCCGGCGGGCAGGTCGCCGTGCTGGGCAAGACCGTGCCGGTCCGGGGCCACAGGCCGGACCAGACCGCGGTGGACGTGCTGGTGCGGCCGGAGGGCCTAGACCTGGAGATCGTGGCGAACGGCAACGGGATCGTGACGACCAGGACGTTCCTCGGCTCGGTGACCCGGGTCGGCGTCCAGCTCGACGGCGACGTCGCGGTCCTCCTCGACCGGCCGAGCACCGAGTCGGCCGCGCTGGCCCCGGGCGAGTCGGTCGCGGTCTCGCTGCCCGCCCAGCCCGTCCTGGTCACCGCCCGCCGGGCCGGGTGAGGTCCTAGCCCACGACGTGGGGAAGCAGGCCGGCGATCGTGTCCAGGATCAGGGGCGCGCCGGCCTGCTCCAGGTCGGCGCGGGTGCCGGCGCCGGTCAGCACCCCGGCCACCACCCCGGCGCCGGCCCGCAGCCCGCACTCCACGTCGCTGCCGGTGTCGCCGGCCACGGCCAGCTCGCCGACGGCGCCGCCGCCCAGCCGCAGCAGCGCGGTCAGCGGCATGTCCGGCCAGGGTCGCCCGCGACCCGAGAACCCGGCGTCGGCCGGGGAAAGCGCCAGGTCGATCACCGAACCCCAGCCGAGCCGGCTGATAATGGCGTCCCTGGTGACCGGGGCGAATCCGGTGTTCAGGCAGATCTTGATCCCGGCGGCGCGCAGCCCGGCGAAGGTCTCCTCGGCGCCGGGCATGGCGGCAACCTCGCCCCGGCCGACGGCGGCGCCGTAATGGTCCTCGAACGCCTCGTTGGCCTTGGCAGCCGCGGCCTCGTCGCCCAGGATGCGCCGGAATACCTCGATCTTGGACTGCCCCATGCTGGCCCGTACGTCCCGCATCGCCTGGCTGAACGCGGCTACCGGGAGGTTCTGCTCGGCGATGGCCGCGGTGAAGGCCTCCATCACCGTGCCGTCGTCGGCCACCGTCGTGCCCGCCATGTCCAGGCAGGCCACCGTGATTGTGGGCATCAGCGGAACGTCTCCTCTGCGATCGCCGGGGAACAGGTCATGCCGCGCCCGCCGGGGCCGGTGACCAGGACGACGCCGGGCTCGGCCTCGGCGCGGTGATACAAGGCACGCTGGGCCGCGGCCGGTTCCACCTCGCTGTAGACCCCGGCCCAGCGGCGCTGGATCCGGGGGAGGGGCACGCCGAGCAGCGCCTCGGCCCGGCCGCGCAGGTGGTCGTAGGCGTCCTCGTCCAGGTCGAACGCGAACGGCTCGGCGTACTCGTGCGTGTCGCCGATGGTCAGCCCGCCGTCGGCCCGCTGGACCAGCAGCAGCTGGGCCCGGGCCCGCTCGGCCGCGGGCGGCTGCGGCGGCAGCGCCGCCCGGCCGGGCAGGTCGAAGGCCGGGTAGTAGCGCAGCGAGTCGCCGTCCGCCAGCGCCGTGGTAACCCGCGCGTCCAATGGCGCGGTCTGCATCATCTGCAGCCGCACCCGCCTGACCCCGCCGCTCTTCGCGAGGTACCGCCCGGCGATCCCGGTGTGCGCCGCGCCCGGGCACAGGATCACCAGGTCGCACTGGTGCCAGGTGCCGGTGTGGTCGCGGACCGCGTTGGGCGCGATCTCGGTGACCTCCCGTCCGGGAAGCCACTCGTAGCCGCTCCGCCCTTCACCACGGGGCCCTTCACCACGGGTAGCGAGGTAGCCGCGCAGCGCCGGGAGGACCTGCCGGGGCTCGACGATCGCGTCGAGCCGGCAGTGCAGCCCGCCGGCGAACTCGCCGCGCAGCGCCGGGTTGACCGCCCGCACGCCCGCCGCGTCGAGCAGCTCGAACCCGCGGCGCTGCGCGTCCGGCAGCTCCGCCGCCTCCTTGAGCAGGCTGAGCTCGGTGTCCGAGGCCGCCAGCGTGAGCGAGCCCGCGGCCCGGAAGCCGAGCCCGGGCACCTTCGCGCCGAGCTCGGACCACAGCTCGCGGGCGCGCAGCGCCAGGCTCAGCTCGGGACCGGCCCGGCGTCCGCTCACCCAGACCAGGCCGAAGTTGCGCACGCTGGCGCCGCGGGCCTCGGCCTCCCGCTCCAGCTGCACGACCTCGAAGCCGCGCCTGCGCGCCTCCACCGCGTGCATGGTGCCGATAACGCCGCCGCCGACGATGACCACCCGCGTCTTTGCCGCCATGCCAGCTAATATAACTTGTATAGCCAACTTGATCCAGATGAGAGCTCGGTGAACACGTGGTGGAGACAGGCTTGACTGACCCCGAGCGCTCTGACCTGGAGCTGGATATCGACGGGCGGCTGCTCAGGTTCCCCGCGGTATGGCTGCGGGACAACTGCCCGTGTCCCGATTGCGTGGCGCCGGGCACCACCCAGAAGATCAAAGACATAACCGATATGCCGAACGGGGTGGCGATCACGCACGCCGGCCGCGCCCACGACTCGGTGACGGTGACGTTCGCCCCCGACCAGCACCGGGCCACCTTCCCTCGATCCTGGCTGGCCGCCCACGCCCCCCGCGGCGGCGGATACTCTGATAACAGCAAGAAGCGGGGCGGGGACTCCGGCGACCGGGTCGAGGACGCCAAGGACCTCTGGCTGGCCGCTGACCTGGGCCCGGAAACCGGCCGGTTTCCGGCGGCGGACTGGCAGCGTTACCTCGGCGAGCCCGCCGAGCGGGTCCGGACCCTGCAGGCCGTGCTGCGCCTCGGCTTCGTCTTGCTCCGCAAGGTGCCGCCCGAGCCGGGAATGGTCCTCGATGTCGCGTCGAGCTTCGGGTTCGTCCGGGAGACCAACTACGGCCGCCTGTTCGATGTCCGGGTGGAGCCGGCCCCGGGCAACCTGGCCTTCACCAGCGGGGCCATCAGGCCGCACACCGACAACCCGTACCGCGACCCGGTGCCGACGGTGCAGCTGCTGCACTGCCTGCGCGCGGCCGGCCAGGGAGGGGACACCGGCCTGGTGGACGGCTTCGCGGCCGCCGCCGCGCTCCGGGCCGCTGACCACGCGTCGCTCGGCACCCTGGCGGCAACGGCCGTCCCGTTCGTTTATGCCGATAAGGCGACGGAGCTACGGGCCTGGCAGCCGCTCATCGAGCTCAGCCCGCGCGGCCGGGTCCGCGGGGTCAGGTTCAACAACCGGTCGATGGGCCCGCTGCCGGGCTCGTACGCCGAGATTACCGCGTTCTACGCGGCTTACCGGCGGTGGGCGGACCTGCTGGGTGAGCCCGGGCGGCAGCTGAACCTGCGGCTGGCGCCCGGAGACTGCCTGGTCTTCGACAACACGCGGGTGCTGCACGCCCGCACGGCCTTCAGCCTGAGCGCGGGCTCGCCGGGCCGGCACCTGCAGGGCTGTTACGCCGACCTGGACGGCCTGGCCAGCACCCTGGCCGTCCTCAGTCGTCAGGAGAAGTCATGACTGGTATCGAGGCCATCGCGGAACTGTTCGCCGGGCCGGGAGCGCGGGACTACCTGGGGGAGGCGGTGACCATCGGCGAGCACATGCGGCAGGCGGGCGCGCTGGCCGAGGCGGCCGGGGCACCCGCCCCGCTGGTGGCCGCGGCCCTGCTGCACGACGTGGGGCACTTGCTCGGTGAAGCCGAGCGGGGGGGTTTGGGGGGGTCGTCCCCCCGGGCTAACACCGACGCCAGGCACGGGACCGGGGGAGCTCAGTGGCTGAGCCAGTGGTTCGGCCTGGCGGTGACCGAACCGGTCCGGCTGCACGTGGCGGCCAAGCGCTACCTGTGCGCCACCGAGCCCGGGTACTGCGGGCGGCTGTCGGCCGAGTCGGTCCGCACCCTGGCCCTCCAGGGCGGCCCGATGACGCCGGAGCAGGTCACCGCGTTCGAGGCGCTGCCCTACGCCCGCGACGCGGTGGCCGTCCGCCGCTGGGACGACGAAGCCAAGGACCCCGCGATCACCCCACCTGAGGTCGCGTATTTCGCGGCGCTCCTCACGAGTCTGACGGGGTCCGGGACAGCGCGTTGACCGCGGTGGAGTTGCGGACGCTGAAGGCCACCGCGCGGCCCAGGTAGCGGTCCTCGGACCACTCCACCGGGGTCCCGGTCAGGTCGGTGGTGAGACGGCGCTCCCGCAGCATCGGCACCCGGGGCCCGACCTCGAGCAGCCGGGCGTCCTCGGCCGTGGCCGCCACCGCGTCGATGACGTGCTCCGCGTCCGCGAAGACGACGCCGAGCTCTTCCAGCCGCTCGGTGATCGAGTCGGTGGCCAGGTCCATGCCGGCCACCAGCACCCCGACCCGGTCCGGGTAGGTGCCGCGCTCGATCATCACCGGGTGCCCGGAGAGCAGCCGGACCCGGGTCAGGTGATAGACCTGCGCGCCGGCCGCGAGAGCCAGCCGCTCGGCCTCGGCCGGGGTGGCCGGCCGGCGCCGCAGGGCGACGACGCGGCCGCCCGGCACCTCGCCCATGGCCCGCGCCCACCGGGAGAAGGACAGCAGCTCGCCGAAGCTCTGCACCCGCGGCCCGCCGACGACGACCCGGCGGGCCCCGCGCCGGGACGCGATGACCCCGTCGGCGCGCAGCGCCGCGAACGCCTGGCGGATGGTGCCGCGTGACACCGAGTAGCGCTCGGCCAGC
>Ga0335085_10007064_pt1 | contig 17550 bp, 10 predicted proteins | sample Lox_Sample_45_FD_206712 | JGI IMG/M metagenome (GOLD analysis project Ga0335085, IMG submission 206712) | Soil microbial communities from Loxahatchee National Wildlife Refuge, Florida, United States - Lox_Sample_4.5 | ecosystem: Environmental > Terrestrial > Soil > Wetlands | place: USA...
CCTTTACGGAATATGGATTGCCGAGGAACTGGCACGCCACGGATATAAACTCAGCGCCGGAACCCTTTATCCCATCCTGCACGGATTGGAAGCGAAGGGTTATCTGCGCTCCCATTTGGAACGCAATGGCAAGTCGGCGCGGCGTGTGTACAGCATGACACCTCTGGGACGAAAGGCACTGCGCACGGCGCGCCAGCGTGTTCAGGAACTTTTTGGCGAGATGTTCGGGGCTGACCGGCACAAAAGCAGGTGACGGGTGCCCGGTGTAAGGTGCGAGGGGCTGTGAGCCATCGTTCCAGACGCGCGACACGAAATTACTTCGAGGACGGAACCATGACGCGGAAAGCAGGGAGCGGATTGGTCGGCTTTCTCCTGCTAATGATATCGATTGGCAGGCTGTGGGCGCAGTCGGCGCCGGCACCCGTGCGATCCTTGGCACTTGATGAGGCAATTGATTACGCCTTGGCCCACTATCCCGCAGTCCGTGCGGCCCTGGAGCAGGTGGAGAGCGCGCGGGGTGGCGTGGCCTTGGTGCGGACATCCTACTTGCCGCAGGTGAATCCTATCTATCAGGCCAACCGCGCCACGCAAAACCAGGTGGCAGGAATATTCCTGCCTGCTTCGATTACGCCGTCAGTGGAGGGCCCGGTTCAACCTTATTCGGGTACGAGCTTTTGGAACTCCCAGGCCGGCGCCTTGTTTTCCTGGGAACCCGTGGACTTTGGTTTGCGACGAGCGGCGGTGGAGCAGGCGCGCTCCGCCGAACATAAATCGGAAGCTGACGTTCAACTGACCCGCTTACAGGTTGCTTCCGCCACAGGAGGCTACTTCCTGAACGTGGTGGCCGCCGAACAATCCGTTACCGCCGCGAAGGCGGACGTCGAGCGCTGGCAGGCTTTTCACGACACGATCCAAGTATTGGTTCAGCAGGAACTTCGTCCCGGCGTCGATGGATCGCGGGCCGATGCGGAATTGGCCATGGCACGCACCCGGCTTATTCAGGCGGAAGCGGCCGAGCAGCAAGGACAAGCCATGCTGGCTTCTCTCCTCGGCGTGGCGGGAGGTCCTCTTCGCGTGGAATCCCGGCCGCTGCTGGCCTCACCGCCCGCGGACTCGTTGCCCTCAGCACAGCCTTCGGCGCATCCCTTGGCGCTTGACCAGCAGGCAAGCGTAGAGCAGTTGCGCGCCAAGGAGCGCGTGATCGATCACACGGATTATCCCCACTTTTATGTGCAATCGGAGGCCTTTGCGCGCGGAAGCGGAGCCAATCCGGACCTCACCGCCGCCGGAGGCGTCAAGGGATTGGGACTCGACCGCGCTAACTGGGTGGCCGGGGTCTCGGTGGTATTCCCCAATCTGTTTGATTTCTCCGCTCGGCGCGACCAGAAACGGATGGCCGAAGCGCAGGTCCGCAGCCAGGAGGCGACGTATCAGCAAACCTTGCAGGATCTAACCGGCCAGGCGGCGGCTGCTCAAGCTGCTTACCAGGCCGCCCTGCTGGTTGTGCAGAACACTCCCGTGGAGCTCGCCGCCGCGCGCCAGACGGAGGCCCAAGCCCGCGCCCGTTATCAAGCCGGCCTGGCCAATCTCGTGGAGGCGGCGGAGGCGGAGAGCGTCCTGGCCCAAGCGGAAAGGGATGACGCGGAAGCACATATCGGCGTGTGGCGAGGGCTCTTCGGTGTTGCCGTGGCCCAAGGCAATTTGGAGCCGTTCCTGGCCGCGCTGCGGGCAAATCATTAGGAAGAAGCTTTCAGCAGTCAGCGAAATTAGCACTTTGCTAGGGATTGCGTTGCGCGGATCGCTGAGAGCTGATCGCTGGATACCATGTGGCTCATTCGTACCGCCTTGCGGCGGCCCATCTCCGTGCTGGTGCTGGTCATCGCCATGGCCCTCTGCGCCGTCCTGGCGGGACTGCGCATGCGCACGGACATCTTTCCCAACCTGGACCTCCCTGTAATTTATGTGGCCCAGCCTTATGGAGGCATGAGCCCGGCGCAAATGGAGGGTTATCTTGTATATTATTATGAGTACCATTTCCTTTACATCAATGGGATTGAGAGTGTAGAGGATAAGTCGATTCAGGGCAATGGCCTGCTTAAGCTTACCTTTCACCCCGGCACCGACATGAGCCAAGCCCTGGCGCAGACCATTTCGTATGTCAATCGCGCCCACGCCTTCATGCCCTACGGTAGCGTGAATCCCTTCGTGATTCGCTTCGACGCAGGAACCGTGCCGGTGGGCTATCTGGTGTTCTCCAGCAAGTCGCGGACAATTGGTGAGATTCAAGACCTGGCACTCAACCGGATTCGGCCGCTCTTTGCCACGCTTCCCGGCGTGTCCGCCCCGCCGCCGTTCGGAGGTAACCAGCGCACCATCGTGGTTACCGTCAATCCCGACCGCCTACGTTCTTACAATCTCTCTCCGGACGCGGTTGTGAACGCCATCAGCTCCGGAAACATCCTGATGCCCGCCGGCAATGTACGCACCGAGAATCTCTTGCGCATTGTATCGAGCGACTCGGTCACGCCCGACATCCGCACGCTGCTGGAAGTGCCGATTCGCACCGGGGCCGGACCCAGCGTGTATCTGCGAGATATTGGCAGCGTGGCGGACAGCACCGACATCCCCACGGGATATGCGCTGGTCAACGGCCGGCGCGCGGTCTACATCCCTGTCACCAAGCGTCCCGACGCCTCCACGCTGACCGTGGTGGATGAAGTCAAGCAGAACCTGGCACGCTTCCGCACCCTAGTGCCCTCCGATATCGATATCAGCTATCAATTCGATCAGTCCGGCTACGTCAAGAGCGCGTTGATGTCCGTTGTGCGGGAAGGTCTGTTGGGCGCACTGCTGACCGGTCTCATTGTTCTGCTTTTTCTGGGCGACTGGCGAAGTTCGTTCATTGTCCTGACGACCATCCCGTTCGCGCTGCTGACTTCGGTGGTGGGATTGTGGTTGTGCGGCCAAACCATCAATATCATGACGCTCGGCGGCCTGGCCCTGGCGGTGGGCATCTTGGTAGACGAGGGTGTGGTGGAAGTCGAGAACATCGACAGCACGATTCAGCAGGAGCCCGCACTGCCGGTGGCGCGCGCGGTGTTGAATGCGACGCAACGAACCGTGGCCGCCCGCTTCCTCTCCATGCTTTCCATCGTGGCGGTGTTCATTCCCTCCCTCTTCATGACAGGGGTGGCGAAGAATCTGTTTGTGCCGCTCTCGTTGGCCGTGGCGTTTGCCATGGCGGCGTCTTTCCTGCTCTCCAGTTCCTTGTTGCCTGTTCTGTTTCTCTGGCTGCATCGCAAGAATGTGGAGCGCTCCGCATCCCCACAAAACGGATGGTTGAGTTTTGACCGCATCCGGGAAGGTTGGGGGCGAGCACTCGAACGTCTTGCCCCGCTCCGCTTCCTGGTGGTGGTGGGGTATGCCGTAGCAGCGGCGGCGTTCCTGGCGATTTTGGGTCCTCAAGTGGGAAAGGATCTCTTTCCTCAAGTCACCGGGCACCAGTTCCGCCTGCGCTTTGACGCTCCTACCGGCACTCGGGCTGAGGAAACGGCGCGCCTGGTCACTGGCGTCCTCAAGGAAATCCAGGGTGCTGCGGGCGCGGGAAACGTTGACATCAGTCTGGGTTACGTTGGCACTCAGGGCGCAAGTTACCCCATCAACACGGTATTTCTGTGGACCAGCGGACCCCACGAAGCGGTGATGAATGTGGCGCTGCGGCCTGGCGCGGGCATTGATGTAGCGGCCCTCGAAGAAAAACTGCGCGGCGTTCTGCCTCCAAAATTCCCGGGTTGCACCTTTTCATTCGAACCCGGGGATATCGTCAGTCAGATAATGAATTTTGGCGCGCCGACTCCCATCGAGCTTGCCATAATGGGCCCGGACTTCGCCGCCTTGCGCGCCTACACGGAAAAGCTGCGGGGACAGTTGGGGAAAGTTTCGGCCCTTCGCGATCTGCGCATCGAGCAGCCACTCGACTATCCCAGCGTCGATCTCCACGTGAACCGGGAAATAGCGGGCCAGTTGGGTGTGACCACCGAGCAGGTGAGCCGCTCACTTTCTGAAGCCACTGGCTCCAGCCGCTTCACCACACCCAATTACTGGGCGGACCCCAAAACCGGCGTTGCCTTTCAAGTGCAGGTGCAATACCCGCAACCCCGCATGACGTCCGTTCAGGACATCCAGAATATTCCCGTGACGCGGGGCGAATCCGCGCACCCGCTCATCAGTGACCTGGCCCGCGTTACGGAAGGAACCGTGGTGGGAGAGTATGATCGTATCAACGGCCTATGGCTCCTCTCTCTCTCAGCTAATGCGGCGGGTGAGGATTTAGGACGAGTGGCGGACCATATTGATACGGCGATTCGCAGCGCTGGGGAACCTCCCCGCGGTGCGACGGTGCAGGCGCGTGGACAGATCGCGCCGATGCGTGCGACGTTTGCCAGTCTCGGAATCGGCTTGGTTCTGGCCGTTGCCGTCATCTTCCTGCTCCTGTCCGGAAACTTTGAATCTGTGCGGCTGGCGGCAGTGATCTTTACTACCCTGCCCGCGACCCTTTGCGGAGTCCTCTTGATGCTCCTCGTGACGCACACGACGTTGAACATTCAGTCGTACATGGGAGCGATTATGGCGTTGGGTGTGGGCACTGCCAATGCCATCCTGCTGGTAACCTTTGCCGAGGACCGCCGGCGCGCCGGCATTCCAGCTCTTGCCGCGGGAATTGAAGGCGCGCGTATTCGCATGCGCCCGATCGTGATGACCAGCGCCGCCATGATTGCCGGCATGATCCCCATGGCACTGGCGCTTGGAGAGGGAGCGGAGGCCTCCGCTCCGCTGGGCAGCGCCGTCATTGGCGGGCTCCTGGCCGCTACCGTGGCCAACCTCACCGTGTTGCCTTTTGTTTTCGGATTGGTGCAAGGCCGAGCCGACACAGCGTCGGCATCGCTCGATCCGGACGATGCCGAGAAGGCGTAGATGCGGGGATTAGAAATGGGGGCGCGCCGGGGGCCGATGGACCGGGCAGAGGGACCGAAAATGAAGACCAAGCAAACTGGAACTCTTCTCACGGCACTGGCGGCGACTCTACTGAGCGCTGCTTGCAGTCAGGCTCCCACCGGGGCTGCGCCGGTCGCTGGTAACGCAACGGGGGCTCCCCCAGCGCCCGAGGTGGAAGTGACCCACGTGGTCGCTCAGAAGCTGAATGCCACTGTGCGCTTGCCGGCCCAGCTCACTCCCTATGAAATCGTCGATGTTTATCCCAAGGTGACGGGATTTGTGAAGTCGATCAAAGTCGATCGGGGCTCACACGTAAGTAGCGGCGAGGTGATCACGCAACTCGAGGCGCCGGAGTTGTTGGCGCAGCGGGCCGAGGCAGAATCAAAATATCAGAGCGCCGAATCCCAACTCGCTGCCTCTCAAGCCAAACTCAGCGCCGACCAAGCAACCTATCAACGAATGACTGCTGCGGCCAAGACACCCGGCGTGGTTGCCCAAAACGATTTGGAAGTCGCGCAGAGGGCGGCGGAAGCCGACCATGCGAACATGGAGGCCCTGGCGAAGAGCGCCCATGCCGCGCAGGAGGCTCTCCACGCGGTCGCCCAGCTCGAAGCTTATTTGAGTATCACCGCGCCGCTCGATGGCCAAGTCACGACTCGCTATGTTCATCCCGGAGCGCTTGTGGGGCCTGGTAGCGGCCCCGGCGCTATGACGCCGATCGTGCAAATTCAAACGCTCACCCGCCATCGCTTAGTAGTTCCGGTTCCGGAATACGTCGCTGCGGGAATCGTGGTGGGAACACAGGTAAGCTTTAGCGTTCCTTCCTTCCCGGGGAGAACCTTTCGCGCCCCGATTGCGCGAATCTCCGGGGCAGTGGACGTGAAGACGCGAACGATGCCCGTGGAATTGGACGTCCAGGACCCCAAAGCGGAACTCGACCCTGGAACATTTTGTGATGTTACGTGGCCGGTGGTGCGTTCCTACTCTACCCTCTTTGTTCCTGCCACATCGCTGGGGAGTGATCTGGAGCGAGCATTCGTAGTGCGCGTGCGGAACAACCGAGCCGACTGGGTGGATGTGAAAACCGGGATCACGTCCGGGGGGCTCATCGAAGTTTTTGGCGACCTAGCAGAGGGCGACTTGGTGGCGACGCACGGCACCGACCAGATACGCCCCGGAACCATCATCTCACCCCGGCTCACCAGCCCACACTAGATTCGGCAAAAAGTAGATTGCGCTGGCGGCTGGTAGGTGACCGCGAGGTGGGGTGTCGCCAGAGGCTCATGGTTCCGCACTTTCGATGTTAAACAACTTTCCAAAATGCCGCTAACCAGAAGCGTACGTTCAATGGGGTACGGCGCCACGTGGGTTTGAAACATCCGCTCAATTCCATGCACCAGGCAGGCAGAGTAAGTCACGTTGGGAATGGGGGTGAGGAGGAACTGCGTCGCTTGAATCCCGGGCATGTCCTTTACGCGGGCAGCAAAGTTGAAATCCTTCAAACCACCGTTGAGCATCAGCAGGGTTGCCTTCAGGCCGTCGCGGTATTCAATGAAATAAGCGGCGGGATTGGCCACCAGCTTCGGCAACTGCCCCGAGGCCACTAAATCCTCCGGCCGGCTTTCCGCTTCGTCAGTGCCCAAGGGCGTGTCGCTCCGCGAAAGAGCAGAGATCAACAGGTCCTTCGACCACCGCCCCTCCTCGCCGGCCTTCCACACCGCGTCACCCTCAATCATTTGCACAGCTTTGACACCGCTCTCACCCCGTCCGCGCCTTTCCACCATGCATTGCAGTGCTTCGAGAGCGTGAAAATCCATAGGATCGGACTCACCTTCGCCAATCATTAATGCCTCTTCAATTTCGCAACCTAGAGCTAATTCAAGTTCCGGCAATCGAAATGTGACGGGCAAGGACGAGCCTCCTAACATGGGAAAGCCCATGCGGTGCGAGGTTTCAACCATGCTCTTCGCCTTGGCAAAGCTATAGGAGAGGTGCTTGTCGTTGTAAACCGGCACGGATCGCCCGGAGCGCCTGAACACCTCAGTGCACTGCTGGAAAAACTCGTAACGGGGATAAAGAATCTGACCCTTCTCGTTGCGCGGGTAGTTTCCGTGCTCCGCGACAATCAAAACCGCATCAACCGCCAGATTGTCGCCCCCGCAGCACAATGCCTCCGCTATCGTGGGATAAACTTGGAAGCCGAATTCGCGGGCTCGTTCGCCACTCAAGTCTCCATCCGGTTTCTGGTCCACGTAAAGCGAGACGACTTTGATGTTCGGCTTGTGCCATGCGCCGGCGTAGGGGTAGCCTACCAAGAACCGGTCCCCGATATGTTGCCCATGGGAGAGATATCGATAGATGGTTGTGACGATAGCCAGGCGCATGGGAGGAGCGTCCGCACCGTTGAGCAGAACGCCTGCTGCGGCAGCTCCCGTCTGAAGGAATTCGCGTCGCGTCAGCATTGCTTATGCCCTCTCAAACATCGATTCACTTGTCGGTTGGTAGGTGATCGCCAGGTGTGGCGTTTCATAGCGCGTTTGCTGGCGATACAAGCTCTCAACCCCCGCGGCCACCAACCCGGTGGTGAGCAGCGTCCGCTCGACTGGATAGGTGGGCTTGCCGGTCAAAAACATTTTTTCCACACGGTTCACGAGCGGGTTGAAGAAGTCGGCCAATGTCGTCCTCCCATCGGGCATGGGAAGGTACATCTGCGTCGAGAAGGGATCGCCCCGGCCCTCCACGCGAGCGGCGAAGTTGAAATCCTTTACCAGGGGCGCGTAGGCCTGGGAACTCGTGCGGCGATGCTCCACATCGGCGGCGAAGTTGAAGTCCCTCACCATGCCATTCATTAGAATCATGGTGCAGGCAAGGCCGTCGCGATGCTCGTAATGGTAGGCTACCGGGTCGTTGACCAGGCGCCGCATGTCGTCGTCCGACGGGAAAATGTCGTTAAACCCCTCGCGCGCGGGAGCAAGCGTGTGGCTGCGGCACAGCGCGGCGTTCATGAGGGAGCGCGACCACACGCCCGCGCGCATGGCGTCCCAAAACTTTTCACCACGATAAGCCTGAATCCATTTCACCCCGGTTTCGCCGCCCGCCCGGCGCTCGACCATACATTGAATGGTCTCGAGGGCGTGAAAATCGTAACTGTCCACACCCCCATAACCTACGCAGACTGCTTCGCGGATTCGTGATCCGAGCGGCATTTCCACAGAGGGAATCCGCCAGGTGACCGGCAGGCTCGATCCGGCCATGTAGGCAAAGCCTATTTCGCGGGACGTCTCAACCATCTGTTTCGCCCAATCCCAGTTCCAAGACAGATGCTTGTCATTAAACATGGGGACGGACTTCTGGCTATCTTTAAACACTTGGATGACCTGTTGGAAGAACTCCCATCGCGGGTACTGTGTTTGCCCTTTCTCATTGCGGGGGTAATTGCCGTGCTCACCGACTACCACCACGCCGTCGACTGCCAGCTTGCCGCCTCCCCGCGTCAAGGCTTCGGCGATGGTGGGAAAAATTCGCATGGTAGGAAATTGCTCGGCGCGGGTGCGGCTTAAGTCCCCTTTACCGACTTGATCTACGTAGAGAGAAACCAGGTCCACCGCCGGGTGGTAATGTGCGCCCCTCCAACCGTAGCCGTACAGGAAGCGGTCAACGATCTGCTGGGCATGGGAGTACTTGAAGTAGGTGGTGACCACGGCGGCGAGCTTGGGGCGATTGATGCTCATGAGAGATTCCTGTCACACATAGTCAAACAAAGTCATGAAGCCGAAATCCATATGCAGTTGTTGATGGCAGTGGAAGAGGGTCAGCCCCGGGTTGTCGGCGACGAAGTCCACTTCCGCGGTCTGGTAGCCGTTGAGCATCAACACGTCTTTCTGAACGCCCGAGGTGGGCGTGCCGCACCAATTCGTCAATTCGAAAGTGTGGCGATGGAGATGGATCGGATGAATGTCGTCGCTCGCATTGCGCATGCGGATTCTGTAACGCTTGCCGGATTGCAAATGAAACGAGGCAGGCTGAATGCCTTCGCTCATGGGAAAGGCGGTGCCATTGATCGTCCACCGATTGAAGCCCTCTTCGGCGGCATTGTCTTTCACAACAGCCATTTCGATGGTTTCATCCGGAGGTGCGGCCATGGCGCCCGGCTTGGCGAAGTGGGTGTACGTCCACCGGAATGGCGGGGGTGCTATCCACTGCCCTTTGCCCCTGTAGCCGGCGTACTCCACCACCACGCCCATGCCGTGGCCGCGATCGTCGTCCGCAAGGTCGCCAAGAATCCATACGCCCGGGTGGCTCATTTTCACGATGGCGGAGATCCGCTCGGCAGTTCCCAGCCAGAGCACCGGCACCGTGGCCGGAGTGGGAACGGGATTGCCGTCAAGGGCCACAACTTGAAACGTATGCCCCGGTAAGGCCAAACTGCGGATCTCCGTGGCGCTGGCATTCAGAACGTGGAACAGGACGCGCTCACCGGACTTCACTCGAATCGGCTCTCCGTGCCCCAGCATTCGTCCGTTGATGGTGAACGACCCGTAACCGACTTCGTAGCCATGCGGCATGCCTTGGGCGAGCGAAGCTTTCATGGCCGACTCGCCCTGTTCTTGCAGAGATTTTACCGTGGTTCGAGGGGTGAGGAAATCCATGGCCATATCCCCGCCGCGGCTAAAGGTCGGCTCGAACTCTTTGAGCACGAGAAACACCTCGCGGTCATAGTCGCCCGGTTCCTGCCGGGGTTCGATGTAGACCGCACCCGCCTGCCCACTGTAGAGTCCTGCATAGAGATTGGCGCCGGCGCGATTGTGCGTGTGATAGAAACGGAAGCCCGCCGGCCGCGGCGTGAAAGCAATTCGCCGCTTGCCCTGTGCTGGAACGAAGGGCGTGCCTTCTTCCGCCGCTCCGTCCACATCGGTAGACAAGAACTGACCATGCCAGTGGAGTTGTTCGGGCGTGACCGTCTCGTTGTAAACATCCACGGTGACTGGCTGGCCTTCCTTGAAGCGCAGCAACGGGCCGGGAAACTGGCCATTATAGGTGGTAGTGGAAATAATTCGGTTGGGGGCGATTTCGATGGGCGAGGTTTGAATGCGTAATGTGTAATCGGGGGCCGCTGACTCTGCGACAACATTCCCCCCGTTGATTACGGCAGGGCGTAAGTGAACTGGCTTTTTATCCTCTCCTCCTCGGAGTGGAATTAGAGCCGCCCCCCCCGCTAACCCCAGAGCGCCTAGGAACCGACGTCGCGATGCGCAAAATTGGCTCATACCCCCCCCTCGTTCACCTCAGACTTGCCGAGCGGAGTTTGATCGAAACCGCGTGACTTCCAAGCCTTGGCCAACCGGCAATGTTATCGATTCGAGCTCCGGCTGCGAATGGACATGAGCAACATAATCGGTGAGCGAGTGGGAAATGATGTTATCAGCCACCACGATGCCCCCGGCCGGGAGACGAAGGAGTTCGAAGAAATGAATATAATCCTCCTTCTCGCAATCGAGGAATACGAAGTCGAATTCCTCTGCGCGGTCGAGCACCGCCCGCGCATCTCCCAAGATGAAGTCGACGTAAGGTGCAAGGCCAAGATGGGAGATGGTCTGCCGCGATTCAGCCTGCCGCTGTGGCTCCATTTCAAGGGAAGTGACTCTGCCCGAAACCTGGCGCGCGGCGGAGGCCAAGGCGATGGTGGAGAGTCCGCTGGAACCGCCGATTTCGAGGATGCGCCTGGCGCCAATGCCCGCGGCCAGGGCGCAAAGGAATTCGGCGCTCACTGGCTCCAGATTGCGGTGCCGCTCTGCCAAGGGAAGATTTTGCTCATCCTGGCGGAGCTTTCGCTCCCACAAGCGGGCAATTTCCCTTCGTTCATTTTCGCCCAGCATCGTCTTACAAATTTAGCACGAGACGACAAGTTTGCTTATAGCTGGCCCAAGAAAAATTCTCTCGCCGAGGCGGGCCTCTGCGGTTAAACTGGCACTTTCAGAATGACATGAGGCGAGTTATGGACCCGGACTCAGCAAATTCCTATGCCCGGCGCGGATTCATCCTGGCAGGCCTGTGCGGGGTGGGTGCGGCGTGGGCCTCGTTGCATTGGCCGACCGTTTTAACCGCCGCCCAGCACGCGGCACAAATGCGCGAGGCCCCGGACGCCAAATTGGAAGTATTGAGCGCGGACCAAGCCGCCGAAGTTGACGCCGTTGCCAGCCGCGTTATTCCTACCGACGGGACGCCTGGCGCGCACGAAGCCGGAGTTGTGTATTTCATCGATCGCGCCTTAGCCACTTTCGCTTCCGGCCACCGCGACGACTACGAAAACGGGCTGCCCATGTTGCAGGCCAAGACCCGCGAGCTTTTCCCGGATGCGCCAAAGTTTTCTCTAGCAAGCCCGGACCAACAGGACACGGTACTGAAAGCGCTCGACGGTCAGCCCATCTTCGAGTTGATCCTAAACCACACCGTCATGGGTTTCCTTGCCGACCCGGCGCGCGGCGGCAATCGCGGCGAGGTGGGCTGGAAGACAATTGGGTTTGATGACAGCGCGGCGTTTACTCCTCCCTTTGGATATTACGACCGGGACTATCACGGCTGGCAGCCACCGAACGAAAAGAAATGATCACCACCAAGGCACCAAGACACCAACAAAGAACGGAGAGAGAAAAAGGCATGCACTTAAGGCATGGATCCATAGACGCGTCGGAGTGCATTGGTTCTCAGTCTCTATCCCTCTTGGTGTCTTGGTGCCTTGGTGGTGAATCCTCCGCCTTGAGCGGGACATTCCTATGAATCCCCAAGCGACTTACAAACCCTCGGAGAAAGTTGACTTCGTCATCGTGGGCTCCGGCGCGGCGGGAGGAGTGCTCGCCAAAGAACTCTCCTTAGCAGGTTTCAAGGTGGTGGTACTGGAGCAGGGGCGGCTCATCCCGGCCAGCGAATTTGGCCACGATGAAATTGCCCAGACGCAGGAACATACCCTCACCAACGATTATCAACGACAGCCTCAGACCTTTCGAAAGACTCCGCAGGACAAAGCCGAAAAGCAGCTCTCCGCGGTCTACGGGTGCTGTGTGGGCGGAGGGACGGTTCACTTCACGGCCAACTTCTGGCGGTTTCACGAAATAGACTTTATCGAGTGGAGCCGCCGCGGGCCGGTGGCGGGCGCGGCCTTCGCCGATTGGCCGATCACTTATGCCGAACTCGAGCCGTATTACACCAAGGTGGAATGGGAAGTGGGCGTTTCCGGCCTCGCGGGCGCGAGCCCTTTCGATCCTTATCGTTCCAAGCCCTATCCTTTGCCGCCGATGCCCGTAAAGTCCTCCGGAGTCATCTTCGAACGAGCCGCGTGGAAGCTGGGATGGCATCCGTTCCCCTCGCCGATGGCCATTCTCTCCCAGCCTTACCGGGGCCGAGCGGGGTGCATTCATTGTGGGCGCTGCCTGGGCTTCGGCTGCGAGGTGGGGGCAAAGTCCAGTTCACTCGCCAGCGTCATTCCCGTGGCGCAGCAAACCGGTCGATGCGAAATCCGCACGAGGAGTTACGCTTTCCGCGTGGAGATGAATCGCCATGGCCGTGCCACGGGAGTCGCCTATTTTGACGAACAAGGGCGGCGGCACCTCCAGAAAGCGCGCGCCGTGATTCTGAGCGCCAACGGCGCGGAGACGCCGCGCCTGCTTCTTCTTTCCCATTCAAATCGCTTTCCGGACGGCCTCGCGAATTCCAGCGGGCTGGTGGGGAAGCACTTGATGGTCAATGCCCACGCCATGGTGATGGCGACGTTCGAGCAGCCTCTCAACGATTACACTAGTGCTGCGGTCAGCCGCGTGCTTCATGACTTCTACGAAATCGACCCCAAGCTCGGTTTTTGTGGCGGCGGCGGTCTCGATGCGCGCTTCGGGCGGACGCCGATCAGTTTTGCGCTCGGTTCCCTGCCCGATGGCGTGCCGCGCTGGGGCAAAGCCTATAAAGTCTGGCTGGCTGAGAATTTCTCTCGTTCGATGTATGTCATGTGTCATGCCACCTCGCTGCCCGTGGAGGACAATAGCTTTTCCCTCGATCCAGAATTGAAGGATGCCTGGGGCCTGCCCGCTCTGCGCATGACCTACAAAGACCATCCCGACGACCTCAAGACAGCCAAGTACCTGCAAGACCGGGCGCTGGAGTTGCTTGCCGCCACCCCGGCGACCCACGTCTGGCCGGCGCCGGTGCAGGAGCAGACTCACGCCGTGCACCTGCTCGGAACCTGCCGCATGGGAAACGACCCGAAAACCTCCGTGGTGAACGCCGACCACCGCACCCACGACGTTCCCAACCTCTTCCTTTGCGATGGCAGCAGCTTTGTAACCTCGGGGCGCGGCCAGCCCACCATGACCATTGAAGCTCTTGCCTTTCGCGCCGCCGATCGAATTGCCGCCGCCGCCCGCCGTGGCGAAGTGTGATTTCAGTCTCAGCACCACTCTGATTCAGCCGTTATCCTGACGCCTCTATCTGGAGATTCGCATGAATCGCTCCTTGAAACCCGAGGATCGTACGCAAGCCCTGCTCGCATCCCTAAAGGCTTTTTGCCTTCCGGGGGGTGAGGACGCCGCTCGCGAAATTCGTGGGGTCATACTCACGCAACAAGGAGATTTCTGCATGTCTCCGGGAGCGAAGTGGATGCCCTTCACCGCGCAGGAAACCATCGAGGCCACACAAAGCGGATTCTGTTGGGACGCTCGTTTTGGCGGCGGCCGGTGGGGCTCCTATGTGGTAACAGACGCTTACTCTGGAGGACATGGCCGTCTGACGGTCAAATTAGGGGGGAAGGTTCCCGTAAAAAAGCTCGCGGGCGTGGACATCGATATAGGTGAAATTCAGCGCTACCTCAGCGAAATCATGATGTGCCCTTCCATCCTGGTAAATCATCCGTCACTCGAATTCATGGCGGTAGGCGATGGCGCCTTGCGCGTCTGGGACGGAAGCGGGCCGGCGGGGGCGACAGTGGATATCGAGATGGGCACGGATGGGTGTCCAGCGGCTTGCCGGGCGGATCGGCCTCGGGCCGTGGGCAAACAATCGATTCTGACGCCCTGGTCCGGCGCCTGCCTGGAGTATCAGGAATGGGAGGGGCTTCGCTTGGCGCGTCGATTCGAGGTGTCCTGGATTTTCCCCGAAGGCATTTTCACGTATCTTCGTGGTGAGGTTACATCCTGTACGGCTCGGCGCTGAGTCGCAGAGTATTTATGTCCGTTACTCAGTAATTCTCACCCTGATAATTGGCGGGGGGCATAATGTCGATGTTGTGGACAAAGGTATTTTCAATCCCGGAGTGCCGGTGTAAACTTCCGAATCTTGGAAAGTGAATTGCAGGTTTCCACGAAAGTATTCCCCTTCCCTCCGCGCATTGGTGCCTCGCCGGCATGAGGATGTATGAAGGTTCATCGCTTAGTCATTAGACTTGCAGTCTTCGCCACGTTATTGATCGTCTTGCCTGGACAGAAATCGATGTCGCAAACTCCAGGTGCTCGCGCTCGCGTCATGCGTCCAGTCGATATGCATGATTTGGTCGCCCTCCATGGGAACGTTCACCCTCTGGCGCGGCGGGAATTTGACCAGGGAGTGGCGCCTGATGACTTGCCCCTGCAACGGATCTTGCTGGTCCTGCAGCGCGGCGCGGACCAGGAAACTTCTCTGCGCCAACTGCTAGATGACCAACAGGTAAAATCCTCTCCGCGGTTTCATCAGTGGCTCACACCGGAGCAATTCGGCCAGCAATTTGGCCCCGCCGATTCCGATTTGCAAGCCGTGACCGATTGGCTCGCCTTGCAAGGCTTTCAGGTTACAAAAGTTTCCGCCGGCCGCACCGTCATTGAATTTTCAGGCACAGCAGGATTAGCCCGGCAAGTGCTGGGGACGGAGATTCACCGATTTCGCGTGAATGGCCAGGATCACTGGGCCAACATCAGCGACCCGCAAATCCCTGCCGCACTCGCTCCGGTGGTGGCAGGCTTCGCTTCGCTGAACAACTTCCCGCGGAAGCCCATGTACCACAGCCTGGGCACGTTCTCACGGTCGAAGGCTACTGGCGAAGTGCAGCCCTTGTTCAGCTTCCCTGTTAGTTGTGGTGGTGGAAGTGGGAATTGCTACTACTTAGCCCTGGGCCCAGCGGATTTCGCCACGATTTACAATGTGGCGCCGCTCTGGTCGGCTGGAACCGACGGCACCGGGCAGACCATTGCTGTCGTAGGGGAGACCAATATCAATCCCCAAGACGTAGCAGATTTCCGCGCCATGTTTGGCCTCCCGGCCAAGCCGCCTAACATCCTCCTGAACGGACCTGATCCTGGGATCACTTCCACCGGCGAAGAGGGCGAAGCTGACCTTGACGTCCAGTGGTCCGGAGCGGTCGCCAAGGGCGCGACCATTGATTTTGTACTCTCGGAATCGACGGAGACGACACCCGGCATTGATCTCTCCGCCCTCTACATCATTGACAACAACCTCGCGCCGATCATGAGCGAAAGCTATGGTGCTTGCGAGGCCTATCTGGGAGTGGGTGGCAATCAGTTCTACAGCACGCTTTGGGAGCAGGCGGCCGCCCAGGGCATCACGGTCCTGATGGCGTCGGGAGATGCCGGCTCGGCAGGTTGCGACAGCGCGAACGCAGGGGAGACCACCGCCCTATACGGCTTAGGTGTGAGTGGCCTCGCTTCCACACCTTTCAACGTGGCTGTAGGGGGAACGGACTTTGCGGTCAACGCCAATAATGCGCTCACCTATTGGTCGCTGACAAATAACTCATCGCAGGCCTCGGCCAAGTCGTATATACCCGAGAGCACGTGGAACGATTCCTGCGCCGCCTCCGGGTCGCTCGCCGGATGCAATATACTGCCGTCCTACACCTATTTTAGCGAGGGCTACTATCTGCTTGCCGGCGGCGGCGGGCCCAGCAATTGTACGAATCCCTCGGGCGTATTTCCCCACGTTAATTGCAGCGGAGGTTACTCCAAACCTTCCTGGCAGGGCATGTTAGGCGAACCTAACGCGCGTGACATACCGGACGTTTCAATGTTCGCTGGCGAAGGCTTCCATTACAGCTTCTATGTGACTTGCCAGATGGATGCCAACTCCAGGAACTACGGTTATCCGAGCTCGTGCGATCTGAACGCGCCCTATGCAGATTTTCAAGGCGGTTCAGGTACCTCGGCGTCGGTACAAGTTTTTGCGGGAATTATGGCCATGGTCACCCAGCGGTACGGCCGCCAGGGCAATGCCAACTACGTTCTATACCCGATGGCCGGCAAGAGCGGGGCAAGCTGCAATTCCAGCACGGCGTCTGTTACCAATTCGAGCTGCGTTTTTTACGATGTGACGTCCGGGAACGATTCGGTGATCTGCCTAGGGGGAGCGCTGAGTTGCAGCAGTAGCACCTCCGGCCAGTATGGCATCATGGTTTCCGGCGGCACGGCGGCATATCCCGCGACGACGGGGTATGACATGGCCACGGGGTTGGGTTCCGTCAATGTCGCGAACTTGGTCAACAACTGGACTTCCAACTTTACGACCACCACAACCAGTTTATCTCTATCGACGAACCCTGCCAGCAACCCCATCACCCTGACGCACGGGCAGCCGATTGACTTTACCTTTAGTGTGAAATCCGGAAGCGGGACGCCCAGCGGCGACGTTTCCCTGATTGCGCATGCCGGCAGTAGTCCGAGCGGCATGACCAGCATCGGTCCCTTTACGATGACCGGCGGCAGCGTGTCGGGGTCAACCCTGATGCTCCCCGGTGGGTCGTACAACGTCACGGCGCATTATGCCGGAAACAACGACGCAACTGGATCCTTCGCGGCGAGCGATTCGGCGCCAGGAATCCCGGTAACCGTGGGCAAGGAAAACAGCCTGACGGAGCTGCGGCTTGCGACGCCCAACGCGGCGGGATTTCCCGTTTATACGGTCAATACCGTCCCCTACGGCTCGGTCTATATTTTGCGGATGGATGTGACCAACAGCAGCGGCCAGCCCTGCGCCGATCCCACGACCGGTCTGATCGCCTACCCCTGCCCCAGCGGAGCCTTAACCGTGTCACCGGCACCCACCGAGCTGAGTCCGCCACCCGGAACGGTTCCTGGAAGCTATGTGTTGAACAGCCGGGGATACGCCGAGGATCAGCCAATCCAGCTTCCGGGAGGGACATACAATTTCGTAGCCAGCTATGCGGGTGATAATGGCTACACCGCAAGCAAATCCTCCACGCTCCCAGTTACGATTACCCAAGCCGCAACTACAACAACACTTATGGGCGTGCCCGCGTTGTGCGTAGGGGGCGCCGTTGACTTTTCATTGACCATCAAGACGCAGAGCAACGGCGCGGCCCCTACAGGCAATCGTCAGATTCTTGACAATAGCGTCCCGTTTGGTTCTCCGTTTATGGTCATTGGCACCCCTTTCGACCCCTCGACCGGAGCCTATGCAACAGTGGGGAATAACGTCAACGCACTTTTTCCAGTGGGTACGCACAGCGTGAGTGTGCAGTACAGTGGCGATGATAACTATGCAGGTTCGACCTCGGCCGCGTTCACAATC
>Ga0335085_10007065_pt1 | contig 17549 bp, 14 predicted proteins | sample Lox_Sample_45_FD_206712 | JGI IMG/M metagenome (GOLD analysis project Ga0335085, IMG submission 206712) | Soil microbial communities from Loxahatchee National Wildlife Refuge, Florida, United States - Lox_Sample_4.5 | ecosystem: Environmental > Terrestrial > Soil > Wetlands | place: USA...
CGCGCGCTTCGCCCGCGAGATCGAATCGCTGGCCGACCTCGAGGCCGACGGCCTGCTCCGGCGCGACGCCGGCGGCTTCGTCATCACCGGCGTGGGGGCCCTGCTCATCCGCATCATTGCCATGCGCTTCGACGCCTACCTCGAGACCGGCGCGCGGCGCTTTTCCCGCACGGTCTGACGCCGCCCCGGCGGGCGGCGATTACGTTCTTGGCCCGCGGCGGGCCGCGCGTTACCAGTCTCGGTTTCAGCGCCATGCCCTTCCGCATTGCCAAGACCTTCGAAATCGAAAGCGGGCACCTCCTGACCAAGCATCGGGACAAGTGCCGCTACCCGCACGGCCACAGCCGCACAGTGGAGGTCGTGCTCGCCGCCGACCAGCTGGACGCGAACGACATGGTGTGCGATTTCCAGACGGTGAAGACGGCGCTCGCCGCGTTTCTCGAGACCTGGGACCACGCGCTCTGCCTCAACACGGCCGACCCGCAGTTCGAATTCTTCCGCCGCACCTATGGCGACCGGGTGATCGCATTCGCCCACACCGACCCGACCAGCGAGGTCATGGCCCGGACCATCTGCGACGAACTGCAGCGGCAGCTCCAGGCGATGGCGCTGCCGCGGGCCGTGCGGATCGAGCGCGTCCGCGTCACCGAGACGAGCACCTCCTGGGCGGAATATACGCCCTGACTTCGGTCCACGCGCCGCTCAGGGGATTTTGAGCTCCATGCCGGGGCGCACCGCGTTCTGATCCTTTAACACGTCGCGGTTCGCCTGCAGGATTTCGGGCCAGCGGCCGCCGTTGCCGTAATAGCGCTGGGCGATTTTGTAGAGGGTGTCGCCCGGGGCGACGACGTGCTTGCGCGGTCCGGCCGGGGGCGGATTGGCCGCCGCGCCCGGAGCCCCGGCCGGCGCCGCCGCCACGGTCGTGCCCGGCACCCGGATTCCGGGCGGACGGGGGGCCGGCAGCCGCAGCACGATGGGCGCGTTGGCAGTCTCCGCCGCCGGCGCCGCCGCGTCGGCGGGGCCGGCTCCGCCGCCAGCCGGGACGATGCCGCCGTGCTGCGCGGCGAGCTGGTCCTTCAGCACCTGGTTCTCCTGCTGGAGCTGCTCGATCTTGTCCATCAACTCGAACCGCGCCGTCTGACTTTCCAGCGGCTGGCCCGGGATGGTGCGCGCGAATTCGCGCATCGCGGCGTCGATGCGCTGCCGCACCAGATCGGCCTGGCGCGAGCTGGGCTTCAGCTCGAGGTAGCGGCGAAAATGGTAGATGGCGTAGATCGGCTCCTTGGGCGGGTAATCCTGGTAGATCAGCGCGGCCTCGAGATGGGACTCCGGCGCATTGTCCGCCCCCCGTTCGTCAATCGCCTTGAGAAAGGCCCCCAGCGCCTCCTGGTACCGGCCCTGTTTGAGGAGCTGCTGGCCGCGGCGATACTGCGGATCGTTGGTCTCGCTCCCCGCGGCCAACCGGTTGACCGGCTCGCAGCCGGCGGCCAGCCACATCGCCAGCGCGAGCCCGACGGCAGAAATCAGGGTCCGGAACGGTCGCCGCATGGAGGGACGGGAAAGGGATTGAACGGGCGAATTAGCGGACTAAGTTCAGCCCACCCCCCCGGCGACTCAAATCCTAAATGGCTTCCGACTCCCAATCCGTGCTGGCCCGCGGCCGCGAGTGCATCCGCATCGAACTGGAAGCCCTGCAGGCGACGGCGGATTCGCTCGACGCGTCGTTCGTCGCCGTGGTCGGGGCGGTCGAGGCGGCGGCGGGGGCCGGGCGGAAGCTCATCTTCAGCGGCGTGGGCAAGTCGGCCCACATCGCCCAGAAACTCGCCGGCACCTTCAACAGCACCGGCGTGACCTCCTGTTTCCTCGATGCCACCCAGGCGCTGCACGGCGACCTCGGGCTGTGCGCGCCGGGCGACCTGGCCGTACTGCTGAGCAACAGCGGCCAGAGCGCCGAGATGCTGCGGCTGCTGGCGATGCTCAAGCGCTTCGCCCTCACCACCGTGGCGCTGACGAGCAACCCCGACTCGGAGATCGCGCGCGACGCCGACTTCCGCCTGATCTACCGGGTGCCCCGCGAAGCCTGCCCGCTGCGGCTCGCCCCCACGGCCAGCACGACGGCCGCCCTCGCCCTCGGCGACGCGCTCGCCATGGTGCTCCTGGAACGCCGCGGGTTCACCCGCGAGGACTTCGCCCGCCTGCACCCCGCCGGCAACCTCGGCACCGCCCTGCTGCTCAAGGTGAAGGACATCATGCGCACCGGCGACCGCCTGCCGGTGTTGGCCGGGCAGAAGACGATCCAGGACGCGATCCTCGGCATGACCCGGGCCAAGGCCGGGTGCATCGCGGTGATCAACCCGCGCTCGGGCAAGCTCGCCGGCATCCTCACCGACGGCGACCTGCGCCGGCAGGTGCTGAGCCATCCCAACTTCCTCTCGCAGCCGGTCAAGCGGTTCATGACCCGCACGCCCAAGACCGTGGCGGACGACGCGCTGGCCGTCGATGCCCTGCGGCTGTTCGACCAATACAAGATCGACGACATCCTGGTGGTCGACAGGAAGGGCCGGCCGGTCGGCCTGATCGACGTGCAGGATCTCCCGAAGATCAAGCTGCTCTGAGCGCGGCGGCGGCGCGGTTCATTCCCGCCGCGCGGCGGATTCACTCGCCGATCACTGTCACGGCGATCGTCCGCGTGTGCGGCGCCCGGCGGTGTTCCCAGAGGAACACGCCCTGCCAGGTGCCGAGCTGCAGCCGGCCGTCGGCAAACGGGAGACTCTCGCTCGTGCGGGTCAGGGCCGTCTTGATGTGACTGGGCATGTCGTCGCCGCCCTCGAGCGTGTGCTCGAAATGCGGATCGTCCTCCGGGACCAGCCGGTTCAGCCAGGCTTCGAGGTCGCGGCGCGCCGTCGGGTCCGCGTTCTCCATGATCACCAGGCTGCAGCTGGTGTGGCGGCAGAACACCGTGAGCACGCCGGCGCGCAGGCCGCTGCGCCGCAGCGCCGCGGCGCATTGGTCGGTGATCTCGTAGGTGCCCTGGCCGCGGGTGGCGACGGTGAGATCCTGGTGATAAACCGCCATCAGGAGGTGGGAGGAGCCGGCGGGTTTTCCGCTGCCGCCGCGGTCAGCCGCCCCCGCCGCTGCGCGGATCGCCGCCGGGCTTGGTCATGGACTTGGGTTCCAGCGCGCGGTCGAGGGTCGCGGCGTCCATCAGGCCGCGCGCGAGCACGACCTCGCGGAGCGTCTTGTTTTTCGCCAAGGCCTCCTTCGCCACCGCCGCGGCGTTGTCGTAGCCGATGTAGGGGTTGAGCGCGGTGACGAGCATGAGCGAACGGCCGACCAGTTCGCCGCAGCGCTCGGGATCGGCCGCCAGGCCGGCCACGCACTGGCGCGCGAACACCCGGCAGCCATTGGCCAGGCAGTGGATCGCCTCGTGCAGCGCGTGCGCCATGAGCGGCATGGTGACGTTGAGCTCGAAGTGCCCGTCGCGCCCGCACAGGGCGACCATGTTGCCGAGGCCCATGGTGTAGATGCCGACCTGCACCAGCATCTCGCTCATCACCGGGTTGACCTTGCCCGGCATGATCGAGGAGCCGGGTTGGGTGGCCGGCAGGCGGATCTCGGCGAGACCGGCGCGCGGGCCGGACCCGAGCAGGCGGATGTCGTTGGCCACCTTGGTCAGGCCGGCCGCGATGGTGGTGAGCAGGCCGGCGACTTCCACGCAGTCGTCGCGTCCGCCCTGCGCCTCAAAATGGTTGCGCGCCTCGCGGAAGGGGATGCCCGTGCGCTCGGTCAACACGCGGCAGACCCGCCCCGGAAACTCCGGATGGCAGTTGATGCCGGTGCCGACGGCGGTGCCGCCGATCGCGAGCTCCTCGAGCGCGGCGATCGCCTTCTGCGCGCGCTCGACGCCCTTGCGCACCTGGGCCGCGTAGCCCGAGAACTCCTGGCCGAGCGTCAGCGGCGTGGCGTCCATGAGGTGGGTGCGCCCGATCTTCACGATGTCCTGGAAAGCGGCGGCCTTGGCCTCCAGGGCGGCGGCCAGCTCGGTGAGCGCCGGCACCAGCTGGTCGTGCAGCGCGACGGCGACGCTGACGTGCAGGGTGGCGGGAATCACGTCGTTGGACGACTGGCCGAGGTTGACGTCGTCGTTGGGATGCAGCGGTTTCTTCGAGCCGATGGGCTGGCCGGCGAGCTGGCTCGCGCGGTTGGCGATCACCTCGTTGATGTTCATGTTCGACGAGGTGGCGGAGCCGGTCTGAAACACGTCGACGGGAAAATGCGCGAGGAGGCGGCCGTCGATCACCTCCTGCGCCACCTGGCGGATGAGGCGGCTCTTCTCGGCGGTGAGCAAACCGAGCTCCTCGTTGGCGGTGGCGCACGCCAGTTTCACGAGCCCCAGGCCCTGGATGAACGCGGCGGGCATGGGACGGCCGCTGATCGGGAAATTGAGCACCGCGCGCTGGGTCGAGGCGCCGTAGAGCGCATCGTCGGGGACCTGCATCTCTCCCATGGAGTCACGTTCGAGTCTCATGATGGTATCGGATGGCCCGCAGCCTACCGGAACCCCCGGGAAAAGCAAAGCCCCGCGGAGCGGGCCGCGGGGCGGGAAAAACCGGCGCGACGGTCGAGCGCGCCGCTCAGAACTTGATCGACAACTTGTCGCCCTCGGCCTCCAGCCGGCCCATGGAGCGATCCCAACCGTCCTCCGCCAGATAGCGGAGCACGCTGCGGCGCGCATGTTCCGGGGCCGCCGGCTCCGGATTGTAGACGCCGGCCGCGCCCAAGGCCGCGAGCAGCCGGGCGTGACGCGAATCCGTGACCGCCGCCGCCGTCGGAAGGACCTCGGCGGTGCGCCGCGGACCGGCGGAGGGCATGGCGCGGTCTTCAAAACCCAACGGGCGGGAGGCGCTCCCCTCCAGATCCGAATCGAGGGAGGCGACCGCGGCCAGATGCGCCGCCAGCGAGCGGGCCGACGCCTGGAAATCCGAGGCGGCCGCGCGATCGTCCACAACCTCCCCGAGCCACGGAATCACGCTCGAGCCATCCGCCGGCACTTCCCGGCGGGCGACCGCCGTCGACGCGGCCGCGCTCACTTCCGGGGCAACGGCCAGCTCGGCCGCCGGAGCTTGCGGCGTCACCGCCGCCAGACGCGCGGGCCGGCTCGTCTCCCGCTGCTGCGCCGCGGCCACGGTCTGGGACTGATCGATCGCCCCGGCATCGCCCGACATCACGGCCGGCGCACCCAGTCCGCCATAATAACGGACGGTGAAAAGCGAGAGCGCCAGAACCGCCGCCGCGCCCACCGGCACGCGCATCCGGCCGAACCGGCTGTAGGCAGCGGACAGCTCAAGCCACCACGACTTGCGGACGACCAGTGCCGCCAGCTGCTTTTGCCGCAGGTCGCGCTCAAACTGGGTCCAGAATTCCGGCGGTGGACGCTCCGCCCGCTTGAGGCGCAGCAAGTCCTCCAAGGTGACTTTTCCCTGCGGATCGGATGGACGCTCGAGCATGGCCGCTAGCGGAGGTAGGACTGCAACTCAGCCTGCAGGAGCTGCTTGGCATAATGAAGCCGGGAACGAACCGTTCCCACCGAGCAGTTCATGATCTCAGCGATCTCGCTGTGGCTCAGGCCGTCAATCTCAAACAAGGTTACCACCATCCGATGCTTGATAGACAGTTTCTGCAAAGCTTCGTTCAATTTTTCCTGGAGCTCTTTTACAAACAAGTCCCGCTCCACACCCGACTTATCTGTCAGAGCCCCTATTACTTCCGACGTCTTGTCCTCCTCGACGATGCGGTCAAAACTGAAGAAGGTGCGCAGCCGGTTTTTGCGCAAATGAGTCAAGGTGGCGTTGACGCCAATCCGGTACAGCCAGGTGAAGAACGACGACTGTCCCTGGAACCGGTTGATGGACTGGAAGGCCTTGATGAACGTCCCCTGGGTCAGGTCGGCCGCATCCTCCCGGTTGGCGCACAGGTTGTAGATCACCGAGTACACCCGTTCGCGGTACTTCAGGATGAGCCGGTCAAATGCGGCCACGTCACCCGCCTGCACCTTGCGGACCACCTCCCAGTCGGCATCCGCCTCCTGTTGACGCTCGGGGGTTGCCACCAGCGTCTTGCTGATTGCTTTGGTTAGGCCCACGAACCGCTAGGAAATCACAACCTCCCGCCGGCGCAATCGGATTCTAGAAATCGGCGCCGCGCCGAAGTCCGTCGACCTGCGCGCGCAACAGTCCGGCCAGCTGCCCGAGGGGGCCGGCGGGCGCGAACCGGGCCCAGGGCCGCAGGATCGCGGTCGCCGCGGCCAGCTCGGCGTGGATTTGTCCGACCACGTCCGCAAACACGCCCAGGGCGCTCATTTGGGCGCGGCGCCGGGCGACCGCCGGCCGGCGGTGTTCCCGGATTTCCGCCAGCAAACCCGCCCGTTCGCGCCGGGGCAGCTTGGGCAGCAGCAGCAACAGCGGGAGGGTCAGCTTCCCGCCGCGCAGGTCGGTGCCGAGCGTCTTGCCGATCCGTTTCTCCTCGCCATAGAAATCCGCCAGGTCGTCGTAGATCTGGTAGGCGATGCCCAGGCGCCGGCCGAAAGCGGCGGCCGCCCGCACAAAGGCGGCGTCATATCCCGCCAGGCGGCACCCCAGCCGGCACGAGAGTTGAAACAGCTCCGCGGTCTTCAGGTCGATGATGCGGCGGTAGTCGCCCCGGGTGATCGTGGTGTCGCCGCGCCGCAGCGTTTGCGCCACCTCCCCGGCGCAGACCCGCCGCGTGGCGGCCGCCACCACCCGGCAGACCTCGGTGGAGGGAAATTCGGCCGCCAGCCCGACCGCGTGGGCCAGCAGGGCGTCGCCGGTCAGGACTGCCGCGTCGCTGCCGAAACGCCGCGCCGCCGTCGGCCGGCCGCGGCGGAGCTCCGCGCCGTCCATGATGTCATCGTGCACCAGCGTCGCCAGATGCACCAGCTCCACGATCGCCGCGGCACGCACCAACGCCGGCGCCACCCGGCCGTCCCGCCATCCGCTGACAAAAACGAGCGACGGTCGCAGGCGCTTCCCCGAGACATCCAGGCAGTACTCGACTGGATCGCGGATCTCGGGCTCAAAGCCGCGCAGCTGGGCGCGCAGGAACCGATCGAGCGCCCCCAGGTGGGGCCGCAGGCGGTCAAACAGGCCGTCGGGGCCGGACACCGGGCGTCCGGCAGGCGGGCGCGTTTGAGCGGTCATAGCCGCCGGAAGCTAGGTGATTTTTCCGAAATGGCTAACCAATAGTCGCCCGGCCGCGATCACCGCGGCCGCTGCGCACCCCACCCGCCCGCTCGCGACAAAACGGGCGTGCCCGCACGGGGCACGCCCGGAGATCCAAGGGTTGCCGGCCGGCCCGGCCGCCGCATCACATCTGGTCCGATTTGTCGCCCGGCTTCGCCGACGGCAGGAAGGGATCCGCGCTCTCCCGGTAGCCCGGCAGTTCGTCGTGGCGCATTCCCAGGCCGCGCAGCTGGGTCGGATTCATGACTTCCTCGGGGGGAGCGCCCTCGGCGTTGATGGCCTTGGCGGTGATGAAGATGATCAGGTTGGTGACCTCGCTGTCTTTGTTGTCGGACCGGAAGAGCCGGCCAAGGAGCGGAATGCTCCCGAGCACCGGCACCCGGTTGCCGCCGGTGGTCGTCTGGGTGCGCATCAAGCCGCCGATGGCCATGGTGTAGCCGTCCTTCATCGACACCTGCGTCTTGGCGGTGCGGGTCGCGATGATCGGGATGGAGGCGCCACCCGCGCCGCCGAAGGTCGTCGTGCCGTTTTGCTGGCTGACCTCGGGCTCGAGGGTGAGCTTGATGAAGCCCCGCGCGTTCACCTGCGGCGTGACCCGCAGGATGATGCCGATCGGCTTGTAGGTGAAGCCGCTGACCTCAAACGACCCGTGCTCCTGGTTGTAGGTGTAGCTCGGGATCGGATATTCCTCGCCCACGTTGATGAACGCCTCGGTGTTGTTCAGCGTCACGACGGTGGGGTTGGACACAATCTTCACCTGGTTGAGGGTCTTCAGCGCGCTCAACACGATGTTGAAATCCGAGGCGGAGAACACGGCGCTCGCCACCCGGCTGGTGTCGGCCCCGTTGGTGATCGAATTGAGCAGGTTGAGCGCGCCGTTCACGGAGTTGTTCGTCGTGTCGGTCGAGGCGAGGGTCGCATTCGTCTGGGTGGTGGGCGTGGTGCTGGTGGTGGTGGTGCCGTTCGAGGCCACCTGCACCACCTGGGGGAGCCCGGTCTGCGCGTTGGTCGCCAGCTGGCTGCCCGTGTTGGTCTGGGTGGTGCTCAAGTTCGTGGCCCCAGTGTTCGTCGTCGTGGTGGCGTTGTTCGTGCCGGAGGTGGTGGCCGTGCTGGTGCCGTTGTTGTTGGTGAATCCATCACTCGCGGACTGGGTGCGCCCGCGGTTAAATGTCTGGTTCACCCCGCCCACTCCGAACTGGAGGCCGCTGAGGGACGCCCAGTTGACGCCGATGTTCTTGATGTCGCTGTTCGAGACCTCGACGAACTTCGACTCGATCATCACCTGGTCCGTGGCCTTGTCGAGTTGCTGGATGATCGGCCGGATCTTGTTCATCTTCGAGGGCCGCTCGGTGATGATCAGGGAGTTGCTCCGGGAATCCACCACCATCTTGCCGCCGGCGGCGCTGTCGACGAGCGTGGACACGACCGGCTGGATGTCGGCGGCGCGGGCGTAATTGAGCGTGAACACCTCCGTGCTCACCGGCTCCTGGGCGAGGCTTTCGAGGCTCACGATCTTGATGATGCTGCCGTCCTCGATGTAGGTGTAACCCACCGGCGAGAGAATCACCTCGAAGATCTGCCGCCAGGTCACGTTGCGGAGTTTGATCGAGGTCTTCCCCTGCAGGGTATCGGGGATGACCAGGTTCAGTTCGAACAGGTCGGCGACATTGCGCAGGATGGTGCGGATGTCCTCATCCGGAAAATCGACGGACAGGGTATCGTGACTGCGGCTGGCCCCGGTGCCGGTCGGCTCGGTCCCCTTGATGGTGACGGCGTCCCCGGCGGGTTTGTCGGCGGCCGCGGCCGGGGTCGTGGCCGCCGGGGCGGCCGGAGGATTCGCCTGGCTCCACAGGAGGCCGGCGGGGGCCAACAGGATGAGGGCGAACCGAAGCGAGGGTGTTCTCATGGGGCTTTTCCTGGTTTGATGGGCCTGGCGATTTCTTCGCGGTTGAGGCGAATCTTGAAAGAGGTCTGGTCGATCGCTGCAATCACTACCACGTAGTCGGTGCCTTCAAAAGTAATTGTCAGACTATCACCGACTTTGAGTTTTTTTTCACGGAAGAGAAGCAGGGGCTGGCCGTCGAACAACATCATGCCGGAGGGGGTGATTTGGGCCGCGATTTTCTGCAGGATATCGCGGTCCGTGGCCACGGCGTGCACGGCCTCGCCCGCCTTGGTCGGACCCGCCACCGGGGTCCCGAAGCCCGCCGGACTGAATGGGTCGGGCAGATCCGCCGGGAGACTGGCGGCGCCTTTTTCCTCGGTGGTCAGGAGGCGCGCGGCCAGATCCAGCGCCGCCTGCCGCTTCGCCGGGCTCGAGATTTCCTCCTGGCCGAGGACCCGCCCAAGCGAAGCCCCGAGGAGCAGCACGCCAAACAACGGGAGGAAGCGCTTCATGGCTGGCCGAGGAATTCGAGATTGAGGCTCGTCGTGATCACACCCGGCGCGGCGGTGGACCCGCGCACGCCGTCGCGCGTCACCGTGGCGCTGACGAGCCGGTAGAAATGCTGCCCGGATTCCAGGCGGCTCAAGAAATCCAGGATCTGCCGGAAGTCGCCCTGCACCGCGATCGTGTAGCCGACGCCGATGTAGATCGGCTTGGGTCCGCGGGCCGGTGCGCCGCCAGAACCCATGGGCTGCAGATTGAGCTCCTTCACGCCCGTGTCCGACTCGAGCCGGTAGAAATACTGCTGGTTGCGCGCGCGTTCGCTGCTGCGTACGAGCCGGGACTCCAGCTCCTTGGTCGTGGCCGCCAGTGCGTCGAACTGCTCCGCCAGATTCGCACCATTGCGGATGTCGTCGAGAATGCGCTGCCCCTGCTCCTCCTTTTCTTTCAGTTGCTCCGCCAAGGCGCTCACCTGCGAACTGCGCCAATACGAGGCGGCCAGCAGGATCACGCTGAGCAGGCCGCAGCCGATGGCGACGGGATGCTTTTTCAGCAATGCGACCAGGTCTTTGGAGGTGATGGCCATGGCTATTTCTTCGTGCCCGCCCCCTTGAAGCGCAGGAAAATGTCGAAGGTGAGGCGGTCGGCGCCCCCCGCACGCTCGAGCCGATTCAACGCCACGTCTTCAAACACTCCACTGAAATACTTGTCCTGTTTGAGCTTTTCCACGTACGCGGACGTGCGGCCGCTGGCCTCGTCCGGTGTGCCGACCGCGAGGCCGCGCAGCTCCACGCCGGTCTCGCGGGTTTCCACCGCGTCCACCGCCAGATCCGGCGGCAGCGAGCTTCCGAGATGCAGGAGGAATTGGGACAGCACCAGGCGCGGCTCCACGAACCGTGCCAGCTCGTCGATCTTCTTCTCCTCCTCGGCGAACTTCCGCGACAGCACATGCGCCTGGTCGCTGGCCTTCTTGTTCGTGTCGATCTGCGCCTGCCACTCGGCCACCTGGTGGTGGAGGTTCTTGATCCGGTACTCCTGGTAGCTGAAATACAGCAGCAGGGAGGCGCCGACCGCGATGGCCGCGAAATTGACGAAGAAACGCGTCCGGACGACTTTCGTGTCCGGCAGCCGCTCGACATTGCGGAAGTTCGGATGCCAGGCGGGGACCAACGGCGCCTGCGGCTGGTCACTTTTTTTCGCTGGCGGCGGCATCGTAGTACGTCATCAGGCTGAACAGTCCCAACCACCGGGCGTCGGGATTCTGCGGGGTCACCGTCGGGGCGAGGGAGATCTCGCGCGCCTTCAGCCAGTTCACCAGGTCGAGCTCGAGCACCCCCACCCCGAGCTCCTTCGCCACGGCGGCGCCCAGCCAGCTGAGCTTCGCCGGCAGGCGCGTGCACAGCACCTGGGCGATCGACTGGCCGGTCTGCACCTCGTAAAATCCGATCAGGGACTGCAGCTCCTTGAGCAGCTTCTTGATCAGCAGCCCTCCCATGTTGGTAAAGTCGAAGGTGTTCGAGAAAAACAGCTTTCGGGCCGACTCCTCGTCCTTGAGGTTGAGCTCCTTTTGCACCACGGGGATCATCGCCTCGAGACCCTGCGGGATCGAGCGGGTGACATCCAGGCCGGCGCCGGAGACGATGAATGATTGAGTGCTGTCGGCGTCCATCTCCAGCACGAGCGTGGGGGCCTTGAGCTGGGCGAAGGCGTGGTAGTTCACCAGTCCGCCCAAGGCGGCAAACGTGCCCAGCTCCAGCCGCTCCGGGAACACCCCCAGGGCCAGCAGTTGCTCCTGCAGGGCGAGCAGCTCGTCGTTCGGGCCGCCGACAAACACGACCTCCTTCTGCGTGGTGACCCGGCCCACCTCGTAATCGGTGCCGTCGCTGGAATTGAGCACCGCAATCGTGCTCTTGTCGGCCTCCATCCGGAACTGCTGGGCGCAGATCTCCAGAAAATATCCCGGTTCCTTCACTCGTTTCAGATCCAGCGTCACGCGCCGCACGAGCCGGTGGGGCGGGTACACGCTGCAGCGGGAATGCATATACGCGCTGGCCGACTTCTTTCCCACCAGCTCCTTGACCGCCCGCTCCAACGCGGCGGCGTCGCCGACCGGCACTTCCTTCAGCTCTTCAACGACCATCGGCGCGTCCACCGACGAGGTGCGCGCCATCAACGCCGCTTGCTCGTTGATTTCGACGTAGAAGCCGTGGGCTTTCTTGGAGAACGAGAACATGCGGGCACGTGGAGACGGGTGGTGGGGGAAGCGGGACTGATGCGAGGCAACCGAGGTTGGGCTAAATGCGGGTTGCAGGCGCGGTGCAACCTCAAGCTAGGCTACGATAAGAGGGTTGGTTTTTACAAGCAGACTCGCTCGTGACAAGACCAAAGAAGCCCCTTAATCACCGACTGGCGGCCATTTACCATTTCTTCATCGCGGCCGGCAATCGTGGTCAATCACCCGTGCCGCGGCCGCGACACGTCGTGGAGAACAAGATTCGCGGCATTATCTTGCCGGAACCAGAACGGGTGACATCGGCCTCGACGCCGTCACCATTCGCCAGCGCCGCTGGCTACTTCTGCCACGTGCGCTTCTTGTGACGATGCGCCTTCAAGCGTTTGCGGCGCTTGTGCTTGTTCATCTTCAAGCGGCGTTTTTTCTTCAGGTTGCCCATGATTTCTGGCGACGCACGCACCGTGCGGCCCTTCCCCCACCCTGTAAAGCAGATTTTAGGTTCCGCGCACCGCGCACGTCGCGCCGGTGGCGCTCGCATACAGCTCGAGGCTGACGGCGCAGCCCGGGAAGAATCCGGCCACGCAGGCGCCGTAGGCCGCGAGCTGCGGACGATAGGTTCTGCCCAGGCGTTCCAGAAACGCGCGGCTGTCCTCGCCGGCGCGCGGCCGGTTGGTCTTCCAATCGATCACGCGCACCGCGCGTGCGGGCTCGTCGTGCACCACCAGGTCGATCACCCCGTCGATCCAGGCGTCGGCGCGCAGGGGTGCGAAGACGGCGAGCTCCGCCAGGCGCCGGGCGCGCGTCGTCCGCAACTGGCGGAACAATTCACCGGCCCGGAGCATCGCGAGTTCCGCCTCGGCCCGCGCCTCCATCCCCGCCAGCCGCGCGCGCTCCCGGGCCGCGGCGAGGTGGGCCTCCACTTCCGCCTCGCTGCCGCCCCAGGGCAGGAACTCCATGGTCTCGTGCCACCAGAGGCCGTACTCGATCGGATCGTCCCCCAGCGCCGCCAGCGGCTCGTCGAGCGCGGATTCATGCCGCCGGGCGCGCTCCAGATCGGGTTCGCCGGCCAGTTGGTGCGGCAGCACGCGCGCCGGCAGGACTGCGGGCGCCCGCCGCGCGACCGGCCGGACCTCCGGTGATGGCGCCACCGCGGCCGGCGGCGCCGCGGGCAGCCGCCGCCATGCCTCCCCGGCCACCTGCAGCGGCGCGATCGACGCCAACTCCGCGCCCCACAACCCGGCGAAGCTTTCCGGTTCCACCGGCGCAAAATCGGCACCCCAGGGCAGCACGAGCGCCCGGCGCGGCCGGGTCACCGTGACGTAAAGCAGCCGGACCAGTCCCCGCATGCGTTCGCGTTCCCGCGCCTCCCGCGTCTCGTCGGGCAGGCTCGCGCGGTCGTAGAACACCTCCGCCTCGCCGCTGCGCCCCGCCACCAGCCGGAGCCCCTCCTCCGGCGGGCGGCCGATGGCCCGCCAGAGGCCGAGGGGAATCACCACCGGCCACTCCAGTCCCTTGGCCGAGTGCGACGTGAGCAGATTGAGCGCATCGTCGCTCGGCTTGCCGGCGGGCCGGCCTTCGTCGACGGCGGCCAGCAGTTGCCGCGACCACTCGCGCGGGCCGGCGCCCGCGAGTCCCAGCTCGGCCGCCTGGGCCAGCAGCCGCTCCAGCTCGCCGGTGAGGGCGCCGCCGGGGTCGAGGCGCCGGGCCTTCGCCGCCAGTCCGCAGACCCGCACGAGATCGTCGGCGAATCGTTCGAGCGGCTCGCCGGGCAGATCCACGCGCTCGACCAGCGGCCGGAGCACGGTCAGCGCCCGTCGCAGCGGCTCCGGGTGGCGCTCCGGTTCGTCCCAGTGAAACTCGTGCTCGGTCCGCAGCGCGGCGGCGATCGCGGCGTCGCTGACCGCAAACACCTCGCGCAGCACCCCGGTCCATTCGAAGGCATTGTCCGGATCGCCCACCGCCGCGAGCAATCCGCAGATCCAGGCGTAAACCGGGTTGTCGCCGTTGCGGTTGCGCCGCATCTGCAGGGCCACCTTCAGGCCCGCCGCCTCCAGTTCCTTGCGCGCCGTCACCAGCCAGTCGTTGCGGGGCGCGAGCAGGCAGACCTCGCCCCACTGCCGCGCCCCCACGCCGGCGGGCCCGTGGGCCTGCAGGAACGCCGCCACCTGCCGCGCCTCGGCGGCCAGCCGCTCCTTGACGCCGAACTTCCCCACCGGCGTCAGCGGCAGCACCCCGAGGAAGCCCTCCACGTTCTCCGGCCCCGGCGCCAGCGGGTCATAGGGCACCTGCAGCAACGGGGCGGGCGCCCCGTCGGCTGGGGGCAGGCCGAGGTTGTGCTCCCGCGCGGCGCTGAAGGCCGCCGGCAAGGTGTCATTGAGCAGCGCGATCACGCGATGCGGCGTGCGGAAGGTCACGTCGAACGTCAGCCGCTCGCCGCCGGCCTCCCGCCCCAGCGCCTCGATCTGCCGCTGGAAATTCCGCACGTCCGCCCGGTCGGCATAGATCGCCTGCTGGCCGTCGCCGACGAAACAGAAATGTCCGGGCCGGGGGCCGGGCCCGCCGCCGTCGGGCCAGGTGCCCAGCCGCGCCCCGGGCGGCCGGGTGATCTCGACCAGAACCGCGAATTGCTCCGCGTCGGTGTCCTGCGCCTCGTCGAGGATGACCCGCCACTGCTCCGCGCGGATGCGTTCCAGCGTCGCCCCGTCTCCCAGCACGGCCAGCGCCGCCTCGACCTGGTCGGCGTAGGTCTGCACGCCGCGGTCGAACCGCCAGGCGCGGTAGCGCAGCGCGAGTTCCGCCGCCATGACCGCGCCGGCGGAGGCGAGCCAGTCCTTCAGCGGGGCGAAGTAGCGCGCGAAGAGTCCGTCGATCCCCGCCGCCTTGCCCTCGGGTTTGGCCAGCGGCAGGTAGGTCCGTTCCGTCTCGAAACGCCGCCGCCACTCCGCAGCCGTTTCCTGGTTGCGGCGCAGCGCCTCGGCGCCCCGGCCCCGGCGGGTGGACGCCGCGAGGATCGCCTCCAGCGCCGCGGCGTCCGGGGGCGGCGGCGCCGGCGCGGGGATGCGCTGCACGAACCGCCGGGCCGACGCCCCGTCGAGTTTGCCGGCGAGATCGAAGATCGAATCCAGCGGCGTGTGGCGCAGAAACCCCTCCACCTGCGCGGCGGTCAGGGCGCTGAACTGCATGGCGTCCTGCTCCAGAAACTCCTCCCACCACGCGTCGTCCTCGTCGGTGATCACCGCGGGGTTGAGATGGATGCCGAGGGTCTGGCCGTGCCGCTGCGCCAGCAGCAGGCAGAAACTGTGGATCGTGCCGAAGAAGGCCCGTTCCAGGTGGTCCAGGGCGGCGAGGTCGCCGCCGGCGGGGCGCTCCGCCAGGCGGCGCAGCAGCACCGCGCGCGCCCGCTGGGCGATCTGCGCCGCCGCCTTGTTGGTGAACGTCACCACTGCCGTCTTGCGCAGCCGCTCCTCCGCGCCGGGGGCCAGCGCGATGGCCGCCAGCCGCTCCGAGATGGCCGTCGTCTTGCCCGAGCCGGCGTTGGCGCTGACGGCGAAATTCCGGTCCCACTCGTCGCGGAAACGGTCGCGGGCCGGTTGGTCCTGCAACGGCTCAGGCATCGGGGGATTCCTCCGCCGGCGCCCCGGCCGGGGCGCCGAAGGTCAGGGCAAACTTTCGGGCGAGGATGGCGTGCGGCACCGGCGTGCATGCCAGCGGCCATTCGAAGCCGCGCGTGAATTCGGTGCGGTCCGGCGTCAGGGCCCCGTAGCGGCCCGTCGCCACGTGCCGACCGAGTTGCTCCAGTGCCTGCAGCGCCGCGGGCAGCTCGCCCATGTCGAGCGACTCCCCCGGCCCGCCTTCCGGCTTGAGCATCCACACCCGGCCCCCCGCCGCGCCGAGCGACGCCGCTGCCGCCAGATAGACGCCCAGCTGCAGCGCTTCGCCGCGCGCCATGCGGGCGGCGGAGAGAGCGCCCACCGCGCCGGTCTTGAAATCGACAATATCCACCTGCGCGCCGCTCCAGGTCGGGCGGTCCAGAAACGCCAGGTCCATCCGGCCCCGCACCGCGAGCCGGCCATGGCCGCCGAGCGGAACGCTCGCGCCGGCAGGCAGGGGCACCTCGACGGCGACAAACGGTCCGGTTTCCAGTGCATACGTTTTTTCCAGCAGCCGGCGCGCGATCTCCGCCAGCTCGGCGTGAAACGAGTCCCAGTAGCGGTCGCGCGGCCAATGCGCCCGCCAGGCAGCGAGGCGCCCGGCGAGCCGGTCGCGGGCCTCGTCCCGGGCGGGCTTGCGCCCGAAGCCTCCGTCCGCCGGCGGGCCGGACAGCGCCTGCGCCAGAAGCCGGTGCGCCATCTGGCCCAGCGATTTCCTGCGCTCGCGGGCCAACGGGCGCCATTTCACCTGCTGGACCCCCAAGATCGCCTCGAACCACAGCGCCGCCGGATCCTCCACCCCGCGTTCGATCTGCCGCGCCGCCAGATGCGCGGGCCGCGTGACCTCGGGCAGACCGGACAGAAAATGGTCGTCAAACGGCACGGCCGGATCGCGCCGCCGGTGCCAGATCGCGCTCCATTCGGCGGTCGCCGGGTCGGCATCGTCGGTCGGCGCGGGCGGGGCCGGCCGCGCCAAGCTGGCAAAAACCTGTTCCAGATCGGCCCGCTGGCTGCCCGGCGCGGTCTGGGCGAGGAGGACGCGCTCCAGCCAGGCGTTGGGCGCGAGCCGCAGCTCCGGCTCCTCCTCCTCGAACAGGGCCGCGGTGAAGATGACTTGCTCGCGGGTGTCACCCGCGATGGCCGCGTACGCCTGGCGCGCCAGCAGGCGCCGGTCGTCACCAGTGAACACGCCGAGGGAAAACCGCCTGGTGGCGTCGAGCGCCTGGCGGTGCTCATCCGGCAGCCAGCAGCTGGACTCCGCACGCTCGGGCCAGCAGCCCGCGTTGCTTTCGGCCAGGACGACATGCGACCAGGCCACTCCCGCGGCGCGCCGCCGGGTGGTCAGGGTGATCGGCGCAAACACGCCGCGCCCGGGCGCGTCGGCCACCGGCCCCCGGTCCGGCAGCAGCGCCGTGAACGCGGCCAGAATCGCGCGCGCGGGCCGTGGTGCCGTCTCCCGCCCGGCCAGCGCCGTCAGCGCGGACCAGCCGGCGGCGGGCGCCAGGTTGAAGCGGGCGCAGAGCTCGGCGACGCGCCGCCCGGCCTCGGTGAGCGTGAGCGCCTCCGGCCATTCCGGGAGCAGCAGATCGGCCACCCGGCGCACCTCGCGCCACGCGATTTCCGTCCCCTCCGCCAGCCGCGGCCGGCAGGCCGCCAGGGAGTGGGTCTGCCGTTCGTCAAAAAGGCGCTCGCACACGCCCCGCACCGCTCCGAGCGGAATCCGCACCAGGTTGAGGGATCGCAGCAGCGGCCACAGCGCGAAGAGATCCTCCAGCCGGGCCCCCTGCGCGTGAAATGCCAGCAGCGCGCGCTGCAGGCGTTCGTCCACGGTCGGCGGCCCGACGGGGGCGAGCAGGTCCGCAAACGGCACGCCGCGCGCGGCCAGCAGGCGGGTGAGCCGCAGGGCCGCCGCATCCGCCCGCGGAAAGATGACGGCGATGTTGTCCGCGCCGGCGGCCAGCAGATCCGCCAGCGCGCCAGCCAGCAGGGCCATCTCGTCGCCCCGGGTGTGGCCCACGAGC
>Ga0335085_10007066_pt1 | contig 17546 bp, 19 predicted proteins | sample Lox_Sample_45_FD_206712 | JGI IMG/M metagenome (GOLD analysis project Ga0335085, IMG submission 206712) | Soil microbial communities from Loxahatchee National Wildlife Refuge, Florida, United States - Lox_Sample_4.5 | ecosystem: Environmental > Terrestrial > Soil > Wetlands | place: USA...
AGAGAAGACGAGTTCCGAACGTTAGCTTAGCTTCAGTCCGGTCTTCAACCCGCCCAGGAGGGCACCCATGCCGTGGACGAAACCCAGCTTTACCGATGTCCGCTTCGGCTTCGAAATCACGATGTACATCTTGACGCGTTGAGTCGGTCGGCGGCCCGTGATCACGCTGCGGCTCGCGCAGTACTTCGCGGGCTTCGCCTGAGTTTTGGCGGAATCCGCAGGTGGCACGTGATTTGCGGGCAGGCGAACGCGAGGCGGCGGCGAAAATCGAGCGATAGAGATAGATATCGCCGCGAGAAACCGCGTGATCGTGCGTGATGCCGACGTCGGTGATGGAGGTCGGTTAGCGCATGCAGGAAGGTCCCGCATAGCCGTAGGTGCAGGAAGGAGATGCCATGCTGATCAGAAGGAAGTCCACGTTCCGGAATGCGGATTCCGCGATGGGCCCCCCGTACCGCCATAGCAAATGCCTCCTCCACCGCATTGTCGAAAACGCCGCGGCTCGGCGCGGCAGCCACCATATTTTCGCTGTTGCAACGGCCGCGCTGGTCGTTTGCATGCTGATCGCCGGACACGCACGTGCCTCCGACACACCCGCGAACGTCGACGCCACACGGTTGAACAAAGCAGGCGGCGATGCCGCGAATTGGCTGAGCTACGGGCGAACCTATAGCGAGCAGCGCTTCAGTCCGCTGAGCAAGATAACCTCCGACAACGCGCAGCAGCTCGGTCTCGCCTGGTACGCCGACCTCGATACCAACCGCGGCCAGCAGGCCACACCCCTGGTCGTCGACGGCGTGATGTATGTCTCGACCGCGTGGAGCATGGTCAAGGCGTACGACGCCGCGACCGGCAAGCTCATCTGGTCCTACGATCCGGAAGTGCCGCGCGAGCTCGGCGTGAAAGGTTGCTGCGACGTCGTCAACCGTGGCGTCGCGGCGTGGAAAGGCAAAATCTACGTCGGCACTTTCGACGGCCGATTGGTGGCACTCGATGCGCGCACCGGCAAGCCGGTGTGGAGCGTGGTCACCGGCGATCAGAGCAACCTGACCATCACCCAGGCCCCGCGTGTGATCAAGGGCCGCGTCGTGATCGGCATGAGCGGTGGCGAATACGGCATCCGCGGCTACATCTCGGCCTACGATGCGGAAACCGGAAAGCTCGCCTGGCGCTTCTACACCGTGCCCGGCGATCCCTCCAAGCCATTCGAGAACAAGGCCATGGCCATGGCCGCCAAGACCTGGCACGGCGAGTGGTGGAAGCTCGGCGGGGGCGGCACCGTATGGGACGCCATTTCGTACGACCCGGAGCTCAACCTCGTGTACTTCGGCGTCGGCAACGGCATCGAATGGAACCAGAAGTACCGCAGCGCGAACAGGGGTGACAATCTCTTCCTCTCCTCGATCGTGGCGCTGAACGCCGATACCGGGGCGTATGTTTGGCACTACCAGGCGACGCCCGGAGAAGAGTGGGATTTTGACGCCGTCCAGCAGCTAATGCTTGCCGACCTCACGATCGACGGGAAGCCTCGCAAGGTCCTCATGCAGGCGAACAAGAACGGTTTCTTCTACGTCCTCGACCGCAGGACCGGCAAGCTCATTTCCGCGCAGAACTTCGTTCCGATCAACTGGGCAAGCGGCATCGACCCGAAGACCGGCCGTCCGATCGAAAATCCCGGCATTCGCTATAGCGAGACCGGCAAGCCGGTCAACATGATTCCTGGCCCGCTCGGCGCCCACAGTTGGCAACCGATGGCGTACAGCCCGAAGACCGGGCTCGTCTACATCCCGGCGCAGGAGATCGGGAATGAATTCCTTCCGGTCAACGATTACAAGCCATCGCCCATGGGCTGGAACGTCGGGGTCGGTAGCGCGGCCATTCCCGACACAAAGGGCCGTCTGCTCGCCTGGGATCCCGTGCACCAGAAGGAAGCCTGGCATGTCCAGTACCTCGGTCCCTGGAACGGCGGGGTGTTGACGACGGCCGGCAACCTTGTCGTGCAAGGCGACGCCGCCGGCAGCCTCAATGTGTTCCGGGCCGATTCGGGCGAGAAGCTCTGGTCGATGTCGGTACAAAGCGCCGTGATGGGCGGCCCCAGCACGTATGAAGTCAACGGCGAGCAGTACATCGCGGTCATGGCCGGTTGGGGCGGAGCCTTCCCTCTTCTTGAGGGCAAGGAAGCGGCCCGGTCCGGAAACTTGCGTAACCTGAGTCGCGTGCTCGTATTCAAAGTGGGCGGCACGGCCCAGCTCCCGCCCTCAACGCCCGTGCAGAAGCTGGTACTCAACCCGCCGCCAGCGACTGCCGATGCGGCGACCGTTGCCGCTGGGCGAGGGCTGTTTGCGCAGTACTGCAGCGTCTGCCATGGTGAAAGCGCGGTCGGTGGCGGAGTGGTTCCCGATCTCCGCGCATCGACTTTCCTCGGCAACGATTTCTGGTACGAGATCGTGCTCAACGGTGCCATGAAGGACGCCGGCATGGCGTCGTTCAAGCCGGTGCTCGATCAGAAGGACGCTGCCGCGATCCGCGCGTACCTCATCAAACGGGCCAACGAAGACAAGGTCTTGGAAGGGAACGCAAGCACCAAGTAGGACGGAGGGGAACATGATCCATCTCAACGCCTTTGCAAAGTATCGATGTGGAGGTTTAGCGACTCATCACAATGTACCCGACGCGGACCTGAAAGCGTTGGTGGCGTGGATCCTGGCGACCAGGTGAGTTTGTCCATGTCTCTGCGGTGTGCCAGGTACCCGCTCAGCGATGGTGACGTGTTCGATATAGGTAACCCGAGGATCTAGTGGACCCGCAAACGGAAGACGAAAGGCTTGCGCAGATCGTCGCGCAGGGGCCGAAGGGCGCAATCGCGGTTGCTGTCACAGCGGTGGCGCTTGTGATCGCGATCTGGTTCGCGTTCTATTTCTTCGCCTTTCTTCCAAGAGGTCCCATTGGCTGAAACTTTGCATTCTGACCAGCACCCTCCCGGCATTGAGGCCGGTGAGCGGACCGAACGTCTGTGGGCGCGCTCCATGACGGCGGCCATGGTCGTGCTGCTCGGCGTGATCGTGTTTAGCAGCGCGCATTGGGGTCTGCATCCACCGTCGCGAGTGGAGACAATCGATTCGACGTCGTTGCACGAGGGCGGTGAATTCTCCGAGGCCAATCTGGGCACGTCGATCGCAGCCGACGGCTCGGCCGTGGTGCGGGTGGTCGCGCAGCAGTATGCGTTCGTCCCGAATTGCCTTCTGGTGCCCGCAGGCGTGCCGGTCACGATGCGCCTCGCCAGCGCTGACGTTGTGCACGGGTTTTTGATTCAGGGCACCAACATCAATGCGATGGTCCTCCCGGGCTACGTCACGACGGTGCGAACGACATTTGCGGACAGCGGCGAGCGTCTGATGCCCTGCCACGAATTCTGCGGCGTGGGTCACCAGGCCATGTGGGCGCACGTACGAGTGGTGGAAGCGGGTCAGTTCCCGTCCGACGAAGCCAAAGCCAAGGTGGTGAGCTGTGCTCGCTAGCCGCCGCCTCGTGCTGGCGCACTTCTGGCTGGCGTTCGCCACGTTCGCGGGGTCGGTGGTCCTTGGCGCCTGGCAGATGTGGGCGCGCAGCCCCTTGCACGGAGGCCCGGCCGATGCCGAGCTCTACTACCGCGCGGTGACCGCGCACGGCACCGCGCTCGCGTACGTGTTCCCTACGCTCATCGCGATGGGTTTCGGCTATGCCGTGTGCGTTTCCGCGCTGGATCGGCCGCTCCGCGGCGAAGGATTTGCCTGGGCCGGCTTCGTCCTCGTGCTCGTTGGGGCGTTGATGAGTCTGCTCGCCGTGGCGGCCGGCAGCAGCTCGGTGCTCTATACCTTCTATCCACCATTGACGGCAAGTCCGTTCTACTACGTCGGCATCGTGCTCGCGGTCGTGGGCTCCTGGTTCTGGGCCGTGCTGATGGTCTACAACATGCGCGCGTGGAAGCAGGAGCATCCCGGGGAGCGCGTTCCGCTCGCGGTGTTCGGGACAGTGGCAAACGCGCTGCTTTGGCTCTGGACGGCGGTTGGCGCCGCCCTGGAGATCCTCTTTCTCATCCTGCCTCTGGCATTCGGGTGGACTACGACCGTCGATGTCGGGCTCGCGCGGACGCTCTTCTCCTGGACGCTGCACGCCATCGTTTACTTCTGGCTGTTGCCCGCATACGTGGCCTTCTACACGCTCGTGCCGCAGGCGGCCGGCGGGCGCCTCTACAGCGATCGGATGGGGCGCACGGCGTTCGTGCTGTTCCTGGTGCTGGCGATGCCGATCGGCATCCACCATCTGTTTGCCGATCCGCACATCGGCGAGGGATTCAAGTTCCTGCATACAGTCTTCACGGCGGCCGTGGCCATTCCGACGCTGTTGACGGTATTCACATTGACGGCTTCGCTCGAGGTTGCAGGTCGACTGCGCGGCGGCCGTGGACTGCTCGGATGGGTCGGAGCGCTTCCCTGGGATCGGCCGATCGTGCTCGCGACGGGGCTTTCGCTGGTGATGCTCGGATTGGGCGGCGCAGGCGGCCTCATCAACATGAGCTATACGCTCGACTCGACCGTTCACAACACGCAATGGGTCACGGGACACTTCCACCTGATCTTCGCCGGGAGCGTCGTCATCATGTATTTCGCGATCGCCTACGAGCTGTGGCCGCATCTGACCGGCCACCCATTGCGCTCGACCAAGCTTGCCTGCCTGCAGCTATGGCTGTGGTTCATCGGCATGCTCGTGGTAACCCTTCCCTGGCATCTTGTCGGCTTGATGGGACAGCCCAGGCGTATGGCGTACTACGACTGGTCGGAGCCGGGGCTCGCGGCGCAGGGCCCCCTGGTGAGTGCGTCGGCCGTAGGCGGATTCGTGCTGTTGTTGTCAGCGGTTCTGTTGATCGTGATACTCGTGCGCTCGCGGCGCGGCGAGAAAGTGGGGGCGGGCGCATTGACCTACGCGCGGGCGCTCGATGACGGGTCCCCGCTCCCGCGCGCCCTTAACGGCCTCGCCGTTTGGGTCGGTCTGATGATCGCGCTGACGGCGGTCAACTACGGCTATCCCATCGCGCAGGGCTTCTTTCTCCAGCACAACACGGTGCCTGCACAAACGGTGACGATCTCGCCATGAATATGCCCCGAGATCGACTCGGTGCCACCGCCTGGGCCGTAACGGCGCTGGTCGCAGTTGTAGCATTCGTGATCGGCTTCGTGTGGCTGCCTTCTCTCCAGGCGAGCGCACAAGGCGGACTGTGGGACGCGATTTGTCGCGCGGCGGGCATCTATCGGCCGTCGGGACTCCCATTGAAGACGACCCTCGCTACTCAAGTCCCGACCACGGTTGTGTGGGATGTGAAGAGCCTGCGCATCGCGGTTTCCGGCGATGCCCAGCGCGGAAGCACGCTCGCCGCCGCCTGTGCCGGTTGTCATGGCGCAAGAGGGATCAGTCCGACAGACGCGTTCCCGAACCTCGCCGGACTTCCCGCGGACGCCATCTACAAGCAGCTCGACGACTACCGGACTGGCAAGCGAGAAAATCCGATCATGCAGGGCATGGCCGCGTCACTTAGCGACGACAAAATCGCTGATTTGGCGGCGTATTTTGCTGCGCTTTCGGCTGGACAATCCGACGCCAAGGCAGCGGCGCCGGCTTTGGTCGTGACAGGCAGCCCCCTGCGCTCGATCGCCCCGTGTGCGGCATGCCATGGCCCGCTGGGCCGCAAGGAAGGCGCGCCGCCCCTTCATGGCCAGAAGGCGACCTACCTCAAGGCGCAGCTCGACGCATTTGCCGCCGGCGCGCGGCATAACGACATCAATCAGCAGATGCGTGCGGTGGCGCGGGCACTGAGCGCGTCGGAGCGCGATGCGCTGGCTGATTGGTACGGCGACGTGCATCACCCCAATTGAGCAACGTTACAAGCCTAGAAGCGGCTCAACTTCCTGGGCCTAGCATGCCTATATGCAACAAGCTTCTTCTGTCAGCGCCTGCACCGACGATGTCTCTGGGTAAGCACTCCTCTCCCGAGCACCGATTGGCGCTGTAACCGCGGTTTCCAGACTCCTCCGCTGCGCGCCGATCAAAGCCACAACCGTATCCAGCATCCGATTGGCAACCCCCCGCTACCTTGGTAAGCGTGGCATCGAACGTTGCTGACGCGGGATTGTGATTGAAGTCACTGGATACGAGGGGCGCTACGCTGTATCCAAGAATGCCGAGGAGCGGTGCCTGCCCTGAGGCCTCCCTCATCACGGCGTTGACCTCTGCGACGGTTGTGTCCCGTTCGGCAACAAATGCCAGATCGACCATCGCCACGTTTATCATTGGCGCGGCGCTGCAAGCCGTTCGCGTCCCGAAGCTGTAGCGTTTGCCAATACGTCGCTTATTTGGAATCTGCTTGTTGCTGATACCAGTCAGCCAGGCTGTCGCGTTCTGACGCACTCAGTGTAGATCCGAAGACAGACGAGCGAGCGTTCGTTGGCCGTCACCGACTCTCGCGCCGTGTCAGGCGAAGCGGATTCCACCATCTTCCAGCGGGAGCGCGCGGATGCGTTTGCCGGTGAGGGCAAACACTGCGTTAGCGATCGCCGGAGCAACCAGGGGCACGCCAGCCTCGCCGAGTCCACCGGGATTTCCCCCGCTGTCGAGCAATGCGACCGCAATCGGCGGGACTTCGGGCATGCGCGGGATGGTGAATGAATTGAAGTTTGCCTGTTCGACCCGCCCCTGCTTGATGGTCACCTTGCTGCGAATCGCGTTGATCAGCCCGGTGACGGTGCCACCCTCAATCTGCGCGACCACCTGATCCGGATGCACCGCAGTGCCGCAGTCGACGGCGTAGGTGAGCCTCTCGAGCTTCACCTTGTCGGCCTCACCGGAGACCTTGGCGACGAGTGCCATGTGGGTGTCATAGCACTCCATCGAGGCGACGCCATACGCCCGTCCTTTGACGTTTTTGCCGGTGTAGCCGGCATCCTTGGCGGCGCGCTGCAGAACAGCTCGTTGGCGCGGCAGGTTTCCCAGCATCCCCAACCGGAATGCCACGGGGTCCTGGCGGCTTGCGTGCGCGAGCTCGTCGACGAAGCTCTCGATGGCGAAGGCGTTGAGCGCGTTGCTCACCGAACGCCAGTAACCAACATCGATGCCGACCTCCTGAATGACCGTGCGCAACTCGAGGTTCGGGATGTCGTAGGTGAAATTGACCAAGCCTTCCGTCATGAAGCCGTCGATGCCGTCCTTGACTACGCCTGGGAATAGGCGATTGGTAATCGAGGGCGAGATCATCCTGTAGTCGAATGCGGCGATGCGGCCACGGTCGAGCGTGGCGCGCACGAGATGCAGACTGGGAGGACGGTAAAAGTCGTGCGTCGTGTCATCTTCGCGCGTCCAGATCAGCTTTACCGGTGTGCCGGGCATCGTCTTGGCGATGGCAACGGCTTGCGCGATGAAATCCACATCCAGGCGGCGCCCGAAACCGCCGCCGATGAATTGCGGATGAATCCGTACCTGCTCCGGCTTGACGCCGGCAGCAGTTGCGGCGGCACCCTGCGCCCCTTGGGGATACTGCGTGCTCACCCACACATCGACGCCGTCCGGAGAGACGCGCGCCAGACAGTTCTGTGGCTCCAGCGTCGCATGCGCCAGCATTTGCGAGGTGTAGCGCGCTTCGATCGGCTTGCCCTTCGCGAGCGCGGCGGAAACATTTCCCGCCTGCTTCACCACCGCCCCCGGGTTATCCTTGGCGTGCTCGAGCGTCACGTAGAGGGCCGCAGTGTCGAGGCGCGCCGCAGGACCTTCGTTCCATTGGACCTGGACGTCGACCAAGGCCGACTTCGCGGACCAGAAATGATCGGCGATCACCGCGACGCCGTCGCCGATGTTCACGATCTTGCGCACGCCGGGCCGGGTTTCAGCCTTTCCCGCATCGAAGGACGCGACCTTGCCGCCGAGCACGGGGCACATCGAGATCGCCGCGTACAACATTCCCGGCTGCTTGGCATCGATTCCAAACACCGTACGACCGCGTGCCTTGTCCGCGCCGTCCAGACGCGGCAGCGGCTTGCCGATCACCTCGAAAGCGCTGGCAGGTTTGAGGGGAATGTTTTGCGGGATTGGCTGTTGAGCGGCGGCCGCGGCCAAGGCGCCGTACGCGAGCGTCTTAACGCCGTGGATCACCTGGCCGTTCCCGACGCGGCAGTCGGCAGCGGGCACATTCCATGTCGCTGCCGCCGCGTTCACGAGCATGATGCGCGCGGCTGCACCTGCCGTGCGCAGGGGTTCCCACGCGTCGCGCACGCTGGTGCTGCCGCCCGTGATTTGCGAGCCCATCAGCTTGTTGAGGTAAACGGGGTTGACGGCCGCCTGCTCGATCTGGACGCTGCGTGGGTCGACGCCCAACTCCTCTGCCAGGAGCATGGTGAGTGAAGTGTAGACATCCTGACCCATCTCATTCCGAGGGGAGACGAGCGTGACCACGCCGTCCGCGCTTACCTTGATCCACGCGTTCGGGTTGAATGCGCCTTCCGCGGCGCGAGCCTTCTCCACGGCCCCGAAGCGAATACCGAGCATCAGTCCGCCCCCGACGAGCGTGGACGCCTTCAGGAAACTGCGGCGCGAGAGTCGAGGCGACGCGTTCACCTTGCCTCCAATTGCTTGGCGGCGGCGTGAATCGCGAGGCGGATACGTTGATAAGTTCCACAGCGGCACAGGTTGCCTTGCATGGCGGCATCGATCTCTGTGTCGCTAGGATTCGCATTCGTGCGGAGCAATGCCACCGCCGCCATGACCTGTCCGGATTGGCAATAGCCGCATTGCGGGACCTGGATCTTGTCCCATGCGCCCTGGACGGCTTCGGCCACGCGGCCGGAGACACCTTCGATCGTGGTGACCTTGCGTCCCTCTACCGCGGACAGTGGCAATACGCACGAAAACGTTGCCACGCCATCCACATGCACGGTGCATGCTCGGCAGAGCGTTGCACCGCAGCCGAACTTGGTACCGGTCATCCCCAGGTAATCGCGCAACACCCAGAGCAACGGAGTGTCGGGCGGCGAATCCACGGTAACGGTCTGATTGTTGAGTTCGAGAGTCGTCAAGGCCATTCCTCGATGGTCAGGGGTTCTCGAGCGACAGGGTAGCCAGCTTGCTGGCGTCCCGTCTTTCACATTCCTGCAAACGGCGCTGTGTCGAACGGGGTTACACGGCAAGAGCATGACGCAGGCGCGATCAACAGGTCCGCCGTTGCTTCGAAAGACGGCCCGACGCCGCGTCGCGGCACGATAAACACACCCGAGGCGGCCAAGGCGTTGATGGAGCAGAAGGGACAGTAGTCTGAGCGGAGAAAAATCGCTTCAGGATTCTGCAACCGGGGGCAGGAATGGGGAAGACGGGATTTTCGCACCAGGCTAATGTGACCCCGTGTCCAATTCGCCCGGAGGGGCACCATCGTGTGGAAGGCGCTCTCGTTTCGAGTCGGTAATGCGGAGCGTCGAGCGTCGCGCTTGAACATGGCCCTATACCCGCTCGAAACTAACCGGGCTGCGAATGATGGCGCAAACGGCGCAACATCGTTGAAGTGGTGGTTCTTGTTTTGCGCCAGTGCCATCGGTCTCGGCAGCGCGTGGTATGCCGGGTTGGTTTCCAAGCTATGGGATATCGACCAGACCAAGCTGTCATTCGTGATCATTGGCCTGTATTTCCTGATCAGCCCCTTCATCGGCTGGATCACTTGGCGCAGGGAGCGGGGATACGCCGTCGGGCAGCTGTTCCAACACATCGATGCCCTCGAAGAAGCTAGCGACCTCATGATGAAATTGGCGATCATGGGCACGACTCTCGGTTTCTTCATCGTGATCACCAGCACGTTCGCCGGTGGTGCAGGTGTGAATCAACAACTGATCATGGACGCAATCAAGGGTCTGGGGATCATCTACCTCGTGACGTTCGTGGGCGTGCTGTGCAGCAGCCTCCTGAACCTCCAACTGGTCAACCTCAGATATGCAGTCGCGGAATGAAACGCAAGCGGCCAGGGTTCTTCCTCGCCTGGGTCGACATGCTCTACGGCCAGATGGCCGGGTTCCTGTTCCTGTTTGTGCTCAGCGTGATGTTGATCAATCCGCCGCAGGCGAGCAAGCCCAGCATCAACATGAATGCCGAGTTCATGATCAAGATGTCGTGGCCGGACAATAACTTCGACGACGTGGATCTGCATATGCTGCTGCCGTCGGGCAAACATCTGCATTTCCGGAATCGGGAAGTCGAGTACGCACTGCTGGATCACGACGACCTTGGCACCAACGGCAGCTACCAGCTAAACGGCCAGCTGAAGCGCGTTGGCAGCCATCTGGAAACCATAACGCTCCGGGCCATCGTTCCCGGAACCTACGTGGTCAACGTCCACGTGTACCGGATAAATCACACCGCGCCAGGCGACGGCGGTTCAGCCGTGGAGTCGACACCGGTGTTGCCGTATCCGGTGCACGTGACGTTGACCAAGCTCAACCCTCGCGTGGATGAATTGGCATCGGTGGACGTAGTGATGCATGAACTGGGAGAGCAACGCACGGCCTTTGCCTTTACCGTGTTGCCAAATGGCTTTGCCACGGTCGACTACACCACGGACACACCGTTCGTCCCGCTGAAGGAGTTCGCCAGTGCGGCGGGCACGGGCCCGATGTGATACAAGCCCAAACGTTTGAGATGATGTTGCCGCTGATCGTGTTGCTTACGATGCTCGCGGGTTTCACGACGTACGTCTTTATTCGCGCTCCAGGGAGGTACTACCTGAAGCTTGTCCTGATCCCCGCGTCGTTGGTGGTGTGGGTGCTGGGAATGTGGCTATTCATGTTCAGTCTGGGGCACGCTTATCCGCACCGACTTCCCGATGACTTCACTTACATCGCGCATCAGGTGGTGGTTCATGGCAAGAAGGTCGGGATCGAGGTCTGGGTAAAGACAACCGGTACGCGTTTGTTCCTGATCCCGTACTCGAAGCGAATGGAGGAGGTATTGGACGGGGCCAGGCAGGCGGGCAAAGGCGGAGGTCGTGTGGAGCTCCACAAGTTGCGACATTCCTCCAATGCGAGGGATGGCACCGGAGCTCGCGAGGCAGAGGACGACGATGCTTTCGATTCGAACTTGAAACTGCCCGCCGACGACAACCCTAAAGACGAGCCTGCCGAGGAAACACAGTCGGCCCAGAAGATACCGTTAGATCGCACAATCTGATTGCCGCTGCCCACCTTCACAAGAATCTGCCACCGCGCACAGAATTCGCGAAGACTGCGGCCGACGAACCGCTTATCGTCGGTCGATGGATGCACGTCAACACCAGGGTCTCCCGCCGAACCAGCTCCAGCCTCCTCCCTGGACGTTCGGCCTTCGCCGGCTCATCACTCGCGTGGTGAGCCGGCCTTTCTCCACCAAACGCCGTCGCCGGTACTCGGCGGCGATCCCTCGCGGTGATCGCACCGCCCCGCACTGACATGAGCTCCGTGCCCAAGGTCTCGTCGATTCACGCGCGAGCGGCAGCTCAGACTGGAGTGCGTCGCCACGAACCTCGGCCGCGCCCGCGCTTGTATGTCATCGACAGGCCGAAGACGTACCTTCTGGCCGGCGTGCTGGGTGCAGTTGCATTGCTTGCGGTGGGCGCCATCGCCGACGGTATGCTCAGAGCCTCGCGGGATCAGGTCTGCGAAGCGCCACCCGCCGCCACCCCGCAACAGGAAGCGCCACCACCCGCGACCGGCGGTTCCGCCGATGGGCCGCATGTCCGCGACTCCTCGCCGGCGACCTAGCCATGCTCAACGCCGCCGGCACCGGAGCCATCGCCCACGCGATTCAGCTGGCCGTCGCCCCAGTCTTTCTGCTGTCCGGCATCGCCGGCCTGCTTGCAGTGATGGCGAATCGCCTTGCTCGCGTCATCGACCGCGGTCGCGCGCTTGAGCGGGATTGGTCGAAACTGAGCGCCCGCGCCCGCGAGGCTACTCGCCTGGAAGCCAGCAACCTCGAGCGGCGCCGCCGCGTCTGCAGTTGGTCGATCAACTATTGCACAGCGGCCGCGCTGCTCATTTGCCTTGTCATCGTCACGTTATTTGCAGAGGAGTTCTTCGCCACCGACCTCAAGTGGCTCGGCAGCGCATTCTTCGTTGCGGCGATGCTTGCACTGATCGCCGGACTAACATGCTTCCTGCGCGAAGTCTATTTGGCCACGCACACCATCAGTTTTGATCCTGCGCGGTTCGAATGAGCTGCTCGTCGTGCCCGGATCGATCCTGGTGCTACCCGCGGCAAAGCGCACCTATCCCGCCTGCATCATTTCCCGTGGGTCGCCGCGAAATACCCTTGGAGCGCCGAAACGCGGTTTGCGTTGCTCGCGCTCCCTTGCTGCATCACGAAACGCGCCGGGCGTAGTCCCGAGATGCTTTCGGAATAGGGTTGTCAAGTGGCTCTGGCACGAACAGCCTACTTCGAGCGCGATATCGGCGAGCGTCAACTCGTCGCGCGCCAACAACCGCATCGCGCGCCTGAGACGGCAGCGAATGATGTATTGGTGCGGCGTTATGCCCGTGGTCAGCCTGAAGCTTCGGCCGAAGGTGAACTGATCCAGGCCAACGGCCGTCGCGATATCGTCCCATTTGAGCTTCGAGTCCAGGTTGTCGTTGACGAACCGGACAGCGCTCCGCAGCGCATCTCGCGTTAGTTTCGGGTTGCTCTGCGGCGCTTTCTGGCTGGCTTCATCCGTGGCATGCCGGATGCAGGCCGCGATCGTCCGTGCCAGTTCTTCGTCAGGAGCCTCGCCCCAGTCATTTCGCGTGGCGCGCTCGACGAGGTAGATACGCATCATGCCCAGCGCGCGCTCGACTCTACTCAGTGTCATTGTCCGCTCCGTCCCTGTTGGACGAGCCACCTCGTCCGCAAGATCAAGGTACAAAAACCTGACGCCGGGCTCGTGATTTTTCCGTCATCGTTTGGTGAAAATCGTGTTGTCGCTCTCAACCTGCCGTCGTTTCTTGGTTTAGAGTGGCGGCCACTTTCCCGAAGGGGTTATTCTGCGGACCCCAATAGAAGCGCGGATTTTGGATATGCCTGAAGCCGTCGACCATCAGAAGCGGATCGGCTTTCCGCGGTGGGCGATCGAGACGCGGCAGGGAGATTGATTGCTCCGGCAGATCGGCCGGCATCCGCATCAACGCGATAAGCAACATGCCGGCCCAGCCACCGCCAATGAATGCGATCAACAACCACCATACCGAGATCATTGAACTGCTCCTTTCCGGCTGCGTCCGAGGTCCCGTTATCCGATCATTCGACTAACCACCGCATTGAGGCGCTGCGCGCCGAGTAGAAGAGCGCGTCGTAGTCGACGTCCGACTGATCGACAGCATCTTCCCAGGCATCTTCACTGAGGATTGACAACGCCTCGACATTGTCAACACGCGCCAGATCCTTGGCGCGTTCGTTGCCCAAATCATTCGGCATGGCAGACTCCATGTGGGTTCATGCGGCCTCTACAAGCGTCGGCCACGCCCTATCAAGCTCGGTGTGCCACTGCTCCCTGAGCTTCAGGTATTTCACATAGGCTTCGGCAGTGGGGTCCGCGCCCCAGTCGGCATATGCCTGCTGCATCTGCCGGTACAGTGAGTCCAGTTGTCTGATCATCGCGTTCTCCTTGCAGACTCGGACATTCCACGACTGCGACATTAGGGAAAGGCTGATCCAGAGTCGTGAAAGTGCCGTCATTTATGGGTAAGGATCGGGTCAATGGCGTCCGCTTGCGGGCTCTCTTTGAGGAGAAAGCACCGTCTTCGTCGCAGGATTCTGAAAAAGCCACGCACAAAACGAGGATTTTGAAAGACCACGCGACCCAAATGGATAACACTGACGTCGCAATGCATAACTCATTGCACAACTCACAGGAGAACGACATGGGCCAACGAATCGATCAGTTTTGCGAAGACCTACGAGTCAAACTTTCGAATATCGACAGCCGCTTCGGCAGTCTCAAAGCCAAGATCGACAGCAAGAACCAGCAGGCGGAACAGGCGGTACGCGGCCATCTCGGAGAGGTGCAGACGCGCATCGAGCAAGAGCGCAACAAGGTCTCAGCCGCGCAACTCAAAGTGAAAAACTGGGTGGAGGGTCGCAAGATCGCCACTACCGAAAAGATCGCCGAATGGAAAGCCAAACGCGAGACAACCAAATTGCGGAACCGCGCCGATGACGCCGAAGAGTATGCCGCGGCCACAATAGATGTCGCTCTTGCTGCCGTGGATGATGCCGAGGAGGCAGCGCTCGAAGCGTGGCTCGCGCGGCTGGACGCCGATTCGGCCGAGGCAAAGAGCGAATCGGTGTTGGCCTCTTAACAGGTCTTGTCGAAACTTATTTGATTGCAGTCAAATTCAAGGAGAAGGTCATGAAACGTGCAACCATTTTGATGCTCGCCAGCATCGCATTGACGACGCCGTTCATCGCCCAAGCGCAGGTCGCGGGATCCACGGTCATCGGTGTCGCAACGGCCGAGCTGCGTGACGTAACCATCGGCTGGAGCGCCAAGCGCCAGGTGCTTGGCAAACCGGTCTTCAACGACAAGAACGAGCGCATCGGAACCATCGACGATATCGTCATCGCACCCGACAAGGCAGTCTCGTACGCCATCATCGGCGCTGGCGGTTTTCTGGGTCTCGCCAAGCACAATGTCGCGATCCCGGTGGGCCAGATCAAGCTCGTCGATGGCAAGTTCATGCTCGCTGGCGCCACGAAGGACGCTCTCAAGGCGATGCCGCCTTTCGAATACGCCAGCTAACGCCGGCAACGCACCAAGCAAACGCAGCTAATCGGAGAAATGCAATGGCCTCGCTCAATTCAGGTTACAACGACATGCAACGCGTCATTAGCGATGCGCTCGGTGCCCACTGGAAGCTTTTCCTGTTCCAGGGCGTGATCATGCTCATCCTTGGCGTTCTCGCGGTCGCCGCGCCGGCGATCGCGACGATGGCTGTCGATATCTACGTCGGTTGGCTCTTCATGTTCAGCGGTATCGTCGGGCTCGTCGCCATATTCTCGGCCAGGAACATCCCGGCGTTTCTATGGAGCCTCCTCACGGCGGCTCTGTCGGTCGTCGTTGGCGTTTTGCTGGTTTGGAAACCGGTCGAGGGTGCGCTTTCGCTGACCCTAATACTGACGGCCTTCTTCGTCGTCGAGGGCATCTTCCAGATCGTGGCATCGGTCGGCTATCGAGACGTGATGCGTGGCTCGTGGGGCTGGATGCTGGTTTCGGGCATCGCGGATCTGGTGCTCGCGGCCATCATCATTCTCGGCTGGCCTACGACCGCCGTTTGGGCGCTCGGCCTTATCGTCGGCATCAACCTGCTCACTTCGGGCTGGGCGATCGTGATGGCGGCACTTGCAGGACGCGGTGTCGCCCAAGCGGTCCTCGCGCCCGCGGCGGCGCACCACTGATCTAGCGTCTCGCCGACCGATCTCCAGCTGTCGGATCGGCGACAACCTCGGCTCCAGCGTCTCTAAGGAGGCGCTGGAAGTCAGGCGATGCCAGGATGATCGTTCCCGCAGCTGCGCGCAGGCGGTCGATTGCCGCGTCAGGGAGCTTGAGCGAGGTGGGCAGGTCGTTGAGGTAATCGAATTCCGCCCGGTCGCTCAACGCCTGAAATGACACGTCGATGGCGTACAGGCCGATGTCGGGCGCGTTCACCACTTCTGTCAAAGAGGGATCCTTGTCCGCCGAAAACGCGGAGGAGTCGCGAATCCGTCGCAGCATCTGCCATCGCGCTACGGTGTCCTTCAATATCTCCATGGCCTCGAATGAATATTTTTCGATGGGTACACCGGTCGCCTTCAAGAGGACCTGGACGCTGCCCGGCGACTCCACTGACTCGTCCCATGTGGTCTTGGGAGATGAAAATGAATCGACAACGACGAGAATGATCCGGCGCACATGGTCGAGCGGCGTTGGCTGACCCAGCAGGTGCAGAGCTTCAAATGCTTCAATGATGTCGAGCACGCCGCGTACTGCCAAATTGTCGGAGAGCCCGCCATCGACCAGATGAAGGTAGGGTCTGTGAACGCTGTCGTCGTATGAGGCGAGCTCCTTCAGGCGTCGCGACGTTCGTGCGGCGGGCCGCGGGGTGGTCGCCGAGTCCGTGAACAGTTCGGCCGGTGCCGGCAAGCGGTAGTTGCAGGTTCCGCCATAGTTGTTGATGGTGACTGGCGAGAGGATCACCGGGACCGCGGACGATGCCGCGGCGGCACGCGACAATGGAACACTGTCGAGGTTCGAACAAATGACATCGAAGAAGCTCTGGTCGAAGATCAGTCGCGAGCCAGTCGAGAGGTCGGTCGCTGATATTGCGATCAGCGGACCGCGCCCCCGGTCGAGGTCCGCAAACGTTGCACCGTGGAACAGTATGTCGTCATATAGGCGGGCCGCAAGCTCGGAGCGGCCCCAACCTGGCGACTGAAGTGCTGGCCAGTTGGCCGGATTCAGGAAGCGCGAAATCAACTCATCCTGCACGTCGCGCTTGAGGAAGCGCCTTTCGTATTCATCGAAGAGCTTGTCGCCATACAGGCCGTACGCCAGGGCCGTGAAGCTGCCCCCCGAAACGCCGGTAATGACGTTGACTTCATCGAGCAGCCGAACCTTTCCTTTAGGCCCTGTAATTTCGGTGCGCCGCAGTGTTTCGAGCACGCCGTACGAGAAAGCCGCCGCACGCATCCCGCCACCCGAAAAGGCAAGAACGACCAGATTGTCTGGATCCTTGAAATACTGTTCTCGGGCCAGAATCTGGTATCCCTTCGTCAAGCTGGATTCCGCTATCGGCGCGTTGACCGGGCGAGTCGCGCAGGCTCCCAGCAGGAGCAGCATAAGATGAGCCAGCGCCACGCGCCTCACGCAACTCATGGCGTGCTTTCGGCAGCAGCGTCTGATTTGCCCTCGCCAACTCCCCGAATGGCCGCGTAGTCGCTGGACCTGGCCCAGCCGATAATCGTCTCGCTACTGGCAATGGCAGTACCAAGCCGATCCAGGACGGAACGCGCGAAGCTTAGGGTTCCCTCCGGCGTTAGCGCGACGACCTCCGTGGCGCCCATTTGCCGGAGTTCATCGCGCTGGGGCAGGTATTGCACTGCCGTCATCGCGGGAACTCTCGGATAGAACTGCCGCAGGTTTCCGATCAGGCGCTTGGTGGATTCGTAAGCACCAGTCGTCACAATCACCAGGCGGGCCCGCGTGATTGCGACCGCACCCATCATCGTCGGGTTGGTGACGTCGCCGTATTGGACGTTGTGATTGGACTTCCTTGCCTTCGCCAGCCGCTCGGGATCGAGCTCGAAGGCTATGTATGGGATCTGCGCCCGTTCCAGGATGATGCAGATGGCTCGGCCAACGTAACCGTAGCCAGCAACAATGACCATGCCTTCCGTAACCACACCGGGTCCTGGCGTCGCGCCCGAGGGCGCACTGCTCGTCAGCCGCTCGCACAGCCGGTAGATGAGATTGATCAGCAGCGGCGAAACGATGAAGGAGAACGAAA
>Ga0335085_10007067_pt1 | contig 17544 bp, 41 predicted proteins | sample Lox_Sample_45_FD_206712 | JGI IMG/M metagenome (GOLD analysis project Ga0335085, IMG submission 206712) | Soil microbial communities from Loxahatchee National Wildlife Refuge, Florida, United States - Lox_Sample_4.5 | ecosystem: Environmental > Terrestrial > Soil > Wetlands | place: USA...
AGGTTAAACCGATTAATTCGTTGGGAGCAATTACAAAAACTTTGTAGTGTGGGTATTGGAAAAAATTGTTCTCGAAGTAAAAATCTAATTTCGCTTGGATTTCGGCGATATATTTCTTTGTGATTCGCATGGAATATCATTGGCCCTGACCAGTATTTGAATGCTTCTTATGGCAATCGATACATTCATATTGACCTTGAACTAGGCATAGCATTGCTTCTGGCGAACCACAGATATCACACATAATGCCCAGAGCATATTTGTTACTCTTTTTGGTCATATGCAAGCCTATAAATCCAGCAAGAAGTGAATCGTAGTGGTTTCGTTTTCTGAATGAATCGACATGCTGTGAAATGTTGGGGCTTTGATGGCGGTTCTAGATTCGTGCCGTGAACTATCGAAAACTTCACCATAACCACACACCAACAATCTAAACATTTGCACCGAGTCCTCGATTTCTTGCCAGATATCACACTCGAAATGATTGAAAACCATTCCATCACTGTCCATTATCGAAATTATCTTATCCAGAAAAGCATACAGCAAGGCAGGTTCGTCTATTCCTGTTAGGTCGAATTTCATTATGGTTTGGGTTGTTACCTGTGATGTATCGGTCATTGTTTCTTCGGTTGCTAAGCCTGCATTCTCAAATGCATCTTCCAGTGAAAACCCTGTAACCTCAATTTCCATATCGGTCATGTGGTCAAGCCACTTGATTTCGCCTACTCCCATTTTAGATTTTCGCCGAGACTATTGCTATGATAACCAGAATCGGAAACATCAGGAAAACTACTTCAATTGTTAGAGGAACATTCGGTAAAGCAGGTTGGATGTTCAATGGATTAGCCTACTATATTCATTCCATTCAGGATGCCCAAATAAAATGGGATATTTTGCTTTCCAGCAAAATCTATCTAAAAGACCATTTATAATACACGCTTCATTTATCCTATCTCTCATATAAAACCAAGGCTTAGATGGAAAACAGGAATCGATAGCCAGATGTAAATCTTCATGTCGGATTACCCTAACCATTCTACCTATTTCGTCCTGTTCTTCTAAAGGAATATCATCCTCTTCGTCATAATCACCATTCAGATAATCTACAGCCATTAAGCACAGATATATGGTGTCTTTTTCTGCCTTCATTCCTCTGCGAGTAATTGCATTTAATACATAAGAATCTATGACGTAAGCCACGCCATCATCACTAAAGTCGAAACGAATGTCAGTTGACAAGTTACTCTGCCTTTATCCTCAAAAATTCATCCATTGAGGCATCTGTCCTGAATCTGGAATAAGCCGTCTCGACTTTTTTCACGATAGCGGTCTCCACGGTATCATTCGCCATTATGACATAGACTGAGGCGATTTTGTCAGGATTTTCGGGGTCGATACGGAGCACACGCCCTAACCGTTGTTCGATTTGTGTTTGGGTTGTTCCACTACCAAAAATTATTTCTCTAGACGCATGAGGCACATTGAAGCCGACCTGTAAGGTTCCAACACTGAGCAAGTTTTGATAGGTTTTCCCAAAACCATCAATTATTTTCTGTCTGGCTTTGCGTCCAATTTTAGCCGTTATCACTTCACTGCGGATTCCATTATTTTGAAGTGCTTCCTGTAAAATCTTAATGGAATCAACACTTTCAGCAAAGATAAGAGTAGGTTCCTCACTCTGTTTCAGAATTCGGAGCATTTCAGGAATTTTGTGCTCTGCGCAACTTAAGAGGACATCCCGTCTCTTTCGAGTCATAAATGCAAATTGCGTGGCTCCGCTCCGCATTAATCTTTCAAATTTCGAAGTCAGTTGATTATATTCGTGCATCTCATAACCTGTGAGATTGATGTAGATTGGGTTGATTCTGGCATCCGCGAGTATTCGCGCTTCGCGGACTTCAGCGATTGTTCGCTCAAATATTACGGGCATGACACTTCGTGTCAAATCATTTTGCATAGTGTTTTCGAGTGTGCCCGTGATTCCTAGAAGATATTTAGGAGTATTTTTCTGGATAAAATTCAGGATTGCTTCACCCCAAGATTCCCCTAAAAACTGTTCTTCATCAAAAATGACCATCTCGAATTGCTTGATGAGGTCGAGGTTCATTGCGAGGGTTGGGTATAGGCTTATGGTGATGTCAGGTTTCACGTCTTTCTTTTCTGAATAGAATTGACCCACCGAGTCAGGTCTAATTCCGAAGGATGTCTGCATTTCCTTAAGCCATGGGTTCGCGATTAATACTATGCGCGGCACGACAATCAACAGTTTTGGTTTACCAAGTTTTTCCCAAATACTTAGGGCAGTTATGGTTTTGCCAGAACCGACAGGTAACAAAAGTGAGTTCTTCTTTGAAGAAGCCATATAGGTTTCGACCGCATCCCTCTGCACCTCTCTTAATTCGAGAATCGACCTGTCAAGTGTCTCTTGCAACTTAATCTGTCTCTGGGTCTAATTCAGGACAAATCAAAGTGAATGGATTCAATTTGCACTTCGCTCCTTTTGTCGCTTCCTGAATTCCTCTTCAGTGATATTACCTTTCTTCCACGACAAGAAATCATGCATGTCTGCCTGCTTCTTGTTAGCCTCGCTAAATTCCGCAAGGAATTCATCGATATCAGGTTGAGCATCAATACATTTTTGCAGGATTTGCTTTGCTTTTTCGGGGTCGGCAAACGCAGTTTCAATACCCTGCCTTAAACCCAAAATATACTGTATGTCACCCAGATTAGCCATTCGGTCGAAGAGTTCACGCAAGGTTTTACTCATAAAATATTTTCCCCACCAAGTCTGCTAATTTCTTCTCGAAGAGAAATTCTGGATGGTCTTTCTCGTGCATGTAAAGCGTATCGAGTCCTGCTTCCTGATAAAGTTTAGAGTGAATCGCAACCTGCGGTTGTCCAAATCGATAATATCCATATCTTCCATCACGCACCCCTCTTCCCCACAGAAGTGAAATTCCTCATGAGAGACAAGATGTTTATACTCCTTGAAAGTGGAGTCATCCACGCTAAAACCTGCAATCTTCAATGTGAACAATACACCATTGGCCTAATATGCCTTATAATCTTTTTGCCCGCAGACGCGGCATCTCCACATGATTTCACGAAAGGAGCGTCTTATGTCACATTCCCCGCCGCATTTACTGCAAACATGTTTCACTTGAATTTCGTTCTCCGAATTTTTGTCAAAAATTCCACCATGCTTTACCGATAGCAGACCAAATCCCTTTACGCATCAAATGTCTTTCGAAACCTGTCACGCTTATACCCTCTGGCTCAGCGGTCTGAGTAGTAATCATCAAGAATCCACATTTGTCTATTGCTTTTGAGGCAATATCTTCTTCCATCTTGTTCAAAACACAATGAAGGACTTCATGAGAGACTGCTCCACAAAATCGCTCAATGTCGCATGCGGGAGGATTACATACAAAAATTCTATGATACTCTTCGTTCAGAACAAACATGCAGGGTTGAAAATATATAGATTTGCTGGCTTGACGATACAACTCATGATATTCATCAGGTAATTCTCGCAAGAACACAAAATCTTCCATAGGCTTCGCCTAAATACTCATCCAAAGGATTACATCGTGCGCGGCATCAAACAATAAAATGCAAAACAGAAATGGAATCATAAACCGCATGAAAGGTTTCTTATAGAACCATATGAGCATGAATGTTATAGTTAGGGCAATCATGGAAAATATGGCAGACGGAATGAACCCAAATAATACATTACTGGTTGCGGTGAAAGGATTTGCTTCACTTCCCATATTTAATTGCATCATACTCCAAGTAGTTGCGATAGCAACCAAATGAATCAGAAGTATTGCGCTTAGCCACCCGTATCCAGACTTGGAGACCATCATGCTCATTTCGTTAAGTAGGTGGATTGGCATTATTCCGCGCTTGTCGCGATAGTGTTTAGGACATACACTTTCATTCTCAAGTGTCTGTCTCTGGCATCTCCACTTCGAGCAGGACATGACTTAATCTCCGTTTATGGCTTTATCGCTTTCGCTCTGAATCAATTCCTCAACGGCTTGAATTTGTTCATCGGTGAGCGGGGTGAATTTCATGTTTGCGCCAGCACTTCTTCTCGCGTCAAAGCCCCATGGTCACAAAGTAGATTCATACAGACATAACCACCTTTTGGGGTTCGGTCTGCAAACTTGGAGCATTCAGGACAACGAACTTTATGTTGGTTGCTCATGCTCTCTGTCTCCGTGCTTTGCTCTGTTGGGTATCGAGATACCGAGCCAGATAATGCCATGTTTTAGCGCTATATCTCTCGCCGAGTTCTTCGGATATTCTCGCTTTTATTTCAGAATTGAAATAGCGCCAGATATCACCCGCAAGGCAAATTTCATCAGAATTATAGGAACGAAGTGCTATCCACTTTTTCGGGTCAGTCACCCATGTTGCGATTTGGGGTAGCAATTTCTGCTTGAAGTCAATCGAGTCCAGAACATCTATCGTAATTGTTCGGCGATTGTCGGTTTGTCGTTTCGCTTCTGCCTTCCAAGCCGCCTCTCTTTCTTCGTGCATTTGTTTTACTGCTGGAAACATTCGATATAATTTTTGGCGAAGAGTCAAATGCTCTGAGCCAGATTCGTCACAGTCAAAAGCATTGAAAATTTCGTTCACATCTTCATCGGTTAGCCTGTCAACCATGATGATTCCCAAAGATATCACTAAATCTTTGATGGCCTAGACCAATATTTATGCTTGTGCCCTACCAAATCCTAAAGATGACCTTATCCATGTTCACACAACCAATTCCTCAACATTCTCGCTCTCAACATTCTCAACGTCTGGATTCGACTCAGCGGATTTCTGAAAAGCATGTTCGGCTTCGAGGATAGTTTCATCCAATCGGTTTCCGTCATACTTGTCTCGCACTTCGATTTTCATCGTAACTAACATGTATTTCGGCATAGTTGAGTTGTGGCCTCGGCTCCCATTTAAGCCTTTACGATTTTTTCAACAGCACTCGGTTTTAGATGTAGTGTATGAGCAATCGTTTCTATTGGAATTCGTTCTATCCAATAGGCATCCACTATCGCTTCGTAAATTTCGTGAATTGCTTCGCTATCCATCTTGTTTCACTCGATATCTGCAAAAGGTCTGAAATCTTCATCCAGAATGCTTTTAGGTTTTTGGGTAGACTGGTCACTTTTTGCTTGGCATTTTTCACATTCGGTTTCACCGAATAATCCCTCAAAGGTTTTACCGCATACACCACAAACCAGAGTCAGCATGATTAGTCCTGTTGCTAATCCAAATAAACCGCCATCTCCGTGTGGCATTACTCTGCAATCTCCTTTTCGTTCATTATCCTAATCTTGATGATTTCTTTGTGGAAATTTTCTGCTTGCCGAAACAAAAGCATGTCCAAGAATCTCACCTGATAATTGGTTCCAAAAATTTCGTCCACTTGCCCTAACAAGGTCAGCGACCAGTCCACCATCTCATCATAAGCAAAAAGCCTAACGTCTCGCTTGAGATTCATCCAGAATGCCCTAATTCTAAACTTCATGGGTTAAAACCACAATTGAAGCAATATCCGCTTCGAGAAATATTGGATTCGCCAACGGACTTTACATAAATATCCTGACATTCGCGGCACCGCCCTAATTCCTGACCATTCTCATAGGTCTGGTATTCTCCGCTTTTGAATTTTTCTGAAGCAAACAGGATATCCGCTTCTGCCACTCCGTCATCGCGTAACTCATCGTCTGGAATTTCTTCTTCTGAGAAGATATCACCGCCTAATGCATCCATGATTCCATTCGACAGGAGTTCATTCCATAATTGGTCAGACGCTAGGATGATTGCCTCATTAGTGGTATCTGCATTCACTCTTATTTTGCGTTCGAATTTTACTGTGTATTCTTTCATACTACAATCGCCTCTACTCTGGGATAAATTTTCTGAACCTGTCTCAGTGTTTCGTTCACGAACTTCGCAATCTCTTGTGCTTCTTCATCCGTAAAATTCGCTTCGATATCGGCATTTGAGCGTGTATTTCGCTTGATGATTCTTACTTGAGTCATCTCACCTGTCCTCCTCATACCAGTCATCGCGGTCGTCCTCTCGGTCGTCATCTCTATCCTCATCTCTATCCTCATACCACCATGAGGCATCTGAATATCCCTGATTGTAGGCTTGCTCGTAGACCTGTTCCAGCATGGTCTGGATTATTCCATTCAGGAATGGGTTGGCTTTTGCTCGTCCATCTTCGAGAATTTTCTGGATTATTTGGGTTGCGATTTCGTTGTTCATTCTAGTTTCCACTCTTCAAGTTTCCATTTATTATGGGTGTTCGGAGTTGTTGCCATAAATTTCTCTGCCTTTGGTTTGGTTGTGAAAATCTTCTCAATTAGTTGTCCATCGAACCCCAAGTCGTTTAAAACGACAAAGACACTTCTGGTAGGCTTGGTCAATTTCTAATTCACTTAATTGGTTAATGGCCCTTTGTTATTTATAATCCTTACGGGATAAACCAAGTTAAGGACATGTTCACTGAATTCGTCTTTTTGAGCATATCTTGAAAATCGGAGACCCCTGATGACTCTGTGATTGAATCCACGAGCATGTGTCATTTCATGAATTAAGGTCTTAAGGCTTGTGCCACCGATATCCTTTCTTAGGCAGATATGAGGATTTACTGAAATAGGTTCTGCGTGAGGAGTTTCCTGCCAACGATATTCTCGTCTTTGGGTTTTATTATTAAAGATTTTCAAATAAGAATACTTGAATCCCTTTTCGGTGACGAGCATTCGATTTCCGTAACGGTCTGTTATATGGGATTTCTGGGTATGAGCCAATGTATGTTTTCCCATGTTTCCCCTATCAACCGCACAATGCCCATCCCTAACAACATGAATTTCTGGGAATATCGAGACATTCGCGAATTCTTGCTCTTTTGACTTAAAAGGGTTGGGCCCCTTGACAACCAGCCAAGTCCAAACAGGTTTAGCCATTTCGGTGAAAATTGCCTCAAGTTCAGCCAGAGAATAATTTTTGTCAAAAATTGCGGCGCTCATTTTACTTTACCTGTCCATGAATTTTTTCCATATGGTCTTGCGCGAATTTATCCTTGTTCGGATTATTCCAATCCTCGTCCGTGAAATTTTGAATCGTCCAACATTGAGCACACGCTATTCCTTCGGACTTTGGGAAAAGGGTTCGGGGTCTAACCGAGAGCATACCGTCATCTACCGAATTATCATCGCTCATGCTGGAATGATTCCCTCGCTTTGCGCAAAGTTCGCTCCTGTTTCGCTGTCGTGCTCGGTCTCCATATCCTCTTGTTCCTGTTCGTCAGCATATTCCTGTTTAGTCTTGGCAGAACGAGTATTGGCGCTTCGCGCCAGTCTTACTGCCCTAAGTTCGTCCTCTGCCCTAAGTAGTTCGTCCATTTCTGTTGTGAGCGGAATTCCCAAAGTTCTCGCCTCGTTTAGGGCATTCATTATTTTCCTGCTGGAAATTTTTTGCACACTGTCCATCTTTGAGATTTTCTGCCGATATCGGTAGAATCTTTCAGGCATTCGTCTTGCAAGATACGAGCGGCATCCACCTTTGTGACTTTGGATATTTTCTGGCGTGTTCAGAATTCTCGAATTGCAAAGTGTGCATCTTATTGCGTGGGGATTTTCGGTCGGCACGAACGAACCCTCGCGCTGTTGTGTGCAGTAGTTATAGGCTGATAATATCCAGTTCTGAAAGATTTTGCGAAGTCGGGTTTCCTTGAAAATTTTCACCTGTTTTGTCGTATATCCCGCTCCCATGAAATTATTCACACAATCCGAACCCACGTTCATCACGATTTTTAGGCGGTCACATCTAATCGGGTATGGATATATTATGGGATGCCCACATAACTCGCAACCGTGTGCCGTGTCATCTGGATGTATTGCGGAAAACCCCAATACAAACCTGAAGTCAGCGGGAACTTCCCAGATGATATTGCCGAGCATATCAATCGACTTGATTTCACACATCCGCCAGTCGGCGGGAGTAGTCTGTAAAAACCTAAAGGTGTCCATTTGGCGTGCGCGATATCTGTTCGCGATTATGGTCTCTACCGTGACCTGTTCGCCACCCGATACAGTCTGCACGGGGTCAGGCAAGACCGCATAACTTCCGCCAAAGTGATGTTCGCTCATTTCGCTTCATTATCTCCGATGGCCGCTTCCTCTATTTAACACTTTTTCGCCTAAGCCCTATCGTAATCCGAGTCGAATTCTTCCTGTGTGATACCGTAATCTATTCCGCAATTGATACATCGGAAATAATGCATGCAACCCAGAGCGCCCATATACGCTCCTTCGTGCGCTTCTCCATTTAGGCAGGGCATGTTTTGCAAGTCTCCTAATATGGGTTATGGGTCTCGCATTTTGGGTCAGCGCATCCTGTTGCAGGGTCAGGAGTGAACGGAGGATTGCCAGCATATCCAAAAGTGAATAGATGAGCACCGTCATTCGCGGAATAATGCAAAACTGCCAATCTTCTTGCCTCGGCGACCGTCTTGAGGTCTTTTGCGATGACCCCGCATTTTGCGCATTCTGTGAAAGGCATGTTATCAGGTTGGCCTCTTCTTCTATTTAAGTTAGTGACTTAAAGTCCACGGATTAATTGGTTCGTAATGAACATCCTCTATCTGTTTTCGAATATGGCGGTCATAGACTATGTAGGGAATCGCTAGTATAGAGGTTTCATCGTTTACTCTGATAATCCTTGCATCTTCTCTAAATTCTTGAGCGTGCAAATTCAATTCGCTACTTCCTGCGGAAGTTCCCTAATTTCGTAGGTTATGGATACATCGTCTGGGTAATATCCATACTCGTAATCCCATGTCAGGGAGAAATTTTTGCCGTCCTTAAGAACTTTGAGTTCCATGTAATCGGTTCCCGTTATAACGCCGCCAACAAGAAAATCTAGTTCCACTTCGTTTCGATTTTTGTCGTGTCTCATTTCGGGTCTACTCCGTAAAGTTTTCGTGTCAGCGCATCAATCCGCTTTCGGTCTCGTCTAGCCTGTGCCCTATCTTCCACGTTGATGTTCATCAGCAAGTCAGTCATTTCTTTGGATTCTTCGGGAGTGAGCATGTTCTAGGGATGGCCTCGACTAATATTTAAGCCCGTCAGCCATATATTATTACCTGTTTTAACCTGTCTTTCGACCGTGACCATCCAGACCAATTCCGATAACCCGTTTTTGCAATTACCGCAAGTGTCAGGTTCGTGAACCTTAAAATTTTCGCTCATAGTGATTTCGCCCATCTGCCCCGCTTTGTTCGCGCCTTTGGCGTGACATTCGATAAAATCTTGTGAAGTCGGGTCATGTTAGGGTCTTGACCCCGACTTATACTTAAACCTGTAAGGTTTGAATGTTTTGGGGCGATATCCACGACAAACGCTCAGTGATTCTTTTGATAGAATCACCAGATATCCAGACTGGATATATCTTGTCCATCATGAATTCCAAAGCCTGCATTTGTTGCGCATCTGTTGTGTTGGCAGGAAACAAAGTGCAATAACTTGCAGAATCGATATCCTCAAACTCGCAATTCGCTGTATCACGTTGCGATACATAGAATCTGAGAAGGTTTACGTCATCGGGGTTGGTATCGTCGTAATCTCCGTTATATCCTTCCCCGATATTCTCCCATTCAATACGGAGATTTCCGCGAATTAGTTCTGGCATTTTACTTCCACCTGTTAGCGGTCATATAGCCCGCGCAATACCATTCGAGCATCCACTTGCCTTTGGAGACTTTCTCGAATTCCCTAATGAATCGGTCGTGGAGATTCTGGTATGCGTAATACTCAACATAAAGCCCCGAAAAATCGTTTCCGTTTTCCCCGCTAATCCGAATTTCTCCATCAACAAGAAAAACTGATTCGTCAATCATAGCGCGAGTGATATTCGGGTCGAACGCTAATGACTTCTGAATCATATTGCGGACTCCGATTAGTTGCTTCTCGGTGTATTTTTGGGGCATCTCGTCTCGAAGTAGACAGTGGCCCCGCTCCGCTTTTAACCTTTTCGGAACATTCCTTAAGTAGAAGTTACGGCCACTACTTCTTCCGTGCCAACGGAAGAATACACTGCAATTCAGGATGCCTTTCTCTCTTATTGGGAGAAGAAATATGCAGATGAACAGGTTCAAACTGAAACCGCTACAATTTTACTGGATGGTCGCGAGTATGTTGTGTTTCATATTCTGAATGACCCACTTGCCCTAATGTCTGCAAAAGATGAGACCGTGGCTTACATTATTGATTATTCCGAGAACGGAATATTTGACGACTTAACAATTGTCTCGGTGAACGACCCGCGCCAACTTCCCTACAATTAGGTGGTTTGCCTTTGGCAACATGTGAGAATGGTGGATGCCCCAATGACGCGGAACGAGAATATGAATTTTCCTACGGCAAGTTCTGGCTTTGTGCAGAGCACAAACCTTTAAATGAGGACGCTGGCCAAGAGGAAGATGCGTGAAGTAGATTGGCACAATTCAGAGCAATCATACAGGGTCAGCGCGGAGAAGCGTCACGACTTGGCGGCAAGAAAACTGGAATTTCTGCCGAAGTTAACGGATGGAATTCGGGTATTTCAGTCCGTGGTTACTTCGATAGCGAACTTGGCAAGGATGTTTTTGTGGTTACTCTGAATAACGGAAACGGATATAATGCAGGCAAGTCCAAAGTAATTGGTCGATTCACAGAGGACGACCTTCTCACAGAGAAATTAAGTCCTGTTAATTGGGTTGAGGTTGACGACTTAGCGCAGGATATTGAAAATGCCGAATCCGACTATATTTCGGAATCCACAAATTACACCGAACTTAGCAAGAATCCTCCGAACCTCGCGGCAAAAATGAAAGAACTCGTAAGACGAGCGGCAAGCGCAGGAATTACTCCACAGGAGTAACCTTTAAATAGTATTCACGGCCAACTTCCTAGCATGTCAGCGCAGAAGAAATTAATCAGAAAAATCGCCCCTGAACCAGTCGCCGAAGGAGTTTGGCTCGGTGAAGGTTTGCGCAACAAAGCAAGATGGGAGTGTATCCAGTGTGGCGATATATCGAATTACAGGACTGAGGCGCTTGAGCATGCTTATTCGCACTTGTGCGAAAATTGCCGCGAAAATCTTCGTTCCAATGGAACGAACCTTTGTGTTTTATGCTTCCAATTGCTTGCCGCCAGCAAGGGCAGATTCACGCAAAACATTGAAGCCGCACGCGCTATGGGTTTTCAGGTCTCATTCGATTCCTACTATATCAACGGAGTCGAATATCGTGGTCACTCCGACCTTCCTTATCGTGCTAGTGTTAGGCTTAGCCTACCTTCTTATACAGGTGTCCTCGACTGGACAGCACTTAACCAGATGATGGACTATGCAGACTCACGCGGATGGACTCAATATATCGAATCTCGCCATGTGCAACTAACAGAAGGTGAAACTATCGCGGAGCGAATGGGTTCAATGATGAAAATCATACTTCGGCAAAATGCCGAATTCATGATTGACTCGTGGAATATCGTGCCGCAGGCAAATATTCCTGAAATTGTCTCACGCTCACCTTATCTCGTGAGAACTGCCCAAAATGAACTTCAGGCGATTGACCTAAATTGGCTTTAAATAGGAGTCAAGGCCACTAAAAGATAGTGATTTATTTTGGCGAAGCCAAAAATCTCGGATTTAGAGCAGACAATCACTATGCTGGAAAACGATGTAATGAGCAGAGACGACCTGATAGCGAAATTAGAGCAGAGAAATTCGAGTTTACAGATTCAAGTCGAAGAACTTGAATATCAAATTCGGCAACAGGAGCAAAAAATTCGCGACCTAGATTCGACAATCGATAGATTGGAAAGCGACAATCGCTATTTACGCGAAGTTGTAGAGAATTCTGCCTGAAAACAGGGTTAGGGCATTCATGCCCGTGTTGCTTGCCCATAGGCAAGCATGCCCATAATACGCCATGCCCATGCAAGGGCATACATGCCCATGATGCCCATAAGTAGGCATTTTTGCCATGATGCCCATAAGTAGGCATTTTTGCCTATATAGGCAAATTTGCATAGTATCCAGAATATCCAAAAAACATGAAAATAGGCTCATGCCCATGTGCCCAGATGGGCACAATATCGAGGTTCAGCGCGGAGCGCGAAACAATCCTGTCTCGCCTCAACTCCGCTCCCCTCTTCGTCGGAATTTTGTTTTTATATGGTCTCGGAACGCCACCTCGTCAGGCACGTTACCTTTCGGTTCTTCTGTTCGCTTTCCGCGTAAACTCGGAGACCCCGCTCTTCGTCTGTCTCGTTCTTCGCTTTCTTCGCTATACGGTAAAGATTTACATTCCTTCCTGCGTTGCAATCGCAGGCTCTTTTCCTCTCATATTCGCGAAGCGGTGTTTACAATAAATACCGTGCTGATTACTCAATATCAGCAAGCGGTCTAATGTCGGAATCCATGATGCTTACGGATGAGTCCTCTCCGTCAAGCCCCAAGTCCAACTTGAAGTCCTCATCAAGGATTGACTTTCGCTTAGTTATGGTTGATGTGTTTTCTGCACTCAAGGTGAATTCTGAAAACTAGATGGCCCCGACTACTACTTAAGGCTTTTCTGGCTAAACCTATAAATACTTGTTACGGCCAATCCCTTCTCAAGTGATAAATGTGAGAACTTTTGTGATGAGACCCCGCAATTCTTCAACCATTATGGGAGTAGTTCAGGCAGACGACCGCGATGTTGCCTACAATCGTCTTTCACGCTATGTCAAGGAAAAGAAATTTTTCAAAGGTCTCTCTGTTAAAGAGAACAAGTGGAATTTTCTGCATGATATGCCAATCATAAATATTCGTGAATGGCTCGTAAAGAACTATAAATTGGAAGAGACGCATTTCCTCAACGACTTTGACGCAATTCCAGAGGTTTGAATAAAAATTGTTAACTTCATCTGATATCGACAAACTCAGCGTTGTGCAGGAACCTATTAGGGGTTATGCAGGGCATACTTATACCCGAATAAAGCGAAGTCACGAATTTACCGCCGAAGCGGTAAGGACGCTTTTGGAATATTGGACGGAACAAACCATAAAAGACCCAGAATTCGCAGGCGATGGCGACTTTGAGGATTTTCTCTATCAACTCGAATTCAGTGAAGAGAATTTTGTGATATGCCCATATCTAGAACTTATATTAGTTCTGGAATGCCGCGAGAAGGCAGAGGAAATTACCCAGAACATGAACGAAATTCTGGATAATCTAGATGGTCGGGGCACGGTAGGTTTCGACCTCAATTCGATTCAATCAGAGATAATTCGGGACTTGCGTGCCACTTACAAGAAGAATTTTCCGCAAAAGTGAGAGAAATTGGCAGGAATTTTCGAACAAATTTCTCGCAAGGACTTGGAGGATTTTTCAGAGGAATTTGTCGTGGTTGAAAATGAACATGGTCAGCGCGGTCTGATAATTGGATATGATTCCCAGATAATGACCATTAGACGTTACTCTCTGGACAATGCTCTAAATCTGGTAGAACGGGATGAGATACAGGCATTTCGGGTTGCAGATGAATGGTCAGCAGTAGGCGGAACCGATGACTGGCAAGAAGCCCAGAGTCTACTGCAAAATCTTTAAATGGTAATCGTGGCCAAGAGAAGATAGTGAACTAAGTTGGAAGCGACAGAACGTGCAAGTTGGAAAGGTATTCTCTCTCTGAACATCCCTAATATGGGTCTGGGGTCTGTTCAATACCGACTTCGAGCGGGAAAAGCCCACGGCGAGAATCTCCCAATTAAGGTTATCAAGGTGGATAACTTGACGAATCGTGAAGTGGTTCGGAAGAAAGTAGGTGAAGCCCCTGCTAGTCCTGTAATTGCAAGCAATCCGACAGCAGTATCGACACCGATACCTCCGACCGCCACCTTCGTTAATGTCAAGATTATTGACAAATTTTTCTACAAAGATGAAGTAGATGCGGGAACACCTCTAAGTATGCTGACTTCCGTGCCCGATGCACAGGTTCAGGAACGACAGGAAACCGCAGACGGTAATTTAATCGAGACGTTCGATAGAACGACGAAGATTGAGGTTGAACCCGATGGGTTTGTTGGTCTAGGCAGATTGCCCGAATACAAGTTCAAAGAAATTTATCAGTTCGGGGCAGATACCAGTAAAGAAGCCAAAGAGGACTCAAATCGCGTCCTCGGTCTGGCAAGATATTTGCTTGAGAAGCAAACCGCTCTGGTCTCATTTTTCTCTTGGGGACGGGGTTATCAGTATTACACGGCGGTCATATACCCATATGAGCGAAAGGATGGCAAACTCTGGCTTTTGATGGGACTCTCCGAGGGAGTTTTGGCACTTAGCGATAATTGGGCGCTCGTGCAAAAACCAATTACGCAAGAAGTCGTCACACCAATGCCCGAAGCCAAGCCCAAAGCCATGAAGCCCAAGGTCACAATCTCCAAGTGATTGTTTTGGTTCCAAAATCTCAAGCCGCATTAATTCGTGAAGTTCTACCGAAAGTCACGAATAAGCAAATCGAGCAGATTGACGAGATAATGCGATTCGATATATTTCACTCAACTCTCGATTGGCAGACAAAAGAACAAATTCAGGATGCCGCTAAGGTGGCTTTTCAAGTGATGCAAGAACAGGGGTTCGCGTAAATGACCGAGTTTAGGGTTTCCCTAAAAGGTTTCAAGCGAGTCGGTGAAGGAATGGAACAGGTGAAGGTGCCGATGGCTTTAACCGAAGAAGAGATTAAAGCGGGAGTCACAGCAGTTGCACTTCACTTTGGAATGTCCATAACCGAATTGGTTGTGAAACAAGTTGGGGAGAGTTTTTGACAAAAATGCGAACAAAGCAAAATACTCTCGAAAATCTGGATGCGGTTCTAGTCCATTTGCTAGTGGATGAAGCGATTCTTACGGACGCATTGAGGCAATTGGATGGTGCGGTTCCCTTAAATACCGTTTCGGAACTTTTTTCTGCTCACGGACAGTTGGGCATAGGAATCGCGAAGGTCTCTGAACTTTTACTGAATAGAGCGGATTAATTTTGGCACGCAAATTTACCTCGCATACTCATCCACTCACGGATGCAGAAATTGACCGCGATAACGAAACCGTCCAAGTCAAGTATCGAGTTTCGATGGATATCGTGGCTTATGCTGGAAGCAATGAGGTTCTGGAATTTACACGCGATTTAGCCCAGAAGAATTTCGAGAGGGTTTACGCAGTAAAGGTGGAACCCATTTCCGAATCTCAGCCCGAAATTGCAGAATGGAAATCAAATCCAAGGACTTATCCGTGAAACTTAAATAGGATATCGGGCCATGTTTAATCGAGTGAAACGAGATTGAGTGAAACGAGATTGACTACTTATGCAGTTTTCACGAAAATTGGCGGACGAAATACTCGTGTCAAATCAGGTATCGAAACCGAGAACTTGGCACAAAGATACGCTGATGTCCTCACCGAGAGTGCTGAAAGCAATCCTCGAAATCCGACTCCGTTCCATTGGGTAGAGGAAGAGTAAAAATGGAAGATATCCACATTAAACTTTGGTGGATTCATACTTACGCCAATAATATGAATTTCATTAGCGACCCCGAAATTCTCAAGCAAGGCGTGAGGATGATTCAGTCAAATTTGGATTCAATCGCTGACGCTCTTGAAATGCCTAACCAGAAGAAAATTATTTTGGCAATTGCCAAAAAATCTTTGGCTAATTATGCATTACCAGTATCTTCGGATACTGTTGGTCTGCTTACAACCATGCAGGAAATTGTGAAAATTTTGGAGGGAAAGACTGATTGACCATCTTAACAGAGAATCCCATTGAATGGCTTAATGGTTCATATTATCGCCTTAACGAGGACAAGCACAATCGTCTTTTTCTGGAATCATCCGATTCTGATTACGGCGAATTTGAGGCAGTAGAAAATTTTGCAGGAACCAAATTGTCGGCATACATGCTCGTGCGAACTTTACTGGAATCCATCAACGTAAGTAATATTGGTTCGAATCTTTTGCACAAACAAATCATGAATATTCTGGATGGGATGGGATATCTTGTCTGAGTTTAACTGCTCAACCTGTAAAGATTTGCGAGCGATAGCGAGCAAAGAGACTGGTCGTCTCACTCCCTGTCCTATTTGCTCGTCGTCTCAGTCAGTGGAGACGAACTCGCAAGCGCGAAAGTATTCTATTCCGCGTAGGCGAATGACCCGCAGGATGCGCGAACGCGCAGACTTCATTCGCTTTAATTTGGGTGAGTAATAATGCCTGACCAAAAAGTAATCAGCAAATATGAAGTCGAGCATTACATTAATGCCCTAAACTATCTATATGTTGCTACCCTTCCAGATGGTAAGGTTGTGGTGCAAAAACAATAATGTCTATTGCTATTGATGCCGAAATTGAGGTGCGGCGCAGGGGTCGTCCAAAAACCTGTCACTGTTCTAATCCAAATTGTCCTGACCCCGTATTTGCACTTCCTGCTTTTTGGTCAGACTGGAATGATGCATTAGGGCAATTGGAATTTTGTTCACCTGCTTGCCGAACTTCTTATTGGTTGAAATTTGTCAAACCCCAGATTCAAGAGCGTGAACAATGTTCACATTGTGGTGGTTCAGGTTATGAACCTGAAAATCTTAAATAGGATTCAAGGCCATCTGATTTTCGTGAAATCCCTAATCAAGGCACCTATGCTTGCTGTCGATACTAAAGGTGCCCTGAATACACTCGAATATCCTCTATGCGCTTCTACCAAATTGGATGGAATACGTTGTCTAATTGTAATTGATTCCTCTGGAATCAAACATGCAGTTACTCGCAATTTCAAATTGATTCCGAATCGCTTTGTCCGTGCTTGGCTCGAAGCGAATTGCCCCGTAGGTTTAGACGGTGAACTTATGGTTCGTGTGAAGGGTCAGGATACTGATTTCTCCAATGTAACGTCAGGCATCATGTCGGAGGACGGAACCCCTGATTTCTACTATGCTGTCTTTGATTATGTATCGGTTTCCCTTAACGAGCCATTTTCCGATAGATACACCAAACTTATGCAGGTTGCAACTCCGTTACAAGAGACTGGTCGAGTCAAAATCGTCTGGCAAACTCTCCTGAAATCTCCGAAGGAATTGGAAGAATTTTACGCAACATGCCTGAGTCTTGGTTCCGAAGGAACTATGCTTCGAAGTCCATCATCCCCATATAAGTGTGGTCGCTCTACTCTGCGCGAGGGCTACCTATTAAAAGTAAAACCTTTCGACCCTGACGAGGCAGAAATCATCGGGTTTAATCAATTGCGAAGCAACCAAAATGACCCCGAACTAGATGCTTTTGGACACACAGAGCGGTCTTTGTCAAAAGATGGTATGGTTCTGGTAAATGCTTTGGGTTCTTTCCAATGTCGAGACCTCAAGACAAAAATTGAATTTGATGTTGGAACAGGATTGACGAGTGCACAGCGCATAGAGATATGGGCACATCGTCCCAACTACCTCGGCAAGATTC
>Ga0335085_10007068_pt1 | contig 17543 bp, 19 predicted proteins | sample Lox_Sample_45_FD_206712 | JGI IMG/M metagenome (GOLD analysis project Ga0335085, IMG submission 206712) | Soil microbial communities from Loxahatchee National Wildlife Refuge, Florida, United States - Lox_Sample_4.5 | ecosystem: Environmental > Terrestrial > Soil > Wetlands | place: USA...
GCGAGACCACCACCATCACCCTGGCTTCTGGGTCGGCGCCCTGCAGCTTCCAGGCGATCCCGCCGGCATGGGTCGCGATCTCCTCCGACCGCGGCTGCGGGTAGATCCGATAGGCCTCCACGTAGCGTTCGACCCCGATGTGGCGGATGGAATATGTGTCGGGATAGGCATCCTTGAGATGAGGGCGTTCGCCGGCCTCGGGGTCGGCGAAGACGATCTCGGCGCCAATCTCGACACCGGTGCGGATCGCCTCAGTGAACGGGTCCGCCGGCTCGACCGGCACATAGATGGCTTGATCGTCCCCCGCACTCTCGTCGGGATAAAAGATGAGAGACATCTCCGGCAGCCTGTCCACCGCCCGGAGCCAGGCCGGCCGCAGCGTCGCGGGCAACTCCACGGCGATCACCTGAGGACGCTCACGCAGGATCGCCTGCCGCACCTCGACGGAGAACTCGAGCCGCCCGGGCACGACGGGGAAATAGGTAAACCGCCCACGCCGCAGGCTCGCCGGGTCAGAAAGCGGACGGTCGAATGCTTCGGGCATAGCGCAGCGCTTCCTCTCCCAGGACCTGGACCACCGCGATCTCCAGCGCCTCGGTTTCATGGGTTCGCTGCGTAGCGAGGCTTTTCAGCTTGATGGCGAACCGGGCGACATTGATGCCATCCCGCACCGTGTAGCGCTCGTCGGCCGCATGGGCCATTTGCAGGAAATCGGTGACGTAATGGAGAATGCGCTCTTCGGCGAACGGCAGGTTCTCCCGGAGGATGTGCAGCTCCTCATCCCGCTCCGGAAAATCGATGAAGATCTGCGGCTGCAGACGCGAATGGATGTACTCCGGCAGCTCGAAGGTGGACGCATCGTCATTCATCGTTGCTACCAGCCGGAATTGCGGGTGCGCCTTGATCTTGATTCCGGCGACGATCGACTCGACGTAGCGGCGGTTGTCCAGCAGCGGAGCCAGGCTGGCCCAGCTCTTCTCGCTCATGCGGTTGCCCTCGTCGAGGATGGCGATTCCACCGCGCAGCATGGCGGTCACCAAGGGTGACGCGACGTACCGCAGCTTCCCTTCCCCTTCGATGACGGGCGTGATTAGCAGGTCTTCCGGCCGCGTGTCGAGCGTTGCCTGAAGGATGTAAACCTCGCGGCCCATCCGTTTTGCCGCCGCATAGGCAAGAGTGGTCTTGCCCACTCCCGGCTTCCCGAGCAGCCGCGGGTTCATCGGCAGGTCCTGTTCGTTCACTACCATCCAGGCGGCCAGCAGATGCCGCATCAATTCGTCCTGCCCCACCCATTGCACGGCCAGTTCATCAGGGTGGGCCAGATGCAGGGTAACGCCTTCGATTTCCACCGTCATACGCTATCCCCATTATGGGACAGCGCCGAGGCATGGGCGAGCAGGATTTCGGACATTCCGTCAGCTTACACCGTACTCATGACGATCTCATGGACTTTGATTAAAAGTTGCACCTCCTGGACCGGGATTCCCAGGGCCACGGCGATTTGGCCGGCGGGCTCGCCGCGACGGTGCAGACGGAGCGCCTGGGAGCGGCGGCTCAGGTTGATGCCGCCTCTTTCGGGGGACGCCACCGAACCGTGCGGAATCGTCCGAAGTTCCTCAATTCGCACCGACAGGGCATCCATCCTGCTGCCGAGCGTTTCGATCACGGAGTCCCGGGCCAGATTCGCCTCGTGCACCTCCCGCCGGACTGCATCCGCCACAAGCCGCACGCGGAAGAGTGCGAACAGGCTGAATGCGAGCAGGGCCAGCACCAAACCGCAGAGCACCGCGGCTACCAACACGGCGGTCATTGTATACTCCGCAGTCTCTCGCGCCGGATCGCAATTTCCTGAATCCGGACACCGTAGTTTCCTTCCACGACGACTACCTCGCCCCGAGCGACCAGGCAATGGTTGACCAGAACGTCCACCTGATCGTTCACACCCCGGTTCAGCTCTACGATGGACCCGGTCATCAGCTTCAAGACGTCCCGCAGCGGAAGCTGGGTCTTGCCGAAGGAGATGCTGACCGGAAGATCGACATCGAGAAGGAGTTCCATCGTGCGCGAGGGCGGGTCGGGATGTTCCTCCGGAGCCTCAGGCGCAACTTCTTCCAATTGAGGCGTCACCCGGGTTGCCGTGAGCGCGGTGAGCAGCGCGGGCGCCATCACGATGGTGCCCGGCGGCAGGTCGGTTTCCGGGAACTGCATCGTAACCGACGCCCATTCCGTCGCCTGCGGCTCCGGCTCCCGCTCAACCCCACCGTCGCACCCGACCTCGTGGCCCAGGACCGCTCCGATAGACTGTGCCATCTGGCCAAGCGACTGTCCCACGATCTCGAACCATGTGTTCCGGGCCTCGGTCTCGACCACATCCTCCATGCCAGCGGCCTTGAGGGTGAGGGTCCCGGCGTATTCCCACAGTGCCCGCGGCGCCCCTACCCATACCGACATCTGCGGACCGCCGCGGAACGGCTGCTCCCACCACAGCAGCGGTTGCCCGCCGGCATCCACTGGCCGCGACCCGGTCCCCTGATGCCATTGGACTTTCGGCCGACGGTCCGTCATGGATTCCAGAACCTGTGCCAGGTTCTCGGTCCACCGATCGAGGATGCCGCGCGCCAGCTCGCTCTGCCCCTGCGGAATCATGCCACCATCGCCCCCTTCTCAGCCGGCCATCGCGAACCAAGATAATGGCGCAGGCGGAGGATCGCCTGACTCTTCAACTGCGAGATGCGCGACTCATGCAGCTTCACGATCTCCGCGATTTCGCGCAGGGTCAGTTCCTCCTGGTAATACAAACCGAGGACCGTTCTCTCGATCGCCGGGATCCCTTCAATCCCTTCCGCCAGCAACCGCTCCAGTTCGGCGCGCTCCAGCAGCGCCGCAGGCTGGAGCTCGCCTTCGTCGGGGATATATTGCAGCAGATCCTTGCCGCTCTCCGGCGCGGCGCATTCCAGGCTGGCGATGTTCAGGCCCCGGATCTCGACCAACCAGGAGCGGTATTCCTCGATCGAAATCTTCAGCTCCGCCGCGATCTCTTCTTCCACCGGGGCCCGCTGCAGCCGTTGTTCGGCAGTGGCGACCGCCGCTTCGATTTGCTTGGCCTGGCGCCGCTTCTGCCGGGGCGCCCAGTCCAGCCCGCGCAAGCTGTCCAGAATCGCGCCGCGGATCTTGTACTCCGCGTACGTCTTCAGCTTGACGTTGTGAGACGCATCGAAGTTGTCAATTGCGGAGATCAGGCCGATGACGCCCGTGGAGACCAGGTCTTCCAGGGCGATGTTCTCCGGCAGCCTCTCCTGGATGCGCCGGGCGATCAAACGGACCTGTGGCAGGTGTTCGAGAATGAGCCGCTCCCGTTCCGCTTCGTCGACCGGTTCGGCCGCTGCACTCTGATAAGGCATGCTCATCTCCTTAGGCCGCCGTGCACGCTTCCGGCGCCGGCGCGGCGCGACGTCCCGGCAGCACCAGTTCCGTCACGCGCCGGCGCGTTGCTGTTTCCAGGTCTTCTGGAATGCGCTGTCCTGTGGTGAAGAACGAGAGCGCCCTACCGGCTCGAATCGCCTGGTTGAGGATGGACCCGAAGGTCTGGGTCTCATCCAGCTTCGTGAACAGCAGTTTTTGTGGCGCGAAGATTTCGTACGCCGCGGCGGCACGGGCCAAATCGCCGGACTTCGTCGAGGCCGGCAGGACCAGGTGCGTATCGATATCGCTGCGCGCCGCGAGCAGCCGCGCCAGTCCCGTGGCCATTTCCAGCTCCCCGGTCCCCAGGCCCGGGGTGTCGATGAGGATCAAATCTTTACCGGCGTTCTCCTCAATGGCTTGCGCTAACGCGGTTGGAGTCTCGAGCACCTGGCATCCGATGCCGAGAATCGCCGCATAACACCGCAGTTGTTCTGCGGCGGCAATCCGGTGAGTATCTGTGGAAAGCAGCAGCGCTGGACGTCGTGATGCCAGCCCGAAGTTCACCGCGAGTTTGATCAGTGTGGTGGTCTTCCCGGATCCCGGGGGACCGACGAGCGCCACGACTCGCGGCCTGCCCCCCCGCCCCAGTTCCGGCTGGACCGTCACCCGCGCATCGATTTCTTCCGCCAGCCAGGGTTCGATCGGTTCCAGTTGGAGCGCACTCGCCTGGCCGCCGCGGGCGGTTGCCGACCGGCGCTTTTCCGCAGCGTCCACCAGATCACGAGCCAACTCCGGCACGACGTCGGCGGCTACCAGCGCGGCGAAGGCGCCAGCGGCATCGCTGGAGCCTTCCAGGCTGTGCGGCGAGGCGAACACTGATGAGGCCAGGCTGCGGCGCATGCTTTCGAGTTCCCGCTTCAAATCCGCGATCTCCAGCGACAGGCGGTCCGAACTGGGACGGGAGGTTCGCTGTGCCGGCGGCGTCCCGGGCGGGTCTTCCACCGCCGCGTCGGGCACATCCGCCGCGAAGATCACCTCGTATTCACCAAGGTGGCCGGCCTCCGGCATCGACCGGCGCGTCTTCACCAGCATTGCGTCCTCGCCCAATTCCTGCCGCGCCTGCGCAATGGCGTCTTCCACCGCCGGGGCAAAATAGGACTTGATCCTCATCGATTCGCTTCTCCCGAGGCCCTGCCGCCCGCTCCCGGGCGTACGCAGGATCTATCGGCGCTTGGGCAGTTTTCCTGTAGGCTCAGGCGATCGTGCCCAGCGAGTGCACCCGCGTGCCCGGCGGAACCTCGTTGTGTGCCAGGAAGATCAGGTTGGGAATCGCGACTTCTGCCATCTGACGCAGGAAGTATCGGGAACCGGATGACGTGATCGCCACCACCGGCATCTCCGGCGCGCCCATGCGGGACGCGATGCGGTTGAGGATGTCGCGGACGGCCTGCGGGGCGAGCGACAGATGGCTGTTCTGTTCGCCGTGGTCCACGGCGGATTCAATAGCCTGCTCGAGCCCCGGATCCAGGAACCAGGCCGGCAGTTCGCCCGAGCGGTTGAGGTACGGCTTCACCACCGCGCGGCGGATCACCTGGCGTACGTACTCGGTCAGCAGAATGGGGTTGCGCGTCGCGGCGGCCGCTTCGCCCAGCGCTTCCAGAATGGAGACGGCATCGCGGATCGATACGCGCTCGCGCAGCAGGTTCTGCAGCACCCGCTGCACCACGGCCAGCGGCATCAGCTTCGGCACCAGGTCTTCTACGACTTTGGGATGCTCCACGCTCACTCGATCCAGCAGCCGCTTGGCGTCCTGGCGGGAGAACAGTTCGTACGCGTGGCGGCGAATCAGCTCAGCCAGATGGGTGCCCATGATGCTGACCGGATCGACCACGGTAAACCCGGCATGACGCGCCCGTTCGGCCCGCTCCGCCGGAATCCAGAGTGCGCTCATCCCGAACGCCGGCTCGCGAGTGGGAGTGCCTTCCAGGACCGGGTCGCTGGCGCCCGTGGGAATCGCCAGTTCGCATCCCTGCGGCATCTCGTAACTGGCGATCTCGACACCTTTCAGCAACACTGCGTACTCGCGGCTGCGCAGCGCGAGATTGTCCGCGACGCGCACCGGCGGCAGGAGGTAGCCCAGATCGGTTGCCAACTGGCGGCGGATCGCCGCGATCCGCCGCAGCAGTGCCGAATCCTGTCCGCGGTCGACCAGCGGCACCAGGCCGAGTCCGACCTCGACGGCGAGCGGTTCTACCCGCAGCAACGCTTCGGTGTTGTCCCGTGCTGGTATGGCTTGCGTCGAGGCGGACGCCCCTTGCGGTGCCGCCAGAGCATTCCTCCGCATCCGCCATGCCGCCGCACCCGCGCCACCGCCCAAGATCAGAAACGGCAGCTTGGGCATCCCGGGGAGCAGTGCCAGCGCACACAACACTCCCGCCGACAGCAGCAGTGGCTGCCAGTTGCCGAAGATCTGCCGCGCGAATTCCGTGCCCAGGCGCGCGTCCGAGCTCGCGCGCGTCACGATCAGACCGCCCGAGATCGAAATCATGAGCGCGGGAATTACCGTGACCAGGCCGTCCCCTATGGTCAGCACGGTGTAGGTTTCGAGCGCTCTCTGGAAATCCATGCCGTGCTGCAACACTCCGATCAGGAATCCAGCTACGATGTTGATCGCGGTGATCAGAATACTCGCTACGGCATCCCTCTGAGTGAACCGGGATGCGCCGTCCATTGCCCCGTAGAATTCCGCCTCGGTGGCGAGCTGTTTGCGCCGCCGCTTGGCCTCGGCCTCGTCGATCAGACCCGCGTTCAGGTCGGAGTCGATCGACATCTGCTTGCCCGGAAGAGCATCCAGAGTGAATCGGGCGGTGACTTCCGAAATGCGCACGGCGCCATGGTTGATGACGACGTACTGAATTGCGATCAAAACCAGGAAAATCACCGCGCCGATGATGTAATTGCCGCCGACCACGAAGCTGCCGAAAGCTCCGATCACCTCTCCCGCGGCGGTCGTTCCCGTGTTGCCGTTCAGCAGGATCAGCCGCGAGGACGAGATGTTCAGCGCCAACCGGAACAGTGTGAGCAGGAGCAGCGTGGTGGGAAACGACGTGAACTCCACCGGCCGCACCAGGTAGAGCGCTACCATCAGCACCGTCACCGACATCAGAATGTCACTGACGATCAGAAGATCCAGGAGGAACCCCGGGAGCGGCGTGATCAGCGCCATGACAATAGCCAGCACCGCGACCGGCACGGCCATTTCGCGCATCGCGCCCAGCGGCAGGGCGGCGAGCCACTTGGGCATTGTCGGCGCGACGATCGTTTTGGACGGCGTCATAGCCCTACCCCGGCGCCCTGCCATTCATGAGCTTGAAGACATACGCCAGGATTTCCGCTACTGCGCGGTACAGATGCGGGGGAATCTCCTGCCCGACTTCGACGGACTTGTACAGCGCCTGCGCCAAGGGCGGATTTTCGATGATCGGCACCTGGCACTCGATGGCCTTTTCGCGGATCCGGCGCGCCAGATAGTTCTTGCCCTTGGCCACCACCGCCGGCGCGGCCATATCTTCCATGCGATACCGGATGGCCACCGCGTAGTGCGTCGGGTTCACCACTACCGCTGTGGCCTTGGGGACTTCTTTCATCATGTTGCGGCGCGCGCGGTCGCGCTGCAGCCGTCGCACTCGCGCCTTCATTTGCGGATTGCCTTCCAGTTCCTTGGCTTCCTCCTTGAGTTCCTGCTTGCTCATGCGCAGGTCCTGGCGATGGCGGCGCAGCTGACGATAGAAATCGACTGAGCCGAAGACCAGGAAGAGCGCCGCCGCCTTCCAGAACAGCTCGAAGATCGAAGCGGCCAGAAAGGAACAGCCGCTCGTAATGCTGCCCATGGGGAGGGCTAGAAAAGCCTCGAGTTTCTCGCGCGCCACCACAAATACAGCCCACAGGAATAGCGGAAGCAGGACCGCCGCTTCCACCAGGGCGGAGAGGTTCTGGCGTGGCAACTCGCGGAGCTTGGCGAGCGGATTCAGCCGGGACGGATCGGGCGCCAGCTTCTTCCAGCTGAACCCGAATCGTGTGGTCACCAGCCGGAAAGCCAGCGTGGCGGCTGCCACTCCAAACCCGGCCGCCACCAGCGGAACACCATGACGCCAGAAAAGAGTGCGGACCATTCGTTCGAAGTCCACAGGCGTCAGATCGCCCCGGAATGCGCCGCTCCAGACCTCCCTGACGGACGAGCAGAAGCCCCGCCACCAGGCGGCGCCCCCAGCATTCAGCAGCGTCAGAAAAACCGCGAACTGCAATGCGGCAATCAACTCCCGGGCAGCCGCGAACTGCCCCTCGCGGCGCGCCTTCAGCAGGCGCCGTTGCGTCGGTTCTTCGGTCTTGGAAGAGCGGTCGGGCAAACGGTCTCATCCTCCCAGCACCCGCGGCAGCGTGCTCCAGACCACCCCTGCCAGTTGCAACATCAGACGAGGAATGCTGGCCGCGATCCAGCTCAGCACCAGCAGCGCCGTCAACATTTTTACCGGAAATGCCAGCGACAGCAGTTGCAGCTGCTGATGGAGCCGGCCCAGTAGAGCCAGTGCCACATCCAGCATGACCAGCAGCCCGACCACGGGAAGCGCCAGCCTGACGCCGAAGGTAAACAGGTTGGCCCCGAGGCGAATCAGCGCTTCGGCCTGGACCGCGCCGGGAGCAAACCTCCCGGGGGGAATCCGATCCAGAGTATCGGCAAACAGCCGCAGCACCTGGCGATCCAGGCCGGAAGCGAAGAACAGTAGGCCCGCCATCAATTGCGCGAATACGAGCAGGATTCCGGAATCCGCCTCGGTGTTGGGATCGATGGTGGACGCATAGGCGTACCCGGCCTGCAACCCCAGCACCTGGGCCGCCAGGGTAAACGCCTCCAGCACGATCGCAACCGCCACACCGATCGCCAGCCCCAGCGCGGCCTCCGCCGCTACCCAGGACACCAGCACACCGAACCCAGGAGGTGGGCCCGCGAGCACGGGCCAGCGGGAGACCAAGGCCAGCGTAAATCCTAATGACAGCGCCACTCTCGCCGGCGCCATCGCTGCGGTCACGCCGGGCAGTGGCACAAACACCAGACCGCCGGACACGCGGGCGAGCACCAGCAGGAAACCGAAGAGCAGTCCCGTTGGGAGCGTCAAATTAGCGGGCATAGCGCCCCAGGTCGCCCAGTAGCGCGGTGGTATAAGCAATGGTCTTCTGCAGCATCCAGGGCAGGAAAATGAGCAGTGCGATCAGGAAGGCAGCCAGACGTGGAATCGAGCTGACAGCGTTGTCCTGAATCGACGTCGCGATTTGGACCAGGCTGATCGCCAAGCCCACTACGAATCCGACGGCCAGCAGAGGCGCCGCCAGCCAGAACGTGAGCATCAGCGCATCCCGCATCAACTGCACTACCGTGTCCGGGTTCATCCGTATAAGCTCTTCATGAGTGATCCGACCACCAGGGTCCATCCGTCCACCAAGACGAAGAGCAGGACCTTGAAGGGTGCGGAAATCATCACCGGCGGCAGCTGAACCATCCCGACCGAAAGCGTGACCGACGCCACCACCAGGTCGATTACCAGGAATGGCAGGAACAGCACTGCGCCGATCTGAAACCCGGTCTTCAACTCGGACAGGATATAGGCCGGGATGAGAATCTTCAGTTCCAGGTCCGCGGGAGTTCGCGGCGGCGCTTCCCGTGAAATCTCGACGAACAGCCGGATATCCCTTTCGCGCGCGAACCGCAGGAGAAAGTTGCGCAGTGGCTCCGCCGCGCGGTCTGCGGCCTGCTCCGGCGCGATTCGGCCGGCCTCGAAAGGCTGCCAGGCGTTGTGGTACACATCGGCCGCGACGGGCGACATGACCACGATCGTGAGGAACAATGCCAGCCCGAGCAGCACCTGGTTGGACGGCGTAGACTGCGTTCCGAGCGCCTGCCGCAGGAAGTGCAGTACCACCGTGATGCGCAGGAACGGCGTCACGCACATTACCGCCGCGGGCAGCAGCGTGAGCAGAGTCAGCAGGACGACAATCTGCAGAGGCACACCCAGGCCAGTTGTCCCCTTCCCTCCGCTGATACCCAGCAGGGCGAATGGATCCGGAGGGGATGCGGCGGCCGCCGCCAAAAAGTTCACGGCCGCGCTCCTGGGGCTGAGCTATCCCGGACCGGCACGCGATCGAGCAGCACGCATCCACCCGGCGAGCAAGCTACCACCAGCGCGTCATCGCCGATCCGAACCAGGTGCAGGGTATGGTTCGGGCCCAGCATCAGGCGCTCGATCGCTTCCATCCGGCGGCCCGCCCGCGGTCCGGCCGCTCCCAACACGCAACCATGCCGCCGTGCGTACCACAGCACGGCGCCCAGCAGCCCCAGCACGGCTGCCACAGCTACCAGTTGCTGCGCGTACTCCATCGATCCGCACTCCTTTCCGTTCCACCGCCTCCTTGGAGAGTTGTCAAACCTCGTCGCGGAAGTCGGTGATCCGCACCCCCAGGCTGTTCTCGATCACCACGATTTCGCCGGAGCCGCACAGTACGCCTCCGATATAGATATCGATGTTCTCGCCGGCCGAGCGGCCGGTTGCGATCACGGAACCCTCTTCGAGGGCCAGCACCTCGCGTGTCGGTATCGTACGGCGATCGAGCTCCACTTCGATGTCCAGCGGAACCTCGCCCAGAATCGCAATCTCTTCCTGAGGATTCATCGGCGGATTAACGGATTAAGTTGATAGTGTCCTGGCTCAATTGGTCGGCGGTGGTGACCACGTGGGCATTAGCCTCGTAGTCGCGCTGATACTGAATCAGGTTGGTAAACTGCTGTGCCATGTCCACAGTCGAGGCTTCGATCGAGCCGCCGGCTACGTCTCCGCGCCCGCCCGTCCCGGGAGTACCGATTACTGGAGCGGCAGTGAGCGCGCTTAGTCCGTATTCGTTGTTCCCGATGGCAATGAGCGATTGCGGGTTGCGGATCGAGGCCATTGCAAGCTGCGCCACCACCACCTGAGCGCCATTCGAGTACTTCGCCACGATCTGGCCTCCGTCCGCCAGACCTACCGAATTCAGCTGCCCGGCTTCCGACCCGTCCTGCCAGCTGGCGGATTGCGCCGAAGACTGGGCAAACTGCGTGATGCGGGACGCGCCGGCGCTGGTGTAAGGGTCCCAGGAGAGGTTCAGGTCCGCGGCGCCGTCGGTAAGACCGGTCAGGGAAAACGCAATCGGGCTGCCGGCCGCCGGGTCGGTCAGCTGGCCCGATCCGTCGAAGGTCAGGGTCCCGGACGCACCGCTGACCGGAAAGGCTGTTCCGGCGGTGCCGCCGCTGATCTCGTCTCCCGGCATGGTCACCTGATAGCTCCACTGATTGGCGCCGGTCTTCTGAAAGTCGATCGTCAACACGTGCGAAGTGCCCAGGCCGTCGTAGACCGTGATCGGTGTCGAAAAAGATGATGTCGCATCCGCCGCCGCGGCCGAATTCAGGTTCAGATCCACGGTGAACTGCGACGTCGGCGTCGGCGGATTGAGCGACCCGACCGGCACAACAATGTTGCCGATGCCTCCGCTCGTGTCCACCTTCCCAGTAGCCGGGTTGATCATCCACCCCTGCACCGCCTCTCCCGTGCCGGTCAACAGATTGCCGGTCTTATCCACGGCGAAATTGCCCGCCCTGGTGAAGACCTGGTTGCCGGCCGAATTCTGTGCCACAAAAAAACCATCCCCCTGAATGGCACCGTCTAAGACGCCTCCCGTAGTCTGGATGGCGCCCTGGGTGAACTCCCGCACCGTGAGAGGCAGCCCGACGCCGAACCCGACCTGGGTTTCTCCCAGGCCCGCGCCCAGCGACTGTGTCACCAGATCTTTGAAGCAGACTTCGCTCGTCTTGAACCCGGGTGTATTCAGGTTCGCCAGGTTGTTTCCTACCACGTCGATTGCCGTGGAGGTTGCATTCAGCGCTGAAAGCGCCGTCGAGAAGGATGTGAACATAATCGGCTCCGTTTAAGATTGCCCGTTAGTGGATTTGGTCCCCTGCAGCAACTGGTCGAGATCCTGACGGATGGCGGTGATGTCTTCCCCCGTGTTCGCCGACTGCTCGAGCTGCTGGAATTGCGCCAACTCACTCAGAAACTGCGTGCCATCCGTGGGATTGAGCGGGTCCTGGTTTTGCAGTTGCGCGATCAGCAGCTGCAGAAACATGTTCTTGTCGACTGTCGCTGTCTGGGTTGTTGTGGTCGGATCCGACGCCGTTTGGGCGCCGCTGGAGGAAGTAACCATCGGCATCATACGCGTTCCTGTATCTCCGCATGACTGGCGCGCACTACTCGAGTGACGAAATGAGCCATGCAAAGCTCTTTCCTTTCTGATTGCGATTAGACTGACCCTCTCCCCGAGGCTCGCGTTGCCTCCCGGACTGCTCCCGCGGCGCCGGATCGCCCCTGCTGCCGGACTGATGCTGCCGTCCCTCGCTCGCAGTGCCCCCTGCCAGTCCTGGCATCTCAAGGGGTCGTGTACCCCCGAAGGCGTCCGCCGCGCGCCATTGGTCTGCACGCAAACCGCTCTGCTCGAGACGTGCGGAGAGACCGGGCAGATGGTCGCGCAGCGTATCGGCCAGCGCCCCGTCTGGCGTGCGAACCGAGACCCGCACCTCCCCCGCCCGTTCCTCGAGCCGCACTTCTACACGCCGGCCGGCACCAGCCAACTCGAACCGGATATCCCGCGCCATCGATTCCACTACCGCTTGCCGCTCTGCCGGAGCCTGCACGGGCTCGGCCGGACGCGATGCCGCCTGCTCTGCCGAAGCGGACTCCAGTCGGGGTTCGTGGCGCTGGGGAATCGGGCTTGCGGCCGCCGCCGCGCGAGCCGGCGCGTCGACGAGTGTGTCCTGTGATTCCGGCGACAGATCCTGACCGGGTTCAGCCGCCGGTTCGGGCCTGCGAACACGCGAGAGCGGACGGACGCCCGCATCTTCTTCAGTCGCCTTCGGGGCCGTCACCGGAGCATCAGGCACAATGAGTGCTGGAGCTGGTGCGGAAGAGGGAATCGGAACTTCCGCCTCTCCGGCTGGCGTCAGGCGGGCCGCGAATGCGAGTGGAGATGGCGCGGACTCTCGCGGCAAATCCACGGAGAGTGAAGGTATGGCGTCTCCGCGCGGCGCGCCACTCGAGGAATCGTCTGCAACCGGCCCACTCGGGCGGGTGCCCGCAACATCACTGGTCCCGCGATCACACGGTGCCGTGGCGAGATCCGAGGGTTCTTCTCGCCGCCTCAGCTCGGAGCCAAGGTGAGACTTTGCCGCGGATCTAAAGAACGAAGCGGCTGCACCGCCGTTCGAATTTCCTTTCACCCATCCACTACGCGCTGGCGAGGGAGAAGGCGGCGGCGTTGCATCGACAGCCAGGGGTTGGGCCGCCGGCAACTCCACGACATCCCGCGAAGACCCGCTCCCTTTTCCCCGCATGATCAACGCGAGGGGCCCGTGCGGTACTCCCGGGGTGGTCGTAGCTCCAGGGGCGCCGGTCAAATTCTCGTTCATCGACACGCCACTCACCGCCGAGGGCGCAGGGGCGGGCACCGCCACAGGTTGAACCGCTGCCAACTCAGCGGCGCCGGGCGAAACCTCGTTCCATTTTCTGTGCTCTACCGAAGCAGGAGGACGCATCGGTACGTCTGGAAGTTTTGCGGCCGGGGTCTGAGGAGCAATCGGTGGCGCTTCCGCGGTCTCGAGCTTCGTTGATTCCAATGCTGTTGTCGAAGCCTCTTGCACCAGGGAGTGGGAAACCATCACTGCAGCCGAGCGGGCAACGGTTAAGGGAATCGCGGCAGGCCGCGGCGTCGCCTGGATGTCGACTGTCTGGGCCAGATCAACCGGGCTGGCCTCTTTCGGTTCCGACGTATTCTCCGGCTTCTTAGGCTTCGATGGACGGCCTTCGCCGTGGGTATGAGAAGCGATCCGGTCCTCGAGCGATTCCGGACCAATCGCCACGCCCGCCTTTTCCGTGAGGCTCGCTATGAGGTCTCCGAACAGATTCAGGGCGGACAGCGTCTTCGCGCTGCCCCGGACACCCGGCGGCACGGTCGGAGCGGGTACTGCGATCGGAAATGCGGCTGATGCGACTCCGCGCACGGTCTGTGCAATTGCAGATCGCGGGCCAAAACCCGGGACCCGCATTTTCAACGCGTTCGTGGGAGGCCCGTGGCAAAAATATGTCGCACTCCGATTCCGCGCCAATTTCCTGACATACAGGGCACGGGCCGACAGCACAGAATTTAGACATTTACACCTGATATTCGATTGGTCGCCAGCGTGCTTCGGCACCTTCGGCATGGACCCCTTGACCGCAACCGCCGCCAGCGGACTCCGCGCCCGGATGGAGTCGCTCGACCTGTTGGCCAACAACGTGGCTAATGCTTCCACCGGCGGCTATAAAGCCGACCGCGAGTTCTACAGCCTCTACACCGCTCCCGAGGCCGCGGACAATTCGGCATCAACGATGCCCGTGATTGAGCGCCCGTGGACCGACTTCTCGCCGGGACTGATTCACGAGACCGGCAGCCCGCTCGACATGGCGCTGACCGGTCCTGGCTTCTTCGCGGTGAATGGCCCTTCCGGTCCTCTTTACACACGCAACGGCAGCTTTCGCGTCTCGTCCGCCGGAAATCTGGTCACGACCGATGGCTATGCGGTGCGCGGCGGCGCGGGCTCGGCCGTATCCATCCAGCGCGGGCGTCCTTTCGATATCGCGGCCGATGGCACGGTCCGCCAGGACGGGCTGGTGGTAGGCAAACTCGAAGTCGTCGACTTCACCGGAGGCGATGGCCTCGTCAAGCAGGGCGCCAACTATTTCCGCACCGCCGATGCTGCCGTTCGTCCGGTGTCGCCGTCCGGCACTACCGTCGAGCAGGGCAAGCTGGAGGCCTCCAATACCGGTAGCGCCGAGTCCGCCGTACGGCTGGTCAGTGTCATGCGCCAGTTCGAGATGCTGCAGAAGGCCGTCAGCCTGGCCGGAGAAATGAACCAGCAGGCGATCCAGCAGGTCGCCAAAGTCGGGTCTTAAGGATGAAGAAGGAGAACCATGATTCGAGCCCTCTATAGCGCCGCCAGCGGTATGACGGCCCAGCAGATGAACATCGACAACATCGCGCACAACCTGGCCAACGCCAACACCACCGGGTTCAAAACGCGTCGAGCGCAATTTCAGGACCTCCTCTACCAGAGCGTCCTGCAACCGGGTGCCGCAGCCGGCCAGCAGACGACCGTGCCTACCGGGCTGCAGCTCGGCCTCGGCACGCGCGCCTCCTCCAACGAGATCGTCTTCTCGCAGGGCAACTTCTCGGAGACCGACAATCCGCTCGATCTCGTCATCCAGGGCCGCGGCTTCTTCCAAGTACGGCTACCCTCGGGCGAACTCGCCTACACGCGCGCGGGATCGTTCCATCTGGATCGCGACGGCAACGTAGTGACTGCCGAGGGCAACCAGCTTGAGCCGCAGATCACGATTCCCGCGGAGGCTCAGCAGATCACGGTCGCGCAGGATGGCACGGTCAGCTACTCGCTGCCGAACCAGACCGCGGCCCAACAGGCCGGGCAAATCCAGCTCGCCAACTTCCCGAATCCCGCGGGGCTCAACAGCCTGGGTGGCAATCTCTTGGCTCCGACCGACGCTTCGGGCGATCCCACCGTCGGGGCCCCCGGCGGCCAGGAGGGGCTCGGCACGATCATGCAGGGCTACCTGGAGCAGTCGAACGTTTCGGTGGTGGAAGAGTTCATCAACCTGATCGTGGCCCAACGCGGGTATGAGGCCAATTCGAAAGTGGTGCAGGCCGCCGACCAGATGTACCAGCAGGTCAACAACCTCCAGCGATGACTCCGATCGCCATTTTCGCTTTGGCCGCCTGCGCCGCCGTGAGCCCCGACTCCGACCGCGTATTCCTTCGTGACCTCGCCACGGCCTTCCCCGCAGTGCGACTCGCCGGGGACGAGCCGGTCGCGCTGGCGCCACTGCCTGGAGTCGAACGCCGCTTCGATCTGCCGGAGCTCCGCCGCATCGCCGCGCGGTTCGGGCTGCCCGAGCCGGCACGCGAGGTGTGCGTCGGGCGACCTACGCTGCGGCTCGATCCAGCCCGCATCCTCGATGCCATGCGCGCGCGCTTGCCCAACGCCGCGATCGAACTGCTCGATTTCAGCCGCTGGCCCGTGCCGGAAGGCGCGCTCGAATTTGCGCTCGAGGGCCTGCGCGGTGATCACTGGACGGGCTCCGTGCGGTACGGAGGCGGACACCGGAGCGCGGTGTGGGCGAGGGTCAAGGTGAACGGCACCGGACCGTTCGCCGTCGCCGCCCACGACCTGCGCGCCGGACAAAGACTGACGGCCGCGGATTTCCGCCTCGAAAGCAAGCTCTCGGTAGCGGATCCGCGCCCTCCCACGATCGAAGAGCTGACGGGCAGGCGATTGCGGCGCACCGTGCGCGCCGGAACCGCGATGCGCGCGGATTGGACCGAGGTGGCTCCGGACGTCGCGCGTGGCGAAACCGTGCAGGTCGAGGTGCGAAGCGGTGCGGCGACGCTGGCGTTCGAGGGAGTGGCTCAAGGGTCTGCCAATACGGGACAGAACGTAGCCGTCATCAACCCGCAGACCCATAAGCGCTTCCAGGCCCGGGTGGATTCCCCCGGCCGCGTGTCGCTGGAAGGAGCTTCCTTGTGAGATGGATCGTTCTCCTCTCGATATTGTGCAGTCACGCCGTGGCTGCCAAAAAGCCGCATGTTCCGCAGCCGACCGACCTCGACCGTTATGTTGCGGACGCCAAAGCCCGGTCCGCTGAAGTCGCGGCCGTCAGCCCAGGCTCGCTCTGGCAGCCCGGCTCACGCCTTGCCGACGCCGCCAGAGATGTCCGCGCGAGCCAAGTGGACGACCTCCTCACCATTGTGGTGGCGGAGCAGGCCTCAGCCGTTATGAGCGGAACCACCAAGACGCAGCGCACCTCGTCCACTAAGAATTCGATATCGGCGCTGGCCGGCATCACCAAGTCCACGGGACCGTGGGCCAATCTCGCCAATGTCTCCGGCGACACGCAGCTCGCGGGCCAGGGAACGACCAGCCGCAGCACCACGTTGAGCACCACGCTCACGGCGCGCGTGGTTTATGTTTTGCCGAACGGGGGTCTGGTGGTCGAAGCCTCGAAAGACCTGCTGATCAATTCCGAGCACCAGACCATCACCGTGCGCGGCGTGGTGCGGCCAGCGGACATCGACACGACTAACAGTGTCCAGTCGAGCCGCCTGGGCCAGCTCGAAGTCAAGGTGAACGGCAAGGGCGTAGTGGGCGATGCCATCCGCAGGCCGTTCATCCTTTACAGGATTTTATTGGGCCTGCTGCCTTTCTGAAACATGATCAAGCGCCGCCTCTTCCTCTCCGCCATCGCGTTCGTCGCAACGCTGGCATCCGCCCTCGCGGGCGAAGGCGCACCGTCTCCTCCGGCTGCGAGAGAGACGCCGCCTCCGCGCCTCAAAGACCTCGTATCCATCGAAGGCGTCCGGGAGAACCAGTTGATCGGCTACGGACTGGTAGTCGGCCTCGCCGGAACCGGCGACCGCCGCCAGACACTGTTTTCCGCGCAAAGCCTGACCAACCTGCTCGAGCGCATGGGCGTGATCGTTTCGCCAACGGCCATGCGGGTGATGAACACCGCGGCGGTGCTGGTCACCGCGACGCTGCCTCCGTTCGCCCAGCCCGGAATGCGCATCGATACTACCGTGGCGGCAATCGGCGACGCACAGAATCTGCAGGGCGGCATCCTGGTGCTGACCTCGCTGCGCGGCGCGGACGGCCAGGTTTATGCGGTGGCGCAAGGGCCGGTGGTGACCGGAGGCTTTGGCGCGGGCCGCGGCGGCACGTCCCAGACGGTCAACCATCCCACCGTCGGCCGCACGCCGGAAGGCGCCATTGTGGAACGGCCGGCACCATCCATCGCTCCGCGAAACTCCTTGCGCCTGCAGCTGCGGCACTCGGATTTCACCACGTCATCCCGCATTGCGGATGCCGTGAACCGGCACTTCGGCAGCACCGGGAACCCATCGCCCGCACACGCGGAGAGCGCCGGAGTAGTTGCCGTGTCGATCCCCAATGTGTTTACCGC
>Ga0335085_10007069_pt1 | contig 17543 bp, 15 predicted proteins | sample Lox_Sample_45_FD_206712 | JGI IMG/M metagenome (GOLD analysis project Ga0335085, IMG submission 206712) | Soil microbial communities from Loxahatchee National Wildlife Refuge, Florida, United States - Lox_Sample_4.5 | ecosystem: Environmental > Terrestrial > Soil > Wetlands | place: USA...
GGACGGGATAGGGAATGTGGGGGCCTTGCGGTCGAGCCCGTCACGAGAATGCGGCAAAATTCCCGGTTTTGCGGGTATCCCAGCCGGACGAGACCGCTTATCATACGCGCCGTTCCGTTGGGCTCTCGCCGTGCAGACTCATCAGCGCTCCGGTCCCCGATGCGACTCGCTTCCTGGCGTTCCGCCGTTCCCGGGCTCACCACTCACCGTCGCGTAACGAGCCAGTTAGAGCGAGTTCCTGCGTGCCGGGCGGGCCACGGCAAACCTCGCGGGGCGCGGTCTCCAAGGCGCAGAAACCATCACAGGAGGTGCGTATGATGTTGCAGAGTCGCGCAGTTCCAAACCGTTGCGAACGGGTGATATTGAGCCTGGTTCTCATTGCCGCCGCTGCAGGGGGATGTCGCGACTCGCCCACGCAGGCCGCTACGCCAACCGTGAGCGTGTACACAGCACATGCGATCTCGCCCATCGCGCTGCTCTCGGACTCTGCTTGGGATACGTTCGAGACGCAGGTGTCCGCCTCGCTCACGCGCTTGGACGCAAGCGGACGCCAGGTCGGAAAGACTCAGGCGCCGCTGACCTTCCACGAGGTGTACACGTTGTCGTCAGACTCGTTGTGGCACCGGACTATGACGTTGGATCCGCGACCAGGCGGATCGAGGACGACGGCAACGTATCCGGCACTCGGCGTCTCGCGAATGGAGGCGGTGGGACGCGAAACTCCCATGATTTATGGCGCCAACGGTCAGGTAATGCCATCGCTGGTCGGCACTCCAAGCGCGGGCCGGAACACGGCCGGTAAGGACGCGGCTGCGACCGCCACGGCGCGGCCGCGGCGGGGTCCCAATCGTCGTTGGGCGCATGACCTCATTCTGCTTCCACAGGAGGCAGCGGCGCGCGGAGTACTCTTGTCAAAGACGCTCGGCGAGCCGACGCGTGATTCGCGCGGGCGCGAGGTCTACCGCGAGCAGACGGGCTCCACGTTGCGGACCATTGTTGTTGACCCGACGATCGAGTCGCCCGTCGAGATCACGGAGACCAACGCGACTCGTACTGTGAACACAACTTACACCTACAGCTTGAATTCAGATGGGACGAGCGCGTGGAGCGGGATGCAGCGTCGCGTGACAACGCCAACGGGCGGCAGTTTATTGGTGCTCCACATCACTTTCTCCATTTCCAAGAAGGCGGGCGTATGAAGAACATTCGAGCGGTTGCCTACATAGGGACCCTCGCCGCTTCACTGCTGGCGAGGAGCGCGGTTCAGGCGCAGCGTACCGTGGTCTTCATCCCCGGGCTAAACGAAAGTTCTGGTGTTTGGGAATCCACCGCGGATTCGTTGGCCAGCGTTCTCAACATCACTGCATACACGAGTTGGGCGGGGATGCAGTCCACGAACAGCGCCCTTCCTGCACAAGCTGCCACCGTTCCGAGCGACACTGGAACGATCCTAATAGGTCATAGCGTCGGCGGGATCGTTGGGCGCCTCGCGGCGCGCAATCGGGCGACCCCACTCCATGGGGTGCTGACTGTGGGAACACCGAACATCGGCGCGCCGATCGCTACGTACGCCCCAGACGTGGTGGGCTACTTCGACGGCCTCATACTGGATGCCGGCATGGTACTATACGAAATGGAGGTAGATAATGATTGTGGATGGGGGGCGACCATCACTGACCTCCTCAACGGTGCGTATGCAGTGACACTCGGGGCTGCGATAGACGTTACGACGCATATGTCGGATCTTGGCATTGGCACGACGGCGGCCAAAGAGGTGGAGCCATCGAATGGGTTCATTAGCGACACCCTCGCGAACAATCTTGCGGCAGATTCGGCTACGATTTCCGTTATGGGGAACGTTTCGACCTACGCCGTTTCTGAGTGGCAGGATCTTGGGTGTCCAGATGACTACTACTGCGGCATCTGGACGCTGGCCCGGACAGAACTCGGGGTCGATCTTGGCGCAAGCTGGAACCTCCTCGCGGCAGATCTAATTGACTTCGGCGAGGATATGATTGACGGGGACGGCTGCTCGGGTGGTGGTGGCGGCGGTGGCGGTGGCGGTGGCGGTGGCGGCGGTGGCGGTGGTGGCGGCGGTGGTGGCGGCGGCGGTGGTGGCGGCGGTGGTGGTGGTGGTGGTGGTGGTGGTGGTGGTGGCGGCGACGACTGCGGCGGGGGCATAGGGTCGGACTTCAGCGGCCCGTTCGCTAGCGCGCTCGACGACGACAACGTAACGTCCGACGGCTACGATGTATTTGATCTTGGGCTTGAGATGGCTTCCCTGGACGACGTCTGGTGCCTTGCTGCCGCCGAGGGCGACTGCACGCAGTACGATGAGTTCATCCCAACAGCCTCGACGGCTTCGGACTTCGGAGCGGGGCATAGCTTCTGGTTCCGTGGCCCGAATCATCTTGAGCAGACCTCACAGTTGTCGAGCGCCCTCGCGGGCATCCTGATGTCGTACTACACCGTCTCGCATCGGTAAAGCGGATGGACATGACCCGTCGTGGCACGCCGGGCGTGCACCGCACGTTGCTGGCGTGCACGCTCGGGATGGTTGTGGGCGGCTGCACGGTGCTCGACGGCGTCCGCAGCCACCCCAGCGGCAGCTTGGGCGGCACCATCCTCTGGCATTCGGGCGCGAGTGCGTTCGCGCCCGGGCCGGCGTTCGATGGGACCACGGTCTACTATCGGAGCGCGGTCGATACGCTCACGGCGGTGGACGCGGCCACCGGGACGGTGCGCTGGGCTGTTTCGATCGGGCACGAGGCGAGCCCCCAGGCGACCATCCTCGGCTGCATCGTCGCGGGCGACGTCGTCGTGTGCGATGACCTCGATCTCGTGGCATTCCGTCGTACTGATGGCGGCCTTGCCTGGCACTTCCACACCCCCGACGACGATCAGGGATTCCTGTCGATGACCGCGTTCGGTTCAACCGTTTACGCCGGATCCATCGATGTCGGCACGGTCTACGCCATTGACGCGAACAGCGGCACCGAGCTCTGGGAGCACGTGCTCTTCCCCGGAGATTCAACACAGGTGACCGCCTGGGACCCCGTCACCGACGGCAACATCGTGGTCGCGGCGTTTACGTATTACGACTGGACCAACCACCCGCGGGCCGGGGCGGCGGAACTCGACGCAAGCACGGGCGCGCTGCGGTGGCTGATCTATTATCCGCCGCCGGCGCAGAATGCGGCCAACCTCACGCGGAGCACGGCACTATGGCAGAACGTGGTGCTGGGCACGGCGAGCCTGGGAACGATCTACGCGCTAGACCGTGCCACCGGGACAGTGCTCTGGACGCTCCCGGGCGTCGGCAACCTGCCTCCCGACATGGGCGGTGGTCCGGTGGTCGGCGACATGCGCAGTCTCGTCGTCGCGAACTCGACCCTGTTCGCGACCTCCAACTCCGGGTGGTTCGTCGCATATGACCTGAATGCCGAGAAAGAGGCCTGGCGCGTCGAGGGCCGCTACCCGGGCCCCGGCGGGCCTGGCGGCTCCGCGCAGCCCGCGGTGCGCATTCCGACAGACGGAAGCTCCGTCTACGTGGTGTATCTGAGCGGCCAAATCAATGCATTTTCGGCAACCGGGCCGGATCTCGAATGGGACGTCGGAGACTGGCACGTTCCGTTCATGATCTGTCCGGCGGTTGGATCGGATCGGATCTTTGCCGTTCGCTCGGACGGCCTGTATGCGCTGCATAAGTAGGCGCTGTCGACTCGCTCCTTCACGGTGCTCGTCATTGTCAATGGGGCCGGCGCCCTGGTCGATCGCGTGCAGATTCCGGGCGAACGTACGTCGAAGGCTTTGGGCCCGGCGTCGTGTTCCTGGGCGCAAGAGAAGGGGCCGGATCGAAACTCGAGCGCGTACGGATTCATTAGGGACTGCCGGCCTAAGAGGGTTAGTTATAGCTGGCGGGCGGGCCACCGCGTCCTACCGCGTCGGAATCGGCGCGACCTTGTTGCTGATCTGCAAGTTGTACCCGTTGGGCGTGATCGTGTGAAAGCTCTTGTAGACCGCCGTATGCATGTCGCCCTTGCCCCCCGTGTCGGCGCGCGCCGAGAGTCCGCGTTTGGTGAGCTCGGCCTGCACGGCGTCCGGATCGAAGCCCTCGATGCCGAACGACACGTGGTCCATGTTCACCCGCCGCACCACCGCCGGCGGTGGCGTGGGCGCGGCGCCCGCTGAGTCGCCCGCGCCTCCGCCCCGGCCACCCCGGCCCCGCGCGGCCAACCCGCCGGGCGCATTGGCGTTGCCGCCGCGAATGATGATGTCGCCGATCGCCGGGGCGATCTGCGTCTCGTTCTGGCTCCCTTCGTCGCCGACGAATCCGATGTCCGTCCGCTGGAGCGGCTGGCCCGTCGGATCCACCTGGTGCAACACCGTATTCCAGCCCAGCAGCGCGTGATAAAAGGCAGCGCTCTCCTTGTAGCTGGTGACCCCGAACGAGATATGGTCCAGGTACAGCGTCTTCCATCCCGTTGGGTCGAACGGCGCCGGCGCCGAAAGCTTGCCGTTGGCCGGCGTCGTCCGCCGGTTCTTCTTGTTGCCGTTGCTGATCTGCACGTCGAACCCGTCGGGATCCTTGACGTGGAAGCTCTGGAAGTCCTTGCCGTCATGGTCCGCCACCGGGTCGAGCCCGCGCTTCTTGAGCTCCGCCTCGACCTTCTTGGTATCCCACGGTTCGATGCCCCAACAGAAGCCCTTCCACACCGCGCGCGCTCCTCCTCCCCCGCCCCGCCCGCCTCTGCCGCCTCCGCGACCGGCGCCGGCTGCCGTCGTACTGTCGCCGGCCGGGCGCGGCGCCGGAGGCGGCGGCGCCTGGAGCCCACCCGTGATGACGATGCCGCCCCAATCGCCGATGTCCAGCACCGCCTTCGTCCCGTCGTCGCTCCGGACCTTCCAGCCCATGAGCGCGTTCAAGAACGCGGCCTCCTTCGCGTAGTCCACACACTCGACGGAAAAATGGTCCAGCATGACCGTCTTCCACCCGGTGGACTCGAACGGAGGCTTGAACGGGATCGTGTCGCACCGCGGCGGCAGAATGCCGTTCTGGAGCCCGCAGCTCCCCTGGCCAAACGCGGTCACCGGGACCGCCAGGGCCGCGGCGGCGGTGCCGAGCACCTGGAGAAGTTGGCGGCGGGTGATGGCGCCGCGGTCAAAGTCGTCGAACACCTTGTCGAACGCGTCGGTCATGACAGTCATCCTTTGGCGGTGGGTCCCACGGTCGAACGATCCTCGAATTCCGCCGGAGTATGTCGGTCGTCGCGCGCCGGTGCAAGGCGGGAGGCCGTCTGCCCCGCGATTGGCCTCATAGGTAGCGTTCGGCATGCCCCCTCGCCGCATCCTCCTGGTCGACGTCGACGCGTTCTTCGTCGCCGTGGCGCGCCTGGTGGACCCGGACGGCGCGGGCAAGGAACCGCTCCTGCTGGTCGGCGGCTCCGCGTCGGGCCGCGGCGTCGTGTGCTCCGCCTCGTACGAGACCCGGCGGTTCGGCGTCCGGAGCGCGATGCCCATGGCGCGCGCCATGGCCCTCTGCCCCGGCGCCGTGCGCGTGCCCGTCCCCGGCAAGGCCTGCGCCGCCAAGAGCAAGGAGATCCGCGCCATTCTCGGCCGCCTCTCGCCCGTCGTCGAGGGCGCGAGCATCGACGAGTGGTACCTGGACCTCGCGGGCACCGAAGCGCTTTTTCATCATGAACCACTCATCGACTCGGCGCGCCGCATCCGGACGACCATCAGAGACGAGACCGGCCTCACGGTGTCGATCGGCGGCGCCACGTCCAAGCTGCTCGCCAAGATGGCGGCCGAGAAGGCCAAGCCCAAGCCGGGAACCGGCGCGACGGGCGTGTGCATCGTCCCCGTCGGCGGCGAAGCCGAATTCCTGCGCGGGCTCGAACTCGGCGACATCCCGTTGATCGGCCCCAAGTTTCAGGCGCGCCTCGCGCACCTGGGGTTCCGGACGATCGCCGACGTGCTGGCGGTGGAGCCGGCCGAGCTCGCCACCCGGCTGGGCGAGCGGCAGGCGGCGTGGGTCCTCGATCGCGCCCACGGGATCGACGAGCGGCGCGTGCGCCAGCGCGACATGGCGCGCAGCATCAGTCGTGATGAAACCTTCTCCAAGGATCTGTCGGCGGACGCGGATCTCGAACGGGAATTGCTCCGGCTCGTGGCGCGGGCCGCGTCCGATCTGCGGCACGACGGCCTCGCGGCGCGGACGATCACCGTGAAGATCCGCGATTTCGATTTTCGGCGGCGGAGCGCCGCGCTCACGCTGCCGGGCGCGGTCATCTCCGACCGCGTGATCTACGCGACCGCCCGGGACCTGCTGGCCAAGCTCCGCGACGCGCGGCGCGCGCCCGCGCGATTGATCGGCGTCGGTCTGTCCGGGTTGTGCGACCCGGATTCGATGGAGCCGGAGCAGTTGGCGCTCTTCGACGAGATGAACGGAACGCCGGGCCACAGCGAGACCGAACGCGACCGGATCGTCGCGCGCACGGTCGATCGTCTTCGCGAGCGGTTCGGGAAGCAGGCCGTGCTGCCGGGCGGAATTCGCGACGCGGATCGGTGAGCGCCGCGGGTCCCCGCGGGGAAATGATCCGATCCGCATTCTGAGGACGATGGACCCAGCCCCGGACGATCCAAGTTGTCGGAATGCGCCCCTGCCTCGCTGTTCGCGCCGAGCGTAGCTTGTGCTATGAGGCTTGCCGGCACGTTTCGCGATCCCGTTGGCACGGAGTCCCCGATGACCAGCCCCGCTCGAACCGCACGCACGATGACGGCGGACGAATTCCTGACGCTGCATCTTCCCGACGGGAAGGCGGAACTCGTCCGTGGTGAAATCCGTATGACGCCTCTGGCCGGCGGACCGCACGGGCGGGTGGCGGCGAACCTCTTCCGCATGCTCGATGGATATGTGCAGAAGCATGGCCTGGGATGGGTGTTCGGCGACCGAACCGGGTACGAACTCCAGCGCCTGCCGCACACGGCGCGAGGGCCGGATGCTTCGTTCGTCCGGGCCGAGCGGCTTCCTCCTGGCGGACTGCGTCCGGGATTCTTGACGTTCGCGCCGGATCTCGCCGCCGAAATTCTGTCTCCAAACGAGCGCGCGTCCGAGCTCGAGGAAAAGCTCGACGATTACCGTGCCTCGGGTACGCCGCTGATCTGGGTGATTGACCCTCGGCGCCGAACGGTCCGGATCCTCAGCGATGATTCACCGGAACGCGCCCTCCACGAGGATGAATTCCTCGATGGGGGAACCATCATTCCAGGGTTCAGCAGCCCCGTGGCCGCGCTCTTCGACGGAGTCGCGCGCGATTAATGGTCGGCCGACGCACGACCCCGGACGGCTAGACCGACGGCGGCTGCTGGTTCCACTGCGCCCACTCTTCCCTCGTGGGGCCGTAGAGGCTGGGCATCGGAAGACGGCCTGACGCATGAGCACGGTCATCTGGCCGCGATGGTGCGTCTGATGGAGGACGAACAATCGCAGACTATACGATCGCGTCCAGCGCTCGCCGTACATCTCGTCGATCACGTTCATCGACGCGTCCGTCCAATGCACCCGCATCTGCCGCGGCAGCTCGGCGGCCGACAAGGCGTACGCGTCGGCGATGGCTTTCGCCGTGGACGGAACGGGCGCGTGCTCGTCGGCGCCCGGGATGGTCAGCCCCATCTTGGACATCATCTCGGGGATCGTCTGCGCGAGATGCCAGCCCAACCGGCCCAGGGTCCGATGGTCGGCGGTCACCGCCTGCGAAAGCGACGCGTCGGTGAGGGTCGCGAGCACTTTGTTCGTGGACTCTCCTTCATCCTTCCACACGTCGCAGAAATCGTCGAGTGTTCGAAACATGGGCTGGGTCTCGTGTTGGGGCGGATTCGAGCGGACAGGTTAGATAGGCCATCCGGCGGCAGCCCGCAACCCGGTCGGCACTCGGTTCGTCGGCCAGCTTGAGTTGACGTCCGAAAGGCGGAGCGGATTTTCGATAGGAGGCCCAACCAGTCGAAATTGCCGCGCCTGAGGATCGATGGCGCTGGTCGAGAAAATGAACGGCTCAAGGGCTGGAAAGGTCCGGTGACGACCACCACGCGGAACGTGTTGAGCGCGGTCCCGTACAGCGCGCTGACAGCCCGCGGAAGTGCGACATCGGGGTGGGCTTTCATGGTGATAATCCACAACGATGCTGTGGATTATCACAGAGGGGCGCCGCCGCACCGCCAAAAACCAACGATGGTAGGAATGGATCTGCGGCAAGGAAATGATGCCGGGGAGACCTCGCCGGTGAGATATCATGCCGATGATGGTGCGCCGTTACTACCTCATAACCCAACTGATAGGTTATCCTTCTTCCAGTGCCAACCGTCCTTCGGGTGGGCGCGTTCCACGTCATCATCTTCCTGCCTCCGCGCGAGCACGCGCCGCCGCACGTGCATGTCCGTACGGCTGGCCTCTTGCTGGCGTGCTCATGCGTAAGACTCGAACGTCAGAGGCGGAGATCGCGGCGCAGATTCCGGCGGCGCGAGCCCGTGAGGCGCGGGAGCGCAAAGCGGGGCGTCGCGCCCTCGCAGCCTACTATGATCGTCGGGCGCGCCGCGTCATGATGGAGCTCACCACCGGATACTTGTTCGGTTTCCCGGTGGGCTCCATTCCAGCACTTGCCAACGCAGCACCCCAGGACCTCTCCGCGGTCGAGGTCAGTCCGGGCGGCGGCGGATTACACTGGGAGTCCCTCGATGTGGATCTCAGCGTGCCCGGACTGCTCCTCTCCGCGATCGGCAGATCCCAGAGGTTCAGCGAATTGGCTCGGCTGGCCGGGCAAACGAGGAGCCGGGCGAAGGCTGCGGCGTCGAGAGCAAATGGTGCCAAAGGAGGGCGCCCTCGCAGCCCGGCAAAGAGTTGACCGCCAGCGCCGCGAGGATGTTGAGCAGGTGACCTCGACGCCGCGCGAGGTCGCGACCGTCCGGCGTTGAGCGTAAACTGTCAGCGCACAGCTGGCTCGCAGCGCCAAACTCCACCATCAGACGGTTTATGATCGCCCAACGGATTAACCCCAGCTTATGGTTCGATGACCAGGCCGAGGACGCCGCGCGTTTCTACACAGGAATCTTCAAGCGCTCGCGGATCGTTCAGGTCACGCGATATGGGACGGAGGGGTTCGAGACCCATCATCGGCCGGCCGGGTCGGTCATGGTCGTCCAATTCGAGCTCGATGGGCAAACGATCACTGCGCTCAATGGCGGCCCGCTGTTCAAGTTCACGGAGGCGATCTCCCTTCAGGTCAACTGCGCGACCCAGGAGGAGATCGATTACTACTGGGAGAAGCTCTCGGCGGGTGGCGATCCCCGGTCGCAGCAGTGCGGGTGGCTCAAGGACAAGTACGGGCTGTCCTGGCAAATCGTCCCGAACAACATGGACGAATTCTTCGCGGCTGGAGATCCCGCCGCCGAGGCCCGCGTGATGAACGCGGTGCTGCACATGAAGAAGATCGACGTCGCGGCCCTGCGGCGGGCGCACCAGGGCGGCTGAATCGGCCCGGGTCCGCAATGAATTGATGATGGCCCAGTCCATTCCGGCGGGCGCACCTGCTGGTACCAAACCCAGGTATGCACGGGTTGTGAAAACCGAGGAGAAGGGCTCGGACGTCAACCTCGCCACGCACCCCCCGGTCGACGCGTATGAAGGGCGTGCTGATGTTGCCGTGCTCTTCACCAATGACTCTGATCTGGCCGAGCCGGTCCGCGTCGTGCGGCCGACTCAGAGAGCCCGTTGGCATCATCTGCCCGCGTGACCGTGTGTCAACAACCCTGCGTCGGTGCTGTCGGCGTCGCGAGGTCGTGGGGGTGCACACCCCCGAGCGTAAAGCTCACGGCGAGCGCCGCCGGCCCCATCTAGCGGGCCGGCCCCGCATCCGGGATGTTATGTGAGGATGACCTCGTTTGACGAGACGCCCCTGTCCGCGGACCTGTCCGCCGCCCTCGAGGGCCAATACGCCCTGGAGCGGGAGCTTGGCCGCGGCGGGATGGGCGTCGTCTACCTGGCGCGCGATCTCAAGCTCGACCGCTTCGTCGCGATCAAGACGCTGCCGCCCCATCTGGCGGGCGATCCGGTGATTCGCCGGCGATTTCTCCGCGAGGCACGGACCGCGGGCGCGCTCGCGCATCCCCACATCGTGCCGATCCATCGCGCGGACGAGGTCGACGGCCAGGTCTTCTTCGTCATGGGCTTCATCGACGGCGAATCGCTGGCGGCGCGCGTGCGGTCGCGGGGATCGCTCTCGCCGCGCGAGACGGTGTCCCATCTCCGCGACGTCGCGGAGGCGCTGGCATACGCCCATTCACACAATATCATTCACCGCGATGTGAAGGCGGAGAACATCCTGGTGGACGGCGAGCGCGGGCGCGCGATGGTGACCGACTTCGGCATCGCCCGGCTCGCCGAGGCCGCGCCGCTGACGGCGACCGGCCAGATGCTCGGCACCGTGCACTACCTGAGCCCCGAGCAGATTTCCGGCGAGACCGTGGACGCGCGCTCCGATCTCTACGCGCTGGGCGTGGTGGGCTATTTCGCGTTGACGGGGCGCTTTCCGTTCGACGCCGAGCTGGCGTCCGCGGTGCTGGTCGCGCACGTGACCAAGCCGTTGACGCCGGTCGCGTCGATCGCGCCGGCCGTCGCGCCGGCGGTGGCCGCGGTGATCGAGCGGTGTCTCGAGAAGGATCCGCGTGCGCGCTATCAGAGTTGTGACGCGCTCATTCAGGACCTCTCGGCGCTGCTGGCCGGTCCGCTCGACGACGCGCGGCTCGACGGCGCTCGGGAGCCGGCCGCCCGCGGCGGCGCGCTCGTCTCCGATACGGAGGTGGGCGCCATTCTGCGTCGGGCGGCGGAACTGGACGGGATGACCGGGGGGCATCGGCCGCCGCTCGCGGTGGTGCGCGAACGGGACGCGGCGCGCGATCGCTCGCGGACGTCGGGGCTGCAGGTGTCGCAGGTCCGCGACGCGGCGGTCGAGGCGGGGATCGCGCCGCGGCACGTGGAGCACGCGCTCGCGGAGCATGGGTTGGCGGCCGCGCCGGATGGCGTGAGATCGATCATGAGAGCGGAGGCGGCACCCGTGATGCCAGGGCCGGCGACGACCCCGCCCGTGGTGGTTGATCTCAAGCGAGGCGCGAATTCGCTGCTGCTGGGAAAGCCGACGGTCATCGAATACGAGGTCGTGGTGGACGGCGAAATGCCCATGCTGGATTTCGACATCCTGCTCGAGACGCTCAAGCGGCGAGTCGGGGAGGTCGGCGTCCTGTCCGCGGACGGGCGTTCGTTCCGTTGGGTGACGCACCACCAGGATCAGCGCGAACGCCATTCGTTTTTCAACGCACCGATCGGAGGCGGCAAGGCCAAAGAGATCGAAGTGCGCGTCCTTCCCGCGGCGGGCAAGACGTCGATTTTTGTTCGCGAGTCGCTGGGGTATGAGAAGAATGTGACGGTCGGGCTCGCGACCGTCGCGGGGATCTTGGCGCTCCCGATCACGTGGGGGCTCCTCGCCGACCTGAGCGACCTGAGCTACCTCAGCGGACACCCCGGGGCAGGCCGCCTCCTTTCCATAATCCTGCCCATCCTGTGGACGGGCGAGATCGGCGGCATTTTCTTTGGAATGCGCGCGCTTTTCCGGCGGGCGATCCGCGGGCGACACGCGTTTCTCCGAGAACTGATTGAAACGCTCGGCGCCCAGGCGCGCGATTCGGTTGCCGCCGCGCAACAACCGCCTCCGTCCCTCAAGGAACACCCCACCCCGCCCGCCAAGTCGCGGCGTCGCTGACCCCGCGAAGCCTTTCCGCGGGCAACATCCCGCGCACCTCGCGGCCGTCAGGCGACGACGCGCCGCGGCCGCTGCGTTCGAGAGACGGACCGGATGATGACGTGCCCCCGCCCCGCGGTCGCGAACCGTGTCCTGGCCCCGGCCGTCGCGGCCGCGAGGAGCGCCTCGACCTCCGGCCGCTCCAGAACGCTAGCCGACTCGAGGCGGATGAAGCGCGTCTGCTTGCCGCCGCCAAGCAACATGCGGTGGGGATCGGGCAGCGAGGCGCCATGAATGAAGCAGAGTCCGACCCCGTTCGCCCCGGCGGCGATCGAGACGATCGCGTCGCTCGGTCGTTCGGTCGGAGAGTACCCGATGACGAAGAAGTTGTAATTGTCGTACACCAGTTCGCACGCGGTCGGAAATCGCCTCCGGAGCGCACGACGAACGGCGCGAATCACGCGCTGGACCTTCGGGTCGAACTTCGCCACGAAGCCTTTGAGTTGTGCCTCCGCGCTCGCCGGCGCGGCTGGTGCGGACTTCGGGCTCATGGGCACCTCCACTCAGGGAGTTCGAATCTCGGCGCGCGCCGAAACGTCATCGAATCGCCAAGACGTGATCCGACCTGGTGAGCGGCGCCTCACGCAGCGAACGCGCTCGCAGCATCTGCTCGAGGACGGCCAAGTACGTCGCGTTGAACGCGGACACCGGGGGCGACTCAGGGTCGGGATGCCTCACGGTTCATTCTTACCATGGGCGGTGACCAGAGTCAATTCGTGCCCGCGCCGTCACGCGGATGACTCCCGTCGCTTGCCTTGGTCAGGCCCACGGAGGCAGGTTGCGGGCGCCGACCGGTCCCGGCTCCACGCTGTCTCACTCCCGCGCGTCCCGCCATGCGTCCCATCGCCTCCTTGGAAACCCCGGCAGTCCTGGTCGACCTCGACCGCATGAACCGCAACCTCGACCGGGCGGCCGATTACGCCGCGGCGCATCGGCTCGCGCTCCGCCCGCATGTGAAAACGCACAAGTCGCCCCGGATCGCGTCCGAGCAGATCCGGCGGGGCGCGGTGGGCCTGACGTGCGCCACCCCCTTCGAGGCGGAGGTGATGAGCGAGGTGGGCAACGACCTCCTCATCGCGTATCCGGTGGTCGGACCGGCGCGCGCGCGCCGGGTGGCCGCGCTCCCTGCCCGCATCCGCGTCATCGTCTCCCTCGACTCGCTCCGGGCCGTCGAGGATCTGGCCGCCGCGGCCCGAGCGGTCGACCGGCCCATCGACGTCAACGTGGAACTCGATCTCGGGATGCATCGCGTGGGAACGGCGTCGGTCGACGAGGCGATCGCGCTCGCGCGGGCGGTCCAGGCGTCACCGCCCCTCCGGTTCCTCGGCATCGCCTTCTACCCGGGCCACATTCGCGAGCCGGCCGCGGCCATGGATGAAAAACTCATGACGCTTTCGGCGCGACTCGAGACGGCCATTCGCGCGTTCGAGGCGGTCGGCCTGAGCCCGGGCGTCGTCACCGGCGGGTCCACCCCCACTTTGTGGCGGACGCACGAGCTGGCCCGGGTCACCGAGTTCCGGCCCGGCACCTACGTCTACAACGACCGCACGACCGCCCTCCTCGGCGCCTGCACCTGGGACGATTGCGCGCTGACGGTGCTGGCCACGGTGGTGAGTACGTCCGTGGCCGGCCAGGCGGTCATCGACGCCGGAACGAAAGCCTTGGGGCGGGAGCCGCTCGACGGCGCCGGAGCGTCCGACGGGTTTGGCGCGCTGCTCGACCGGCCGGACGTGGTCGTGCGCCGCATGTCCGAAGAGCACGGGATCCTCGACCTCTCGCGATCGGACTGGCGCCCCGGCGTCGGCGATCAGGTGCGGGTCGTGCCCAACCACGTCTGCATCGTCGTGCATCTGCACGACCTGGTTTACGGCGTTCGCGGCGACGCCGTCGAGACGAGTTGGCCGATCGCCGCGCGGGGCCGCGGCCTCAAGGCGTTCGCGCCGTAGGCGCCCTGACGCGGGGCCCCCGCGCCGGAACCCCGCGCGGTGCATCTTGGCATCACACGCCGGTGCGTCTGACGAGACCCGGGCCTAACGGTTGCGCGGCCGGCTCGGCTGCGTGTCGACCGAACCCTTTTCGCCGAGCGCGCGTCTAACTCTCCCGAACCACGTGACATCGACCGCTCCTGCTTTCCCTTCCGACGACCGGGTGAAGGAACCTGAACTGATCGCGCAGGTTCTCGCCGGCGACCGGGCCGCGGCGCGCGCCCTCTATGACGCGCACGCGCCCCGGGTGTTCCGGCTCGCCTATCGGCTGACGGGGGACGGCGACCTGGCCCGTGAGCTCACGCAAGACACGTTCGTTCGAGCGTTCGCGCAGCTCGCCCGCTTTCGGGGCGACGCGGCGTTCTCGACCTGGCTCCACCGCATCACGATCAGCGTCACATCGAACGCGATGCGCAAGATCACACGAATGCACACGCGGGAAGTCGAACTCGACGACACGCTGCCGACCACGACGGAACCGGCCGCCGTCGATCCGATTCTCCGCGACCGACTGGCCCGGGCGATCGACGCGCTCCCGGAGATCTACCGCATCACGGTCATCATGCACGACATGGAAGGCTATACGCACACGGAAATCGGCGAGATCCTCGGGATCGCCGAAGGCACCTGTAAGAGCAGACTCTCAATTGCGCGCGCGCAACTCCGCGCCGCGCTGCACGACCTGGCGGGCGAGGTGAACACATGACCGACGACCACTTCCACCATCTGCTTCGCGACGCCGCGAAGACGTATCACCGGCCGACCGAGCCGCCGCTCGACGCGATGTGGCACGCGATCGAGGCGGGGCGCGCGGCGGCACCGCACGATCTCGCCGATGTCCCGCTCCAGGACCCGGACCAGACGTTGCCAGGGGCGTTCGGTGACCGGGCGGCCCATGCCGCGCGGCGGCCCACGCGCTCCTGGATCCGACGCGCGCTGCCCATTGCCGCCGTCTTCCTCGGCGGCATCGCCTTGGGCCGAGTCTCCGCGCGCCTCGGCGCGGGCGCCGGCGGGCGGACACCGGCCCAGGCGCCGGTGCGCCAAGTCGCCCAGGTCCCGGTGCCGCTGACCGGCGGCCAGATCGCCACGAGCCGCTATCTGGGCCAGACCGCCGCGCTGCTCATCGCGCTCCCCACCGAACTGCGTCAGCCGCGGGCGGATTCCGCCTTCAGCGCGCGCGCCAGCGACCTCCTCCTCACGACGCGGCTCTTGATGGATTCCCCCGCCGCGGCGTCGGATTCGTCGCTCCACAGCCTCTTCGAGGACCTGGAACTCGTCCTCGCGCAAGTGGTCCGGCTGCAGCACGATCGCACGCCGGCCGAGATCGACCTCATCAACCAAGCGCTCGAGCAGCGTGACGTCCTTCCGCGCCTGCGGACGGCGGCTGTCGGGTACAATGCCAACGAAGAGTAAATGACCATGATCACTTCCCGCGCCGTCCGGCGCGCGCCCCGCCCCGTGACTGGAGGACGTTCCATGCGCCTGCACGCACTCGTTGTACTGTCCGTCGCCCTCGCGCCATGCGGCGCGGCCTGGGGACAAGGCCAGACGCCGCCGATCCCGACCACGCCTCCGGCGGCGCCGCCCGCGCCGCCCGCGGCCCAGGGGCAAACACCCCCCGCGCCGGCCGTCGCCCCGATCGCGCCCACCGCCCCCAGTTGGCTGGTCGAGCCGCCGCTGGTCGATGAAGACCAGGTGCGCAGTTTCGCCGAGCGGGCGAAGGAAATGGCCACCATGCAGATGGACATGAACCTGACGATGAGCCAGGACGCCATCCGCAAAATGGACGACAACGCCCGCATGCTGGCGGACCAGGCGAGCGCCCTCGCCGACCTCGCGCCCCTCGCCACGCTCGACGCCGAGATGAGCGCCCAGTACGCGCGGGACCGCGCCCAGTACGGGGGCAACCTGACCCTGTTCGGCGACGGTCTCCCCAACGGCGGGCCGCGCGCCGCGTGGATTCAAGGCGACCCCGCGGACTCCATTTACCGCAGCGCGCGCGAGGCGCTGAACCGCGGCGACTACCGGCCCGCGGCGCGCCAATTCGCCGAGTGCACGACGAAGTATCCCAATTCACGGTACATCGCCGATTGCGGATACTGGCAAGCGTTTGCGCTCTATCGCATCGGCACGATGGACGATCTCCACGCGGCCGCGCAGGCGCTCGACGCCATCGCCGCCCACTCGGCGCAGCTCTCGAAGCAGATCGACGTCGCGGCCCTCCGCACGCGCATCAACAGCGCGCTCGCGGTGCGGGGCGACGCGCAAGCGGCGGACCAGCTGCGGAAGGACGCCCAGCAGGCCGGCAAGGCGGCCTGCGACCAGGAAGACATCTCGGTGCGGGTCGAGGCCCTGAGCACGCTCAGCCAGATGGATCCGGAGACCGTGCTGCCGACGCTGCGCACCGTGCTGGGGCGCAAGGACGACTGCTCGGTCGAGCTGCGCCGCCAGGCGATCAGCCTCGTGGCCCGGCGGAACGACACCACGGCCGCCGAGATTCTCGGCCAGTCGGCGCGGAACGATCCCGACAAGAGCGTGCAGCAGACGGCGATCGACTATCTGGGCCGGCTCCCGGGCGCGGTCTCGTTCAACGCGCTCGATGAGTTGCTCAAGAGCACGACGGACGAGAACACCCAGATGACGATCATCGACGCGATGGGCCAGAGCCCGGACCCGCGGGCCAAGCAGGCCCTCCGGTCGATTCTGGAGCACGCGACGTCCGATCGCGTACAGGTGCGCGCGATCCGCGCGATTTCGGGCGATCGCTCCATCACCTACTACGCGCCCTACGCAAACGGACGCGCGGGGCAGATCGTTACGATGCCGAAGTTCATGTTGAACGACGCGAACTGGAGCGTCTCACAGCCGACACCCGCGGCCGTCGCCGCAATGAAGGCGACCGCGCCGCCCGCACCGGCCGGCGCACCCGCCGCCGCGTCGCCGGCGCGCGGGGGGCGGGGCGGCGGACGCGGGGCGGCGTCCTCCGCGCAAGGGCGCCCGGCGGCGTCCCCCGCGCAAAGGCGGCCGGCGGATGACGACGAGGCGTACCTCCGCGGCTTCTACCCCAAGGCCAAGTCGGACGCCGTGAAGGAAGCGCTCATCAGCGCCGTCGCCTCCTACACCGGCGACCAGACGCAACCCTTCCTCCTCGGCATCGCGGGCAACACCGCCGAGTCGTCGGACGTGCGCGCGTTCGCGCTCGGGCGGATCGGCCGGACGTCGATCACGATCGCGCAGATCTCCAAGCTGTACGACCAGGCCGACTCGCGTTCGATGCGCGAACAGCTGATCACCGTGCTGGCCACGCGCACCGAGCCCGAAGCCTCCGACAAGCTGTTCGAGATCGTGAAGCTCGGCACCGATCCCGAATTGCAGAAGGACGCGATCCGCGCGCTGACGAACAAGAAGGATGATCCGCGCGCGACCAAACTGCTGAACGACCTCATCGCCGGGAAGCCGCCGGCCGGAGGACGGTGACCATGCGAGGCCCGATCACCGCCGGCCTGGCCAGCGCGCCACCCCGAGCCATCGGCCCCGCCTGCGCGCCACCCCGGGCCGCCGGCCTCGCGCCGAACGTGCGCTGTGGGTCGACTCAACCGTCTCATGTCGCGCTCATCATCGTTGTTGGCGGACTGCTCGCGGCGGCCGCCGCCGCGCCGCTCGGTGCGCAGACGCTCGCCGATCGCGTGGCGGGCGCGCCACCGGGACT
>Ga0335085_10007070_pt1 | contig 17539 bp, 14 predicted proteins | sample Lox_Sample_45_FD_206712 | JGI IMG/M metagenome (GOLD analysis project Ga0335085, IMG submission 206712) | Soil microbial communities from Loxahatchee National Wildlife Refuge, Florida, United States - Lox_Sample_4.5 | ecosystem: Environmental > Terrestrial > Soil > Wetlands | place: USA...
GAGGAGGCCCACGACTTTCTCCTGAGACAGCAAGTTCGCGACGGCGTCGGGCAGCTCGGAGCGAGGGACGGTGCGAAACGGGTAATGCCGGGACTCGAGCCAGGCCGCAATTTCCTCAGAAGGGTAAGAAGGGCCGAGGAAGGCGCCCGACATGCCGTCGTCGAAAGGTGGAAGGGAGTTCGAAGAAGTCCTCGGTGCCCAGGTTCCCCTCCTCTCAGGGCTCTCCCGCGGCATGTCCAGGTACCGGTGCCAGACGGCGAGCGCCGCCCCGACCGCGCCCCCGGCGTCGCCCGCGGCCGGCTGAACCCAGAGGTCGTCGTAGATCCCTTCGCGCAGAATCCGCCCGTTCGCCACGCAGTTGAGGGCCACGCCCCCGGCCAGGCAGAGGTAAGTGGCGCCGGTGACCTTCCGGACGTGGCGCGCCATCTTCAGGACGATCTCCTCGGTGATCTCCTGGATCGAGGCCGCGAGGTCCATCTCCCGCTGGGTGAGCTTCGACTCGGCCTCGCGCGCCGGGCCGCCGAAGAGCCGCTCGAAGCCGGCCCCGGTCATCCGGAGCCGGCTCGCGAAGTCGAAGTACTCCATGTTCAGGCGGATCGACCCGTCGTCGCAGACGTGGACGAGCTTTTCGCGGATCACGTCCGCGTACTTCGGCGAGCCGTACGGGGCGAGGCCCATCAGCTTGTACTCGCCGCTGTTCACCCTGAAGCCGCAGAAGTAGGTGAAGGCCGAGTAGAGGAGGCCGATGGAATGCGGAAATCGGAGCTCCGAGACGAGGTCGATCGTGTTTCCCTTCCCGTGCCCGAGCGACGACGTCGCCCACTCCCCCACCCCGTCCATCGTCAGGATGGCCGCCTCCTCGAAGGGCGACGGGAAGAAAGCCGACGCGGCATGCGATTCGTGGTGGTCCCCGAAGAGGATCCGGGCGGGCGTCTCGAGCTCCTTCCGGATCGTCTCCTCCATCCAGAGACGGTTCGTCAGCCAAAGCGGCATCGCCTTCTGGAACGAGGCGAAGCCCCGCGGCGCGTAGTCGAGGTAGGTCTCGAAGAGCCGCTCGAATTTCAGGAGCGGCTTGTCGTAGAAGGCGACGAAGTCGAGGTCCTTCGCCCCGATGCCGCCTTCCGCGAGACAGTACCGGGCGGCGCGGGCGGGGAACTCGGCGTCGTGCTTCTTCCGCGAGAAGCGCTCCTCCTGGGCGGCCGCCACGATCCGTCCGTCGACGAGGAGACAGGCCGCCGCGTCGTGGTAGAAGGCCGACAGGCCGAGAATCGTCTTCGCCACGGCCGGAGTTTAGGCGAGGGTCCGGGGGGGCGCGGGGGGGACGACCCCGGCCGTCCCGATGCGCATCCGGACCAGGTCCCCCACGCCTAGAACAAGGTGTAGATGAACGGGGCGATGACGCTCTTCTCGGCGACCAGAAGGAGGAAGCCCACGAGCACCATCAGGAAGATGATCGGCGCGAGCCAGAATTTCTTCCGGTGCTTCAGGAACTCCCAGAGCTGCCGGAACACCTCGCGCCGCGCCATCGTCGTCAGAAGATCTTCTCGAAATGGGCGCGGTCCCGGTTCCTCTCGGGATACGGCTCCCACATCGACGCCGGCGCCGGTCCCCGCCGCCGCAGCTCGTTGCGGCCGAAGGCGCGGAGGAGAAGTCCCAGGGGCGTCAGGATCAGGAAGAAGACGATCGAGAGGAAGAGGAAGCCGTTGACCCTCCCGAGGAGATGGGAGAACTTCAGCCACCCGCGATGCGGCGCCGCGAGGGCGCCCGGGGCCACGGCCGCAAGAAGGAGGAGGACCGCCCCGGGGACCGCCATCACGGCGCCGGCCGTCGTCCGGTGGCGCCAGAAGAGGAGGAGCAACCCGAGGACGACGAGGAACCCTCCCACGACGACGCCGAACTTCCGGTCCGCGCTCACGGGACGATCGTAGCAGGGGCGTTCCGGCGCTGGGCGAGGACCTCGAAGCGCTCCTTCAGGCGAAGAAACGGCCGCTCGATCGCGAAGAACGAGACCGAGGACCAGAGGAGGATCGCCCCGAGAAACCAGAACGAGAGAACGGCGTCCCGGGCCGCTTCGGGCCACCCCGCGAGCGCCGCCAGGACCGGTCCCCGGACGGGGTCGTAGAGCCAGTAGATGGCCGGCCGGTGCCAGAGGTAGATCCCGTAGGAGATCCGGCCCACGTAGACGACCGGCGCGAGGGAGAGAAGCCGCACCAGCGGCGCCCCGGGGGACGCACGGAGCCAGAGGATGAAGATCGAGGTCAGGACCCCGACGAGCGTGAACCCGAAGAGGCCGACGTTCCGTTCGTTTCCGGCGCAGAGGGCGTAGGTCGCCGCGACCGCGGCGCCGAGGCCGAAGAGCACGGCGTTCCGGCGGGCGCTCAGGAAGGCGCGGACCCGCCCGAAGGCGGCGGTCTCCTCCGCGAGCGCCGCGAGACAGCCCCAGAGGATCACGTCGAGGTGGGCATCCGGCCGGGCGCTCAGCCGCGGAAACCCGGTGAGACCCCGGTTGACGAGGACGACGCGCCAGACCGTGATCGCGGCGATGACGCCCAGGGCGACGCCCGCCCAGGCGACCGGCTTCAGGCGCTTTCCGAGCGGCGGCCAGAGCGCGTAGAACTGCTCCTCGATCGAGAGCGACCAGCTCACCGGGGCGCCCCCCGTGGACGGCATGGCGCCGGCCGCGAGAACGACGTTCGAGATCCAGAGGACGGACCAGAGGACCGAGGCGGGGGGATCGACGCGGGTCAGGAGCAGGACGACGGCCCACGCCCAGAGGGCGGGCACGATCCGGAGGAAGCGGCGCGCATAGAACTTCCCCAGGACGATGTTGCCCGTCGCCCGCTGCTCCGCCCGGAGCAGCGACGTGATGAGGTACCCCGAGAGGACGAAGAAGACGTCCACTCCGAAGTAGCCGAGCCGAAAGGGCGGATAGGGCTCCAGCGCGCTGTGCTCACCGACGACGAGCGCAATGGAGACCGCCCGAAGGCCGTCCAGGGCGGGGACGTAGACCCTCTCGCCCCGGGCATCGGGACGTCGCGTCATCGAGACCGGCCCTCGAGGAAGGTCTTCGAGACGACGTCGGCGAGCCGCCGGGCGAAGCGCTCCGACCCCTCCGGCGAGAAGTGACAGGGGTCCGCGAGGTCCTCGTCGGGAGGGACGGCGGTCTCGAACGGCTCGAAGAGGAGCGCGCGCCCTTCCCTCGCCAGCTTCCGCATCACGTCGTTGTACCGCTCGAGGCCCCTCCGGGAGCCGGCCACCGTGAGCCCCGGGCACCAACCTTCGATCCACTCCGTGTCGCGCGCCTCGTGGCCGCGCCGGACCCGGAGAACCTGCGGCACGAGCATCACCTTCGCCCCGCGGGCCGTGGCGACGCCGATCGTCGAGAGGAGGTTCCGCTCGTAAACCGCGACGGCGGCGGCCGGAATGTCGTCTTTCTTCGGGCCTCCCGTCCAGGCGTACGCGGGCGCGAATCCCTCGACCCCCTCGGGACGTCCCGGGCGGAGCCGGTCGAGGAGCGACTCGAGCAGCAGCGATCGCGCCACGAGGCGGACGGGGACGGGAGCCGCGCCCGTCACGCGCGGGAGGATCTCGAGGTGGCCGGCGCTGTAATCGGAAGCGAACGGTTCGTGCCCCGCCGGCTGGAGGTCGTTCACGCCGGAATAGACGAGGACGAGATCGGGGCCGAGTTCCACGTCCCGGATCTCGAGCGAGAGAAGGCTCTCCAGGCTCGTCCACCCCGGGAAGCCGGCGTTCGCCACGTCGACGTTCCTCGCTTCGAGAGCCCGGCCGAGCCGGGCCGCCCACGTCGCCGCGTTGTTCTCGGCCAGGAGGTCGAAGGTCGTCGAGCCTCCTTCGCAGACGATCCGGAACCGCCCGGCGGGCTTCGGCACCGGGAGGTTCAGGAGGTTCGTCCCCCGCTGGCCCCGGGCGTTGAAGACGACCTCCTTCCCCGCGGCGCGGAGCACGGCGTCGGGTCGGCCGGTCACGACGAGGACCGGGTGGAGCTGGTAGGCCGTCCCGATCTTCCGGACGAACTTCGTGTAGGCCTCGGCGCGGGTCTCGGGCCACGAGCCGCTCCGGATCCGCCCCGCGAGACGGCATCCCCCTTCGAGCGCCAGAAAAAGGCCGACGGCGATCGCCGCCGGGACGAGGACGTTCGAGACGGCCAGCCTGGGAAGAGAGGCGGGCTTCACGGCGGGCCCATCGTACTCACGTTCGCGGTGCGAGGCCCGCCGCCGCGTAGAGGCAGACGACGGGCATCAGCGGTACCCGGTACCGGTCGTCGACCGCATCCGTGCTCGAGGACGCCGCGATCAGGTACCCGAGCGTGACGAGGAGGAGGGCGTGGGCGGCCCGGCGGCCCCCCCGCCAGCTCCGGACGGCGCCGAGAAGAGCCAGGAGAAGCAGCGCCGCGACCTGGACGACGAGGAGGGTCGATACAGTGAAGAGGACCGGATGGTGGCGCGCCAGGGAAGCTGTCAGGGCTCTCACCTCCTGGTCGTCGTAGAGGCGCTGGACTTCCGGGTCAGGCCGGACCAGATCGAAATGGACCGAGAGGATCAGGGACGCCGGCGCGAAGAGAAGGAGGAGGCTCCCCCGGGCCGTCGCCGCGAGGGTCGCGGCAGGGTGGGCCCGGAAGATCTCCATCGCCTCCCCGCGCCACTTACGGTCCAGCTCGAAGAGGCTGAGGCCGGCCGTCCCGGGGAAGAGGTCCCGGTAGCGCTGGCTGCCGAACATTTCCGCCTCGGCCCCCGGACCCCGGTGCCGGAAGAAAGCCTCGCGGATCCCCAGGCGCTCCTGGGCCTCCGTCAGCGGGATCCCCTCGACGCGCGCCACCACGGCGGCCGCCCGACGGTGCAGGAGCTGAGCCCCCGACACGGGGACGAGGGAGAAGCTCCCGGCCACCCGGGCATTGCGCGCCATCCAGCCGCCGACGAGAAGCGTCGGACCGAGAAGGAACGCACCGAGGACGGCGGCCCGCCTTCCTCCCCCCCAGCGACGCCGGAGGGAGACGGCGAGGAGCGCGAGGGCGAGGACGGGAAGGAGAAAGACCAGAATCGGGCGGACGAGGGTCGCCAGGGCGAGCGCCACCCCTCCGAGAAACGCCGGGGCGGATCGCGGTTCCGGCCTCCCGACGACGGCGACGAGGGCCGCGAGCCCGAGGACGAGAAGCAGCGTGAAGAACGTCTCCGAGAGGATGTCGAGGGACCGGCAGAACGAGCCCGGCTCGAAGGAGAGAAGGACGGCCGCCCAGGCGGCGGGCCGCTCCCCGAACGGCTCTGTGAACAGATACAGCAGGGCGAGCGCCGTGGCCGCGGACAAACACGCCCCGAGAGCCGACGCGACCCAGAGCCGTTCTCCGAAGACGGCGAAGACGAGCGCAAGAAAGGCCGGGTATCCGGGCGTCCGGAGCAGTTCCGGTCCGGCGGAAGGCTCCGGGCCGGTCGCGTAGCGGCCGGTCGCGAGGAGGGCCCTGGCCGGGCCGAGGTAGGTCGCGCTGTCGATGAAGATTCCGGGCCCCGGCCCGCGCCAGACGAGAACGGCGAGAAGAATCAGCTTCCCGGCGAGGGCGAGCCCGACCAGCCCCGCGGCGATCCGCCGATTCACCCGGGGAATCCCTTCAACGCGCGCCGGCGAGGTGCCGGGAGCCCGGAGCCGTGAGCGGCTCCCCCTTCGCGCAGAGAGGACAGGCCGCGGGATCCCACGCCGGGACGTCGAGGGCGAGGAGCGCGCGATACGGGATGCCGTCGACGGCATCTCCCTTCTCTCCCGCGGCGCGTCGGTCGATGCCCCCGACCGCGGAAGCGCGTCGGTCGATGATCGACCCGCAACCGACGACGACAGCTCCCGCCGCCCGGACGACTTCGATCACCTCGCGCGTCGACTTTCCCGTCGTCACGACGTCCTCGACGACGGCGACCTTCTCGCCCGGCTCCAGCGCGAAGCCCCGCCGGAGCGCGAAGGCCCCCTCGACCCGCTCCGTGAAAATCGCCCGGACGGAGAGCGCGCGCCCGACCTCCTGCCCGATGATGACGCCGCCGAGCGCCGGGGAGACGACGGCCCCCGCGCCGAACGGGCGGAGCAGGGCGCCCAGCCCCCGGCCGAGGGCGTCGGCCCGGCCGGGCCACATCAGGACCTTCGCGCACTGGAGGTACCGGTCGGCGTGGAGGCCGGAAGAGAGCCGGAAATGACCCGTCAGCAGGGCGCCGGTCTCTTCGAACTGGCGGCGGACGTCGGCAGGATTCATGGCTCGCCCTTTTCCTCGCGGCGCAGGCCGTAACGCTCGATCTTCTTGTAGAGGTTCGACCGCGGCGTGTCGATCATCTCGGCCGTCCGCGTCACGTTGCCGCCGTTCTCGGCGAGCTTGGCTGTGATGAAGAGCCTCTCCGACTCGTCCTGGAACGCCTGCAGCGTTCGGGTGGCCAGGAGCCGGCTCCAGGCGTCGTCGGCGGGAGGCGCGGCCGTCTCCGACGGAGCGCCGACGACCTTCCCGTTCCGGACGACGACGGACGGTGCCCCGCCCTCGGGCCGGGGCGCGCCGTCCACGTGCGCCTCGTCGATCACGTCGCCGTCGGTCATGATGATCAGTCGTTCGACGTGGTTCTTCAGCTCGCGGACGTTCCCCGGCCAGGGCCGCCGGGCGAGGGCCTCGAGCGCCGCGTCGGTGAAGCGCTTCGGCCGGTAGTTGTTCGTCCGGGTGAAGAGGTCGGCGAAGTGCAGGACGAGGGGCGGCACGTCTTCGAGGTGCTCGGCGAGGAGCGGCGTCCGGATCGGCACGACGTTCAGCCGGTAGAAGAGGTCCTCGCGGAACCTCCCCTTCGCGATGAGGTCCGGCAGCTCGCGATTCGTCGCCGCCACCACCCGGACCCTCACCTTGACGACGCGCGGGCTCCCGACCGGCTCCACCTCGCCTTCCTGCAGGACGCGGAGGACCTTCGCCTGGGCGGAGGCGGACATGTCGCCGATCTCGTCGAGGAAGATCGTCCCGCCGTCGGCCTCCACGAACTTCCCGGTCTGCTTCCGGTCGGCGCCCGTGAAAGCGCCGCGCTCGTGGCCGAACAGCTCCGACTCGATGAGCGAGTCGGGGATCGCCGCGCAGTTCACCTGCACGAACGGTCCCCCCTTCACGAGCGAGGCCTCGTGGATCGCCCGCGCGACCAGCTCCTTGCCCGTCCCGCTCGGGCCGACGACGAGGACCGTGGCCGGCGTCGGCGCGGCCTTTCCGATGTCGGCGAGGAGCTTTCTCATCGAGTCGCCCGTCCCGACGAGGCGCGTGATCCCGAGGCGCCGCTTCAGCTCCTCGTTCTCGCGGACCAGTCGCGAGGCGTCGAGCACCCGCCGCAGGGCGTTCAGGACGTGCTCGGAGGAGAGCGGTTTCTCGAGAAAGTCCGCGGCGCCCGCCCGGACGGCCTCCATCGCCGTCCGGATATCGCCATGCCCCGAGATCATGACGACCGGTGCGGCGACGCCCTTCGCGCGGAGCTTCGCCAGCGTCTCCATCCCGTCCTGGCCCGGCATCTTGATGTCGAGGAGGAGCGCGTCGTGATCCGCCGCCTCCGCCACGGCGCCCGCTCCCGAGGTGACGGCCGTCACCTCGAAGCCCTCCTCGACGAGCAGGGTCCGGAGCGACTCGCGGATGTCGGCCTCGTCGTCGCAGATGAGGATCCGGTGCGCCATCGAAGATGAGAATAGCGGATCGGGTGGGCCCGGGCCGCCGGGAATTCCCCGGTAGACTCGGGGGCATGACGGACGACCCGATGCGCATCGCGATCCTGGGCGCCGGAGGCGTCGGGGGGTACTTCGGCGGCGAACTGGCCCGCGCCGGGCAACGTGTCACGCTCCTGGCCCGCGGCGCGCACCTCGCCGCCCTCCGGGAGCGCGGCCTTTCCGTGCGGACGCCCGAAGGATCCTTCACGGTTCGGGTGGAGGCGACCGACGATCCGATGGCACTGGGCGAGGCCGACCTGGCGATCGTGGCCGTCAAGACCTACTCCGTGCCGGAGGTCGTCGGGACGGCGCGCCTCCTCGCCGCGGCGGGCGCCACGATCCTGCCTCTCCTCAATGGCGTCGAGGCGGCGGGCTGGCTCGCCGCCGGCGGCGTGTCCCCGGAGAGGATCCTCGGCGGGCTGGCCAGCCTGAGCGTCGCCCGGATCGGCCCGGGGGCCGTCGAGCGGCGGAGCCCCTTCCGGAGGATCACGGTCGGCGAGCTCGGCGGCGGGCTCTCGGAGCGCGCCGAGCGGATCGGATCCGTCTTCCGCCAGGCCGGCGCGGACGTGGCCGTCTCGAGCGACATCGAGGCCGACCTCTGGCGGAAGCTCGCCTTCATCGCGTCCATGGCCGCGGCCTGCGGCCTCGCCCGCTCGAGCGTCGGGCCCGTGCGCGAAGCGCCCTACGGAAGGCTTCTCTTCTCCCGTGCCGTGGACGAGGCCTTGTCCGTGGCCCGCGCACGCGGCGTCGCCGTGGCCGACGACGACGGCACGAAGACTCTCGCGTTCATCGACTCGCTCGGCGAAGGCCTCCGGCCGAGCTTCCTCCTCGACCTCGAAGCGGGCGGACCGAACGAGCTGGACGACCTCTGCGGCGCGGTCTCGCGCCTCGGTCGCGAGGCGGGTGTTCCGACGCCGATCCACGACACGGCCACGGCGGCGCTCTCGGCGGCGGGTCGTCGCGGGCCGCAGGAGGCCCCCGCGGAGAGGGCGCGACGCTCTTGAAGCCTGGGGCCGGGAAGACGACATTCCTGTCGTCGAGCCGGTCCGGGAGCCCCACTTCCCGCTTTCGGGAGCGCCGTCCTTGATTGAGGGCCGAGTCAGAGCCGGGCCGCGGTCGGCCCCTTCCTCATTGAGGCGCCGGCCGCGGCCGGCGCGGCAGGCGGCGACGCGTCCCTCCGCCGAGTGGAACGAATCGGCCCGCACCCCAAGCGACGACAGTCCTGTCGGCTTCTGATCCGATTCATACAACTTCGTAGAGACAAGAAGACCCGCCTCGCAATGCCATCGAGCCAGCGTAGTCGAGCCGGTGGAAGGACTTCCAGCGCTCTCCCTGAGGTCCGTCCGCGGCGGCACATATCCTGCCTACGGCTCGCGTTCGAAAGCCCGGCCGACGGGGATAGACTCCCGCCGCCAACGGAAATGACTGAGGAGGAATGGTCGAATGACCCCGAAAAACGTCATCCAGCTCATGAAGGAAAAGAAGGCCACGGCGGTCGATTTCAAGTTCAACGACTTCCTGGGCATCTGGCAGCACTTCACGACGCCGATCAGCGAGGTGGACGAGTCGGTGTTCGAGGAAGGCCTCGGCTTCGACGGCTCGTCGATCCGCGGCTGGCAGCCGATCCACGCCAGCGACATGCTCGTGATGCCCGATCCCACCACCGCGGTCATGGACCCCTTCACGAAAGACCCGACTCTCTCCCTCATCTGCAACATCGTCGATCCGATCACGAAGCAGGACTACTCTCGCGACCCCCGGAACATCGCGCGGAAGGCCGAGGCCTACCTCCGATCGACGGGGATCGGAGACGTCGCCCACTTCGGCCCGGAGCCGGAGTTCTTCATCCTGGACGAGGTCCGCTACGATCAGAACCAGCACTGCGGCTACTACTACCTCGACTCGGGTGAGGGGCAGTGGAACACGGGGCGGGACGAGAAGCCGAATCTCGGATACAAGCCGCGCTACAAGGAGGGCTATTTCCCCGTCGCGCCGACCGACAGCCTGCACGACATCCGCCAGGAGATGGTGCAGACGATGGAGCAGCTGGGCTACCGCGTGGAGAAGCAGCACCACGAGGTGGCGACCGCCGGGCAGGCCGAGATCGACATGCGGTTCATGCCGCTCGTGAAGATGGCCGACGCGCTGATGTGGTTCAAGCACATCTGCAAGAACGTCGCGCGGCGGCACGGCAAGACGGTGACCTTCATGCCGAAGCCGATCTTCCTCGACAACGGGAGCGGCATGCACACGCACCAGAGCATCTGGCGCGGAGACAAGCCTCTCTTCGCGGGCGACGGCTACGGCGGCATGAGCGAGATGGCCATGCATTACATCGGCGGGATCCTCAAGCACGCCCCGGCGCTGGCGGCGTTCACGAATCCGGGGACCAACAGCTACCGGAGGCTCGTGCCGGGCTTCGAGGCTCCGGTGAACCTCGCCTACTCGAGCCGGAACCGGAGCGCGGCGATCCGGATCCCGATGTACAGTCCCAGCCCGAAGGCCAAGCGGATCGAAGTCCGCTTCCCGGATCCCACCTGCAACGGGTACCTCGCCTTCGCCGCGATGCTGATGGCCGGCCTCGACGGCATTCAGAAGCGGATGAGTCCGGGAGAGCCGCTGGACAAGGACATCTACGCCCTGACGCCCGAGGAGCTGAAGGACGTGCCGGCCATGCCGGCGAGCCTGGACGAGGCCCTCGGCAACCTGGAGGAGGACCATGAGTTCCTTCTCAAGGGCGACGTCTTCACCGAGGACGTCGTCGAGACCTGGATCGAATACAAGATGACGAACGAGGTGAGCGCCATGCGGCTGCGGCCGCACCCCCACGAGTTCGCCCTCTACTTCGACGCCTGATCCCGCTCCGGGGGAACCCGCCCCTCATCAGGTCGGGTTCCCCCGAGCTTCATTCCAGCAGTCTCAGGCTCAGTTCCTGGACGCTCCCGCTGTATCGCGCCATCTCCTCCCGAAGCTGTCCGAGGTCGCTCCCGTAGCGCAGGCGGCGGGCGAGGTAGGCGAAGCCCTCGCTGCCGAACGGCGGAACGGTCACGTCCTTCGCGTTGCCCCGCACGACGCGCAGCGCCTCGATCAGCCACCGGAGGAACGTCTGCGCCTTCCGCAATCGCTCGTGGTCGCCCGGTGACAGGATTCCCGCGGCGGCCAGCGCCGCCATCGCCTCCCTCGTGTTTGTCTTGCGCAGTCCCTCATCCCGGTGTCCGTGTCGCATCTGGAGGCCCTGGACCAGGTACTCAAGATCCACCAGCCCGCCGGGGCTGAACTTCGGGTTGAACGTTCCGCCCCGCACGAGATGCCGGACCTGGCGCTCCCGCATGGCCCGCATCGCCATCACGTCGAACGGGCCGCCGTCGTACACCAGCTCGTCCCGGAGCCGGGCCACCTCCCGCCCCAGCCGGGCGTCCCCGGCGATCGGACGAAGCCGGATCAGGGCCTGCCTCTCGTACGCCCAGGCCGGGCCGCTGCGGGCGAAATAGCGGCGGAACCCGTCCAGAGACACCGCCATGCTTCCGGCGCTTCCCCAGGGGCGGAGCCTGAGGTCGATCTCGAAGACGCCCTCCCGCTTCGCCCGGATGGCGCCCACGAAAGCCTGGACGAGCTTCTCGTGGAACACCGCGGCGGAGATCCGCTCGGGCCCTTCCGTCTCGCCGTCTCCCGAATGGACGAACATCAGCTCGATGTCCGAAGCGAAGCCCAGTTCCCGGCCGCCGCACTTCCCGAGGGCGCAGACGGCGAGACGGGACGGCGAGCCGTCCTCGAGGCGTGGGCTGCCGAAGGACCGGATCAGCTCCTCTTCGCAGAGCCGGACGACGGCCCCCACGACGACCTCGGCCAGGTCCGTCAGCTCCTCCCCGAAGCGGGTGAACTCCGACGTGTGTCCCAGGATCTGCCTCATGTCGATCCGGAACAGCTCGCGGTCCTTGAAGGCGTTCAGGGCGGCGCGCCACGCCGTCGGCGTCCCCCGGCCGCCTGCGCCGGCGGGCACGCCGTGAAGCGCTTCCTGAAGCTCGGCCTTCAGCTCGGCCGCCGTCTTCGCCGGGACGTCCAGGTTCCGCACGACCGGGAGAAGGTTGGCGTGCTGGAGCCTCAGGAAGTCATCCCAGAGGAAATCGCTGACCCCGAGGAGCTGCGCGAGGGTGTCGAGGACCTTCGGGCTCTCGAGCGAGGCCAGCTCGTCCGGCCAGTCCGGGCGGCTGAAGAGCTGGCCGACGAACTCGCCGAAATGGAGCAGGGCCGATTCGGGATTCGGCGCGTGAGGGAGGAGGTGCGTGAAGTGCTTGATGAGGACGGTGGCGGTCCGGAGCTCGCGCTGGCGGTCGGGCGAGGAGATCTTCGCCCCGGCGGCGTCCGTCACGTAGAACGTGTCGCAGACCTGGCTGCCCGCCGACCCCGCCGTCATCCGCGCGATGTAGATTCCGTGAAGAGCAAAGGCGTTCGTCAGCTCGTAGAGGAACCCGGCGGTGTCGGGGGCGTCGATGCGAAGGACCGTGTACTTCTCGGAGCCCTCGTTGTCGATCTCGATCTCCACGGGATAGAGCGGCGCCGCCGCACCGGCGATCGCCTGCTGCGTCGCCGCGGCCCGCCGGGCGATCTCTCCGCGCGCTGCCTGCTGATTTCCGGCCCGCATCAGGCGGAGCAGGGCCTCGAGATCAATCGTGAAGCGCTCCCAGATCTCCTCCGCTCCGGACTCTTCGCGCAGCGGACGGACGAGGAAGACGTCGACCGTCTTCCGGCGGACGTCGGCGCCCCCGCCCGCCGGGGGGGTCCTGCGGCGAACCGTGCCGCTCCACGGGGTCTCCGCTCCGCCGGTCCGGAGCCGGGGAAGCCCTTTCCCGGCCGCCGGGCGCTCCTGCGGCTCGTAGGTGAACGCGTCCGCGTTGTGGATGCTGAATCCGCTGGCGAACAGGAGTCCGCAGATGAGGGACAGCTCCCCGGGGAAATCGTAGCCGACGACCGTGACGCGCCGGAGTCCGTCCGGAAGAAGGGACGTGTCCACCGCCACGAGATGGTCGTCGTCGAGCTGCTCCGTCAGGAGGACGTGCCGCCGGATCTCTTCCTCGCTGAAGGTCGCTGCGTAGGAGGGATCCATTCTCGCGGCGTGGTCGCGCACGCGGGGGCTGGAGGGTGTCGGGGGGGAATCCACGGGTGTGGTCATCTTCTCGCTCCCCAGATGTTTCATGTAGATCGCCCGAATCGCGATGCGGTGCTCCCGGTGCCGGGACCGGAAGCGCTCCCCCGCCCGATCGCCTTCGAACCCGAGCCGCCGGGCCAGCTCGCCGATCGCCTCCGCGGCGGCCGGCAACTCATGGGTCTGACGGTCGTGCATCACCTGCAGGTGGTGCTCGATGGTCCGGAGGAAGACGTAGCCCTCCCGGAGGACGCGCGCATCCTCCGGAGGGAGAACGCCCGAGGCCGCGAGGAGCGCCACGGCGTCGAGGGTGTTCCGGCTCCGGACGGAGGGCCTCTCCCCGCCGTGCGCCAGCTGGAGGTACTGGACGACGAACTCGACGTCGCGGATCGAGCCTTCGCCGAGCTTCACCTCCCGCAGCTCCGACCCCTTGCGGCGGAGGACCTTCTCGGTGAGCTGCTTCATGGCGTGGACCCCGTGACGCGCTGCTTCCGCCGTCGTCCCGAACAGGAGCGGTTCGACGCGGCGAAGGCACTCCGTCCCGGTCTCCTCGTCGCCGGCGATGACGCGCGCCTTCAGCAGGGCCTGTTTCTCCCAGAGGCGCGCGTGCCTCGCCACATACGCGACCATCCCCTCCACCGAGGAGACGAGCGGTCCCGCCTCTCCCCAGGGGCGCAGCCGCATGTCGACGCGATAGAGAGAGCCTTCCATCGTGGCTCGCGCCAGGAGCTCGATCAGCCGCTCGCCCAGGCGCCAGTACGACGTCGAGTCCGACCCCGCCACGAACAGCAGATCGACGTCCGAGCTGTAATTCAGCTCGCGTCCGCCCAGCTTTCCCATGGCGATCACGGCAAAGACGCGGCCTGCCGTCCCTGTTTCTCCCGCGGCCATCTCGAGGCAGGCCTGGACGAGGCCGTCGGCCAGATTCGAGAGCTCGATCGTCACCGTGGCGAGGTCGAACAGGCCGAGCAGGTCGCAGGCCCCGATCCGGAGAAGCTCCCGCCGCTGGAAGCGGCGCAACGCGTCGAGCCCGGTCGGCGGACCTCCGGGCCGGGGCAGGGAGCTCTGCGCTTCGGCCAGATACTGCTCCGCCGACTTCGGGGACGCGAGGCGCCCCGGCGTCGTCAGAGACTCGAAGTACTCCGGATGCCTGAGAAGGATCTCGGTGAGGAACTGGCTCCCCGCGAACAGGGTCACCAGGATCTCGACGGCACGCGGGTGCTCGTTGAGGTACCGGTAGAGCCCCAGCCGGTCGGGAACGCATTCGGCGAAACGCTCGAGATTGACCAGGACGCCGTCCGGGCCGGCCACCTCCGCGAGTCGCGTCAGGAGGTGCGGCAGAAGACCGGCCAGCGCCTGCATCTGACCCGGGCCGCCGGCCATCCGCACGAGGGAGCGTCGGACGGCGCGAACGTCCCGGAAGCCGGCCGGAGAGAGCAGGACCCGAGCCTCCTCGTCGGTCAGCTTCCGGAGGTCGAGCGGCCGGAGCGTCGATCGCGCGCGCACGCCGGAATCGTCTCATTTTCGTCCGTCGCGGACGTCCGACCCGGGAGCCGGCTAGTCGATCTCCGCCCCGTGCTCGGCGAGAAGGCTGCGAAGCGCCGACCGGTGGCACCGGGCCTCGTCGGCGCAGTAGCACCCGACGGAGAAGCGGGTCTGCCGCGAGAGCGCCGCGAGAAGATCGAGAAGGCGGCTCGCCTCGGGCCGCGCCATCTCGGAGCGGTACCGCCTGACGAACGTCCGCCAGGCTTTCTCGTTTTCGGCCCCGAGTCCGATTCTCACCAGCTTTTCGCTCGGTGCGAGATCGGGGAGCCAGACGTCGTAGAAGTCCCGGGAGGCGAACTCGGCCTTCGGAACGCCGCGAGGCGGACGCCGCACGGTCCCGATCCGGAGTCCTTCGGACTTCAGGCGGGGACTTCCGAGACGAACGACGTGTATCGGCATGAATCACCCCTCCGGGACGGCGACGGTGCCATACTTTCCATTGTGGCGCCGGCCCCCGGGGGGGAGCAACGATGACAGAAGCCGAGCTTCGGGCCCGAATCATCGATTACCTCGAGACCGTTGAAGGCGACATTCTCCGGAGCGTGGGAATGATCGCCGACGCTCTCGGGGTCAAGCGCGAGACCGTCCAGACGCTCATCCGCGACATGGTGAAGAAGGGTGAGGTCTTCGAGCCCGTCCCGCGCCGCTACCTCCGCCACGAGCGACGCTCCTATTCCCCGGACGCACCGCCGCACGTCCCGGAGAGACGGAAGCGGGCGACCGGGGCCACGCGGCCCGCCGGCTAGATTTCCGCCCACGGCGCGTCGAGCCGTCCAGAGAGGCAGCACGGCCCGGGCTTGACAGGCAAGTATTTACCTGCATATATTGCGGGGCGTGGACGTCGACAGGGTCTTCAAGGCGCTCGCCGATCCGACGAGAAGACGCCTCCTGGACGCGCTTCGAGCCGAGAGCGGCCAGACGCTGGGGAGCCTCTGCGACGGGCTCGACATGACCCGCCAGGCGGTCACGCAGCACCTCGCCCGGCTGGAGGAGGCCAACCTGGTCGCCACGATCCGGCGCGGCCGGGAGAAGCTCCACTATCTCAACCCGGTCCCCATCCACGAGATCTTCGAGCGCTGGATCTCGAAGTACGAGCGGCGTCACCTGGACGCACTGAGCGACCTCAAGAAACGAACGGAAGGAGCCGAACATGGAAAAGCCCGAATTCGTTTACGTGACGTACATCGCGACGACTCCCGAGAAGGTCTGGAGCGCGCTCGTCGACGCTGAGGCCACGACGAAGTACTGGCAGCACATCAACGTGTCCGACTGGAAGGTCGGCTCGAAGTGGGAGCACCGGAGCACGGAGAAGGACCGCGCGCTCCATCTCGTGGGGAAAGTGCTGGAAAGCGTCCCGCCCCGGCGCCTCGTCATCTCGTGGGCCTTCCCGGCCGACCAGGCGCGCGAGGAGAAGCAGACCCGCGTCACGTTCGAGATCGAGCCGGTGCGCGGCGTGGTCCGGCTGACCGTCACGCACGACCGTCTCGAGCCCGGCTCCGAGATGGAGAAGGGGATCACGGCGGGATGGCCGAAGGTCCTCTCGAGCCTGAAATCGCTCCTGGAGACCGGCCAGGCGCTTCCGAAGCTCTGGTAGCCGGGCGGCCCCGCCGCTCCGGATGCCGCCGGACTCAGGCGAACATCGCGTCGCCGAGGCGCTTGAGCATCGGGACGCCGCGAATCTCCGTCTCGTAGAGCGGCACGATGGCCCGGACGCTGCCGTCGAACTTCTGCCAGACGGTCTTCATGTGCTCGTCCTGCATGGCCACCCGGTTCTTGACGAAGTCGGCCGAGTCGCTCCCGAGCGAGGCCTTGTCGATCAGCATGTTGACGAGGACGCCGCCCACGGGGATGCCGAAGTCGTGGAACCACTGGATGAAGCGCGTGATGACAGCGATGGGCAAAGCCTCCGGAAGCGTCACGAAGAAGAACGAGGTCTTCTCCGGATCGGTCAGGAGGACCCGTCCGTGCTCCATCCGGTCCCGGAAGGAGAGGAGGTACGCCATGAGCGGGTCCTGTTCCTTCTTCTTCGTGAACGAAAGCATCTCGCGGAGGGTCCGGGCCTCCTCGCGGCTCTTCAGCATCTTGTTGACCCAGAGCCCGTAGACCTTGGACATGCCGAGGAGGCGCCGCGCATTCGCGGTCGGCGCGGTATCGAAGACGTAGACGTCGTACTCGTCCTTGAACATGAGGTCGATCATGTTCTCGAACATGGCCGACTCCTCGAAGGCCGGGTTCATCGTGGCGGACTCGACGAAGTCCTCCGCCTTGGTCGAGATGTCGGCGAACTTCAGGAACCACTGGATCTTCTCGCGGATCTCGACCTTCGAGCGCTCGATCGTCTCCTTCGTCTCGATCTCGTAGGCCCAGAGGTTCGGGACTCCCTCGACCGGCGTGTGCTTGCCGAGGACGTTCTGGCCGAGGAGGCTCGACAGGCTGTGGACGGGGTTCGTGGAGGCCAGCATCGTCCGGCGCCCCAGCTGCGCGTTGTGAAGCGCCGTGGCGGCCGCGAAGACCGTCTTGCCGACTCCCCCCTTCCCGCCGAAGAAGATGTACTTCAGGCCGGCGTGCTGCCGGATGTAGTCGCTCATGGAGGTCTGGATGTCAGGCATGACCGTCTCCCTCTCTCAGCCGAGCTTCCCGTCGCCGTACATGATCTTCGCGAGCTTCTCGATCATTCCAAGTCCCGTCACGTCGCGCTCGAGTTCAGGGACATAGGCGAGGACATCGTTGCCGAACGTCGTCCGGATGTTCCCGAGGTACTTGTCCTGCATCTGGATCCGGTTGCGCAGGTAGTCGGGGATGTTCTGCTCGATCAGCTCGCGCGGGATGACGCGGTTGACGACGTAGCCGCCGATCGGGACGTCGAACTGGGCGAAGAGCTTCGCAGCCTTCTCCGTGTCGACGATGATCATGTCCTCGGGCGTCACGACGAAGAAAAAGGCCGTCTTGTTCTTGTCCGTCAGGATCGAGGACGACGCGTTGATCCGCCCCTTGATGTAGATGAGCTCGTTCAGGATCGCGTCCTGCTCCGTGTCCTTCTCCCGCTTCAGGCGGCTGACCATCTCCTCGTACTCGCGCATGTCCTCGCGCAGCTTCGTCACCTTGTTGATCCACTCGTCGTAGACCTTGGCCATGGAGAGGTAG
>Ga0335085_10007071_pt1 | contig 17538 bp, 25 predicted proteins | sample Lox_Sample_45_FD_206712 | JGI IMG/M metagenome (GOLD analysis project Ga0335085, IMG submission 206712) | Soil microbial communities from Loxahatchee National Wildlife Refuge, Florida, United States - Lox_Sample_4.5 | ecosystem: Environmental > Terrestrial > Soil > Wetlands | place: USA...
TGCCGGCCAGCGCGGCCGCGGCCTGCCCTTCCGTGACCAGCTGCGGAGCGGCGCCCTTGGCTGCCTTCTGCAGGATCCATTCTTCGGTGTCGATGTGCGCGGCGGTGGCGAACCGGGCCTCGCCCGGCGGCCGGTACACCGACGTGCCGTCTTTGCGGCGGTCAAGCGAGGACACGTCGACCAGGTCCGGCACCGGGGCGATCCGGATCACGTCAGTGTCCGGGATCCGCCCGGCCAGCGCGTCATCAGCCATCGCGTCCAGGTACGCGCACCAGTCCGCGCCGGCAGGCAGGACGGGCATCTGCCGGTACAGTTCCCATTCGAGCTGGCCGCGGCGCCAGGTGGCGTTCTGCCGTTGCACCTCGGCGATCGCCGCGCGGATGACCCGGTTCCGCTCCGCGATGCCCGGCAGCCGCTCCGGCGCCGCTTCGGGATGCTCCAGGGCGTACGCCTCGGCCGCTTCGTGAAGCGAGTCCAGCGCTTGCACGCTGGCGTCCTGGGCCTTCCGGATCCACGCGGCGAGAGCCTGCCCGGCGGCCCGCTCACGGTCCTGCGGTGTTTCCGCTCCGGCCCGCTCCGGCTTCTGCTTGGCTTTGCGCGTCTCGAGCGTGACCCGCTTCCGCAGTTTGTACAGGGCGGCCCGGTCCGGGGCCCGGCCGTAGATCTGCCGGTACTCGATCAGGAACTCGGCGAGCTGCTCCTCGATCTGCGCGGCCCGGGAGGAGTAGGCGGCGATCGTCTCGGCGTCGACGCCGCCGACCTCGAACCCGTTCCCGTCTTCCCGCTTGACCAGCGGCAGGCCGAGCCGGGCTAGCGCCTGCGCTTCGGCCGCGCCCGCGTGGGCCGCGTACCCGAGCTTCGGCGCGCTCGTCATCAGCTGCCGGCCGTCGAGCGCCCGCCATTTCCCGTCGCCGCTTTCCGCCCGGTCCGCTCGCTGCGCCTTGTTCAGCACCGTCGCCTGAACATGCAGCTGCGGGTCATCGGCCCGGCTGGTGTGCTGCAGGAACTTGACCGCCACGAGACCCTCGGCGTCGCGGTACGCGCCGCTGGCCGCGCTGTGATGCCCGGTCCGCACGATCGCTCCGCGCTGCTCGGCGACCTCGAGCATCCGGTCCGCGCCGGCCATCACCGCCGCTTCGATCCGCTTCGCGTCCGCTCGGAACCGCTCCGCGCCCTGCTCGTCGCCCGCGTCCTGCGCCCGTTTCGCCGCGGCGAGCAGGCCGGCGTACATCAGCGACACGGACTTCTCGGCGCTGAACGTCATGTCGTAGTAGGGCGTGCTGGTCCGCGCCTTCGCCCGCTCCTGCAGCCGGATCTCCCGCCGCCCCTCCGGCGTGGCGAACCTGCCCAGGGCGGCTATCCGCCGGGCGATCGCCTCCTCAACCTGCGCGTACACGGCGCGGGCCTGGTACTTCGGCGCCTTCTGCCGGGAACTCAGCGGAACCCCGTCCGGGCCGATCCCGTAGTGGAACAGGGCCCGCATCACCTCGGCGCTGGCCTTATCGCCGCCGACCTGGCCGCGCAGGCCCAGGGCCCCGGCGCCCTTCCCGGCCCAGATCCCGGGCGGCTCCCCCGCAGCGGTCAGGTAGTAGTCGACACCGACCTGATCCAGGTAGTAGTCGACGTCAAAACCCGTCGCGACTGTCACCTGAGCCACACGGTCACCTCCTCACCGGGCCCGGGCCGACCTGGTTTCCCGCGACGCGGCAGCGCTCGCGACCAAGATCATCTTTCTTTGATGCATGTGTCTGTATTGCTTTTCATCACGCCTGGACGGTAGCGCCTACCACTGACACGTTTCCGGCAGCCGGACCGGCCTCCGGGGCACCGCTGGCCTTTTGTTGACACGTTTCCGGCAGCCGGACCGGCCTCCGGGGCACCGCTGGCCTTTTGTCAGAGGTCAGGCTCATACTCGGCTTATGGCTAGGCCTGTACGGATCACCCAGGTTGACGGGGCGGCCCTGGCTGATTGCCTCTACCTGATCGGCCAGGCCATGGTGGCGCTCGAGGCTGGCGACGCCGACGGGTTCAACGAAGCCCACGCCGCCGCTGAGCGGCTCGTCCCGGCCGAGGGCATCAACGAGATCCTGCGCATGGTCGAAGCCGGGAAGATCCCGCCCCCGGGCCCCTCGGCGATGGACGACTGGCTTGAGGCCTGCCGGATGGCGGGCTCGGGTGAGCTCGTGCTGTTCCGGATCCTGGTTCCGTCCGCCGCCGAGATCGCGCGGGAGGAACACGAGGCCTTCATGCGGCGCCTGGATGAGATGGACTCCGACGCCGAGCGGCGGAAGGCGGCCGGCTTGCCGCCGTGGCGTCCCGAGTTGCCGCCTGAGCGGCCCGCACCGTGGGAGGACTCCGCGTTGAAGGGGCTAGACGAACCGGGGTCGCTGTCCGAGTCGCTGCGGAAGATGGGGCTGATGTAGGTACACATTCTGTGTACTCTTGTGGTACACTTTTTGTGTACCCAAACGGAGGTCCCCATGGAATCGACACACGATCTTCTCGCCCGGTGGTCCGCCTGGGGCGACCGCGAGCTATGGCGCAAGACCCTGGCCACGCCGGACGCGAAGCCGGAACACAAAGCCCTCGCCGAGCGGAAGCTAGCCGAACTGGAATCGGCCACCGGCCTTGACGCCCTGGCCGCGAACGTCGAGCTGGTCAAGCTCCTGAAAGGCTGGCAGTGGCTGGCGATCAAGTCCGCCCGCGAGGACGGCGCGACCTGGGAGCAGATCGGCGAGGTCCTGGGCACCAGCAAGCAGGGCGCGCTGAACGCCTATACCCGGGCGATCGAGCACCAGGAGAAGTACGTTCCGGACCTTCACCACGCCGAATCTGCCCGCGCGGTACTAACGGAGGCCGAGCTATGAGCACCGCTGAGGACCGCGCGGCGGCTGAGCGGGCCAAGCTGAATGAGGCCATGGTCGTGATGTCGGCCGAGCTCCCCGTCATTAACGCCCGGATGGCGGACCTGGTTGAGGTACAGCGTGCAGCCCGGGCCCGCCACATCGCCGCCAAGGGCCAGGTGACCAGGGCCCTGAAAGAGGGCAGCGCTGAGAAGATCGCCGCGGCTCATGAGCGGGAACGTGCCGCTTACGCCGAGTTCGATGACATCAGCCACGGGGCGATCGAGGAGATGTTCACCTTGAACAACTCCGGCCTGGACAGCCTCGGCCGCGTGCTCGACCAGATTGGCCCCACCTGGGATGCAGAGGGCGACGTCACGCGCCCGCTGGCTCATCCTGAACCGGAGGCTGAGCTGTGATGGCCGAGCCGAACGAGACCGCCGAGCTGGCTGCCCAGCTCATCCAGGGGTACCGCGAGCACGCCGCGGCGGAGGCCGCCATTGTGCCCGTACCCGGTCGGGTCCTTGGCAGCGACATCGAGGACCAGGCCGACGCGCTGGCAGATGGCGCCGGGCGCCTGGCCGACCTGCTGGCAGCCTTCAGTCAGGAGCCCCGGCGGTCCATGGACGCGATCGCGGTGTTCCGTGGCCTAAGCCGGGCCGCGGAGTCGATGGCGGCCGCGGCCGCCGAGTTGCGCCGCCAGGGATGGTTCGACCTCGAGGACGATGCGGAGCCAGAGGCTATTGCCGCGTGGAACGGCGCCCTGGAAGGCCTGCGATCCGCCTCGGGCACCTTCGAGTGGGTCGCTGACGGCTGGATCTGACCCCGCCTCCTCCGTCGGCGTACAGTGGCGGCTAGGGCCAGCGCCTGACTAAAAGGCACTAGGTACGCCTCGCCGGCGCGCGGTATCGGAGCTTTGCCCTGAGCTTCAGTGCTCTCGGGGTGTGCCACTCACCAGTGGCGCGCGAGCAGGAGACGTCCCCGTGACCGAGATCCGCCGCCTCACCGAGGAGCAGGTGGACTCCTTCGGCTACACCAGGACCGAGCTGCGCCAGCTCGCCCGGGCTCGCCGCGTGCTAGTACCGCGTGATGCCCTGCATCACGAGCTAGTCCGCGCTCTCACCGCCGCAGGCATCAAGCTGCCGCCTAAGCAAGCCGCTTAACTATCGCGAAAGGCGCCCGCCCCGACCTTCCCCAGCCGGAACGGGCGCTCTCGTTTATCCAGGTCAGAACGGCGGCTCGTCGCTGTAGCCGGAGTCCTTGCCCGCCCACGGGTCGCCCTGGTCCTGGCGCTGCTCGCCGCGGCCCGAGCTCGCCCGGGTGGCCCTGGTGACCTTCGCCGTGGCGTTGCGGAGGGACACGCCCACCTCGTCCGCCTCGATCTCGTACACGGTCCGCTTCTCGCCCTCCTTGGTCTCATACGACCGCTGCCGGAGGCGGCCGGTCACGATCGCCCGGGTGCCCCGGGTCATGGACTCCGCGACGTTCTCAGCGGCCTGGCGCCACACGTTGACGGTCAGGAACAGCGAGTCGCCGTCCTTCCACTCGTTCGCCGGCTTGTCGAAGAACCGGGGGGTGCTGGCGATGCGGAACTTCGCCACCGGCTGCCCGCTCGGGGTGAACCGCAGCTCGGGATCATCGACCAGGTTGCCGGTGATGGTCAGCGTGGTGTCGTTCATGTCTCGTTCTCCTTCGTGGCTTGTCCCGCTGACCTGCGGGAGCTTGACCTTGGCAATCGCCGTTGGCGACCGGTGGCGGGCTGGCCGCCACCGCAAGGGCCACCGGACGCGCGGCCCGAGGCTCAGGGTCAAGCCGGGTCGTGAAAGAAGTTTCGTGCGAGGCGGGTTTTGCCTTGCGGGACGAAAGTTGTTTCGGTCTGGACACGGCTTGATGCTGAGAGGCCGTGCGGTAGCAGGCGATTGCCAGATTGAGCCCGGCCGTAGGCCGGTCCTCCCGGATCTTGGCCCCCGCGGCCTTGAGCGGCCCCGTTATGTATCCGCAAGCGGAAAAGCAAGCGGATGTGCTTGCCGTCCCGCTGACGGCAGTGACAGTCTGCCCGGATAGACCCTCCCACGGAAGGCCGGTGCAGCAGTGCGGGTTACGTACGGGAACCTCAAGGGCGGCGTGGGCAAATCGACGTCGAGCGTTTACACGGCGCTTGGCCTGGCGTCAGCGGGCGGCCGGGTGCTCCTGGTCGATGCCGACGCCACCAACCGGACCTGCCTGAAGTGGTCATCCCTGGCCGAGGACTGGCCGGCCTCGGTCACGGTGGTCAGCTGGGAGGTGCCCGACCTGGCCCGCCGGATTCAGGCCGTTACCGCCGATTACGATCACGTAGTGGTTGACACCGGACCGCAGCGGCCCGCGATCCTGCGCCAGGCGCTCATGGTCACCGATGACCTGGTGATCACCGTTGCGCCCTCCCCCGTCGAGCTCGAGCAGCTGCCCGACACGTTCGCGCTCGCCGCCGAGGTCGACGCGATCTCGCCCACGTTCGCGCAAGTCCTGTTCGTCAAGGTTCGCCGCGGTACCCGCTCATCGGTGGAAGCGCGGAGCTACCTGATCGACCGCGAGCTGCCCGTGATGGCCGCGGAGATCCATCTCCTGGAGTCCTACCCGCTGGCTTACGGGACGGTCCCGGCGGACCTCGCAGAGTACGAGGCCGTAGTGAAGGAACTCGCGGCGGCGAGCGAGGCGGCATGATGGCAAGGCAGCGGGCCGGGCAGGCCAGGGCGGCGTTCGCCCGGGTCGGGACCGCTTCGGTTGGAGATCTCCCCGCCAGCGATACCGAAAGCGCTGACGCCGGTATTTCCGCCAGCGGAAACGCTGGCGGATCTGCCATCATGGAAGATGTCATTCCCGGCAGCACGGGCACCGGCAATACCGCCAGCGGTGCGGCTGCCCCGGCCGCTGGTGCTGTTGCCAGCGGGCAGGCTGGCCGGAAGACCGGCAAGAAGGCTGTCAAAAGGAGGCGCCGGGTGGGAAGACCGCGAGGACCGGATCGCATGCCGCTGACGGTCCGGATCCTGGCCGCCACGGATGAGCGTCTTACCGCGGCGGTTGAGGCGACGGGAAAGAGTCCGCAGTACATCGTGGACGAGGCCCTCGCGGACTACCTGTCCCGGCTCGGATTCTGACCCGGGCATGGACGAGGTGCTCGTCAAGTACGGCGATCATCCGCCGGTGCCGCCCGGGGCGTCGTGCGAAGCTTGCAGCACCGGGGCGCCCAAGGCGGTTACGGACCACTGCCACCGGCACGGCTGGGTCCGCGGGATCGCCTGCCCGCGGTGCAACAGCCATATGACGCTCATAGACCGCGGCATCGCGCCGAGCGGGGGAGACCTCGTGGCGCTGATAGCGTTCGCGCGCCGCTGCCCGGATTGCCCTGTAGTCGTTGCTGAGGACCTGGTGCCGATGGCTGGCCGTAGTGCGTTCACGTGGAGACTGACCCTGCAGCAGGCGCTGAGGTTCGATGACCTGGTGCTGAGGCTGACGCAGGAACTTGACCGGCCGAAACTTGACAAGGCCGAGGTGCTTACCGCGCTCGTCAGCCTCGCCGAGGAGAACACCGCGGTGTTCGGCGTGCTCGTCGCGCGGCTGCAGGCTGAGCGGGCGTCATGAATGAGGCGGGAGACCTGACCGCGCTCGACGCAAGCAAGCCCAACGTGGCTCGGGTCCGTGATGTGCTGCTCGGCGGCCGCGACAACTACGCCGCCGACAGGCAGCTGGCCGAACGGCTCCTGGGCATCTGCCCGTCGCTGGGCGATGCCGTCCTGGAGAGGCGCGCGTTCATCACCCGCGCCGTCACCTGGGCGGCCCGGCAGGGCATCACCCAGTTCGCCGAGCTCGGCACCGGCATGCCCGGGCCGCCGTCCGCGGGTGACGCGGCCCGGGCGGTCATCCCGGCCGCCCGGGTCGCCTACGTAGACAGCGACCCCGTCGTCACCCTCCACGTGCGGGTGCTGCTGGCGGCAGGTGAGGACACCGCCGTGTCGGGCGCCGACCCGGCAGACCCGGCCGCGGTGCTCACCGACCCGGAGGTGCTCGCCGTCATCGACCTGGCTGAGCCCGTCTGCCTGATCTTCGGCCCGGTCCTGGACCTCATGCCCGCCAGGCAGGCCCGCGAGGTCGTGGCCGCGTACGCGGCCCTGGCCGCCCCCGGCAGTTACGCGGTCATCTCATGTGCCCGGTGCGACGACGACGACATGTGGAAGCAGCTGCAAGAGGCGTACACGGCCGCTGACGCCTACAACCACACGCCGGACGAGGCGGCCGGCTTCCTGGCCGGCCTCGAACTCGTCCCCCCGGGGCTCGTCGCGGCGCAGAACTGGCGCGGCGGCTGGCATGACGTGCCCGCGACGACACCGGGCCCGGCCTACGTGCTCGCCGGGGTTGCCAGGAAGTAACGGTCAGGTGTGATCATGGAACACATGATCGATCCTCGCCCGTCAGCTGACCGGATACTCGTAGCGCAGCTGACGGGCGAGGCGCGGCACCGGGCCAAGTGGCGGCCCCTCACCGGCGACGAGGAGGCCGCCGCGGTGGCCGAGCTCCAGGCCCTCGCGGGCGGCCGGGCCGACCTGCTCGCCGAGGTCGCCGGGATCTACGAGGGCACCAGCGAGGGCGAGCTCGACGAGCCGCTCGCCCGTCAGGCAGCGGGGCTGTGCCGCCAGGCCGGAGCCGACCCGGAGACGATCCCGGCATGGATCGAGGAGGGCAGGCGCCGCAAGGCCGCGGCAGGCAAGCCGCCGTTCTCCGGCGGGGCGCACGGCGGGGGAGAGGCTAGCCGCCGCCGAGATACCGCAACATGACCCCGTCCGGTGACTCCCTGAAACGCTGATCCCTGGCAGCCTTCCTCGCCTCCGCCGGACTGAGCAGCACACCCTCGAGCGCGGGTTCCGGCCCCGCCTCAGCGCCCGACGCCGAGGCAGCCACCGCGGCGGGCCCGGCGGGAAGCTCCGGCGGAATCTCCCCCGTAGCGATCGCGGCTTTCCGCCTCGCCCAGGCAAGCCACTGCTCAGCCGACCCGCCGCCGATATTGATCAACAAGTACCTCGCACAATCGGGCAGGTGATCCTCGCCGTCCGAATCAGCATCCTCAACATCCCCCCGCACGGCGTGAGGAAGGTCACTCAGGGTCCGGTAGAAATCCTTCAACGTCGAGAACATGTGCAGCATCGGGCACGTCTCCCAGCCCGCCGCCCGGTGATGCAGGCACGCCGGCCCCTCGGCCAGGTAAGTGCGGACCCGCTGCCAGCCAGTCACCCGGGCACCCTTATTCGCCGGGGTCAGGTGCACGCCGTTCTCCCGGTACACCGTCGAGATCGCCTTAGCGTCACCCCGGGTCGCCCACATCGCGTCATCGGCATACCTGACCGAAATCCGCTCCCCCGGCCCCTCGGCGGCCAGGATACGCCGCGCCTGGTCCGCCTCGCCGATCTGCGTCCCGTACAACTCCCTGTAAAACCACGCCCTGCCGTCCTCATCGATCGCCGCCCACAAAGTGCCGAACGGATTACTGAAACCCCAGTCCGTCGACGTGAACCGCCGCCACGACGGCGGCAGCGCGGACGGCTCCACAACATGCCGCTCACGGCTGAGCTCCGGGAACATCTGGCCCGCGAACACATCCCAGTTACCGTCCAGGAACGCCGCCCGCAACTGCTCAGGCAGCGCCATCAGGTCAGCCGCATACTCCGCGTTGACGTGCGGATTATCCTCCAGCTTCGACGGGATGAACCGCACCGTCCGGCCCCGCTCGTCCTTATACGTGCGCTCCCCGTAATTCGTCGCCGTGATATACCGCTTCTTCACCGACCCGTGGCCGCTCCCGCCAGGGTTCGCCGAACTGCGTATGCCCAGCACCGGGATATCCGCGCGGCCCGACCGCAGCCGCGACTCCAGGAACGACACCACATCCGGCGGCGTCAGCGTCCGCTCATCGAAAATCAGCAGCTGATACTGGCCGCCCTGCCGCCGGGTCGCATCCTTCAGCGTCTCCGCATACCGGAACATCACCAGCGAGCCATTAGGAAACCGCAGCTCGTACTCATTGCCGTTCCACGACGCGCCGAGCGCCTGCCCGTACCCGAACGTCGTCGACAGCTCCGTCAGCAGCGACTCCTTCAGCTCCGGGTAAGTACGGCGGAACGCCCCCACCCGCAGCCCCGGATAACGGACGCACTCCCGGATCGCATGACCGACCAAGGCAACTGATTTCCCCCCGCCACTTGAGCCCCCGAACAGCACGTCGAACTCGGCCGCGTCGTGGAACACCCGCTGCTTCGGCGTCGGCACGTAGCCGAGCCGGTCGAACACGTCACCCGCGGGCGCCTCCCACTCCGCAGCCGCCAAGCCGAGCACCGCAGCCGTCACCGGGCCGCCTCCTCGAGCATCACGACCCGCCGCTGCCGGGCCCGCGCAGGGCGCGCGAGGAGGCGGAAAAGACCGCGGCACGCCCTTGGCTCCCCGCGCCCCTGGAGGTACCCAGCGCGGACAGGGCGGCTTTCACGCGGCCCGGCAGCGGCAGCCGGCAAGACGCAACCGCCCCGCCGGAGCACATCAACGATCACGGACCACCCCGTACCGGCGGTCAGCAGCCAGCCGCCCCAAAGGCTGCAGAAACCCCCCGACCGCCACGTCCCTATCCAGCGCCGCATTCATAAACGCCTCCGCAATCACCGCCAGCGCGCCGATCACCGGGCCGCTCGGCTCATCACCGAGAATGTCCTCCTGCCGGTCACCAGAACACGTCACCTGCGCCGTCAGCAGCGCGACAGCCGAACTCACCCCACGCCAGATATCCGCACCACTCCCGGCCTCCTGCGTGCACACAGGGCGCCCCTTACCGGCCCCGCGGCGGCACGCGGTGCCCCGCGCGCAGGTCAGCCAGCGAGATAATGTCCGCCAAGCGCCCCGTCCCCACCATCTTGCGCTGGGCCGTGTAGATATTCGCGCGGCCCGGCACCGCCGCCACGCTCTTGCGCACATGACCGGGCGGCAACGGGGACACATCCGACCGCTTGATAGCCCCCTCCAGACGCCCCGTGAAGTCGTACGCAGGCATCCACTTCGGCCCCAGGCTCTTGATCACCTGCTCCGGCCCCGCCGCCTTCACGACCTGCCGGCCAGGAACGTCGCCCGGCTCTGGCTGCGGCCCGGCTGCGGGCACCGCCGCGGCAGCGATCGTCTTCGCCGGCTGCCCGGTGCCGGTAGTGCCCCCGGCATCGACTGGGCCCTTGTCCCGCGCCTGGGGCTCAGGAGGCGCCGTCACGGGTGTCGCGTCCCCCGTCCGCACGACGTGCGTGAGGTTACCGTCGCGGTCATACCGCGCCATCAGTTCGTCCTGGCCGTCATCGTCCGCCTTCGCCTTCGCCTTCGCGACCGGCGCGCCCCGCCGGACGGCCGGCGGGTGCATCAGGAGCTCCTCGCGGGCCTGACGGACCAGCTCGGCCGCCTGATCCTGGTTCCCTATCACCTCCGCCTTGCGCATCTTCGCCAGCACGACCGCCTCGGTCTCGGCCCTCGGCCGGGCACCAAGGATCCGCCGTGCCTGCTCACCGAGCTGCCTGCGCTCACCCGGCGTCCGCGCCTGCTGCGACTTGCGCACCAGTTCCACCGCCTGCAGAACGCGGTCCTCGAGCTCCTCGGTGCTGATCGCCTTCCGGATGTTCTCCGGGATGCTGCTGATCATCAGGCTGACCTGGTGCTGCAGATCCGGGCTGACCTGGGCCATGTTCGTGCCCTCGCTACTCGTTTCCCTTCCGGCGCTGCTCATCCAGCTCCACCACGGAACCCATGTCCACGATCCATCCGCGGCCTGATCTCACTCCCTTCAGGGAGTCTCGGTAGATCAGGTTGAGGACGCTCCTCGGGGTCATCTTCAGGATCCGGGCCGCCTGAGCTGTGCTGAACCCATTGGCCGGCTTCTCCTCTGAGAGTGCCGGATCCCCGTGCTCGCGGAATTCCGCATTTCCGTTACCCTGGCTGACCTGCATCTTTGCTGCGGCGGCATCGGAAGCGCGGTCCTCGCCGAAACGGAGCTGCGCGAGGTGGTCGCGCACCGCCGGGTGATCTTCCAGGCGCATCCCGGCGTCGAGCGCGGGCTTGATCATCACCGCGAGCTCGCGGCGGAGCCGACCGCAGCGGCTGTCGGGAGTGAATATGCCGCTGAGGTCGACGCCGGGGCCATCCGGAAAGCCGGTCACGTGGCCTGCTGGCCGCCGCGCCTACTGACGGACCACGGACTGGCGGCGCGGTTGTTGCGCGGCCCGCTGCTCCTCGGCCAGCCGTTCGCGTTGCGCCTCGCCGATCAGCCGCCAGTCCTCTCGCTGCCGCCAGGCGATGGCCGCTGCGCTGTCCGGGAACGCATCCCGGAACATGCGCTCCGCGTCCGCGTGGGCGGCGCTCGCACGGTTACGCGCCTCCAGGAGCGTGCCGCGGCCCGTCCCGTCGCCGATCTCGGCCAGGTCCCGCTGAGCGTTCGCCTGCTCGCCTTCGCGCTTGGTGATCGCCGACTCGAACCCGCTCAGGCGCATCTCGGCCGCGGCGATCAGGTCGGCGTCGTCGGTCTCCTGGGCATCTGCCACCTCCGCCTCGGCCTGGTCCTTGTTAGCGCGCAGGGTGGCCAGGCGTTCGCCGAAGCTGGCTATGCGCTCGAGTAGCTCGGACCGCTTGGCCTCCCGCCGGGCCACGTCGGCATCTTCCGAGGCTGCCTCGGCCGCCTTGGCGATAGCGCTGTCTGCCCACCTGGCCCGCTCGGCTACGCCGTGGGCTTCCCGCTCGGCCTGGTCGGCGGAGGTCCCGCGGCTGCGGGCGTCCGCCTCGGCCTCGGCCCGCTCGGCGCGGTGACGCTCCTCGAGCTCAGCCATGCGCTCGGCGGCCTGGGCGCGGTTCTGGACGGCGAACGCCTGGCGTTCCCGGGCCCATCGCTTCATCGCGGCTACCGTGGCGGCTGGGTCGGCGCCGGGTTCGGTGAACGAGGTGTCCGCCGTGGTGGTCTGGGTCATTGGTTCGTTCCTTTCTGGCCCGTCCGGGCCTGATCCGTCGTCATCGTCAGCAGCAAGCGAGCCGCCGACCGGAGAGAGGTGTTCCTGCGAGCTGCGCGGGGCTGATGCACGGTCCCGCCGCGTCCGCAAACGGTGAGTTGGGGGCATGGCTCAGGCCGGTGCCGTTTCCGCAGGTGACATTCGTCCGATACTTGTGTCCGGTATCTATGTTCCACGAACTACGTTTGTGGTACAGTTCGGTTATGACCAGCACCGAGATGAACGAGACGCCGCCCCGCCCGGGCAGAACCGCGGCCGAGTTCGCCGCCTTCGCCGACCAGGTAGCCGAGCGCGTGCTGAACGACCCGTGGACGCACGAGAACAACCTCGACGGCGGAGCCGCCGCCGCCGACTTCATCCGCAACGCCAAGGCACGGAACGCCCGCTCGCAGGCCGAGAAAGACGCCTCGCACCGCGCGAACGTCGAGCGGTGCCTCGAAGCCATCCGCACCGGCCGGTAGCAATGGCCGGCCGTCACGTCACCCAGAACGCCTGAGAGGAGCCCGCAATGGCCAGGATCGGCTACGCCAGGGTCAGCACCAAGAGCCAGAACGACGACTCCCAGGTGGATGAGCTCACCGCCTACGGCTGCGACAAGATCTTCGTCGACCACGGTGTCAGCGGTAAGCTCTCCAGCCGCCCCGAGCTCGACAAGGCGCTCGCCTACCTGCGCGAGGGCGACGAGTTCGTCATCACCCGCCTGTCCCGCGCCATGCGCTCGCTGCATCACCTGCTCGACCTGGTGAACGGCACCAAGGCCGGCGGCTACCAGGACGGCCTCAAGGCCCGCGGGATCGGCCTGGTTGTGCTCAAGCAGGGCATCGACACGACCACGCCGCAAGGCCGCCTCACGTTCCACCTGCTGGCCGCGCTCGATGAGTTCCAGCGCGAGATCATCGTGGAGAACACGCACGAAGGCCTCGCCGCCGCCCGGGCGCGCGGCCGGACCGGCGGTCGCAAGCCCAAGCTCACCGCTGCCCAGATCAAGCACGCCCGCCAGCTGTACGCAGAAGGCGGTAAGACCGTCGCCGAGATCGCCGGCCTGCTCGGCGTCAGCCGCCAGACCGTCTACCGGGCGCTCGAGCCCGAGGCTGTCGCCAGGTAGGCCAGCCATCAGCCCTCCTCGGGTGCGGCGGCGATCGCCAGCTGTACCGGCTGACGTTCGCCGGCCTCGGCCATGCGCAGGCGACGGGCGATCGCCGGCCTAGCCGCCTCCCGGAGCTCGGCGCTGAGGTTCAGGTCGGCCAGCACGCCGCGGATCACCTCGTTGACCAGCCGGGCTTGAGCCTCGTTCAGCTTCGCCATGCGCTCATCGATGCCGAGCCGCGCCAGGTCGGCCAGGAACTTCCCGGCCCGGTCCATCGCCCTCTCGAACACGATCACGCGGCCGTCGATCTGCTCTGTCTCGCTGGTGTAGCGGATCCGCTGCAACTCCTCCACGATCCCCTCGAGCACGTCGAGCCAGCGCAGCGCGCGGCCCGCCAGGCGCTGCAGCTCGCCGAGCGCATCGGTCACCGGCTCATAGTCGGAGATGCCAGCCAGGAGCTTCTCAGCCTTCCGCTCGGCGACGACGCGGGAGGCCTTCGCTTTCACCTGCGGGGCGCGGCCGCCGTGAGCCACGCAGACCTTGCCGCCGTTGATAGCCCAGGCTCCGCACGGCTCGCCGTCCGTGCGGTGACCGGAGCACTTCAGCGACTGATGCGTTCTTCCCATCTAGTGCCGCCTCCCGGTGCTACGGCGATGGGTCGGCCGGTGCTGGCCCGGGCGACAGGTCCACGCGAGTCGCGCGAGTGATCTTGTCTCGTTCTTGGTGTTCATTTGCGGCGTCTCCTGTGCTTGCGCCGGGTTCTGGGTTTGCCTGGTGTTTCGGGTTTGCTTACGGGTGGGGCCGGGCTGGGGAGGCCGAGGGCGGCGAGGGCGGCCCCATGCCAGGCTCCTGAACATCGGCACCGGCAAGCGGTGGTGTCTTCGGGCCCGGCCATGAGGCATGAGGGCGTACAGCCTCCTGCGCGGAGTACTTCGAGGACTGTGGGTCTGGGTGGGGCGGTGATGGTCATGTCGGCGTGGTCTCTCTCGGCGGCTTGGCTAGCAGGGGGGCGATGACGCATTGGGCGCAGCGCCAGCGTCCGTCGGGGGTGCGGATGATCCTGGTGCCTACGGTCACCCAGCAGCCGCAGGCGACGCGTGAGTTCTTGCGTGCTTTGCGGCTGAGGATGGTGCCCCGGGCTGGTGCTGCCCGACTGCCCGCACCTATAGGTGGTGCGGGCGGGCAGTCGGTCGCTTGCACGCTGCCCGAGCTGCCCGCGAACTGCCCGGGGCAGCTTTCGCTATCTGTGACCTGCGCTTTCATGTCGGCCTCTCAGTCGTCCGGCCAGTCTGCGGGCAGCGGGTCACCGTCCGGTGTCCGTTTGTTCTGCCCGCTTCCGCTTTGCCTGTTTTTCCGGAGGCGTAGCGCGGCCTCCAGTTGGGCGTTGGAAACCTTCGTGCCTGCGGTTTCGAGGGCTTTGCGGGCCGCTGGCCGTCCGGCGCTGATGGGCACTCCGAGGGTGTCGAGCTGCCCGGCGATCCTGGCCTCGGGGGAGTCGTTCCGGATGTCCCATTCGTGGCGCAGCGGCCCGAACCGGCGGTGCAGGGTGATCGCGGGCTCGCCGTGCCCGTTCCGGGTCTTCTCCCGCTCGAGCCGGAACGCCGTCGGGCTGGTCTGGACGAGGCGCCAGATGGTGTCGACGTCGCCGTCTTTGGCGGAGCTGCCGCGCTGCCCGCGGCTCTCGTCTTTGCCGGGGTGATCGAGGCGGAGCGCGGTGATCCCGCGTTTCTTCAGCGGCACCAGGGCGCAGCGGTAGAGCGCGAGCCAGGTGTCTGCGGAGTTCTCCTCGCCCCGTACCATCCGGCTGGTGGTGTCGAGCACGACCAGCGCCGCCTCTGCGGTGACGGCGAGGGCCAGGAGGTGCTCTCCGCCCTCGGCGGTGTCCAGTGCGGGCAGCCCGGCGAACGAGTACGTGACCAGGCGGTCGAGTTCGTCGGGCCCGGCGCCGAACGCCTGGAGGCGTTCCACGAGGTCGCGGATCCGGTTTTCCTGGTCGACGTAGACGATGACGTGCCCGGCGCGGACGAGGCGGAGGGCGATTTCCAGCGTGACGAGGCTCTTGCCGGCGCCGGGTTTCCCGAACAGGGCGTTGACGGTGCCCGCTTCGAGGAGGGGCTCGAGGAGCCATTCGACGGCCTCGGGCTGGTTTTTCCACGCTGCCCGCCAGTCGACCGGGGTGTAGCGGCTGGCGATCTCGGCGAGCCGTGTTTCGTCTGGCGCGGCCCGGCTGGCCGCGTGGCCGTTCAGGTGCGCGGTCTCGCCGTCCGGGGGCAGGTGGGCGTCCAGGATCTCCCGGGCGGCGGCCCGGGGGTCTGCGGTCACCCGGCTGTCCTGATTGCCGCGTCAAGCCCGGACCGGATGGTGGCGAGGGTTTCGGCGTGGCCGCGGCGGCCGCCGTGCATGGCCGCGGCGGTCAGCATGTCCTCGACCTGGGCCCGGTCGAGCCGCCCGGCGGCGACGAACCGGCCGAGTTTCAGCGCGGCGTCGTTCAGCGCCTGGTTGCCGTGCCGCGGCGGCGCGGCGATGACGTTGGCCAGTTCGCTTTCGACGGCTGACCGGATGTAGCCGGGCCGCAGGTCCGCGGCCGCCGGTGCCGGGGTGCGCGGCGGCCCTGGGCGTTCCGGGGGGTCGAGCAGGTCGGCGATCCACCCGGGCAGCGGCACCGGGGGGATGTTCCGGGCGATCTCGTAAGCCTTGCCGCCGCGGACGAGGCTGGCTTTCCAGGGTTTGCCCTCGTATGCGCGTTCATCGATGACGCTCCCGGGCCCGCAGACGTATCCGCCGCGCCCGTTGCCGCCGCCCCTCACGTCAATCATCGGGCCCAGGGGCCGGTTGCCGATCGCCCGGCCCGGGAGGGCCTGGTAGTACTGCTGAAGTCCGCCGCTCGGCGTCTGGACGGTGAACGTGTCCGGCCATTCCCGGACTCCGGCCCGTTCCGCCAGGGCTGCGAGCACGTCGGCGCCGGTGACGATGCCCGGCTCATCCCGCCATTCCGGCGGGAGCTCGCCCGTGCCGGGCTCCGGCACGTCCAGGTCCAGGATCACTAGGCCGGACAGCTTCGCGGCTATGCCGTAGCCGGTGGCGGTGCCCCGGCACCGTGCCCGGGTCACGGCTGCGGGGTCGTTCGTGGCCACCTTGGACCAGGAAATCCGGTGCCCGTCCGGGCCGGTCATCGGGACCTTGGCGTACGGCTCGAGCGGGAATACGTGCCAGTCGTGCGTCTCGGCCGCCCACCGTGCCCAGAACCACGCCCGGGTCGCGTCCGCGTGACCGCCGTCCGGGGTGCTGGTGTGTATCGTGGTCATGAGTCCTTCGGGTGGACTTGAGGTGTGGCGCTAGGCGGTCCTTTCGGCGGGGCCGCCTTTCGCATGTCTGGGGTCAGGCGGCCGTCCCGGTGGCTGCTGCGCTGTGCTCGCGCCTCGTCCGGGCCGCCTGGATCATCTGCTGCATCCGCTGGGGGTTGACCCTCAGCCCTCGGGCGAGTTTCACGACGGTGAGCGGCCGCGGTTCCTGCTGGCCGGCGCAGATGCGGCTGAGCGACGAGACGTGCACCCCGCTGACGAGGGCCACCTCCTCGAGCGTGAGGCCCTCGCTGGCCAGGTACTCCCGCAGGTCCATCGACCCTCCCGCATCACTGGTGCTCAATTAGGACCCAGAAACCTCCTGCGTCACCTGAAGTCTAGCGCGGATTTTTGCGTCCGGGTTGCGTTTAGGTTGCCTCAGGTCCCTGGCGGGTGCATCATGTCCCGGTGGAGGAACTCAGTTACGACGAGATCGTCGTCGCGAACGTCCGGGCCATCCGTGCCCGCCGGAAGCTGGACCAGGCCGAGATAGTGCGGCGGATGCGGGCGCTCGGGTTCACGACCTGGCACCGGCAGACGATGGGGAAGATCGAGCGCGGCGAACGGGGCCTTCTCGGGCCCGGTGAGGTCCTCGGCCTTGCCGCCGCGCTGGAGACGTCCATCTGGGCGTTGATGGCTCCCGGTGAGGACGGCGAGGTGAAGTTCCCCTCCGGGGATCGCATCAGCGCCCGGTCTGTCGCCCTGTCCGTCCTGGCCTACAACGACCGGTCCGTCACCTGGGACGGCGACCAGCCGGAGTTCTCCGCGGGCGAGGACGACATCACCGCCCAGGTTGTCATCCGGCCGCGCTCCCTGTTCACGTCATCGCCGTTCGGGTCCTCGCCCGCCGACCCGGCGTTCGGAGAGGGCCGGGCGCCGTTGGCGGAAGGACCGGAGGCCGGGCAGTGACCGCGATGCCCGAGGTCGGCCCGGTCGGCCGGAACCTGATCGCGAACGTCGAGCGGCTTCGCGCCGAGCAGGGCCTGTCGCTGAACCGCCTGTCGGCGCTCCTGGGGGAGGCCGGCCGCGCGATCCCTCCGCTGGGCTTGTCCCGCTTCCGCAAGGGCGAACGCAGGATCGATCCCGACGAGCTGGCGGCGTTCAGCGTGGTCCTGAAGGTGACGGGGGTTGAGCGACAACGGAACGGTGGTTGTCGTTAAGGCCCCTCGCGGAGTCTCGTTAACGACATTGGCCGTTCCAATGTCGCTGGCCGCAGGCCG
>Ga0335085_10007072_pt1 | contig 17534 bp, 11 predicted proteins | sample Lox_Sample_45_FD_206712 | JGI IMG/M metagenome (GOLD analysis project Ga0335085, IMG submission 206712) | Soil microbial communities from Loxahatchee National Wildlife Refuge, Florida, United States - Lox_Sample_4.5 | ecosystem: Environmental > Terrestrial > Soil > Wetlands | place: USA...
AGACATGAAGCTGCCGGCGGCGCGGGGCGTCCTCGTCGACTCCGTCACGGAAGAGTCCCCCGCGGCGAAAGCCGGCCTCAAGGCCGGCGACGTGATTACCGAATTCGACGGCCAGCGCGTGGAAGGCACTCTCGCACTGGCGCGAATGGTTCGCGAAGTTCCCGCGGGCCGCACCGTTTCGCTGACCCTGTGGCGCGACGGCCGCGCGCAGTCACTGAGCGTGGTAATCAGTTCCCGGGCAGCTCGCCGTTCCGGCGATGGCGACTACTTCTACTATGCAGCTCCTGAACCTCCCGATGCGCCTGAGGCCCCGATGCCTCCCATTCCTCCCATTCCTCCCATTCCCGCCATTCCGTCCATCCAGATCGGCCCGCTTGCCGGCTTCCGTATGTTCGGCTCTCCGCTTCTCGGCATTGATGGAGAGGATCTTTCGGGCCAGCTCGGCAACTATTTTGGAGCACCGGACGGACAGGGCATTCTTGTCCGTGAAGTGATGCCCGGAACTCCTGCGGAAAAGGCGGGCCTCAAGGCCGGCGACGTGATTCTGCGCGTGGATGGAAATCGCGTGAAGGATACGGGCGACCTGCGCTCCGCACTGCGCGATCGGGTCTCCAAGTCAGAGGAAGGTTCGGACTCCGGCAAGGCCGCGCCGGTCACGACGGACCTTACTGTGCTCCGCGGCGGCAAGGAACTCACCGTCCGCGTGGAACTGCAGCTTCCCACCAGGCGGATCCGTCCCGCTCATCGCGTCGCGGTCTGAATCACATCAGGCGGGCACGCTGCTGGTGTGTGCGGCCCGTCCTGTGTGCTTACTTCTTACCGGTCTGCCGGGTGATCACGGCTTTCGAAGCGGGGACTTCTATGCGCATCACGCGTTCCTGTTGCGCGGGGTCGCAATACAAATCAATCTCCAGGTCCGAGCTCCGTACGCGCAGCACATCCATCTTCCGTCCATCCATCACCTGGCCGCCGCCGTATTCCGCCGTCACCGATCCGGGCGTCAGTTCCTGAGGCACAAGCACCGAGAACGTCTTTGGGTCCTTGTGCTCCCAGTCGTACAGCCGGGCCAGGATCTCGTACTGGTGGTACATATTGTTGTCCAGGATCACCACCGGAGGCGCCTGGAAGTGAAACTCCTGCGCGTACGGAGTAGAGGCGCCTTCCACTTTCAGTTCCATTTTCGCTTCCGTGCCGTTGAACTCGACGGCCGCGGCAGCCTTCCGCGGGCTTGTCGCTGACCATTCGTAGCGCACGGGCGAACCGTCCTGGGCCAGCGTGAGTTTTCCGGTCACTTTGGCCTTCGTTCCGTTATCGCCCGTCACTTCGGTTGAGCCTCGTGCCGTCCATGCCCCCCCGCCGCTGTCCCGGATTTCAAACTCTTCACTGCCGGCCGGTTGGCCATCCACCTGGATTTGCAGCGTGCCCTGGTCTTCCACGAGCACGCCCGCTTCTCCGGCTTTCTTGTCTTTTCCCTTTTGCTTTCCGCGGTGAGCCGCGCGCGCCCCCGTCGCGCCCGCCGCCAGACTCAGCGCCACGAGGATCGCTGCCACCCATGCCGCTTTCTTCCAAGGTTTCATCGTCCCACCCGTTCGAACCATTCCAGCTCCAGGATGCGCGCGATCACTTCCCGCGGTTCTCCGCTGCTCTCCACGCGCGCGTCCGCAATCTGATAGCTCGGCAAACGCTGCTCGTAGAGTTGTCTCAAGCTCAACTCGTCGCGAAACAGCGGCCGGTTCGTCATCGTGGCGCATCGCCGGATCAATTCCTCGATCGGGCAATCGAGCCATACGACGGCAGCTCCCGCCTTTCTGAGCAGCTCGCGGTTCTGCGCCTGCGCGAAGGTTCCTCCGCCCAGAGCGACGATGGCCGCCTCCCCCGACTCTGCGCTTTCTCCCAGTACCTTCGCAAGTGTCTCGTGTTCCAGTTCGCGGAACGGCGGTTCTCCGTGCCGTTCGAAGAATTCGCGAATGGACATGCCTGCCGCCGTTTCGATCCGTTCATCCAGGTCCACGAACCGGCTGCCGGTCTGCGAGGCCAGCAGGCGTCCCACGGTGGTCTTCCCGCTGCCCATGAAGCCGGCCAGGCACACCAGCCCTATCCGCCGCCCGCGCGCCTGGCTCTGCTCTCCGAATGTCACGTTTGAATTTCGCGGGGACCGTTGCCGGCCCGGAATCTCCGGATTCCAGGCTTACTCCCGCTTGCGGATCACAATGTTACCACTGAACGAGGTGAGTTCCACGCGAGCCAAACCTGTCCCTGTCGTCCCCACCAGGCTGCTGCTACCTTTTCCTCCGCCCAGCAGGCGGAACGGATGGCTGTCCGGCTTCAGATTTGCCTGGTTCTCCACGCTGCCCTGCCTCGAGTGCGCGCTCAGCTTCACCGAGTCCTTGTCCGAAAGCGACACCTCAATCGGACCCGACGTCGTAGTCAACTTATAGTATCCGTTCGGTGCGAACTGTCCGTCGTAGAACAGCGAACCCGAAAACGTCTGCGCGTGCAGCGAGCGGCTGGTGGGTTGCAGGAACCGCGCGCCTCCCGAAGTGGAAATGAATTCGATTCGCCCCACGCACCGCGTGCAGGTAAACGACCCGTCCACCGTATGCACCGTCAAATCGCCCGACACGTCCGTCAGGTCCACTTTCGCCAGCACGGTATCCACGCTCACGTCCGCGTACACCTGAGCCACGCTTACGGAGCCGCTGTCGTTCTTGATTTCCAGCTCGGTTTCTTCCGGGACGAAGATTTCGTAATTGGCCTGCAGGTCCTGCGGCGACACATCGTCGCGAAGCACGTGCGTCACCAGCTCGATCCGGTTCCCCGTCTGGGTCGCGTCCACCGCCACGCCTTCGCTCGCGTGATTCGCCAGAATTTCCACTTCCATGCGCTGCCACGATTTCACCACGATGGTTCCCAGCGCGTTGCGCAGCGTGACCATGGCCCGGCCGTTCACGGCAAACCGCTTGTCCAACCGGTGCGTTCCCGCAGGGTCCGGCGGACGGTCCGAACTTCCACCAGCCGGTGCCGCCGGCGCCGGAGACGCCATCAATGCAAGTGAACACAAGCCGAGCGTCCACCCGGCCTTTCCAGTTCTCAACGCCGCTTTCATTTCAGTCCCCCAGGGCTTCCCGTTCCGAGAGCGCGTTCAGCAGCTCCGCCTTTTGCTGGTAGGCGGTCGCCAGGTATTGCCGTGCCAATTCGTCGTTGGGGTCCTCGCTCATCTTTTGCTGGCATTCGCCGATCACATTGTCCACCAGCGCGAGGCTGTGATGATAGGACTCCACCACTTGCGGGTCCCTAAGGTGCACGTCATGGTCCGCCAGCGCCTCGCCGCTCGCCAATTGCGCGTTCACGCGCGTCAGGTTCCAGCGCGCGCCCCAGTCCGCCGCCTGCTGGATCGGCTGTAGCTCACTCGACCGCGGCGTCACCAGCAACAGCAGCGCGAGCACCGAAATCGCGGCTGTGGCCAGCGCGGTGCGCGGCGCGGCGGGCAGCCATTCGCGGATGCGTTCCGCAAAGGTTTTCCGTTCCCGGAACACACCTTCCCGCTCCAGTTCGTTTCGGAGGGAAGTCCAGATTCGTTCGGGGGGATCCAACTCGGGCAGGGTGGCCGCTGCGGATACGATCAGTTCCAGGTCCGCCATCCGCGTGCTGCATCGCGTGCAACTCTGCAGATGGCCTGCGGCTTCCGGAGTTCGTTCTCCTTCCAGCCACTGTGCCGCGTGTAGGTCAAACTCTTCACACCGCATGACGTGCTACTCCCTCGATCCGGTCTTCTCGCTCGCCTCCAGCCGCTGCTGCCGCGCCTGGCTCCGGGCCGAATCCTGAAGAATTTCCCGCAGCCGTGTCCGTGCCTTGTGCAGTTGCGACTTGGAGTTTCCTATCGAGCATTCCATGATCCGCGCGATTTCGTTGTGCTCGTATCCTTGCACGTCGTGGAGCAGAAACACCATCCGGTATCCCGGAGGCAGTTCCGCCACGGCGCGTTCCAGATGCACGCGGTCGACCGATCCCTCGATCAGCGGGTCCTCCGCGCCCACATCGCGCTTCGGCCCGCTGGTCTCGTCGTCGGCGTCGGCCGGTTCGTCCAGCGAAGTTTGCGGCAATGTCTTCTTCCTCAGCCGCATCAGCACCACATTCACCGATAGCCGATGCAGCCAGGTTGAAAACGCCGCGTCACCGCGGAAGGTGTGGATCTTCCGGAACAGTTGCAGGAACGCTTCCTGCGTCAGGTCCTCTGCTTCCGCCGGATTTCCGACCATCCGCAAGACCACCGAGTACACCCGCCGGCTATGAAGCCGGTACAGCCGTTCGAATGCGTCCGGATCGCCGCTCTGTGCCCGGCGAATCGCTTCCGCTTCCGGAATCTCTCCTTCAGCCGCTCGTCTTGGTCGGGCCACGAAACCCGTCCAGACGCATCCATGACTTTCGGATGCGTCCGCCTCCCGGGGAGTTGTACTCGCCTGCCGGCGTGGCGGTGCCTGTCGCGCTCACCCTTCGCGACGCACGGCTTTCGCCTTTCGCCTCCGCCTCTCCACCCACTCCGAGGGCTCGTTCTCCGCCCGTTCCCTCTGTTTTTCCAGTTCCCCCCGTAACTCCTCGACTTCCCCCGGTGCCAGCGTTTCCAGCAGGCATTTCAACAAAATTGTCGTCTCTTGCAGGCACGTATTCCAGTCGTCGTGTGTTTCTTCCAGCCTGGCCCAGTCCTCGCTCGGCGCCAGCGAAATTCCACCCGCCAGTTCCCCCGCCGTGGAGAGAAACCTTGCTTGCGTATGCCACAGGATTTCTTCCAGCGTGCGCACTTTGTGGAACCACCTTTGTCTCGCGCTGAACAGCACCTGGTGGAGCAGCGCGTTCCACTTGCTCGCCGCGCGTCCCGCTTCCCCGCGGAATGTTTCCACGTCCAGCGGATCCACCTCCGGAAGCGTGCCGAAGTGGCGGGATCTTTGCTCCATCGTCGCGAGCGCGCCGCACAGTACCGCACCGTGGCGTTCCGCAAGCGCTCCGCACAGATCCGCCGCTTCTCGCGCTGCCCTCAACTCTCCCGCTTCGCTCCTCTGCAACCCTTCGTTCAGCGCCAGGCTCAGCAACCCGTATCCGGTCTCCAGTTCCCGCACGGAAGGTTCGTACACCGCCGCCTTCTCGGCCGGGAGCCTGCCCAGCCAGATGGCGAGAATCGTGCGTTTGCGAGCTTTGCCCAAGTCCTGCCCCTTGCACGAGAGCCCGGATTATACCAGCACCCCTCATTCCGTCATCTCGCTTTCCTTTAGACGCTACCTCCCGGCTACTGGCAACATCCACCACATCTCTTCTGCACATCCGTTCGAGCCCGGCGCGGTTTGCGCCAGGTTTTCTGCGCGCGCGGGGAAGCGTTCCGTTCGGCTTGGCTTCCTTGACGCTTCCTCTGCCCGGCCCCTATACTCGCTTCGATTTGTTCGGCCTTTCGCACAAGGGGACATGGCTTGCCGTTTGAACCGCTCGACCAGTACCGGCAAAGACAGAAAAATCTCGAGGAGATCGTAAGACTCGGGGAAGAGGCCTATCCCCGCCGCTTCGACTTCACGCACACCCCCGCTCAGCTTTTCGATCTTTACGATTCCAAATCGCACGACGAGCTGGAGGCGGAAAAGCCTCCTGTGCGCGTCTCCGGCCGGATCGTCAGTCTTCGTGGCCACGGCAAAGCCGGCTTCGCGCATCTGCTCGGTGGCGGCAAGCGCATTCAGATTTACGTGAAACTCGATGTCGTCGGCGATCGCGCCTTCCAGCTCTTCCGACTGCTCGATCTCGGCGACCTCGTGGGCGTGGAAGGCCATATGTTTCGCACGCGTACAGGCGAGCTGAGCGTCTGGGTCACTTCGCTCCACTTGCTGGCCAAGGCCCTGCTTCCTCTCCCCGAAAAATGGCACGGCCTGGTGGACGTCGAGCTGCGATTCCGCCAGCGCTACCTGGACCTGATCTCCAACGAACGCGTGCGCGAAGTCTTCGTCAAGCGTGCGATGCTGATCCGCGAGCTGCGCGCCTTTTTCGACGCCCGCGGATTCCTGGAAGTCGAAACGCCGATGATGCATCCCATCGCCGGCGGCGCCGTCGCGCGTCCGTTTGTCACGCATCACAAGACGCTCGACCTCGACCTCTATCTGCGCATCGCTCCCGAGCTGTACTTGAAGCGCCTGATTGTCGGCGGGCTTGACCGCGTCTACGAAATCAACCGCAACTTTCGCAATGAAGGCATTTCGTTCAAGTACAACCCCGAGTTCACCATGCTCGAGTTCTATCAGGCCTACGCGGACTACAACGACGCCATGCAGCTCACCGAAGAGTTGCTGCGTCTGTTGGCGCAGAAGATCGCCGGCTCGCTCCAGGTGCGTTTCGGCGAGCACACGCTGGATTTTTCCCGTATCGAGCGCCTCACCATGCGCGATGCCATCGTCCGCCACTGGCCTTCGGCCGCTGGGGCCGCGCCCTCATCCGCGGAGCTTGCCCGGCCGGAGGCCATCCGCGCCGCCGCCCTTCGTTACAACACGCACGCTCGCGCTCAGAATCTGGACTTGATTCCCTCCGTCGAGTCGACCTCCGCGGGCGAACTCACCGGGCTGCTCTTTGAACATATCGCCGAGCGTCACCTCATTCAGCCCACTTTGCTTTACGATTTCCCCGTCGAAATCTCTCCGCTCTCGAAGTGCCGCCGGGATGACCCCGCCCTTACCGAACGCTTTGAAATGTTCGTTGCCGGAATGGAAATCGCCAACGGCTTCTCCGAGTTGAACGATCCCGAGGAGCAGGAGCGGCGCTTTGTGGAACAGGTGGCCCGCGGCGGCGACGAGGTGCCTCGCCAGGTGGACATGGACTATGTTCGCGCGCTCGCCCATGGCATGCCGCCCACCGCTGGAGAAGGCATTGGCATCGACCGGCTCACCATGCTCCTCACCGACTCGCATTCCATCCGCGAAGTCATCCTTTTCCCCCTGCTTCGTCCCGAAGCTCCTGCCGCGCCTCCCGGTGAAGGGTCTTCCGCGAACGCCTGCGGCCCGGGAGCCTGACCGTGCGGTTCGCCCTATGACGCGGAGCGGCGCATGAATCTCGCCGGTTTCGTCGCCGTCCGCTATCTCCGTTCCCAGCATCGCCCGGCGATTCTCCGCATCATCTCGTGGCTTTCCGTTCTCGGAGTCGGAGCCGGCGTGGCCACTCTGGTCATCGCGCTGGCCATGAATTCCGGTTTTCGTTCCGCGCTCGAGGACCACCTGCTTGCCGTCACCGCGCACGTGCACCTCACGCGGCCAGGCTCCGACGGCATCCGCGACTACGGCGCCATCGCCGACCGTCTCTCGAAGCTTCCGCACGTGGTGGCCGCCGTCCCCGCGCTGTATCAGACGGTTCTGCTCTCGGGCGGTGGCCGCGCCCGCGGCGTGGTTCTGAAAGGAATTGATCCCGCCCGCGAGCGTCACACCGATAGCGTGCTCGCCGGTCTGCTCCGCCGCAGCGATTTATTTGCCAAGGATCAGGACGGGCTGGATGCCGTTGTCCTGGGTGGTGTGCTTGCGGACGAACTGCGTCTCGCCGCGGGAGATTTTGTCACCATCACGAGCCCGCAGGGGCGCCTCACTCCCTTCGGCGTTCTTCCGCGCTCTCGCCGCTTTCGCGTCACCGCCGTCTTTCACTCCGGCTTTTACGATTACGACGCCAACTGGGTGTTCGCCACGCTTCCCGCGGTGCAAGACCTGGCCGGCGTGGGCGATCTGGTGAATGTGATCGAGTGCCGCCTGGATAAAGCGGATCTCGCGGACTCCCTCGCCCCTTCGCTGGCCGCCGCTGCCGGGTCCGGATTTGTCCCGCGCACATGGGAGGAAGAAAACCGCGCGCTCTTCCGCGCCCTGCGGCTGGAGAAACTCGTCACCGCGATTTTCATCGGGCTGATCACGTTCGTCGCGGGCCTCAATATTCTCGTGGTTCTGGCCATGACGGTCCGCGAGAAAGCCCGCGACATCGCCGTCCTCGTCGCCATGGGCGCCCGGCGCGAACAGATTCGTAATATCTTTGTCCTTCAAGGATTGATTGCGGGACTGTGGGGAACCGCCGGCGGCACCATCTTCGGCTATCTGCTTGCTCTCGCCGCGAATCACTGGCAGCTCGTGCAGCTCGATCCGGCGGTCTACGCCATCGCCTACGTGCCGTTCCATCCCAGCCCCAGTGACGCAATTTGGATCGCCATTGCCGCACTGTCCATCTGCATTGCGGCCACGTTGTATCCCGCGCGTCTCGCCGCGCGCCTCGCTCCTACGGAGATTCTTCGTTATGAATAGGTTCGCACGAAGCGTGCGTGCTCCTCTGCGGAGGGGGATTGGCTTCCCAGTTGCTCTTGTCTACCAGGGGATGTTGGCAGGTCCAAAATTCGGCAAAAACTGTCTGCGAATGGGAGGCAAGGTGCCCCGCCAACATTCGCGGAATGAACTACTTGCGAGCCCGCCTGCGCCTCCTGTCACACCGTGGATTCAGTGCAACCGCAGATTTCCACTCTACTTGGAGAGAAATGAGCAAAATCTTGCGCAATCGCCGTCGTTCCGTTTCCGGGCGCCTTCTCCCCGGCGTGCATCTAACTGGATGAGGGATGCGGAAGTCGGAAATTGCAAAGTTCGCTTCCGCTTCAGGTGATGAAGGAGTGAATTCCGTGTCCGAACCACGCGACAAAGGGAAAATGGGAGACGCTGATGCTCCTGCTCCGTTGCTTCGCGCCGAACGTTTGCAAAAATCCTACGCCGCTGCTTCCGGTCCGCTCCCTGTTCTGAACGGTCTCGACCTGGAAATTGCCCGCGGCGAGATGGTGGCGGTCGTCGGACCCTCCGGTTGTGGGAAGAGCACGCTTTTGCATTTACTGGCTGCGCTGGACACTCCGACAAGCGGTACAGTATACTTCAAGCAGGAAGCGCTCTCGGCGTTTTCCGGCGCGAAATTGGCCGACTTCCGGAACCGCCAGATCGGTTTTGTCTGGCAAAGGCATCACCTTCTGGCCGATTTCACCGCGGAAGAGAATGCCGCGTTTCCCCTGCTGCTGCGAGGCGTCTCGATGCGGGAAGCTCTTCAGGCAGCCGGCGAAGGGTTGGATCGAGTGGGACTTTCAGAACGTCGCCGCCACCGCGCGGCGGAACTCTCCGGGGGAGAACAGCAGCGCGTGGCTATTGCTCGCGCTCTATCCGGGCAGCCCTCTTTGCTGTTCGCCGACGAACCCACCGGTGATCTGGACGAAGACACGGCCGAATCCGTCTTCGCCCTGTTGCGCCGCCTGCACGACGAGCGGCGGCTGACCTCCATCCTGGCGACGCATAACCAGGGGCTCGCCCAGCGCTGCGATCGCGTCTTGCGGCTCGAACACGGACAGGTCCAGGCGCAGGCCGCTCCTCCGGGCATCGCACAGGGCGGGGAGAGGACGCTCAGGTGACCCATGTTTGAACGCTATACGGAAAAAGCCCGCCGGGTGATTTTCTTTGCCCGCTACGAGGCCACGCAGTACGGCAGCCCTTATATCGAGACGGAACACCTGCTCCTCGGCCTTCTTCGCGAAGACAAAGCCATGGCCAACCGCTTTCTCCGCACCCATGGCTCCATTGAGTCCATCCGCAAGGAAATCGAACAGCGCATCACCATCCGCGAACGGATCTCTACTTCCGTGGACGTGCCCCTCAGCCAGGAATGCCATCGAATCCTGAAATTTGCCGCGGAAGAGGCAGACCGCCTGAGCCACAAACATGTCGGCACCGAACATCTCCTGCTCGGCATTCTGCGCGAAGAAAAGTGTTTCGGCTCGGAGCTGCTCCAGGAGCGCGGTCTGCGCCTTTCCACCCTGCGCGACGAACTATCCCGCAGCGCCGGCGAAAAAGTTCCGGTCAACCGCGCCAAGGAAACATCGCTGCTCGCCGAGTTTAGCCGCGACCTCACCCAGGCGGCCATGGAAGGCCAGCTCGATCCGCTGGTCGGCCGCGAGCGTGAACTCGAGCGCGTGGTTCAGATTCTCTGCCGCCGCACCAAGAACAATCCGGTGCTGATTGGCGAGCCCGGCGTCGGCAAGACCGCCATTGTCGAGGGACTCGCGCAGCGCATCGCCGATGGCGACGTGCCTCCCTTCCTCGCCGACAAGCGCATTTTGTCGCTCGATCTCTCTCTCATCGTCGCCGGCACCAAGTACCGCGGCCAGTTTGAAGAGCGCCTCAAGACCATCATGAAAGAATTGATGGAGAACCAGAATGCCATCGTGTTCATCGACGAGCTGCACACGCTCGTTGGCGCCGGCTCCGCCGAAGGCTCTCTCGACGCCGCCAACATCCTGAAGCCCGCGCTCTCCCGCGGCGAAATCCAGTGCATCGGCGCCACCACGCCCTCCGAGTATCGCAAGTCAGTCGAGCGCGACCGCTCGCTCGAACGCCGCTTCCAGGCCGTCAAGGTCTCCGCGCCCAACGAAGAGGAAGCCATCCGCGTCCTCCAGGGCGTCCGCGAGCGCTACGAAAAATTCCATGCCGTCAGCTACACCGACGAGGCCATTCGCTACGCCGTCTATCTCTCCAGCCGGTACATTCCGGACCGTTTCCTCCCGGACAAGGCCATCGACCTGATCGACGAGGCTGGGGCGCGCGTCAAGCTCCGCCAGTCCATGCTTCCCGAAGAAATTACCGAGGTGCAGAAGCGCATCAAGTTCATCACCCATCGGATGGAAACGGCCATCGCCAACCACGAATTCGAAAAGGCCCGTTTCTACTCCGAGGAAGAGCGCAAGGAGCGCGAACACCTCCAGACCCTCCGCGAAAAACTCAAGATCGACGACTCCGTTTCCGGCGTCGTTTCCCGCGAGGATATTGAGGAGGTCGTGGCACGCTGGACCGGCGTGGAAGTCACCGCCATCAAGGAAGACGAGCAGCAGAAACTCATCCGCATCGAAGAGGAGCTTCACAAGCGCGTCATCAGCCAGGACCGTGCCATCGCCGCGCTGGCCCGCGCCATCCGCCGCAGCCGTGCCGGGCTCAAGGCTCCCGGCCGCCCGGTGGGCTGCTTCCTTTTCCTCGGTCCCACCGGCGTGGGCAAGACGGAAGTCGCCCGCCGCCTTGCGGAATTCCTGATGGGCAGCGAAAAATCGCTCGTCCGCTTCGACATGTCCGAGTACATGGAGAAGCATTCCGTTTCGAAGCTGATCGGCGCGCCCCCGGGCTACGTCGGCTATGAAGAGGGTGGCCAGCTCACCGAGCGCGTCCGGCGTTCGCCCTACTCCATTATCCTGCTCGACGAAATCGAGAAGGCGCACCCGGATGTTTACAACATCCTGCTTCAGGTCTTCGAAGACGGCCAGCTCTCCGATGGTCTCGGAAATACCGTGGACTTCCGTAACGCCATCCTGATCATGACTTCGAACCTGGGAGCGCGACATCTGCAGAAGCGCTCCACCATGGGCTTTCAGTCCGCGGCGGAAGACATCAATGACCAGCGCATGGAAGACGCGGTCATGTCCGAAGTCCGCAGGCTGTTCAATCCGGAGTTCCTGAACCGGCTGGACGAAATCATCATCTTTAATCCGCTTTCCGACGAGGATCTTCTGCGCATCATCGACATCCTGGTCGGGCAAATCAACGACACGCTGGTGCACCGCCAGGTCCAGATTGTGCTCACCCCGGAGGCCCGCCAGTGGATCTTGGAGAAGACCTGCACGGACCGCAACTACGGCGCGCGGCCTCTGCGCCGTGCCCTGCAGCGTTATGTCGAGGATCCTCTCTCTGAAGCCCTTATTCGCGGAGGCATCGCTCGTCCGGCTACTCTGGAAGTTTTTGTGGCGGCCGAGGGCCTCGGATTCCGGCCCGTCGTTGAAGCAACCTCGATGGTACAATAACGAATCTCATCGCGCGTGCCCGTAGCGCTGGGTCCGACGAGGAGCGATTGATCTTGTGGTGGGGGAATGCGGCCCCGCTCGGTGGAAGGGCCGCGCGCGCAAACTTGTTGCTCCAGAACCGCCTAGCGGGCGCGTCCTGCGTCTGTGTCTGCGTACTTTTCTTTCTGCTCCCGGCTCGCGCCGCGCAACCCGCCTCCCAGGAGCAGGCGCCCCCGCCTATGATCGAACGCGTGGACATCGTCGGAAACCGCAGGATTCCCACGGCCACCATCCGCAGCAAGATTTTTGCTCAGGAAGGCCAGCCCTTTAATCCGGAGCGGCTCCGGCGCGACTTCCAGGCCCTGTGGAATACTCAGTATTTCCAGGATATCCGGCTGGAAGTGGAGAACAGCGCCGACAAGCCCAACCAAGTCGTTGTGGTTTTCTATGTCACCGAGCGTCCCATCATCCGCCACATTCATTACAAGGGCATCAGCACCATCAACGAGTCCGACATTCTGGACCGTTTCAAGGATCGCAAGCTCGGGCTCACCGTGGAAAGTTCGTTCGACCCGACCAAGATCAAGCGCGCCCAGGTGCTGATCAAGGAGCTGGAAGCCGAGCATGGCCGCCAGTTTGCCACCGTCACTCCGGAGTATTCCAAGATTGCCGGCACAAACGCCGTCGAACTCACCTTTCTCGTCAACGAGGGGCCGAAGGTCAAGGTCGGGAAAATTGCGTTCGTCGGCAACACGGCTTTCTCCGACCGCAAGATTATCCGCACCATGCGGAACGATCGCCCCTACGGCGTTCCCCTCGGGCCGTTTTTTCTGAAGGTGGCCGACAAGACTTTTGACCGCCGGAAGCTGGATGAGGATCTCGAGCTGGGCATCCGTTCCCTGTACCAGGACAACGGCTACTTCATGGTGGTGGTCAAGGATCCCAAACTCGAGACCGTGGACGTGGACAAGCCCGGCATCGACCACCTGCCCCTGATCGGCGCGAAGCACGGGAAGGCCACCAACATCACCATTCAGATCGACCAGGGCGAGCGCTTCCGTATGGGCCGGCTCATCATTCGCAGCCACGATCCGGAGCACCCCGAGTTGGTTTTCAAGACCGAATTTCTCGAACGGGCCTTCACCCTGCATCAAGGCGACATCTTCTCCACGGACAAAGTCCGCAAAGCCCTCGAGGAGTACAAGGACTTGTTCGGAAATTACGGCTTCATTGACTTCACGGCCACGCCGCAGACCGACGTCGATATCCCGAACAAAGTGGTGAACCTCACCCTCGAATTCGACTTGCAGAAGGCCTACCGAGTCCGTCGCATCGAATTCGTGGGCAATACCACGACTCGCGACAAGGTGATCCGCCGCCAATTGCTCTTGGACGAGGGCGACCTCTACAGCAACCGTCTGTGGGAACTCAGCATCCTGCGCATCAATCAGCTGGACTACTTCGAGCCCATTAAGAAGGACCAGAACGTCGACCTTCGCCGCAACACCAAGGAAGGCACGGTCGACATCACGCTCAAGGTCCATGAGAAGGGCAAGCAGTCCATCGGCCTCAACGGCGGAATCAGCGGCATCGCGGGCAGCTTCATAGGGTTCAACTACCAGACCAATAACTTCCTCGGACTCGGCGAGACTCTCAATTTCTCGGCTCAGTTCGGCACCCTCCAACGCAGCATCGTGTTCGGCTTCACCGAGCCCTATTTCCGCGACAAGCCCCTTACCACCGGCTTCACCATCTTTGACTCGCGCTACAGCTTCGACACGACCACGGAGACGGCGCTCCTGCTGGGCACCCAGGCACCCGTCAGCAACCCGAACGCGACGCAGAACTACAATCAGGACAGCAAAGGTTTCACCGTTTTCGCCAGCTATCCCCTCAAGCAGTTCGCGTTTACCCGGCTCGGCCTCAGCTACGGGTACACTGCGTCTGACATCACCGCGTTCAGCGACGCTTCCCGCCTGCTGTTTGAAGACCTCCAGTTTCGCAGCGTCGCGGGCCCCTCCGCTCTCACCGGCATCAATCAGAGCCAGATCACCGTCAACTCGACCTACAACACCGTGAACAGCCCCATCAGCCCCACAGGTGGAAAAGAGCTGTACCTGGCGCTTTCCTTCGTCGGTGGCCCGCTGGGCGGCAACGTCAACTCGATCACGCCCACGGCCGAATACAAGCGCTTCTTCTCAGTCAACAAGAAGCGGAATGTGGTCGGTTTCCGTCTCCTCGGGGCCTACACCACGGGTTTCGGCGGACAAAATGTGCCGCCCCTCACGCGCTTCTATCTCGGAGGCGAGCAGGACGTCCGCGGATTCAACATACGTACCGTCACCCCCGTTGCGTTTATCCCCACAAAGAATTTGGTTACGTTCACGTATTACGATCCAAGCGCGCTCGGCGGCGGCGGCTTGCCCATTGCCCGTCAGGTTCAGATCCCGCTTCTCCTCTATCAGTTTTCGTTTCCCGGTGGGGATATAGAAGGCGTGGGTAACTTCGAGTACCGTGTCCCTATCTACGGCCAGTATGTCGGGATCAGCTACTTCATGGACGTCGGCGTAACCGGCGTCCTCCAGCGCGACCAACTGGAGCTGAACGCCGCCGCCTTGGCCGATCTGAACAACACGTTCCCCAAACCCGTTCCCGCGGAGATCCCGCTGGCGGGTAAGTCGAATTTCTACCCCCGCGCCTCCACTGGTCTCGAGTTGACGATCCAGCTCCCCATCATTCAGGTTCCCTTCCGCATCTATTACGCCTATAACGTCTCCCGGTACTCCGAGGTGATCCAGCCTCCGCGCGGGCAGTCCTATATCAGTCCCTCGACCATTGCTTCGCTATGCTCCAGCGGCAATCCGGCATGCAACCTTGCCGTACTCTCTCAGCAGATCATCCCGCAGGTTTCAACCTTTATTGACTCGAACAGCAGACGGTTGCTGTACTCCGAGCCGTTGCACAGCCTGCGCTTTACGGTTGCGCGGACATTCTAGGGGCGGTGAGATGATACGAGCCGGGAGATCCGAGCATGCCGGGCTGGGAATCAAAGCGCGACGGGTGGTTCAACCTGTCCCGCCGCCGGAGCGGATGAATTCAACCATACACGGGAGATGCACCAGTTGAGACACGCATGCGTTCGCGGCGGCCTGGCCGCCCTGATCCTGATTCTGGCCGGGCTGGCTTCTGCCTGTCACAGCACGAGCACCAGCACAAAGGTGATGGTGACCGTCACTCCCTCCTCGACCGCCGTCGCGCTTGAGGGCACCAGCCAGTTTTTCGCCACCGTACTGAATGCCACGGACACGACCGTCACCTGGCAGGTGAACGGCGTCACGGGCGGCAACACCACCTGCGGAACCATTTCCACGAATGGCGTCTACACTGCGCCCGCCGCGATTCCAACATCCACCTGCTATGGAAGCAGCACTGGGAGCAGCGCTTGCACCATAACCTCGGGCGGCACGACGACTCCCGTAAGCGGATGTGTCCTGATCACGGCGGTGAGCAATCAGGATACCAAGGCCTTTAGCACGGGCGCAGTCATCCTGGTTTCCGGCGTCTCCATCACCGTGACGCCGTTGGGACCGGTGACTGCCGGAACCGGGGAGTCCCTTAAGTTCATTGCGAAGATTTCCGGCAGCACAAATCTCGGCGTCAATTGGCTGGTGAATGCCACGCAGGGTGGAACCTCCACGGTCGGCACCATTAACTCGACGACCACGGGAGACGGCACTCTGGCCAACGCCGCCGTTTACACGGCGCCTGCCACCGTACCCAACCCCGCCACCGTCAACGTAACGGCCCAGTCCATCGCCGACACGAGCCAGAGCGTCACCATCCTGGTCACCATCTCCACCTCTTCACCCCCCACACTGACCGACATTTCCCCATCCCAGGTTCCCGCCGGCGCCTACTTTGAAGATATCTACCTTACGGGAACGAACTTTTTGACCACCACTTCGGTTCTGTGGTCGGGCACGGATCTCAGCACGGTGTCAGGTGCGAGCGTGATCGCCGTGGACAGCACCGTGCTCCGCGCCCGCATTCCTTCGACTCTGCTCACCACCCCGGGTACGTTCACCGTTACCGTGCAGCAGCAGAATCCACAGCAGGGAACGACTCCGCCATCGCTTTCTGTGCAGGTCGTCCCGGTTCGTCCGGTCCTGTTGAGCGCGGCTCCATCAGCACCCCTGGTCCAGAACTCCAACTCGGCTTCCGTCCAGCTCTCTGGCGGGTACTACACTCCGGCCACCTTGGCGGAATGGAATGGCCATTTCGTTCCCGTATCTCCAGGCGGTACGTTTCCCTTCACCCTTCAAGCCACATTAGGTCCAGGAGACCTTTCCACCGCGGGCTTGTACCCCATTGCCGTGCGAACGCCCTCTTCCACGCAACAGCGTTCCGCCATTAATCTTCCGGTTCGCCCCTCGGCTGTCCCCGTTGCGCTCCCTCCCGTCGGCGGGTTCAGCCAGAGCAACGGAATTTCGGGCGGGCCCGTGGCTGTTGGGGTGAATGACGTTACCGGGACCGCCGTGGTTGTGGATCAGGGCACCAGTACGCTGGACGTCTTGAATTCCGCCTATTCCGCAATCGCATCTCAAGTGCCTGTGGGCGCCATGCCAACCTCTGTGGCAGTGGATGGTCTGCGAAATATCGCTCTCGTGACGAGCCCCACCGTCTCGCAAAGCATCAGCTCCATTTCCCGCGCAGGCGGCATTGTGACCGTCACCCTCAGCATGGCTCTCACTGTCCCCGGCGGCAATGGGGTCGGTTCGGTGGCCGTGACCGGCGTCACGGATCCAACTTTCAACGGAACCTTTGTCGCGCTCACGGGCTCCGGCACGACCACGCTCACTTGGGCCCAAGCGAGTCCGGACGCCGCGAGCACCGGCGGCTCCGTGGGCACCGGCGGCCTCTCCGTTGTCGACCTTTCCGCCCCGGCGCTCACCACCATACTTCCGTGCGTGGGCCTGTCTCCCGTGGCGGTTGGCGTGGATGAGATCCACGGGCGTGCTCTTGTTGTAAGTCAGAACGGGAGTGGCGCCACCATCTTGGACACCGCGCATCCCATGGCCTGCCCCGTCACGCAATCCATCAGTTCGATCTCGCGTACTTCGGACACCGTCACCGCTACTTTCGCTACGCCGGTGATCATTCCGGGGGGCAATGGTTCTGGAATCATCACGATTTCCGGAGTGTCGGACTCGAGTTTTAACGGCACCTTCGTGGTGCTCTCGGGTTCCGGCTCGACCACGCTCACCTGGTCACAACCGGGTGCCGATGCCTCCAGTTCCGGCGGCTCGGCGTCCACAGGCTCTGTTCTCAGCACGGTCTTTGCAGCAACGGGAACCAAGCCCCAGGTCGGCATACTGCCGCAGATGGGTTGGGCCATCGTGACGCCGGGCGGTGGCGGTGTTCTGACCGTGGTGGACATGCTCCATTCCTCCATTGTGTTCACCTCCACCATCACCACCACCACGCAGGGCGTCGCCGTAAACACGGAAACGAAGACAATGCTTTTGGCTGAGCCTTCCACCCCGGCCGCATTTCTATTCAGTCTCTTGAATCAGGTCTCCACCGGCGTCACGACGAGCGTGGGCAATGTTGCCACCGCGGTGAATCCGTTGACCAACGTCGGCATCTTTCTTAATCCCGGCCTTCACCAGGCTATTGTGCTGGACATGAGCACCCC
>Ga0335085_10007073_pt1 | contig 17534 bp, 11 predicted proteins | sample Lox_Sample_45_FD_206712 | JGI IMG/M metagenome (GOLD analysis project Ga0335085, IMG submission 206712) | Soil microbial communities from Loxahatchee National Wildlife Refuge, Florida, United States - Lox_Sample_4.5 | ecosystem: Environmental > Terrestrial > Soil > Wetlands | place: USA...
GCGGCGTGCTGCTGAGCACGGTGGTGCTGGTCAAGCCGAACTGGCTCCTGCCCGCCTACCTGGGCGCCGTCCTGTGGGTGGCGCGGGCCACCGGACCGCGGCTCCTTCGCTGGAACGTGACCAGCTCGGCCCTCCTCCATGTCCTCTTCGTCGTGGAGCTGGTCTTCTACCCGGTGGTGCTCCGGAGCGACGACACCTGGGTGGGGTGGCGCGCGCTGGCCGCGGAGCTGAGCGCGCGGGTCCACGCCGGTGAATTCGTCTTCTCCGCCGACGACTACAAGACCACCGCCGAGCTGCTCTTCTATTCCGACCTGGAGGTCTACGGGCGCAACGCCCTCGGCGAGCGGGCGCTCCAGTACGACTACGGCGGCCCGATGGACCCGGCCCGGCTTCGCGGACGCAACGGCCTGTTCATCGACTCCGACCCCGCCGACCCGGAGGTGGCCGGCGACGCCCCCATGCCCGAGCGCCTTCGCCGCGCCTGCAGCGCCGTCCGGGCGGACCAGCCGATCCGCATCCAGCTCCGGGGTCGGCCGGTGCGCGGGTTCCGGGTGTGGCGGTGCCTCGGCTACCTCGGCCCGCCGGGGCGGTAGGCGCGCCGTCCCTGGAGCGACACCGTCGGCCAGGGAGCGGGCTCGGCATCCTCGGGATTGCTCTCGTCGACGCCGTAGGCGAACTCGGTCTTGCCGCTGGTCTCGAGGAAGGGCCCCCCTTCCTCCTCGGGGCGCTCGCGCTCGTAGTGCTCCTCCGGGTCCTCGCCCGAGGTGGCGCTGAGCACGAAGCTCTCCCCCAGCTCCTCGGCGAGCTCGTCGGTCGCGTCCCGGGCCTCGGCGATGAAGGCCCGGCGCCGGCCCGGAGGCGGGGCGGGCTCGGCGCGGCGGCCGGGGCGCTGTTCCCGCTCCCGGGCCGGGTCGGCGCGCTGCGGGCGGGCCTGGACCTTGGCCGCGGCTGCGCGGCGGCGGTGCGCCGTCGAGCGCTTGCCCTTCCGCGAACCGCTCCGGGTGGTGCGCTTCTGGGCCATCGCCTTACCTCCTCGCCCGGCAGCGGGCAGCCGGGCCGGGGGAGCTTAGCGCGGGCCCTCGCACGCACAACCGGGCCGATGAACCCACAACCTCGTCCATCTGGATACCGCGGGGAAGCCGAATTCTCCGGACGCGCCTCGCCTCCCTCTTCTCCTTCGGCTCTGATGACGCTCGGACGTGGGTGAGCGCGAGCCGTTGCGAACGGGCGGAACGCCGGAGGTGCTCCGGGTGCTTCTCGTCGAGGACTCCGAGGCGGATGCCGCGCTGATCGTGCATGCGCTCTGCGCCGAGGGCCGTCTGGTTCGCCCCCAGCGGGTGGACACCGCGGCGGCCTTCACCGCCGCGCTCGACGGTGCCGCCTGGGACGTGGTCGTCGCCGACCACCGGATGCCGAGCTTCTCCGCTCTCGAGGCGCTGCGGCTGTTCCAGGCCAGCGGTCTGGACATCCCGTTCCTCATCGTCAGCGGCGCCATCTCCGAGCACGATGCGGTGGCGGCGATGAAGGCCGGAGCGCACGACTACCTCATGAAGGACAGCCTGGCCCGCCTCGGGCCGGCGGTGGACCGCGAGTGCAAGGAGGCCGAGCAGCGGGCGGCCCGCCGCCGGGCCGACGCGGCGCTGCGCAAGAGCGAGGCGGAGCTGCGGGCGGTGATGGCGCACGTGCCGGACGGGCTGCTCACCGTGTCCGCCTCCGGGCTCCTGGCCTCGATGAACCCGGCCGCGGAGCGCATCTTCGGGATGCACGCCGGGGAGGCGGTGGGGCGGCCGGCGGAGGGGCTGCTCCCGCCCGGCTTGGCCGCCACGCTCGGCCAGGGGCCCCAGGAGTACGAAGCCCGGCGGGCCGACGGGTCGGTCCTCGCCCTGGAGGTGGCGGTGGCCGGCATTCCGGGCTCCGACCCCAGCCTGGTGGTCACCGTGCGAGACGTCACCGACCGCCACCGGCTCGAGGCGGAGGTGCAGCGCACCCAGAAGATGGACACGGTGGGCATGCTCGCCGGGGGCGTGGCCCACGACTTCAACAACGTTCTCACCGGGATCCAGAGCGCCGCGGCCATGGCCCGGCTCGAGCTCCCGCGGGACCATGCCGCCTCCGGAGACCTGGCGGAGATCGAGCGCCAGTGCCAGCGGGCGGCGGCCCTGGTGCGCCAGCTGCTCGCCTTCGCCCGCAAGCAGCCCCTCGCCCGCCGGACGCTGAGCGTGAACGAGGTGGTCCTCGACGTGGAGAGCCTCCTGCGCCGGGTGATCGGGGAGAACGTGCGCTTCACCGTGGAGCTCCAGCCCGACGTGTGGTCGATCAGCGGCGACAGCGCCCAGCTCGAGCAGGTGGTGATGAACCTGTGCATCAACGCCCGGGATGCGATGCCCGACGGGGGCCGCCTCCGCGTGCGCACCGGGAACCTCGATCCCGCATCCGAGCTCGCCGTGCGGGCGCGGGTGCCGCCCGGAACCCGGTCCGTGTTCCTCTCCGTGCAGGACACCGGCACGGGCATCCAGCCCCGCACCCTGGAGCGCATCTTCGAGCCCTTCTTCACCACCAAGGGCCCCGGGCGCGGCACCGGGCTGGGCCTGGCCGTGGTCCACGGAATCGTCCGCCAGCACGAGGGGCAGATCGAGGTGGAGAGCGTGCCCGGTTCCGGGAGCACCTTCTCCGTCCTTCTCCCGGCGGTGGAGGCCGAGGTCGCGACCACGCCGGTGGGCGACGCCGGCCCTGCCGGCGCGGGCTCGGGCACGGTGCTCGTCGTCGAGGACGAGCCCAGCGTCCGCCAGGGCATGGTGCGGATGCTGGAGCGCTCCGGCTACCGGGTCCTGGCCGCGGCGGACGGCGAGGCGGCGCTGGCCGCCCTGGAGCAGGGCCCGGTGGACCTGCTCCTCCTCGACGCCGTGCTCCCCGGCCTGTCGGCGCTGGAGACCTACCGGAGCCTGGAGGCGCGCCGGCCGGGGACGAAGGTGATCCTCGTCTCCGGCTACAGCGAGGCGATGCTCGATCCGGCGCTGCGCCGCGAGCTCCCCGGCCGCTTCCTCCAGAAGCCCTTCACCCTGGCCGAGCTCACCGAGTGCGTCCGGGTGGCGCTTCGCCCGCCGGCCATGCTCGCCGGGGCCGGGTAGAAGCGCGCCACCACCTCAGGAACGGGAGGGGACGAGGGGTGCCAAGGGTTTGACTTTCCGGGGGGCTTGCCAGTATGGACCCGCGCCTCGCCGGAACAGCCTGCCTTCAGGGAGCGTAGCTCAATTGGCAGAGCAATGGACTCTTAATCCATAGGTTGTGGGTTCGATTCCCTCCGCTCTCATTCGCCGGCGGCACCGCTCCACGGGCGTGCCGCCGGTTGTCGTTTCTTGCGCGTCCCCGCAATCTCCGCGCGAGTTTCTTGCCGCACTGCGGCGGTGACGCGGCAGAAAACTTTGCCGGCCGACTCGGTGGCAGGGCCCGGGAGTCGCTCCGGCAGGCAATGCTAATCCCGCGGCATTGCGGGCGTTACCGATGGTAACGCGCTGTTACCCATCCACACGGGCGGGGCGTTCATTGCCACTGCAAGCCCTTGACGTTGCCTCCCGTCTCTAGTGGAACGCACCTTGCGTACAGGGGCGCGAGGCGCGCTCCGGCGGATTTCACCCCGCTGACGGCCTTCGGTTTGCGGCAGCGTCCACGTGGAGAGGGGAATTGCATGAAGCTGAAATCATGGGTGACGTCTCTCGCAGTGCTGTGCGTGGTGGCCTCAGCCGGTTCGGCTGACGCGGCGCGGATCAACATCGGTGACTCGGGAGGGTTCATCGACCCGGGCGCGATCGTTCAGACCTGGGTGCGCATCACCCAGAACGGGTCTGCGGATCACTCCGGGCCATCGTACGACTTCTATTTGCGGCGCATGCGGTTCTACATGAACGGGGCGATCAACAGTCAGATCGGCGTCATCGCCAACACCGACATTAGCTACACGCAGGCGGGCGCTGCCGCAGGTGATGTCATCACCAACCCGGTGACGCAGCAGAACTCGGTGCGATTCGCGTCGCCGACCATCGTCATGAACGAAGCGCTGGGCTACTGGTACCCGTGCAAGGAATTCGTCCTCCAGGTGGGCCTCCAGCTGCTGCCCTGGGTCCACGAGTCTATGACCGACATTACGAAGTTCGCCGCCCTGGACGAGCAGACGGACGCCACCGAGCGCGGCCGGCCGGCCGGCTACTTCGGCCGCGATCGGGACATCGGCATCGTCGTCCGCGGAGTCCTCTTCGGCGACGGGATTCTCGAGTACCGGCTCGGCATCTTCAACGGCGTGCAGACCATCGCCGGCAAGTCGACGCCCACCGCCACCGGTCTGACCGCCACGGGAACCACTCCCAACAACGGAGCGGTCAACTATCCGGCGTATACGGGCGTGAACCCGGGGGACGCGCCGAGCTTCGACGGCTTCATCCGGATCAACATCATCGGCAGTGACTCGGCGAACTATGCCTACACGGGCGGCATCGCCTACAACGGCAAGTCCTACCTGAGCGTCGGCGCCGGCGCGAACATCCAGCCCCGGGCCATCGCTGCGCCGGTCCGCGGCGCCCCCGGTGCGAACTACCAGGGCTACTTCGTCGACCTGCACGGAGACTTTGCCTTCGGAGACAACGAGCTGGTCATCGAGGCGGGCTGGGTCCGCACCGTGTACCAGGGGAGCGGGGCGCCGCTGCCCTCGGCCTCCAGCCTGGCGCTGATCAACAACGCCGGGAACGCCCTCTACGGCAGCCTCGGCGTCCGGTTCGGAATCATCTACCCGTACTTCGCCATCGAAGACTACATGTCAAACCTCAACGACCAGCAGATCCAGTCGACCTACCAGGCCTTCGGCACCGGCTGGGGTGCGGCCGCCGGTCGCGTCGGGTCGCTGGTCACCTACCACGGCGGCCTCAAGCTCTTCGCCAGCGGGGCGCCGGGCAACCAGTTCATGATCAACCTGGACCTGGCCTTCCAGGGCAAGGCGCAGGCCGGAAACGTCACCGTGGCCGGTGGGCCCACCCCGATCAACGGGAACCAGTGGTCGGGCACCCTCGAGTTCCAGTGGAAGATCTAGCCCTCGCCTGATCGGCGGGGCCAGGGGGCGGGGCTCTCTCCGGAGGGGCCCCGCTCTTTTCTTGCCCAGAGACCCCGGGGGGGTCAGGGTCCGAAGCAGGCTCCGCCGTCCAGCGTCGCCGCGGCGGAGACGAGGCAGGTGGCCAGCGCGTACTGGCCGGTGATCCGCTTGTCGCCGAAGATGGCGGAGTAGGTGACGTTCGAGGGTCCGCCGTCCGGGGGGTTGAAGGGGAGGACGGTGACCGTGCCATCGGTGGCGATGCCGTAGCTCGGGATGCAGAACTGGTTGGTGGTCACGGTCACCGCGTTGGCCAGAAGGCCGGGGCCGTTGAAGGAGGCGTTGTTCGGGTCGAGGATGGTGTAGGTGCCCCCATCCAGCGGCAGCGGGTTGTCCTTCGCGTCCAGTTCCCCGAGCAGGAAGTACAGGAAGCTGGCGTTGGCGAACTGGCTGAAGTCGGCGCCTTGCTGGAACACGGGGCAGGTGCCGGTGGTGGCGGAGAGGGCCACCGCTCCCCGGGCCGGGTCCTCGGGCACGAGGAGGAGAAGCCCCTCGGCGATGCTGAAGGGGAGCGTCCCGTCGGTGACGTTGGTCGAGCTGCTGCAGGCGATGACTCCCGCGCACGCCGCGCCCAGCACGCCCAGCTTCCAGCTCGCGGCTCGCATCCTTGGGGTGGCCTCCGCCTCGAGGTGAGTCCTGCCGTCCGGGCGGCTCTCGTACCACGACTGCCGGCCGTCGTCTCATCGGACGCCCGCCGCGGGGGGATCCGCTCACTCGCCCCCGGTGGGCGCCTCGTCGTCTGCCACCTCGAGCAGCCGGGCAAGCGTCTTGCGGTCCACGCCCAGCGCCTCGGCCGTCGCCAGCCGCCGGCCGCCCTGCTGCTGCAGCGCCCAGCTGGCGTAGCGTCGCTGCACCTCGCGCAGGGGAAGCAGAGGGCCCCGGAACTCGACGCGGCCCGGATCCGGTCCGCGGCCCAACTCGAAGGGCAGCTCCTGGGCGGAGACCTCCGCTCCGCGGCCGAGGAGCACCGCTCGCTCGACGAGATTCTCCAGCTCCCGCACGTTGCCCGGCCAGTCGTGCCGCGCCAGCTGCCGGAAGGCCTCGGGGGAGAACCGCTCCACCGGGGAGCGCGGGTGACGCACCCGGGAGGCCTTGAGAAAGTGCTCGAGCAGCATGGGGAGGTCCTCGAGCCGATCCCGCAGCGCGGGGAGTTCGATGCGGAGCACGTCCAGCCGGAAGAGGAGGTCCTCGCGGAACCGGCCGGCGGCGACCATCTCGCGGAGATTGCGGTTGCTGGCGGCCACCACCCGCACGTCCACCGCCCGGGCCCGGTTGGCGCCCACCGCCCGGACCTGGCCGCTCTCCAGGACGTCGAGCAGCTTGGCCTGGAGCGCGATGTCGATCTCGCCGATCTCGTCGAGGAACAGGGTCCCGCCGTGCGCCTCCTCGAAGAGACCGGTGCGCTGGGCCGTGGCGCCGGTGAAGGCGCCCTTCACGTGACCGAAGAGCTCGGACTCGAGGAGGTTCTCCGGGAGGGTGGCGCAGTTGAGGGTGACGAACGGTCCCGAGGCGCGGCGACCGAGGGCGTGCAGCGCGCGCGCCACCAGCCCCTTGCCGGTTCCGGTCTCGCCGGTGAGGAGGACGGGTGCCTCGGCATCCGCCACCCGCTCCACAAGGTCGAAGAGCGCCCGCATCGGAGGGCTCGAGCCGACGATGTTGGCCAGCGAGAAACGCTCGCGCAGGGCGCGGCGCAGGACCACCGCCTCGTTGCGCAGCCGTGCCTCCTCCAGCGCGCGGCGCAGGAAGAGCTCCAGCTCGTCGACCTTGAAGGGCTTGGTGAGGTAGTGGTAGGCGCCCTGGCGGATGGACTCGATGGCCGAGTCGACGGCGCTGTAGGCGGTGGTGACGATGACCGGCCGAGTCGGGTCCAGCCGGCGGGAGAGGGTGAGCAGGCCGAGGCCGTCCAGCCCGGGCATGCGGAGGTCGGTGACCAGCGCGTCCACGTCCCCGTCCTGCTCCAGGCGGCGGGCGGCGGCGGTGCTCGAGCCCTCGGGGATGGCCCGGTAGCCCCGCTCCGAGAGCCCGTCGGCCAGGGTCTCGGCGAGGGCGAGGTCGTCGTCCACCACCAGGACGCGTGGCCCGGGCCGGCTCGACTCATCCGGTGGCATCGCGGCGCTCCCTGGCCACGGTGGCGATCTCCACCCGCACCCGCGTCCCCCTCGGTCCGAGGCCGGCCTCAGACCGGGGCTGGAAGGTGAGGGTCCCGTGGTGATGCTTGACGATCTCGCTGGCGATGGTCAGCCCCAGCCCCGTTCCCTTGCCCGGCGCCTTGGTGGTGAAGAGCGGCTCGAGGCACCGCTCCACTGCCTCGGGTGAGATGCCCACCCCGTCGTCGTCCACCATGAACGCCACCCGGTCCCCCCGCTCCTCGATGCCGAGCTCCACCCTCCCGCCCGGCGAGCAGGCGTCGCAGGCGTTGAGGAGGAGGTTGACCAGGACCTGCTCGAAGAGCGCCGGGTCGCACGCCACCATCGGCAGTTGCGGCTCCGGCCGGTTGAGGACCAGGGCGACGTTGGCCTGGGCGAACCGGTGCTCGACCAGCTCCACCGCGGAACGCGCCAGCGCCGCCGGCGCGACGTGGCTCAGGGACGCCGTCCCCCCGCGGGCGAGGGTGAGGAATCCCCGGACGATGCGCGAGATCCGCTCCGCCTGCTCGAGGATGGCGGAGACCGCATTGCGCGACCGCGAGCCGGGCTCCATCCGGGGGAGGAGCTGCTCCGCGCGGCCGACGATGACACCCAAGGGGGTGGACACCTCGTGGGCAACCCCGGTGGCAAGCGCTCCCAGGGTGGCCAGCTTGTCCGCCTCGACCAGGCGGCGGTCGCGAGCATGGACCGCCTCGGCCACGGCCACCGTGCGCTGCAGCTCGAGCTCGCGCCGCTGCTCGCGCAGCGCCAGCCCACCGAAGGTCCCCACCAGGAGCGAGGCGAGGGCGGTTCCGAGCAGGAGGCGCCACATGGCCCGGGATTCTCGGTCCCGGACCCGCTGGGCAGTGGCCACCACCACCACCGACCAGGCCCGCGAGGCGGAGTCCACCCCTCGGGCGATGCCGGCCAGCGCGGTCCGGCGCGGAAGCCCGAGCGCGGCCGCCTCCTCCCGGGTGAGGCTCACCCAGCTCTGTCCGGCGTGGAGAGCCTTCTCCACCGCCGGCGCGCCCATCTCCCGGCCATGCGTGTCCAGGAAGCTGACCCCGCCCGGGGGGCCGACCAGCGCCACCACCGTGCCCGGCTGCTCCACCGACTCGTGGATCGCCCGCAGGGCATCCGCCAGGCACTGGCTCGTTCGCTCGGTGCAGCCGGCGCCGTCCACCCGCGCGACCAGGACCGCCGAGCCGCTCCGCGCCACGGCCGTCTGCTCCCGGGCAAAGTCGTCCAGGGCGGCCTGTGCCTCGCGACGCTCGTCCCAGGCGGCGACGGCGATCACCGCGGCCACCGCGCTCACCATCGCCAGAACGAGGCGGGTGCGCTTCATGGGCGGCTGTTCCCCGGGAAGAGGAGGCGCCCAGGCAGACCCGTGAGCGGGGGAGGCGACGACGGTGATCGGCATCCGGGGACGCCGCTGAGCAAGGTGAATGCCATCGAGCGGCGGACGAGATGTCCGGTCGGGCGCCTCGAACGAGGCGTGTCAGGAACCCCCGGCCGGAGGGATTCCTTCCTCCTCCGCCGGGAGATTCTCCTCCTCCTCAGGGTGAAGCGCAGCCCGCGCACTTGCTCAGGCCCTAGTATCCACGACTGGCCCAGAGCTTGCTCACGGGAGCCCGACCATGCCCTGCGTGTCCTCTCTTCGCGCCCGTTGCATGTGCCTCGTCGCGCTGCTGGCGGGCGGCGCCACCTCGAGCCGTGCTCAGAATGCGCCGCCGGCCCCTCCGGGGACAGCCCCGCCGGCCGTGGCGCCGGCGGCTCCCGGCCTCCAGACGCCGGGGCCGCGCAAGGTGACGCTCGCCGAGGCGGTCGACTACGCCCTCAAGAACCAGCCGGCGGTGAAGGCTGCGCTGGCGCGCGTCTCGGCCCGCATCGCCGACGTGGCCATTCCCCGCGGGCAATGGCTTCCGTCGGTGGGGCTGACCGCCCAGCTCCTCGGGGGAACGGCCAACAACACCACCGCCTCGTACCTCACCGTGCCGCTGGTGCCGACTCCACGGGTGGGCGGAACCGTGGACCGCACCTCGTCCACCGCCAGCTGGTCGCCCGAGCCCTCCACCTTCGCCGGCCTCGGGCTGACCCAGGAGGTGTTCGACTTCGGCCGCATCGCCGCGGAGATCTCCGCCGCCGACGCCCTGGTCACCGTCGAGCGCCGCACGGCCGAAGTTGAGAGCTTGGACATCCGGTTCGGCGTGGAGGAGGCCTACTACGGCGTCTACGCCGCCAAGGCCGTGCTGCGGGCCTCGGACGACGCCTACGAGCGGGCCCGCGTCCACCGGGACCTGGCGCACAAGGGGGTGGAGTCCGGGCTCCGCTCGCCGATCGAGCTGACGCGCGCCGAGGCGGAGCTGGACCGGCTGGACATCGGGCGCATCCGGGCGCGCGGTGCGCTGCGCGTCGCTCAGGTCCTGCTCGCCGCTGCGGTGGGAACCAGCGAACCGGCCCTGGACATCGCCGACCAGCCGCCCGCCCCGGGTGAGCTGCCGTCGCTCGACGCCGCGATGCAGCGCGCCCTGGAGAAGGAACCCCAGCTCCAGGCGGCGGTGGAGCGCATCCGGGCCCAGGAGGAGGAGACCCGGTCCGTCTTCGCCCAGCTCCGTCCGGAGCTGCTCCTCGCCGGGACGCTGAACGCCCGAGCTGGCGGGAGCGCCCCGACGGGAGGCGGGACCGTCCCCGACGGCAACGGATGGATTCCCAACGTGCCCAACTGGCAGGTGGGCATCGTCCTCAGCTGGCCGATCTTCGCCGGGAGCGTCTGGGCCCGGGGCGAGGCCTCGCGCCAGCGGGAGGTGGTCCGCCGCGAGGAGGCGGCGCTGGTGCGCCAGGACCTGGTGGCGCGGGTGGAGCGCACCTACGTCGGGGTGACCGTCGCCCGCGAGGCGCTCCCGCGTCTGGAGGCATCGGTCAACGCGGCCCGGGCCAACTACGCGCAGGCCGACGCTCGCTTCAAGGCCGGGCTGGGCACGTCGGTGGAGCTGGCCGACGCCGAGGCCCTGAGGACCGACGCCGAGATCCAGCTCGCCCTCGGCCAGTTCGACCTGGCCAGATCCCGAGCCGCCTTCGGGCGCGCCATCGCGGAGGGACTGTGAGCGACGCTCCCGACTACAGTGCCTCCTCCAAGGTGTCCGTCGCCCAGCCGGCCTCGGCGCCGGCCCAGGCAGAGCGGGCGACCAACCGGATCCGCATCGTCCTCTCCGCGGGGGTGGTGCTGCTGCTCGGCGTCGGGGGCCTCCTTCTTTGGCGCGCGCAGTCCCGCGTCAACCAGGTGGCACTGGCCGGCAGCGCCAAGCCGGTGAGCGTGGTGACGGCGCAATCGGCCGAGTACCGCCCCTTCCGGAGCTACATCGGAACGCTCGAGCCTTGGCAAGCGGCGCGGGTCGGCCCTCAGCTCATCTCCGCCTACGTCTCCACGGTGCTGGTCAGGCCGGGGGCGGTGGTGCAGAAAGGCGAGGTGCTGGCAACGCTGGACTGCCGGCACGCCGCCGCCTCCACCCGGGCGGTGGCCATGCAGGCTGAGGCCATCGACGCACGCCAGAAGGCCCTGGCCGACGAGGCGGCCCGCACGGCGGGCCTGCTCGACGGGGGCTTCGTCTCCCCCAACGAGGCGGAGCAGAAGCTCGCCCAGAGCGCCTCCGAGGCGGCCCAGCTCCAGGCCGGGAAGGCCCAGCTCGCCCGAAGCTCGCTCGAGGTCGACGACTGCGTGCTGCGCTCGCCCTTCGCTGGCGAGGTGGCCTCGCGGGACGTCGACCCCGGGGCCTACGTGCGCCCCGGCGCCGCTCTGGTCTCGGTGGTGGACCGCTCCATCGTCCGCGTCACGGCCGAGGCGCCGGAGGTGGACTTCGCCGTGGTCGAGCCTGGAACGCAGGTCAAGATGCGCTTCCTGTCCACCAAGCAGGAGTTGGTGGGGGTCGTCTCGCGCCGCGCCCCGGCCGCGGATCCGGGGACGCGCACTGTCCACTTCGAGATCGACGTTCCCGACCCCAAGCGGACGCTGCCGGTGGGGACCACCGCCGAGCTGGTCATCGACGTCGGTGAGCCCCGGCCGGCGTCGGCGATCCCGCTCGCGGCCGCGGCGGTGCGGACGGGGAAGGTGGCCCTCTTCACCGTGGAAGGGGACGTGGCGCGGGCCCGAGTAGTGCCGCTGCTCGGGGAGCGTCAGGGCACGCTCTACCTCGACCCGTCGCTGAAGCCGGGCACCCAGGTGGTCCTTGAGGGACGGGCCCTTCTCCAGGACGGCGATCCGGTAGCCGTCGGCGCGACGGAGGGCAAGCTGTGACCCGCCTTTCCCTCGGAAACCCGGTGGCCATCCTCATGCTCGGCATCGGGGTGATGGTCTTCGCGGCGGTGACCACGCCCCGGATGAGCATCGACACCTTCCCCGAGCTCACTCCCCCCGTCTTGGTGGTGGGCACGCTGGCTCCCGGGCTCGGTCCGAAGGATGTGGAGAAGACCCTCACCTGGCGCATCGAGAAGTACGTCAGCGCCACCCCGGGCGTGGACCACGTAGAAAGCATCTCCCGCAACAACCTGAGCATCGTCTTCGTGTGGCTCAAGTGGGGGACCGACCTCAATTCGGCGCAGACGCTGGTCCAGCAGCAGGCCGCCTTTGCCATGGCCGCCGTCCCAAAGAGCTTGGGGGTGCTGCCGCCCTTCGTGCTCCAGTACGATCCTTCCAACGCGCCGGTGGTCCAGGTGGCGGTCTCCGGTGGGGGGTTGACCGGCCCGCAGCTCTACGACTACGCGCTCAACTCCATCGAGCCGGTCCTGGAGGGGATCCCGGGCGTGGCCAGCGCCTCGATTAACGGCGGCCGGCAACGCCAGATCAACGTGGTCGTCAACCGGTCGGCAGCCGAGGCCCGGGGGGTGACCTCGAGCGACATCGCGGCCGCCATCTCACAGGCCAACGCGCTCCTGCCTTCCGGCGTGTTCATCTCGCCGCGCTTCGACTCGAACGTCTACACCAACGCCGTCCCGGAGCGCGTGGAGACCATCGGCAGCGCGATGGTCAAGGTGGTCGGTGGAAAGCCTGTGTACATCCGGGACGTGGCCCGGGTCGAGGACGGAGGAAGCCCCGAGACGCAGGCGGTCTCAGTGAACGGCCGGAACGCGGTCTATCTCAACGTGCTCCGCGTCCCGGGCGGCAACACGCTGGACATCGTCGACGCGGTCAAGAAAGCCGTGGCCGGGCTGCGCGACCTTCCCTCCGGGGTCTCTGTCAAGGCGGTATTCGATCAGTCGACCTTCGTGCGGACCACGTACCGGGGGCTGAAGAAGGAGGTGCTTCAGGCTCTGGTGCTTATCGCGTTGGTGATCCTCCTCTTCCTGCAGAGCTTCCGAGGCACGCTCATCGTCGCCATCGCTATTCCGCTCTCCTTCGCTGCGACTCTGATCGTCCTCTACGCCAGCGGCCAGACCCTGAACGCCTTCACGCTGGGTGGGCTGACGCTGGCTATGGGGTTGCTGGTGGACGCGGCGGTGGTGGTGCTGGAGTCCATTCACCGCCACCAGCGGATGGGGAAGAGCAACTACCGGGCGGCGCTCGAGGGCACCAACGCCGTCGCCCTCCCAATGCTGGCCGCGACCCTGAGCATCACCGCCGTCCTGCTGCCCGTGCTGCTGCTCGCCGGGCTGGCCAAGAAGCTCTTCGCCCCGCTGGCTCTCACCGTGGCCGTCGCGATGGCGGCCTCCTATGTCGTGAGCATCTGCGTCACGCCGGTCGCCTGCCGCTACTTTCTCCGGCACACCGGTGAGAGCGGCATCGCCAGACGGGTGGCGGCCTTGGTGGACGCGGTGGCCAATGGGTACGCCAATCTGCTCCGTCGCGTGCTTCCCTTCCGTGCCTGGGTGATCGGTTCGTGCGCGGTGCTCACCGCCGGGGCCTTGTCGGCCGCGCTCAGCCTGCCGAGCACGTTCTTCCCGGAAATCGACGAGGCGATGGAGCGGGTCTACGTGCGCCTCGCCCCGGGCACGTCGCTCGACGACTCCGCCCGGAGGATCGGCGAGATGGGCAGGGTACTCGCGGAAGAGCTCCCGAAGGGAAACGTAGAGCTGGTGCTGACCAACGTCGGCTCGCCGAACAATGCGCGCAGCGCCATGACCAGCCCCAACAACGGACCCCACATGGGGTTCATTCGCCTGGCGTTGGTCGACGCCGAGCAGCGGACGTTGTCCCAGCGCGAGATCTCCGACCGGATGAGGGAGATCCTCGTCCGACGCTTCCCAGGGGTGGAGTTCCTCCAATGGCCGGGGGGGCTGGTGGCCTCGGTCTTTGCCAATGGCTACGTCGCACCGCTGGTGGTCGAGGTGCGAGGCGAGAACCTGGCCGAGCTGGAGGAGCAGGCACGGGCGGTGGCCCGGGTGGCGGTGACCGTCCCCGGCGTCCGGGACGTCCGGATCAGCCTCCAGAACGACTACCCGGAGGTCCGGCTGGAGACCAAGCGCGACGAGGCAGGCATGGTTGGGGTGAGCGCGCGGGCCGCGGCGCAGACCACGCTCGAAGCCACGCTGGGAAACATCAACAGCCCCAGCGTTTGGATCGACCCCAACAACGGCCAGTCCTACTACGTGGTCACCTACTATTCCGGCACCGACGTTCCGGATCCCGCTGCCCTGGGCGCGCTCCCGGTGCGGATCAGCGGAGACGGTAAGCCGGTGGCGCTCGGAGCCTACAGCACCATCCGTCGCTCGGTCGGCCCGGTGGCCATCGAGCGCAATCAGCTCCAGCGCGCCGCGCATGTGCTCATGCAGACCGAGGGGCGCGACATCGGAACCGCGTCAGCCGAGCTGGAGCGGAAGCTGCGCGAGAGCCCCGCCACTCGGGGCCTGCACTTCAATTTCGTTGGTCAAGTCCAGCTGATGCGGGACACCTTTTCCGGGCTGGGGTTGGCCATCGGCCTGGCGGTGATGGTGGTCTTCATGATCATGGCGTCGCAGTTCAAGTCCCTGCGGTTGCCCTTCGTGATGCTGTTCACCATCCCGGTGACTCTGGTCGGGATCGTGATGGCGCTGCTTGCCGCGGGTCAGGGATTCTCCATCACCGCGTTGATGGGGGTGCTGATGGTGGTGGGCATCGCCGTCTCCAACGGGATCTTGCTCGTCGACGCCGCGAGCCGGCGTTACTCGGAGGAGGGCATGGACAAGGCGGAGGCGGTGATCGCCGCGGCGCGCTCCCGATTCGTGCCCATCGCCATGACCAGCCTGGCCACCGTGAGCGGGCTCCTCCCGACCGCCCTGGCGCTCGAGAAAGGCACCGAGTCCAACCAGCCCCTCGCCCTGGCCGTGGTCGGAGGGCTTGCCTCGTCGACCGTGCTCTCGCTCTTCCTGATTCCGGTGATGTTCATGATCTTCGCCCGCCGCGAGGCTCCGGAGGAGGACGATGCTCCTGCCGCCTCGACACACGTTGCGCCCCAGCACACCTGAGCAGGAGCTCGGCTCAGGTCACTCCGTCGTACTTGACGTCGCCGACGCCGGTGACGTCGTAGCCGGGAATGCCGCTCACCTCGGTGCGGAAGGCCTTCCCCTGGGCCACCTGGCAGGCCGCCACCACCGCCGGATGCCCCATCTCCCGCGCCTGGACCAGAAGGCCGTAGGCCTCCTGGGCGAGCGGATGGAAGGCCAGGCCCAGCGCCTCGCCCCAGGCGCGGGAGGCGAGACCGACGTCGGCGTCGCCCCGCGCAACCCGGCTGACCACCTCGAGATGCGAGGCGCAGACGACGGCTTTGGCGTGAACCTCCCGGGAGTCGAGGCCGGCGCCGGTCAGCGCATCGTCCAGGTAGCGTCGAACCCCGGCCGATCCGGGGCGAGAGGCGAGGCGCAGAAAGGGCAGCTCCCGGAGGTCGGGGACGCGGCCCTTGGCCACCAGCCCCACTGCGCGAGTGACCAGATGGAGGCGGGCCAGCCGCTCGCCGCCCAGGTGCGACGGGAAGCCGCCCGCGTGGCTGCCGGTGGCGAGCACCTGGCCGGCGGCGAGCATGGCCAGCCCCGAGTCGCGATCGGCGGGCACCAGCCCGAGGAGGGTGCCAGCCTCGCGGAGCAGTCGCAGGAAGGTGAGCACCACCCGGTCTCCGTTGGCGGCGAGGAGGGGCGGCGTGGTCGCACCCGCCCGGGGAGCGACGTCGGGAGCGACGGTTTCGGCATCCTCGGTCCGCTGGCCCGTCGCCGACCAGGCGGCCACCTCGGCCCTGTCGAAGCGCCACTCCGAGCCCACCCGGCGCGCCGGGAGGCCGCGCTTCAGGAGCCGGTAGACGTGCTTCGGATGCACCCGGAGGAGCTGGGCCACCTCGCTGGTGGTGAGGAGCGCGGAGGGGGCGGGCATCGTCGGGCGGATGTTAGGGCCCGGAGGTTCGGTCGTTGTTGGTAACAAAGAGCTACGTCCCATGGTTACTTTAGGATACTTTAGGTCTCCGAGAGCTACCGGAGAGGGCCATGGGCCTGGGAGCTGTCAAGAGGGGGGTCGCGCCCGCGGTGTTCCTGCTGCTGGTGGTCGGGCTGCCGGCGAGCGCCCAGACCGAGGAGCCGCCGGCCACGGCGGCGACCGATGCCGGCGAGGAGCAGGAACACCACGCCCCCGGACACGAGGCCTTGTCGGACCTGGGCATCCTCAACTTCTTCTCCCAGGGCTGGAACGTGAAGTGGGTGCACCGCCACCGGTACACGCCGGACATGGCGCTGCTCAAGGTGACGACCAACTTCCTCGAGCAGGAATTCCGCCTCGACTACGCCAACACCCAGATCGCCAACAACCCGACCCTGGTGGCGAGCGACCTGCTCAACGGCCTCATCGCCTACGCGCTGAACCGGCGGTTCATGCTCGAGATCATCGCCAACTACCAGTGGAACATCAAGAAGTCCGGCTCGCCGGCCAACGGCGCGGGCGGTGGATTCCTGGTCCGCTTCCAGCTCATCGACAACCCCACCCAGTCCTACGACTTCCAGGTCCGAATCTCGGGGCCGAACCGCCCCATCGGCCAGACCCAGACGTCGATGCAGTACTCGCTCTCCGGCTGGCAGGACATGCACGCCCTCATCCCGGCCCTGGGCCGCTTCGGGCTCTACTACTCCTTCACCTACGAGAACCTCCTCGGCCCACTTCCCAAGCCCGGGGCCCGGAGCAACGACATCAGCTACGACATCTCGCTGGCCGAGACCTGGACGAGCCCCGACGTGCCGGTGGTCGGAAACCTCACCACCTTCGTCGAGTTCTTCGGTACGACGGACCTCGACGGAACGAGCACCACGCCCACGGTGATCAGCGTCACGCCGGGGGTCCGCTTCTGGCTGGTGCCCAAGAACTCGCTCACCTTCGGCGCCGAGCTCCCCCTGGTCAGCAATCCGCCCTTCGACATCATCTACCGGCTCACCTACATCCTGAATTTCTGACGGAAGGCAGGCCGGCTGGCGGAAGGGCCGCCTCCCGTCGGGCCGGGCGATGCCGACCGGGGAAGGGCTGCGAACCGCACCGGACGACGCCCTACGTGTCTGCTCCAGCGAGGGGTGCCGTATGAGGCGAGCAGACGCATCCTCGGAGCGGACAGGCCGCCACGGTCGTTGGCGCCGGCTCGTCCCGGCGCTCGGCTCGGTCGCCCTTCTGGGCGGCGCCTGCGCCACTGTTCCGCCCGGGAAGGGCGCGGTGGTCCTCGCCCCCTCTGGCGTACGACCCGAGCCGCTCGGGGAAGGTGTCTCCTCGGTGCCCTGGTTCGGCGACGTCTACCTCTACGACCTGCGACAGCAAGTATTGACCGTCCGCTTCGTGGCCATGACCAGCGACGGGGGCAGCGTGACCGCCTCGGCGTCGGTGGTGACCTACCGCATCGTGCCCGAGGAGCTGGTGGCGCTGGCCCGCGAGGTGGGCCCGGACTACGCCCGGAACATCGTCCGTCCCGAGGCGGAGAGGGCGGTCCGGCTGGTGGTGGCCGCTCTCCGGGCGGACCAGCTCGACTCCGAGCACCTCCTCCAGGCTCAGGCCGAGGTCACCCGCGAGGCTGCGGCCCGGGTGCGCCCCTACCACGTGCTCGTCGAGTCGGTGGACCTCCGGACGATGCAGGTCATCGCCCCGCTGGCGCTCGAGCAGGTCTCCCTGCGGCTGATTCTCGAGCAGGAGCTGCTCGCCGCCCCGCGCAAGCTGCAGGTCGCCCGCCAGAGGGCCGACCAGCGCCGGGAGCTGGCGGAGGGGCTGGTCCGGGAGTTCGCCACCCTGGCCCCGACGCTGACCCCGCAGACGCTCGAGGAGCGGCGCCTCCATGCCTGGGAACGCCTGCTCC
>Ga0335085_10007074_pt1 | contig 17532 bp, 16 predicted proteins | sample Lox_Sample_45_FD_206712 | JGI IMG/M metagenome (GOLD analysis project Ga0335085, IMG submission 206712) | Soil microbial communities from Loxahatchee National Wildlife Refuge, Florida, United States - Lox_Sample_4.5 | ecosystem: Environmental > Terrestrial > Soil > Wetlands | place: USA...
CAACCCGCTTCTCGTCAAAAACCAACAGCAGCAGGACGCCCCCTCAGCGGGCGACATCATGTCGGAACAGCGAGCGACATGATCTCGGAATCACCGAGCGACATCGTCGGAATCCGCAACCGGGCCGATCACCGAGAATATGCGCGAGGCGACCTTGCGCACCTATGAAGCCGTAGCCGAGCCGAAATTGGTTATCGCTGCCGGTGCCTGTGCGATTTCGGGCGGTCTGTTCCGCGGACACGCGGAGGCATGCGACGGAACCGATGGGTTGCTGCCGGTCGATCTCTACGTGCCGGGATGTCCGCCGCATCCGGTCACGATTCTCGATGGCCTGCTTCGCTTGCTCGGTCGGCTTTAGTCGAAGCCCTTCGGAGGGCGGCCGCAATTGATGGTTTGTCATGTAATTTTGATTGGCTAGAAATGAGCAACAAATGAAATATGATGCGTTGACCATAAAATGCCGATCATACGGGGGCCTGCTCCCGATTGGAGGATGAGCCGTGCTAACCGCAGCGCAGATGAAGGCCGCCCGCGCGTTGGTGGGCATGGAGCAGAAGGCCCTGGCCGAGCTTTCCGGCGTCTCGTTGCCAACGATCCAGCGCATGGAAGCAAGCAACGGTGTCGTCCGCGGCGTCATCGAAACCTTGATGAAAGTGATGGGCGCGCTGGAAGCCGCCGGGGTCGAGTTCATCAACGAGGGAGCCACCAGCAGTGATGGCGGGAGGGGTGTTCGACTTCGGCGCAAGAGCAGTTGACGAAATGGCTGGTAACCAACTGAACAATCCTCCTTAGCGCTGCACCCTTTGATCGTGCGCAGTCCGGAAGGCCCAATCGATGGTCATCTGAGTTTCTTCGCGCCCGCTCAGATCGGCTTTGCCACACCGTCGGGAACCCGCGGGCCCGTTAGAACCCTGCCGTACAGGATCGCGAACAGGCCGAATGCGCCAGTCCAGGCGAAGCCGGCAAGCCACAAAACAAGTTCGGTCCGGCCGCCGGCAAACGGCGACAGGATGCGCAACACGGAAGCGATCGTCACCAACACATAGATTGCTTTGGTTCCCGGTCCTGCCGACAATGGCCGCCCTGTATGGCCCAGCGAGGCGCGGGTCATCACCGCGAGCGTCATCGCGCCGATAGCGCCAACGGTGAGCGCATGCAATGCGCCGCTTGCTCCGACCACATCAAAAAGCCGGTCAGCGCCGAGCAGCAGCAAACCGACCCCCAGCCACCCGTAGCCGATATGGAGGATCGCAAGCAGCGGTTCGGCAATCGCCCGGGCACCACGCCACCGCGCGAGACGCAGCAACGAGACACCCCCGGCACCGATCAGGCTCCATGATGCCATGGTGCCGTTAGGGTCGATGACCCAAAGCAGCAAGGCGATCCCTGTGACGATCAGGGCACAGAGGTCGAAGTGCCCGTTGCGTGCCGGCGGTGCAATGTCCGGATGCGCCTTTGTCAGCCAGTTGCGCGTAAAGCTCGGCACGATCCGGCCGCCGACCAGCGAGATCAGCATCAACAGCGTGGCAAGCCCGAGGCGGTTGCCGAGCGAACCCGTATCGGCGATGCCGAGTGCGCCGAGATGGACAAGCAGATTGCCGGCCAGCAATAGCGCCAATGCCGCCACCATCGGCAGATTGCGCCAATTCTTCCCAGCAACGATTTCGCGAGCGACGACGGTCAGAAATATGGCCGGGAAGCAGAGATCAGCTGCCGTCGCCGCGGGAGCGCCAAGCTTTGCCGCGAACAGAACGCCAAGACGGCCTATCGCCCACAGCAGGAGGAGCAAGGCCAGCGGAGTGCCTTGCAGCGGCAGGCGGCTGGTCCAGTTGGGTATCGCCGTCAGCAGAAACCCGGCGACGACCGCCGCGGCAAACCCATAGATCATCTCATGGGCGTGCCAGACCACCGGATCGAGCGCCGTCGGCAGAATAAGGCCCTCGGCATAGGCAGCCAACCAAAGCGGAACGGCAAGCGCCGCCCAGATTGCGGCGGCCAGGAAGAACGGTCGGAATCCTGCCTGCAAGATAACAGCACCCGAATTGGGTCGATATCGCGGGACGGCGGTCATGCTCAGCGCTCGCACAAAAACGGCACACCGTTTCGGGCAACTTGTCGTCAGACCAACTATAAAATATGCTTTACATATATCTTACACAAGCGGTCGACTGCCGCAGTTGAAAGACTCCGATGCGTCTGACGTTGCACACGGACTACGCGCTGCGCGTGCTCATCTACGTGGGCTTAAAGCAGGAGGTCTTGTCCACGATCCCCGAGTTGGTCCACCACTTTGACATCCCGCGGGGCCACCTGATGAAGGTCGTTCACCGGCTCGCGCGGCTGGGCTATCTCCAGACGATCCGAGGGAAAAACGGCGGCATGCGTCTGGGCCGGGAAGCGGGCAAGATCAATCTCGCCGCCGTGGTTCGCGATATGGAGCGGGAACTGGGAGTGGTCGGCTGTCTTCAGAGCCATCCTGGCTATTGCCGGATCGAAGGCTGCTGTGTCCTTCGAAGCGCGCTACAGGAGGCGACGGACGCATTCCTCACCCATCTCAGTGGCTACACGATCACCGACTTGCTGGAGCCGAAGTCGGCGCTCGTTCGGCTTCTCGACATGGAAACTGCCGGCGCCCCGACAATGTGATGCACCTGTAACGCAACGAACCTTGTCACGAGGGAGGGGCCCCCAAAACCGCAGAGGGGAAGCTGATGGACAGCGCGACGACCGTTCGGCAGCGGATGGAAGAGGATCGGGTCAGCAACGTCCTCAAATGGGTGCTGCTCGTCATCGCGATTGCCACGTTTGCCCTGTTGGGATGGGCGACGGCTATGACCTACCGGATGGCCCCGCCGCAGCCCGGGCGCTTCCTGGCACCCGACGGCACCGTGCTGATGACGGAGCAAGACATTGTCGAGGGCAAGGCCGGGTTTCAGCGTGCCGATCTTATGGATTACGGCAGCATCTATGGCATGGGGTCGTATTTCGGCGAGGACTACACCGCGGAATACCTCCACCACCTCGGCGAGGTGACGCAAGACAACATCGCGCGTCAACGCTTCAACAAGTCTTTTTCTGCTCTCGGGAGCGATGATCAGCGGGCGGTGCAGGCGCTAATGCGGGCGCAGCTTAAGGGCATCGACCTGTCGATGACCGAGGTGCGCCTCCCGGCCGAGATTTCCACTGCACTCGTCACGCTCAGGGCCGACATCACAAGCCAATTGAGCCGACAGGACTTCATTAAAGGCTGGACCCGAGCGTACAGCCTCGATGCGACTGCAGCCGGCAAAACCGCGGATTTCATCCTTTATTCGGCGCTGACCACGGTGGCGCGGCGCCCCGGGACCGATGTGTCCTGGACCCAGAACTGGCCGTACGAGCCGCTTGTCGGCAACGTGCCAACAACCGGTACCTTCATATGGACCTGGGCGAGTTTCTGCTTCACGTTTTTCTGCTTCGGCCTCGTGCTGTTCGCCTATCATCGGTATATCCGGGCCGGCCATGGCGGCGCTTTCGACCCCGTCCTCCTCACCTATCGCGGTCTCACCCGAAGCCAGCGCAAGGTCGGCAAGTATTTCCTGGTCGTGGCGGCGTTGTTGCTGCTGCAGATCGGGGCAGGTGCTATCCTCGGCCACTATTACGCCGATCGTGTCAGCTTCTACGGCATCCATTTAGACGATGTGTTGCCATTCAACTTCTGGCGCAGCCTCCATATTCAGACGCCGATCATATGGATCGGGCTGTCGTGGATCGGCGCCGCGCTGTTTCTCGCCCCGGCGATCAGCGGCAGCGAGGCGGCCGGACAAGGGCCGCTGGTCGATCTCTTGTTCTGGGCAACCGTGATCGTCGTTGTCGGGGCCCTGACCGGCGATTACCTCGGCATCATGGGCTATATCGGCCAAGGCTGGTTCTGGTTCGGCAACCAGGGGTTGTCCTATCTCGAACTCGGCCGGTTTTGGCAGATCGGGTTCTTTGCCGCGCTCGTTTTCTGGAGCGGGCTGATGCTGCGCGGACTATGGCCGCGTTGGGAGGCCTTCAGAACGGCCACCCGGCAATTTTGGACGGGTCGGATCCGCCTCGAACACCTGATCTGGGCGTCGACCACCAATATCGCCCTGCTCTACGTCTTCGGGATGATCCCGCTTTTGGGCGTCAACCCGTCCTTCACCATTACCGATTTCTGGCGCTGGTGGGTGGTCCATCTTTGGGTCGAGCAGTCGTTCGAATTTTTCGCCGCCGCGATCAGCGCTTATTTGCTGATGGCGTTGGGTCTCGTCTCGCGGCAGCTCGCCGAGCGTTCGGTCTATCTCGAACTGATCCTGATTTTCCTTGGCGGCGTGCTCGGTACTGGCCATCACCTCTATTGGGCGGGCGGCCCGGGAATGTGGGTGCCGCTTGGCAGCATGTTCTCGTTTATCGAAGTGTTGCCGCTGGTGCTGCTGATTCTTGACGCCATGGACCATTACGATGTCATCAAAAGACAGCGGCGGTTCGAATACCGGCTGGCCTACACCTATATCCTTGGCTCGGCCTTCTGGAATTTCGTCGGTGCAGGCGTATTCGGCGGCGGCACGCTCAATGCGCCGCTGGTCAATTATTACGAGCACGGCACATTCTTGACCCTGAACCACGCCCATACCTCGTTGTTCGGGGCGTTCGGCCTGTTGGCGATCGGGCTGATCTATTTCTGCCTGCGCTATGCCGCCGGCGAGCGCGCAGTGTTCGGCGAGAAGCTCGGGTTGTGGGCTTTCTGGCTCTATAATCTCGGCCTGTTGCTGTGGATTGGGCTCAATTTTTTCCCGATCGGCTGGCCGCAGCTAGCCGCCGTCTACGAGCATGGGCTCGCCTACGCCCGCAGCCTCACGTTTTATCAGACGACCCTGCTTTGGCAGTGGCTGCGCTTTGTCGGCGACATCCCGTTTGCGCTGGCGGCACTGCTGATGGCCTACGATTTTATCGTCAAGCTCGGCCCGATGTTTCCGCAGCTGTCACGGCGCGTGGCAGCACACGTGCCCGGCCCGGCCGATTGAGCCCCCGTCCGAGTTGGCGCGGCGGCGCAGTTGCGCTCCCGGAAGGGATGATCAGGCGGCGTCGCTGATCAAGCTTCGCGTCTCGTCGAGGATCGCGCGCAGTTCGGGAATGCAGGAGCCGCAATTGGTGCCGGCGCGCAGTGTGCTGCCGATCGCTGCTACGGTTGTTAGTCTCCGGTCGGTGATCGCGTCACGGATTGTGTCGATGCCGACCGAGAAGCAGGCGCAAACAGTGCGGCCGCAGAATGCCAGGTTCGGGGTGCCGGTATCGAAGGTAAGAGCACCGGAAAGCAGGCGTAGGCGGTTTTCCGCGGGAATCTCACTCCCCAGCAGCGCCGCGAGCCGGTCTCGGGACGGCAGGGCCGCGATGCTGCGCGCCAGGAATAGGCAGGCGCCGAGCCGGTTGTCGACCAGACTGACGTAGCGAAAGGCGCCCCGCCCCGGGTCGGCGTAAATCACCAGTTCGGCGTCGTCCGGCACGCCGAGCATTGCCGCGATCCAGTTTTCGGTACCGCGTCCACTTGGCAGCGGCTCCCAACCTGTCAGGTCGAAAGCCTGACCGGTCGCAAGCGGCGTCCGAGCCCAGTAATACGAGCCGGCAGGCAATGTCTCCGATTGCCTGAGCAAAAAGCCATGCCACAGCGGCGCCAACGGCGCGACGCGGATCGGCGTCGCCTTGGTTTCCGGCTGCCCGGAGATCGGGTCGGTTGCAGCGCCGACGAGCCGAGCGATGGGTCCGGCGGAGCTGAAGTCATCTGTCCAGTGCATCGGCACGAACACATCGCCGGGCCGCTGGTCGCTCGAGAGTCGCACCGGCAGCACGGTGACGCCGTGCCGGCTTTCGACCCTGGCCAACCCGCTCTCCGACAGACCGAAATTCTTGGCCGTGACAGGATGGACATCGAGTAGCGGGGCCGGCGTATGAGCCATCAGGCGCGGAACTTGGCCGGTGCGCGTCATCGTATGCCACTGGTCGCGCACGCGGCCTGTGTTCAACAGCAGCGGCCAGGCCTCGCCGGCTGTTTCGGCGAGACCGCGATACGGCGTCGGGACGAAGCGGGCCTTGCCATCGACAGTCGGGAACGCGCTTGAGGCGCCGAACAATCTGGACGTGCCGAGCGGCAATCCGCCCGCTTGGCGCAGCGGCCACTGCACCGGCTCCAGGCGGTCGTATTCCGCGTCGCTCAATGTCGCGAGCGCACCGATGTTGAAGAGCCGCTGCCCATCATTCTCGAAGTCTGACAACGCGGCATGTTCGCGAAAGATGTCGGCTGGGCTTCGATACGCGAACGCGCTGTCCCAACCCATGCGCCGGGCGACCTCGCTCAACATCCACCAATCCGGTTTTGCCTGTCCGGGCGGCGGGCGAAACGCGCGCTGCCGCGAGATGCGGCGTTCGGAATTGGTGACCGTCCCGTCCTTCTCTCCCCAACCGGCGGCCGGCAAGATGACATCGGCGCAGCGGGTAGTGTCGGTCGGCCAGCAATCGCTGATGACGACAAACGGGCATACGTCGAGCGCTTCGCGCACCCGCCCGGCCCGCGGCATGCTGTCCGCCGGGTTGGTGCCGAGGATCCACAACGCCTTGATCCTGCCATCGAGGACCGCGTCGAACAGCTCGACCGCTTTCAGTCCGGGCCGAATCGCCGGACGGGGCGCATTCCAGAAACGGCGGACGCGATCAATATCGGCGTCCGTAAAGGTCATATGCGCGGCAAGCTGATTGGCCAGCCCGCCCACTTCGCGCCCGCCCATCGCATTTGGTTGCCCGGTCAGCGACAGCGGCCCCATCCCCGGTCGGGCGATGCGGCCTGTCGCCAGATGGCAGTTGATGATGGCATTGACCTTGTCGGTACCAGCGGACGACTGGTTCACCCCTTGCGAATACAGCGTCACGGTGCGCTCGGTCGTGGCGAACCAATCGTAGAACCGCGCAAGATCGGCTGGTGACAGGTCGGTGATGTCAGCGGCCGCGGCCAAAGTCGGCGCGGTGCGCCGCGCCGCCTCGACAGTGGCGGCGAAGCCGGTGACATGCCCGGCAATCCAGGTTTCGTCGTGCGCGCCGCTATCGGTCAGCATGACCAGCAGCCCCGCGAACAGCGCGACATCGGTACCCGGTTTCAGCGCGAGGTGAAGATCGGCGATCTCGCAGGTCGCCGTGCGCCGAGGGTCGATGACGACGATGCGCGTGCCGCGGGCCTCGCGCGCAGCGGCCAGGCGCTGATACAGAACGGGATGGCACCACGCGGTGTTGCTGCCGACAAGGATGACAAGATCGGCCTGGTCGACGTCCTCATAGCAGCCGGGGACCACATCCTCGCCAAAGGCGCGAATATGGCCGGCGACAGAAGAGGCCATGCACAGCCTCGAATTAGTGTCGATGTTGCCGCTGCCGATGAAGCCCTTCATCAGCTTATTGGCGACGTAATAATCCTCGGTCAGAAACTGGCCGGAGACGTAGAACGCGACGCTGTCCGGGCCGTGAGCGTCGATTGTTCGCGCAAAATTGCCGGCAATCAGATCGAGCGCCTCGTCCCAGCCGGCGCCGCGGCCGCCGATCTGCGGGCGCAGCAGGCGGCCTGAGTCGTTAAGCGTCTCGCCCAGCGCCGCGCCCTTCGAACAGAGCCGGCCGCGATTGGCCGGGTGTTCGGGGTCGCCGGCGATCGTCCCGTCAGGCGCGACGATCAAGCCACAGCCAACACCGCAATACGGGCACGTCGTGCGCAGCATCATGCCGCCTCACGTGCTGCCGCGCGCAAATGCCTCAGCGACAACCAGATCGCCCCATCGGCTAGCCGCACCGGCACGACCGGAACGCGGCCTTCGTCCGGCGCCTCGGCCTCACCGTTGTCGAGATGGATGACCCAACCGTGAAGCGGGCACGCTACCGCACAGCCCTGGACAATGCCTTCCGAAAGCGGCCCGGCCTTGTGCGGGCAACGGTCGATCAGCGCGAAGACCGCGTCGTCAGCAGTGCGGAAAACCGCGATCGGCAACGCGATGCCCGCGTCTCTCACCCGCCGCGCGCCGCGCTGTGGAATATCGTCGAGCCGCCCGACCTCGATCCAATCCAGATCTCGCGTCGCCGCGGGCATCAGCCCACCTCCGCCAGTACCCTGTACTCGTGCGCTTCGGCACCGCCGGCGCGCTGCGCCCACGGATCGGATTGCACGGGGCGCTGTGAGAGCAGGAAACGCTGATGCAAGGCGCGCCGCTCGTCTGCATCGTCAACAATGCGCTCGCGCACATAGTCGATGCCCTTGCGCGCGACCCAGGGCGCCGTGCGCTCGAGATACCGCGCCTCTTCGCGGTAGAGCTGCAGGAAAGCGCCGACATATTCCAGCACTTCGGCCTCGGTCGCGACCCGCACGAGATGGTCGGTGACGCGCACCTCGACGCCGCCGTTGCCGCCGACCACGATGTCATAACCGGCGTCGACGCAAACGACGCCAATGTCTTTGATTGTTGCCTCGGCGCAATTACGCGGGCAGCCCGAGACCGCAAGCTTGACCTTATGCGGGGTCCAGGAGCCCCAGCACATCTTCTCGACCTTGACGCCCAACCCCGTCGAATCCTGGGTACCGAAGCGACACCACTCGCTGCCGACGCAGGTCTTTACGGTACGCAACGCCTTGCCGTAGGCATGGCCCGAGACGAGCCCCGCCTCGTTGAGCTCTCCCCAAACGGCAGGAAGCTTTTCTTTCTTGACGCCGAGCAGGTCGATGCGCTGGCCACCCGTCACCTTGACCGTCGGGATCGCGTATTTTTCGGCAACATCGGCAATGGCACGCAACTCGCGGGAGTTGGTGAGGCCACCCCACATCCGCGGCACTACGGAGAAAGTGCCATCCTTCTGGATGTTGGCGTGCACGCGCTCATTGACAAAGCGCGACTGCGCATCGTCGCGATAGGTGTCGGGCCAGGCGCAGAGCAGGTAGTAGTTGAGCGCGGGTCGGCATTTCTGGCAGCCATCCGACGTCTTCCAGCCGAGCGCGGCACGCGTATCGGCAATCGTCTTGAGCCCTTGCTCGACAATCGCGCGCCGCACCGCATCGTGCCCGTGCTCGGTGCATTTGCACATCGGCGGATCCGGGTTGTAGGCGACCGCACCGCCGAGATATTCGAGGATCGCCACGACTTTCGGCGTGCACATGCCACACGAGGCCGACGCCTTGGTGTGGGCACGGACTGCGTCGAGCGTGGTCAACTCTTTGGCGACAATAGCCTCGCAAATGGGGCCTTTGGAGACACCGTTACAGTCGCAGACCTGCTCGGCATCGGGCATCGCGGAGACGTCGATCTTCGCTTCCGGGACTGCACCGGCGGCTTCGGCAAAGGCGCGGCCGAAGACCAACTGATCGCGGAAGGCCGAGATGTCGGCCTTCTCACGCATCAGCTGGACGTACCACGGCCCGTCGGCGACCTGGCCGTAAAGGACGCTGCCGACGATGCGGTCACCGCGCAGCACGACCTTCTTGTAGACGCCACGCTTGGCGTCGTGCAGCGTGATTTCGTCGTCGCTTTCGTCGGCCGCGGCGAGTGCCCCGGCCGAGAACACGTCGACCCCGGTGATTTTGAGGCTGGTGAACACAGGCGGCGGCACGTAGACCGCCGCCTCATCGCCGGCCAGCCGGGCACCGCAGACCTCGGCCTGCTCCCAGATCGGTGCGACCAGCCCGAAAACCTGTCCGTTATGTTCGATGCACTCGCCGACAGCGTAGATATGCGGGTCGCTGGTGCGCATGTCGTCGCCGACCAACAGGCCGCGGTTTACGTCGAGCCCCGCGGCGCGCGCCAAGTCGATATTCGGGCGGATGCCGATCGCCAGCACGACGAGGTCGGCGGGAACCTCGCGGCCGTCGGCGAGCCGCACGCCTTCGGCCTTGTCGGTACCGAGGATCTCCTCCGTCTGCCCGTTCGTGAAAAAAGCGATGCCACGCGCGTCGAGGTCGCGCTGGAGCAATTCGCCGGCCGTCGCGTCGAGCTGGCGTTCCATCAACGTCGCCATCAAATGCACGACCGCGACCGACATGCCCCGCCGCTTCAGTCCCCAGGCCGCTTCGAGACCCAAAAGGCCTCCGCCGATCACCACCGCGCGGCGATGCTGTTGCGACGCTTCGATCATCGCATCGACATCGGCGATGTCGCGGAAGGCGCGGACGCCGGGAAGGCCAAGTCCAGGGATCGGCGGCGCCAGCGGTTTCGAGCCGGTGGCGAGGAGCAGCTTGTCGTACGGCAGCGCCGTCTCGCCGACTGTCACCGTTTTTGCCGCCGGGTCGATGGCGGTGATCGGACTTCCGGTGACCAATTTCACGCCGTTCTCGGCGTACCAGGCGTAGGGATTGATGACGATGTCGTCGACCGTCTTCTCGCCCGCCAGTACCGATGACAGCATGATCCGGTTGTAGTTGGGGTGAGGCTCGGAACCGATCACGGTGATGTGGTAGCGCGCCGGAGAGCGCGCCAACAGCTCCTCGACCGTCCGCATCGCCGCCATTCCGTTACCGACGACGACGAGCCGCTCCCGGGTGAAAAAGGCACCGTCGTCCATCATCCATTCTCCGGGTAGGCGGCTGCGATCATCAGCCCAGACAGCGCGCCGTAGGCAGCCACCCATGCCGCGCTGACGGCGGGGGTAAACTCGGCGCCGAGCCCCTGCTCCAAGGTCCATAAGAGGGCCGCGCCGACAAGCGGGTAGTGCTCGGGCTTGACCCCGTAAGCGACGTGACGTCGGGCCAGGTCCCGGACGGCAGGGACGACCGTTTCGATCTCGCCCAGGCTGTCGACCACCATTGCAAGGGCGGCCATCAGCTTGTGACCCTGGTCCGTCATGTTGCCTGAGAACAACATCCGGGTTTCGGGCGCCGTCTCGAACAAGCGCCCGTAGAACAAGGCGGCTGCCTGCTCGGCGATCGGTGCGACTTTGGCGAAGCTCGCCTGCACGTCGGCAATCTGTTGCGGGGTCATCGCCGCCTCACACCCGCGACTGGGCAAGATTGGTCGGCGCCAGCTGCGCCAGGAAGCTCGTGCGCAGGTAGTACCACCAAGTCAGCATGATGCAGGTGACGTAGAACAGCAGGAACGCCTCGAGCGCGAGATACGGCCCGCCGGTGGCGGCGATCGAGGCACCAAAGCTGCGCGGGATCAGATAACCGCCGCAAGCGCCGATCGCCGAGGTGAAACCGATCACCGCAGCACTTTCGGTCGCTGCCGCCTTGATGGCCGTGATGCGTCCCTGTTCACCGGTGCCTTGGGCCTCGCGCAGCTTCTGTTCGCGAAAGATCGAGGGGATCATGCGGAAGGTCGAGCCGTTACCGACGCCGGTGGTGACGAACAGCACGAGGAACATCGCCAGAAAGCCGGGGAAGCTTTTGATGTCGACGTAGTGCATGACCCCCACTGTCGCGGCGGCCATCGCGACGAAATTCCAGAACGTGACTCGAGCCCCGCCGATCCTGTCGGCGAGCAGCCCGCCCAACGGGCGCGCAACCGATCCGACAAGCGGACCGAGAAACGCGATACCGATCGTGAATCCCGGAAACTGCGTCTTGATCAACAGCGGGAACGCAGCCGAATAGCCGATGAACGAGCCGAACGTCCCGACATAGAGCCATGACATCACCCAGGTGTGCTTGCGCTTGGTGATGACGAGCTGATCTTTGAAGGTCGAGCGCGCATTGGTGAGGTTGTTCATGTAGCGCGCCGCGCCGTATACGGCGAAGGCGATCAGCGGCAGCCACATCAGCCCGGCATTTTGAATGAAGATTCCGCTCGCACTCGGCGCCGCCAAATAAAGATTGAAGATCCCGAAACCCATGAGGATCGGCGCCAGCAGTTGGACCGTGCTGACGCCGATATTGCCGCCCGCCGCGTTGAGCCCCAGCGCCCAACCTTTCATTCGATCGGGATAGAAGAACGAGATGTTGGTCATGCTGGAGGCGAAATTGCCCCCGCCCAAACCCGCTGTAGCGGCAACCAGAAGCATCAATTCGAATGGCGTGTCGGGTCGCGTGACGAAGACGGCGAGCAACACGGTGGGGATGAACAGCATCGTCGCGCTGACAATCGTCCAGTTCCGGCCGCCGAATTTTGGAACGGCGAAGGTGTAAGGAAAGCGCATCAGCGAGCCGATGAGCCCTGGCAATGCCACAAGCTGAAAAAGCTGCGCGGTCGTATAGTGGAACCCGGCTTGCGGCAGCTTGGTCGCGACGATGCTCCAAATCAGCCAAACGGAAAATCCGATATGTTCGGCAACGATCGAAAAGATCAAATTGCGGCGGGCGATCGCATTGCCTGTGCTTTCCCAAAATGCCCGGTCTTCCGGATTCCAGTCGGCGATCCACGTTTCGCGCCGTTGCATCGCACTGTTCCTCTCCATCAAACCGGCTCATGCGGATTCGGACGCACCAATGCTCGGTGCGGCGCCCTTCCTCGGGCCTCCCCTTATCGATGTGAGCCGTCGCGGATCAATCCGTCCGCAGTGAACCGCCCTTGGTTCACGATTGCGCTGAGGCGGAAGCCCGCCTGCGAATGGACAGCCCCGTCGTTGGGACGATCCAGCCCCGTTTATTGCGCCGCACCACGAACGCACAGAGCAGTTTTTGTAGAGCAAACTTTGTGCCAGAGAAATTCCGCTTAAATTCTTCACATGGGAAGAAACAGAGGCAAACAATTGCTCGTTATTGAGGCGTTCGATGCAATGTTGTGCGCCGCAAAATTACAGGAAGCTGGCGGATTAATCGAACGATACGTCAAAATGGGCGCCGTCCATGAAAAGGTCCGGCCCCATGGTGATGGCTTCAGGCGATGCCGGGAGCAGCCAGGGTTGAGAATGCGTACCCTCGCTTTTGAGCGATGCCTTGGGGATCGGCAACCCAAGCGACTGCGCCGCTTCGCAATAAAGTTCCGGCCGGAAGACGGCGACGGCGCGGCGGCTTTCGTTTTCGGTCGTCAGATATCCCCAGCGAAGCATCTGGCTTAGAAACCACGAGGCGTGCGATCGCCAGGGGAAGGTCGCGGCATTGCCAAAAAATGTCGAGACGTCGGCGTTGCGTCGGCCCGGCGTCGGTCGGAACTGGGCGCCTGGAAGCGAGGTGAGGATGATATCGGCCGGTAGCCCGAGGTAACGCTCCTGCGCGAGAACATCCGCGACGGACAACGCGTTTGCCGGGTTGTCGCAATAGGATGCCGCTTGCAACACAGCGCGCAACGCCGCCTGGAGGCGGGCGGGCTCCTCGTCCGCAACCCGCTGGCGTACGGCAAAGACCTTCTCGGTGCCGTGGTTCCAGATTGCGTGGGAGGTCGCAACGGTGCGGCCGATGCCAGCGCGCGCAGCGACTTCTCCCCATGGCGCGCCTGCGCAAAAGCCGTCGATTTTTCCGGCTCGCACCGCATCGACCGTCTCGGCCGGCGGCACGACCGTGAACGTAACGTCCCGCGCGAGGTCGATCCCTCCGCTGGCCAACCAATAACGCAGCAACAGGTTATGAGTGGAAAAGGTGTGCACGACCCCCAGCACTGGCCTCGCGCCACGCCGTTCCAGGACGGCACGAAAATTCAGCGCTGTTTCGACCGCCGAGGGCCGCAGTTCAACACTCAGCACGTCGGCTGCCCAAGACTCGGCGAGCGTCACGGTGTTGCCGTCAAGGCTCAACGCCGCGGGAACGACGATCGCCTCGGGGCCGCTGCTTCCGCTCAGCCCGAGCGCTAGCGCCATAGCCAGCGGTGCCAACATCAATGCGCCGTCCAGGAACCCGTAGGCGAGCTTATCGGCAATATTGGCCCAGGACGGCTCGACACTCAGCGACACGTCAAGGTTTTCCATTGCAAAATAACCCAACTCACGGGCCATGATCAGGGGTGCGGCATCGGTCAGCCGCAGCAGTCCAATCCTGAAGACGGAGGCTCCGTTCACTTCAACTCCCCCCGCTCGACCGCGACGAGGATTTCGGCTGCGACATCGGCAATGCGCCTGTTGCCGTCCATCGCGCGCTTGCGCAGCCAACCATATGCCCTCGGTTCATCGATACGCCATTTTCTCATGATCGCCGCCTTGGCGCGGTTGATCGTCTCGCGCTCCATCAAGGCGGTCTGCGCCTGTTTCAGGTCGTCGGTGGTCTTCTGGAATTTGCGGAAGATCGCCACGGCCGCCATGACAATCGGTTTGACATCGGGGAAAGCAGAGCCGACGACGTTGTAGGAACTGACGCCCGCGGCTATCGCCTCTTCCATAAAAGCGCGGTCGTCGCGATCGACAAACATGACGATTGGCCGGGCGTTATCTGCGCCGACCCGACGCAGATCGTCGAGCGCGTCACGGTCTGGCCGCCCCATGTCGACGATGACCAGATCGGGGGCTTCAGCAGCAACAACGGCAGTCAGGGTGCTGCCGGCAGGCGCCTGTACGACCGTCGCGTCGCTGATGTCGCGCAGGCGTTGCTGCAGGGCTGCTGTTCGCTCGATGTCGGAGTCGACCAGCAGCACTTTCAATTGGCTCGACAATTAATCGCCCGCATCGAGACACATGCGGAAACGCCGTCGCAAAGGCGATGCCAGCGACGGCCATCGCATGCTGTAGGCGGAATGCATCGCCAGATAAATCTGCGCCGGTATTGGTCGGTGTCGGGGGATGAGACTCTGCAAGTTGGGCACCTCGAATTACCGGGATTTTGAGGATCCGATGGGTCGGTTGCCTGTTTTAGGCTGTGGTTTTGTGCCCAGAGTGTCACCGCTGATCTGCGATTTTCGGTGCACCGCGGCATTAGCAACGAGGGTCGCATCGCGCCGGGGCGGTTTGCCCGTTGAGCCAGGCCAGCCGGGTAGAATTATAGACGAGTGGAAGTTTGCGACGCCTGCAAGCTGAAGCTGGTCGAGGGAGAAGCTGTTGGCTGAGGCGATGCTCGACGCGGCAACGCTTCGTGAGGCGCTCGGAAAAGACTTCTGACGCCCAGTTCCCGCAGAATGGTCCTGACCTGGGCGATCGACGAAAAGGCGGTGCCGATGAATGCCACGACAATGAGGAAAGTGGCGATCTTGTCGTCGATTTCGGAATTAACTCGGGAGAGAGGGCGATTCCAACTGGGCATTGTAACGCAACAGCGGCTTTAAATTTCTTGGTTAACCCCTTCTTAGGCCTCTACGCATAATACCGTGTGCAAGCCGTTTGGGGCCAATAACGGGGAAAGTAAAAATGGCCGAATCACTACAAGCGAGCGATGCTATCGCGACGCTCGCCGCGCTGGACAAGTCTCAGGCAGTCATCGAATTCGAGATGGATGGAACGATTATCACGGCCAACTCGAATTTTCTTGCGGCGATGGGCTACAGCCTCGACGAAATAAAGGGCAAGCACCACAGCATATTCGTTGAGCCGGGCTATCGGGAGAGCGCCGAGTACCGCCAGTTCTGGGCCAAGCTCAATCGCGGCATGTACGAGGCTGCGCAGTTCAAACGGATCGGCAAAGGGGGCAAGGAGATTTGGATCGAAGCCTCCTACAACCCGCTGCTCGACGACACCGGCAAGCCCTACAAGGTCGTAAAATACGCCACCGACATTTCGGCGCAAAAGGCGCTCTTAGCCGATCTGCAAGGCAAAGTGGACGCGCTTGGCCGGTCACAGGCGGTCATCGAATTCGAGATGGACGGCACGATCATTACCGCCAACCCGAATTTTCTCAGCGTGATGGGCTATACGCTGGATGAAATCCATGGTCGGCACCACAGTATGTTCGTCGAGCCCAGCTATCGGGAGAGCGCCGAATACCGCCAATTCTGGGCCAAGCTCAATCGCGGCGAGTACGAGGCCGCGCAGTTCAAGCGGATCGCCAAGGGCGGCAAGGATATTTGGATCGAAGCCTCCTACAATCCCGTCATGGATCTGAACGGCCGGCTTTGCAAGGTCGTCAAATTCGCCACCGATCTGACAAAGCGCAAGGAAGAGAACATTGCGCTCGCCAATGAATTCGAAGACGGCGTCAAGTCGATGGTGCAGACGCTGTCTTCTTCTGCAAACCATATGACGCAGACCGCTCAGTCCTTGGCGGCGGCGGTCGAGCAAACCGATCAGCAATCGTCGACGTCTCTTCCGCCTCCGAAGAGTTGGCGGCGTCGGTCAACGAGATCTCCCGGCAGATTTCCGAGTCGACGCGCGTGGTCGATGTCGCGGTCGCCGAGGCGCGCAAGTCAGAGCAGATGGTCGGCGACCTGCTGACCGCGGCGCAAACGATCGGCGAGGTGACGCGAATCATCGCCGGCATCGCCAGCCAGACCAATCTGCTTGCGCTTAACGCGACAATCGAGGCGGCGCGCGCGGGCGAGGCGGGTAAGGGCTTCGCCGTCGTCGCATCCGAGGTTAAGTCGCTGGCCAACCAGACGGCCAAAGCGACCGGCGACATCGAGCAGCAGATCAAGGGAATCCAGAGCGCGAGCCAGACGACGGCCGATGCGATCCGCGAAATCGGGCGCATCGTCTCGCAAGTGAGCGAGATCAGCACCTCGATCGCCGGCGCGGTCGAGGAGCAGTCGGTCGCGACGAAGGACGTGTCGACCAATATCAGCGGTGTGAGCCAGGCGACCCAAGAAGCTGGCCGCGCGACCGCCACGGTCGTCGATGTCGCGCAGCTCCTTTCCCAGCAAGCCGGCGATCTCGATCAGAAAGTCGACCAGTTCCTGCTGCGGGTTCGCTCCATGTAGACAATCTTGTAAACCAGCCTCCGGGGGAAGCGGCCTCGGGCGAGCGGATGCTTGTCATCCTCACCGCCCGAGGCCGTTGCTTTTGTGGCGCCTATTTTAGTTAACCGCGGTGTATTAACTACGTCAAAACTCATCCTGGGGTATCGGCCGCCACCGCGGCAATGCTACAGTTTGGCGATTGTGGTCGTGACCCCCATCACCAGCCATGCGTAATGTAAGCACTGCGTTCATGGATCATCTGCACGAGGAGGCTATCGCCCTCCTCTATGCCGCGCATGATTGGGCGTTAAAGGCTGACACAATTGCCCGCCGCGGTGATCCGGCAGAGCGCCTCCCCGTGATCATGGCGTCGCTGGGCTTGACCACCCTCGTTATCGACAGCGTGGCTTGGACATTGTCGCGCAAGGCGTTGGTGACGGGCGAACTCAGCGAGACCGAAGCCGCGTCAGACGAATGGGCTCCGATGCAACTAGCGGGCGACACATTCGCGACTGCACCGCTTCCCGCCAAGCTCACGGAACTTATCAAAAAGGTTGAGAGTTTTCACCGCCGTATCAGCTTGCTTCATGCGGGCGGACAATGATCGACAAAGCACGTAATACAACGAATTGTAGTATTTAATCATCATCTGCCATTTTTCTGGGACCCATAGCCAAAACGCGGCAACTGGCGCCAGTTTAAATGCCATAGACGAGCTTGACTCGGCCAAAGGGGCAATATATTGCGGCTTGAGCGCATTGGTCGGCGCTATTAGTGGATAACGCGCGCTACCCCAGCGCATTTAGTGCCTCATAGGAGACCGAAGATCTCG
>Ga0335085_10007076_pt1 | contig 17530 bp, 15 predicted proteins | sample Lox_Sample_45_FD_206712 | JGI IMG/M metagenome (GOLD analysis project Ga0335085, IMG submission 206712) | Soil microbial communities from Loxahatchee National Wildlife Refuge, Florida, United States - Lox_Sample_4.5 | ecosystem: Environmental > Terrestrial > Soil > Wetlands | place: USA...
AGACGGAGGCCATGCGGATCGCTGGCGAGCCGGCGCTGCCGGCCGCGGCGGCGGCGCTCACCACGGCCGGGCCCAGGCTGGCCGTCAAGCTCGGCGAGCGGGGAGCCCTCTGCACGGACGGCCCGGTGTGGCACCGGGTGGGGCTGGCGCCGGTGACGCCCCTCGACTCCACCGGCGCGGGGGATTGCTTCAACGCCGGGCTGATCGCCGGCCTGCTGCGCGGCCTGGCCCTGCCCGGCGCGGCCGCGCTGGGCTGTGCCGTTGGCGCGCTGTCAACCCGGGCGGCCGGCGGCACGGCGGGCAGCCCGGATCTGGCCTCGGCCATGGCCCTGGCCCGGACGGCCACCATCCGGAGGGTCGGCGCGGGAACGCCGGTCCCGTGACCGCGGACGTCAGGGACGGAGCAGCGCCTTCACCGGGTGCAGTCCCCCGTTCATCAGGCCGGTGAAGATCTCCGCCGCCGCGGCCAGCGGATAGCTCTCCGCCCAGGCCAGGTCCCAGTCCCGGATCAGCGCCGTGGCGTGAGCGAACTCCCCGTCCCGGTAGGCAAAGGAGCCCAGAACCCGCTTCTCGCTCCTGACCAGTGCGTTGGCGTCGAAGCCCGCCTCCTCCTCGGCCAGGCCGAGCCAGACGGCCACCCCGCCGGGACGCTGGTGGGCGACGGAGGCCGCACGGGTCGCGGCCGACCCGACGGCGTCCATCACCACGTCGTACTCGCCGGACAGGTCCGGGCCGGCCGCATCGGCGCCGAGGCGCTGGGCGGCCGCCAGCCTGGCCGGCGACAGGTCGGTCACCTCGACGCGGCCCGCCCCGCCGGACAGCGCCGTCGCGGCGCACAGCAGACCGATGGCGCCGCACCCGATAACGGCGACCCGTGCGCCCTGGGCCCCGCCGGCGCCCAGGGCCCCGCCGGCCCGGTTCCAGGCGTGGACGGCGTTGGCGGCGGGCTCGATCAGCGCCGCCGCCTCCCACGGCAGTCCCGGCGGCACCGGCCGCAGCGCCGACGTGGGCACCGCCACGCGCTCGGCGAAACCGCCGGCCCGGTGCACGCCGATGATCTCCCGCTCCCGGCATACGTGGCGCAGCCCGCGCCGGCACTCCGCGCAGCGGCCGCAGGAGAGGATGGGGTTGACCACCACCGCCTCACCTCCGGCGCCGGTCCCGGCGAACTCGTGCCCCATGATCAGCGGTGGCTTCCGGAACCCGGGGCGGCGGGCACCATGCAGCTCGCTGCCGCAGATCCCGGCCACGCGGACCTGAACCACCGTCTCGCCGGGGGCCGGATCGGGCTCGGGGACGTCGAGCAGCTCCACCGTTCCCGGCGCCGTGAAGACGAGCGCCTTCACCGGGCCTCCGGCCGCGAAATGAACCTGTGGCATCCCGGCGCCGCCGGAATGCGCTGCAGCGGGCTCATGACCCCGTTATGTGCCGTTGCCGGGGCTTTGAAACGACATGACAGAGGCCCGCGGGCGGCGGCGGTGGCTGTGCCGCGTTCGGTGTGACACCCTGATCCCGTGCCGGTCGCAGCTGCCGACGATGCCACATCCGGGGTGGTGGCCGGATGAAGCCGTCTCAGTGGGTGACGGGCGCGCGGGAGCGGGCCGGCCGGGTCATGAGGCTGATCGCGGAGGTCCGCGGCTGGGCCGAGCGCACGATCTTCTGGCGCGTCTGGGAACGCATGCTGGAGAACGAGTTCATCGACCGGGGCATAGCGCTGGCGGCAAAGGCGTTCGTGTCGTTCTTCCCGGCGGTCATCGTGGTGGCCGCGTTCGCGCCCCCCTCGGTCCGCGCGGCGATCGCCGGGACGCTCGCCCGGCGCTCCGGCCTGTCCGGCCCCGGCCTGGACATCTTCCGGAGCGCGTTCGCGACAGCTTCCAGTATCCGGCACGCGACCGGTGTGCTCGGCCTGGTGTTCACGGTCTACTACATCAACTCGTTCACCTCCGCGCTCCAGCGCGCCTACATCAGGGCGTGGCGCCGGCCGCCCTCGAGCCTGGTCTACGGATATGCGCTCGGCGCGACCTGGCTGGTCGGCATCCTCGCCTACTTCACGCTGATCGGGGGCATGCGGGCCGCGTTCGGCCGGGGTCCCGGGCTGGTGCTGTTCGCGGTCCTGGCGCTGGCGGCGGCGATCGGGCTGTGGTGGGTCACGCCATGGCTGATGCTCGGCCGCCAGGTCCGGCTGCGCGTCCTGCTCCCGACCGGCGTGCTCACCGGGCTCGGCATGACGGTGTACGGCGTGACCTCGTCGCTGTGGATGCCCACCGCCATCAGCCAGAACCAGCGGCAGTTCGGCTTCTTCGGCGTCGCGCTGGCCATGGTGACCTGGCTGTCGGGCGCGGCGTTCATCATCGTCGCCAGCGCGTGCGCGGCGCCGGTGCTCGCGGAGGACAGCGGCGTGCTCGGCCGCCTCGTGCGCGGCCCCAACCCGGCGGCGCTGATGCCGGGCGCGGTCCCACCGCTGGGCGCGCCCGTGCGGGCGCCGACCCTGTCCAACGCCATAGGCGCCGGGCCCGGCGCCGGCACCGAGCCGGTGCCGGTTCCGGGAACCGGCTCATCTCGGGGGGCGCCGCCTGCCGGGGCCGGGCCGCCTCGCACGGCCGAACCGCCGCCGGAGGACGAGCCTGCCCTCGGGGCTGGGCCGGCACCGGGCCCCTGACCCGGCCCGGCGGACTCACAGGCCGTGCTCCCCGAACCAGCCGGCCAGCCTGCCGCCGCGGCTCACCGCGCGCAGCCGCCGTTCGGTTCGCTCGCGCACCCCCGCGGCCGCGACCACCAGCAGCTGGTCGCCGGCCTGCAGCGTGGTGGCCGGATCGGGGACGAACCCGCGGGAGTCGCGGACGATCAGGGCCACGTTCGCCTCGGCGGGCAGCCGGAGCTCGGCGATCTCCACCCCGTGCAGCCTGGAGCCCGGCGGGATCTCCGCCTGGAGCAGGTCGGCGGGAATGGCCTCGAGCGGCGCGGCCTCGACGTCAATCTCCATGGGTTCCGCCGGTGTGATCACCTTCAGCCGCCGGGCCACCCACGGCAGCGTCGGCCCCTGCAGCAGGGTGAACACGACGACGACCACGAACACCATGTCGAACAGCCTGGTGGCACCGGGCAGGTCGGCGCTGATGGGAATCGTCGCGAGCACGATCGGGACCGCGCCGCGCAGCCCGGCCCAGGACAGGAAGGCCTGCTGGCGCCAGGGCACCCGCAGCGGCAGGACCGAGGCGACCACGGCCAGCGGCCGCGCCACGAGCACCAGCGCGGACCCCGCCAGCAGGGCCGGCAGGACCGCCCCGGGCAGCCGGACCGGGGAGGCGAGCAGCCCCAGCATGACGAACAGGCCGATCTGGGCGAGCCAGGCGACTCCCTCGGCGAAGCCCCGGGTGGCCGCCCCGTGCGGCAGCCGCACGTTGCCCAGCACCAGCGCGGCCAGGTAGACGGCGAGGAACCCGCTCGCATGGGCGAGCGACGCCGCCCCATAGCTCGCGACGATGAGCGCGAGCACGGCGATCGGGTACAGGCCGGAGGCGGGCAGCGCCACCCGGCGCAGCGCAAACGCGCCCAGCACGCCGACCAGCAGCCCGATCGCGGCGCCCACGGCCAGCTCGTAGACCACGATCCCGGCGATCAGCGCGGGCCCGGGCGAATGCACCGCCGTCCCGCTGAGCAGGGTCACCGCCAGCACCGCGGGCGGGTCGTTGAGCCCCGACTCCGCCTCGAGCATCCCGGCCAGCCGGGGCGGAAGCGGCAGCTTGCGCAGGACCGAGAACACCGCCGCCGCGTCGGTCGGGGCCAGCACCGCGCCGAGCAGCAACGAGTCGCGCCACCCCAGGAACAGCAGCCAGTGGGACACCAGCGCGACGACAGCGATGCTCACCGCCACCCCGACGGTCGCGAGCAGGAGCGCGGCCGGGGCGGCGGCCCGCGCGTGCAGCCAGTTGGTGGTCAGCCCGCCCTCGGCCAGGATCAGCACCAGTGCGCTGAGCCCCAGGGCCTGCGCCAGCTCGGCGTTGTCGAACCGCACACCCAGGCCCGCCTCGCCCAGCGCCAGGCCCAAGCCGAGAAACAGGAGCAGGCCGGGCAGGCCGATCCCGTGCGCGACCCGGGCCGCCACGATCGCGGCGATCACCACCGCCGCGCCCACCAGCAGGATGAGGCTGGGGTCACCTGCCTTCACGGTTGTCTCCGCATGGCCGTCCCTGGTCCGGAGCTGGTGGACCCCAGTCTGCCGGATCAGCGATCACGGGCCTCGCGCTCGGCGCGCGGCCGTGCCCGGCGGGGCGGCGCCGGAGGCACTGCTAGAGCGAGCGCTGCTTGAGCCAGTCGAGCACCTCCTGGGCGACCTCGCGCCAGCCGTGGTCGATCGTGAGCGAGTGACCGCGGTCGGGGAACTCGCGGAGGTCGGTGATCGCGGGTGATCTGTGGTAGAGCCGGCGGGTCGCCGTGGAAATGGCGTGCGGAACCGTGTGGTCCCTGCCCCCGGCGGTCACCAGCAGCGGCCCCCGCGTCTTGTTCCGCGTGTTGACCTTGGCGGGTGAGTTCGGAGTGAAGTTCGCGAAGGCGGCCTCGAACAGGGTCTTGCCCGGTGACGGGATCGCCCAGCGGTCGTACAGCTCATCGGACTCCTGCGCGGGCAGCGCGTTGCCGAAGCCGTAGCGCCACTGCTCCCGGGTCAGCGCCACCGCCAGGTTCCGGTTGGCGGGCCTGCGCAGCGCGACCGAGGCGACCTTCAGCGACGACGGCGGCAGGACGAGCACCCCCTTGATGGGAGCCGGGTCGATCGCCACCCCCGCGGCGGCCAGATCCTGCCCGAGCAGCCGCTGAACCATGAGGCCGCCGAAGGAGTGGCCGATGACGATCGGCGGGGCGTCGAGCCCGCGGATGATCTGGGCATAGTGCGCGACCACGTCGTCGATGCCCTTGCCGGCGACCCGGTCGGGCTGGCGGCGGGTTTCCTCGACCGTGTCGGCGTCGCCGGGCCAGCCGGGCGCCAGCGGCGCGTAACCTGCCTCACGGAACAAGTCCACCCACGGATCCCATGAGGTCGCGTGCAGCCACAGGCCGTGAACGAACACAACATGACCGTTTGCTGGGCTCATCTCTGCTGCCCCTTCATCCTCGGCGGCGGGCACCTGTCGTGGGCGGCTTGACACCCAAGAATCGGTTTTACCCCTTTTCTCCCTACCTGTACAAGGTCCCTTTTCCGCCCGGCGGGCGGCTGCGACACAATGGCTGCCTGTGGCGAGCGCGCAAGTCACCGGCGTGACCAGCAGGACCTACCGGCTGCCCATGGCCCGGCCGTGGGGCCCCGCGGCCGCCGGGGGCCCCACGGTCACGAGCCAGTACCTGATCGCCACCACCGTCGACAGCAGCGACGGCGGTCGCGGGCAGGGTTTCAGCTGGGCCGTCCGGGCCGGTGCGCAGGCGGTCCAGGCCATGGTGGACGCGGACTGCCGCCCGGCCGCCGTGGGCGGCCCGGTGGCGCCGGTGGCGGCCTGGGACCGGATGTGGTGGCAGCTGCGCGAGGCGGGCGGGGGCGTCACCACGCTGGCGATGGCGGCCATCGATATCGGGCTGTGGGATCTGCGGGCCAGGGCCGCCGGGCTCGGGCTGGCCGACCTGCTCGGCCGGCAGCGTGACCGGGTGCCGGTCTACGCCAGCGGGGTGAACCGGCACCTGACGCTGGACGAGCTCAGCGCGCAGGTGAGCCGCTGGGCCGCGGCGGGGCACACCCGCTTCAAGATCAAGGTTGGCCGGCCCGGCCTGGACGAGGACATCGAGCGGGTGGCTACCGTCCGGCGGATCATCGGCCCGGGCCGGCTCCTCATGCTGGACGCGAACCAGCTATGGGACCTGCCGGCCGCCCGCCGGGCCGCCCGGGCACTGTCGCCGTTCGACATCTTCTGGCTGGAGGAGCCGCTGCCGGCCGAGGACATCCCGGCCTACGCGGCGCTGCGGGCCGCCATCGACATCCCGGTGGCGGCCGGCGAGAGCCTGTACACCGAAGCCCAGTTCCGCGACGTGCTGCTGGCCGGTGCGGTCGACTACCTCCAGCCGAACGTCTGCCGGGTCGGCGGCATCACCCCGTTCCTGCGCATTGCCCGGCTCGCCCGGCTGTTCGGCATCCCGGTCATGCCGCATCTTCTGCCCGACATCTCGGGTCAGCTGGCCCTGTGCCTGCCGCTGCCGGCCATGATCGAGGACATCGACGGAGGGTCCTTCGCCGCGCTCGGCGCGCTGGCCCAGCCCAGCGGGGTGGTGATCACCGGCGACAGCCTGGAGGCACAGACCCCGCCGGGGCACGGGCTGGTCTTCGCCACCGATGCCCTGGAGGAGGTCACCGTGAAACAAGGAGGACGGGATGGACCATGAGGAAGCACGGGCGCGGCTGCTGGCCGAGCGCGCCGAGGTGACCGGGCTGCTGGCCGGCGCCGAGTCGGCGGGACAGCAGGACCGCGCAACCGAGGACGAGGAGGCGACCGGTGACGTTTCCGACGCCGCCCAGCCCCTGACCGCCGAAGGCATGGACGATGCCATCGCGGACAGCCTGCGGGAGCGGCTGGCCACCCTCGACCGGGCACTGAAACGGCTGGACGACGGCACCTACGGGCGCTCGGTCCGCAGCGGGCTGCCGATCCCCGACGGGCGCCTTGAGGCGGATCCGGCGGCCGAGCTCACCATCGAGGAGGCGAGGGCCGCCACCTGACCCGCGGCCCAGACACCGGCAACCACGCTGGTGCGGGCGGCGCGGGCGGCGCGGATGCCGGCGCGGGCGGCGCGGATGCTGTGCTGGTGACGGCGGGATAGTGTCCTGCCCTGATGGCGATCGCTGCGTGCGGAGGAGGAATCCCGTGTCCCCACGGCCACCGTTGCCGCCCTTTACCGAAGAGACCGCCCGGCAGAAGGTCCAGGCGGCCGAGGACGCCTGGAACACCCGCGACCCGGAGCGGGTCGCCGGTGCCTACTCCGAGGACTCCGTCTGGCGCAACCGGGACGAGTTCCTCACCGGCCGGGCCGAGATCATCGCGTTCCTGCGCCGGAAATGGGCCCGGGAGCTCGACTACGCCCTGCGGAAGGACCTGTGGTCCTTCCACGGCAACCGGATCGCCGTCCGGTTTCAGTACGAATCTCACGACGCCGTCGGCCAGTGGTACCGCAGTTACGGCAACGAATTGTGGGAATTCGACAAAGACGGATACATGCAGCGCCGGGAGGCCAGCATCAACGACGTGCCGATAGCCGAGGCCGAACGGCGCATCTTCGGGCCGCGGCCGGAGGCCGAGCGCGGCCAGACCTTCCCGCTGCGCTAGCGGTTCCCGGGGCCGCCGGCCCAGCGCACGGTCAGCCGGTCCAGCGTGTAGCCGAAAGCATTCACCGTCGGCTGGATGAAGTTGTCCCGGATGGTCCGGGCGGCCACGGCTTCGGCCGTCTTGACCAGCGGCCGCGTCACCTGCGCGGCGTGCCGGGACTTATAGAAGGCGATGCTCTGCGCCTGCGCATACAGGACCGACTCCGGGAACTGCGGCCGCAGCACCACGCCGCAGCCAAATCCCGGGTACGTCCAGCTGTGCTGCGTTTCCACCGGCCTTGACGGAATGTTGTCAATCGCAATGTCGTGCGCCGACCGGGGGAGCTGCGGCCGGGGGAGGACCATGGTGACCGCGACATGACCGGGCTTGCCGCCGGCCGGGCGGCTCAGCACCTGGAGCTGGTAATGGCCCTGGCCAGGCGCCCACCAGGCCGGGCCGGGGTTGAGGTCGACGGTGGCCGACGCGTGGGCGACGGCGTAGAACGTGCTGGCGTACCAGCACGGCCACGGGCCAATGTTCTTGGAGACCTTGTGCGTGAACAGGAAGTTGAACGTGGCCTGGCCGAGCGCCGGCTTTGAGATTCCCTGAATCTTCTGCAGGACCCACGGGCCCAGATCGGTGTTGGTGGTCGTGCCCGCCGTGATGGTCTGCCACGGCCAGGCGAACCTCACGCTCGGCAGGTGGGCGTCGACGCCGACCAGGTGAAAGGCAGCCGACAGCGCCATCAGCACCACCGACGCGATCGCCCGCCGGAAGATCAGGCCAATCACCACCACGGCCGCGGCCCACTTGAGCCCCAGCGGGATGCGGCGGCGGCGCGGGTCACGCCCGCCCGGGCCCCGGCCCGGCCGGCCCGCGGCCCGGGCGGGAGCGTCTGGCCAGGGTGGCAGCGCTCCGGGCTGGCCCGGCCAGCTGTCGGTGCCGACCGACCCGTGCGGACCCGGGTAACCGGTGCCCGCCCCCGGCGCGCCGTCGGGATCATCCGCCCGGTACCAGGCCGGTGCCCGCGGGCCCGGCCGGTGCACGCCGAGCGTGCCCAGCAGAAGGAGCAGCAAGCGGATCACGAGGCCCACCTCCGTTGCCTGCCTGCCGCGGCCCGCTAGACCGTGGCCGGGTAGTTGAGGGAGAGCACGATCGGCACCGCTCCGAAGGGCTTGCGGAACCGGCTTCCCGGCCTGTCCGGGGTGTTCGGATCGGCGATCTTGGGCCAGCGCATCCGCATGTGCTGCGGAGTGAGGCCGGCCACCGAGTACGGGAACTCCATGGCGGACGTGCGGTGGAGCCTGAGCAGCCCGCCCCAGCGGAACGCCGCGAAGGCATTGGCCAGATCCCAGACGGAAAGAGGCGCCGCCGCGGCGAGGTCGATGCCATAGACGGCCTCGGCCAGCTCCACCAGGTCCTCGGCGCACTGTTCCAGCGCCTCCGACTTGGTGTGATAGCTCGTGCCGTCCGCATTCACGGCGCCGAGCTTCTCGCCGTGGACCGGGGAGTAGCGCCCCTTGGCTTCGCACTGCATCCAGTCGCAGGCGGCCAGCAGCTCCCAGCTGATGCCGCTGTAGCTGGCCACGTCCTGGTAGAGAGGCTCTGCTCGGATCAGCGGCCCCCTGGCCGTTGAGAGAAAGGCGTGCTTGACCGACGGCGGGATGTGCTGCTGATACCGGCTGGCCGGCTTGTAGGTGTGCCGCGACGCGTTCCTGCGTGCACGCCTTCTCGCCGGTGCCGCCATCCGCCCGGCATAGAGCGTGAATGCCGCCGCCGCGGCACCGATGGGAGCGGCCGCCGCCTGCGGCGCCGATGTGGGCGCCCCCCCGGCCGCCGCGGGGGCTGACGGCGCCTGCGCGGCGCGCGGCGGCGCGGAGGGCGCCGCGGATCGCGCGTCCCCGACGGGCACGGTCCCGGCCGGGATCTGCGCCGACGGTGCGGCCCCGGCTGGATCGGCCGGTGCGACCGGCAGTCCGGGCACCGACGGCGATGGCGCGGCCGTGGACGGCACCGGCCGGGCTGGCGCCGCTGCCGGGGCCTGCCGCGCTTGGACCGGAGGCGATGGCCGCTCGGGCGGAGCCTTCGCCGACGGCGCCGGACCCGAGGGCGCCGTTGCTGGCGCGGTTCGAGATGCCGGCCGCGCCGAGGCGGACGGCGCCGACCGCGCCGATGGCGCGGGTCCGGACGGCGCGGGCCCGGATCGGGCCGGGGCCGGCGCGGGCGCCGCCGGGGCTGCTGCCGGTGGCCTGCCTGACGGCGTCCGCCCGGAGGGCGTGGCTGACGGAGCCGGCTCCGCGGACGCGGCGCCCGATGGGGCCGCCGATGGCGCAGGGCCGGATGGTGCGGCCGGCGGGGCGGGCGCGGCCGCCGTGGGCCGGGCCGGGGCCGCGGTGGGCCCGGGCTGCCGCCCGGAAGCGACCGGCGTGGGCCCGGGCCGCTGTGACCGCTGGCCCGCCGGTGCGCCGCTGGGTGAGGACACGGGTGGTGCCGTGCCCGCCGCCGCGGATCGCCCGGAGACGGGCAGCCCGGGAATCGTGGTCACCGGGATGGTGGGCTCCGGCCTGGTGCGCTGGGGATTGGCGCGCTCGGGGTGGCTGGCCGGCGCGGCGGCGTCGTACCGGTACAGGTCGTACTGCTGCATCAGGCTGATCAGCTTCGTCCCGTAGCTGGGATCCGTCGCGTAGAGCCCGGTCAGCGACTCGGCGAAGGCGTCCGGGTTCCGCCGGTCAGCCATGGCCTGGCGGTAGTGGCCGCTGCTGGCGAGGAGCCTGCCGTGATCGTCGATGCTCTCCGCGGTGCTGTTGTAGACGCGGAACGAGTTGATGCTCGTCACCAGCTGGCCGTTCTGGTACTCCTGGCTCGGCAGCGAAACGGTGCCGGCCGGGCCCGTGCCCTTGATGCCGAACAGGTTGTGGTCCTTGGTCGCCAGCGTGCTCTGGCCCCAGCCCGATTCGTCGATCGCCTGGGCGATCGTCACCGATGCCGGTACGCCGTACTTGCGCTGCGCGGCCATCGCCCCCCGTGCGACCTCGCTGATGAACGCCTGCTGGCTGCTGACGTCATGCACCGGCCTGGGAGCCGGCGATGGGCGGTGCCTGCGGTAGGTCGGCCCCGACGGTGCCTGGTGGCGGGTTGGCGGTGCCTGGTGCTGGGCGGACAGCCGGTGAGCCATGATCGGCAGCCCAGGGATGACGGCCGTGCCGGCCAGCTGCCCGCTCGCCTCGGCTGGGACATCGGCGGCCGGCAGGCCGGTTGGCGCCCACGCCGCGGCACTGGCTGCCCGCCCGGCCTGGCTGCTGCCGGCCTGCTTCTTCGCCTGCTGGCCCGCTGGCGCCGCGCTCCTGCCCGCCGCCTTGGCCGCCACGGCGGGCAGCGCACCGTTGTTGACGAAGCCCAGGACACCCTGGGCGGCCAGCGGGCCTGGATATTTGTGCGCGTTGACGGAGAAGTCGGGCAGGGAGTCGCCGCCGACGGTGGCCAGGACCCCGTTGGCCTCCTTGGTCACCACCTCGACGTGGCCGTTGAAGACCACCCAGTCGCCGGGCAGTGGCCGGTAGCCGTCGCCCAGCGCATGCCATCGGTCATGTGCCTGCGCGTCCTGGACGATCGACGTGATGCCCGGCGAGTCCGGGTTCGGGTTCACGCGGGCATCGACCCAGTCGTGCAGCGGCCATGGGTACGAGGAGCCGCCGGAGACCCAGCTCTGCCGGCCGGTCACATGAGCGCCCAGCTCCAGCGTCAGGCTGGCGAATGCCGCGCAGGACGCGCCATGGTTGGCGCCGTCGACGCTGTCGCGCTGCCAGATCATCACTTCCATCTCGGCCGGCGTCTTGCCCTCGGCCAGCCGGCGATAGTAGTTGGCCACGTTCACGATGGCCGACCGCAGCGCCCCGTCATCGGCTGCCGCAGGCTGGGCCGACTGCTCCAGAGCCATCAGCTGCACCGGCATGCTCGATGGCGACGTCAGGTCGGCGGCGGGCCGGGGGACGAACGAGAACCCGGTCACCGCCCCGCCCGCACCGAGGCTGACCAGCGCGGTCGCCTGCTGCCACCATGGTGTGCCGGCGGAGGGCACGCGCTCACCTCGTTCCTGACTGTGCTGGGACCGGAGAATCGGACGAATCCCTATCTAGGGGCTAAATCACGTTAACGGCCGCGTGCCCGCCAGGCGCTTGAGGATCGCCTGGACCTGCGGATCGCCCGGGTTCTGCGCGTTCGCGAACAGGACGGCGGCCTCCTGAGCGTCCTTCGGTGAGGCTCCGACGACCCACTTCCGGTAGATGTCGGCGACCAGGGCGGCCTGGCCGGCCGGGCTCGATACCGCCCGGGCGCACAGGCTCGGGTAGCCGGCACGCGAGGTGAGCGCCCTCGATCCCGTGTAGCGGGCACAGTTGGCGGGGTCGCTCAGCAGGCCGGGCTGCGCGACCGACTTGCCGTCGGATCCCATGGACGTGGCGCCGCCGACGATGTTGTTGATCGCCCGGGCGGCCACCTGCAGGCTGTCGATCGGGTTGACCGGGTTGTACGGGTGATGCAGGTTCAGCGACCAGGCCACCAGGTTGCCCTGCGCCGGCGTGATCGGCTCCAGGCCCCGCCGGCCGGTCTTCCGGTCGACGAAGCCGGGGTTGTTGCCGCTGGTCAGCAGCGCGAACACCCACAGGATCTGCCGTGTCGAGGCCGCGCAGGCAAAGTTGACCTGGCCGGGCTCGGACTTGACGTCAGGGTTCCGGCAGGCGGTCTCGGCCTGCTGCCCGACCGTCGCCACGCCGGGCGGCCACGAGGCTCCGCCGTTCACGAGCGCGGCGACGCCCACGGTGGCGAGCACGGCGGCGACGGCCGCGCCGAACAGGGCCAAGCGGGTCCGCGTGAAACGGAAGTAGCTGGCGCTCCGGCGGCCGCGGCTGAGGAGCCCCTCGGTGCGTTCGTCGGGCCGGTGCGGCGTCCCGTTGGCATGCCCCCGGCCGTTGCTGTACGCCGTATAGGCGGCGGCGTGCAGCACCGCTGTCCGGCCCGGGTCGTGCTCGCGGCCCGGGTCCTCGAAGGCGCAGTGGCGCCGGTCGGCCGTCTTCCCGGGCAGCCACGGCCGGTCGGCGGCCGCCTGCGCCAGCCGTTCATGCTCAAGCAGCAGGCGCGCGTCGGCCAGCCTGCGCTCGAGCTCCGCGGTCTCCTGCTGCAGATCGGCGAGGCGCTGGCTACGAGGGCGGCTGTATCGGAAGTGCGATCTCACTCTTCTCACCCCTAGCGTGCGGCCTCGGCCAGGCTTCTCCTGCCTTGTCGGTGACTGATCTGGCCTGCCTGCGAGGCAGATGACCGAGGGCCGGCGCCGGGCGGGCGGCCCCCGGTTATGCTGACGGCGCGCTGGATCCAGGTTGTGGTGCGGGTCATCCCAGGTCATCTCGCAGCCCGCCGGCCCACCGCGGCCTCGCCTGGCGGAGCCGGCCAGCCGCCGGAACGCGCAGGTCTGGCCGGTGTCTGGCAGCGCGAGTGACCTGAAGCATGCCTATTATTAGAACACATGTACGAGCCCCCTGGGAAGGGGAACTGGATAGCACGTATGTTCGATTTTAGCCCACGATACAGTCCTGTATCGGCGGCGCGGGCCGGCCGCCTGGGGGCCCCGCCGCGCGCGGCGGCCGGGCCCGGGCCCGGCTGAAAACCGATGCGCCGGGCCGCCCCTGCGCCCGGCCGGTGCTGGGATACCGTTGGACGTCACCCATCTTGGTCGCTCAATGTGGAGACAGTCATGCAGCTGAGTGCGCGCAACCAGATCCCGGCCAGGGTCACGAGCATCAACGCCGGTGAGGCGATAGCCAACGTCGAGCTGTCGGCGAACGGTGTGCGGCTGGTGGCCTCGATCACCGTGGAGGCGGTTCGCCAGCTGGGCCTGGCCGAGGGGAGCAACGTCACCGCGGTGATCAAGGCCTCGGACGTCATCCTGGCCACCGACTGACGACATCCCCGGGGGCGACGGCCCCGGCACGAGCGGGCCGGGGGCCTGCCGTCAAACCGGCGGCGGTCACCGGGTGAACGGGCGGCGTCCGGGGGTTCTGGTTGGATGGTCCCTGGGGGCCGGTTGAGGCCAGCGAGCGCGGCGGCCGGCCCGGGGACGGAGGCCCATGGTCAACCTGGCGCTGTCCTGGCAGCAGGCCGGGATCTCGGCGGCCTGCCTGGGCGCGGCCGCGGCGGTGGCCGGGCGCTCGCGCCGGCCGCGGCTGGCAACCGCGGCCGGATTTGCCAGGGAAACCGCGGTGGTGCTGGCGCTGTTCGGCTTGTGGCAGCTGGCCGGCACGTTCGCGCTGATGGGCCCGGGGGGCGCGATCGACCGCGGGCGGTGGATCTGGCAGGCCGAGCGGGCCGTTCACCTGCCCAGCGAGACGGTGGTGCAGGTGGCGTTCCTGCCGCACCCGCTGATCGTGCAGGCGCTCAACCTCTATTACGCCGGGCTCCACTTCGTCGTCGTCATCGGCTGCCTGATCTGGGTGTACGTGTGGCACCGCCGCAAGTACCCGCAGGTGCGGACCACGCTGGTGCTGTTCACCGCGGCCGCGCTGCTCATCCAGCTCATCCCGGTCGCACCGCCGCGCATGCTCCCGGGCGACGGCATGATCGACACTGGCGTGCACTACGGCCAGTCGGTCTACGGCTCGGTGGCCGGCTTCAACGCCGATCAGCTGTCGGCGATGCCGTCGGTGCATATCGGGTGGGCACTGCTGGCGGCCCTGGTCATCGTCGAGGTGTCGCGGAGCCGCTGGCGGTGGCTGGCGCTCGCCTACCCCCTGCTGACCATGCTGGCCGTGGTCGTCACCGCGAACCACTACTGGCTGGACGGGATCGCCGCCGCGCTGCTGCTCGCCCTGGCGCTCGTGGTGCAGCGTGGTTCCCGTCCGCTGTACCAGCGGTTCGCCGCCCGGCGCCGGGCGGATCAGCCCGAGGCCGGCCGCGCGCCCGTCCTCACCCCGGCCAGGACCTCCTCGGCGCGATGACAGGCGACCTGGCGGCCGGTTCCCACCTCGCGCAGCGCCGGGACCTCGGTGGCGCACCGGTCGGTGGCGAGCGGGCAGCGCGGGTGAAACACGCAGCCCGGCGGCGGGCTGGCCGCATCGGGCGGCTCGCCCGGCAGCACCAGCCGCGCCCGGCGGGCGGCCATGTCGATCTCGGGCACGGCCGAGCGCAGGGCCTGGGTGTAGGGGTGGGCCGGCCGGCTCAGCAGCTCGCTGGTCGGGCCGCTCTCCACCACCCGCCCCAGGTACAGGACCGCGGTCTGCTCGCACAGCTCGCTGACGATGCCGAGGTTGTGGGTGATCAGCAGGTAGGCCAGGTTCCGGGCGGCACGCAGGTGACCGATCAGCGCCAGGATCCGCGCCTGCGCCTTGACGTCGATGGCGCTGGTGGGCTCGTCCAGCACCAGCAGCCGCGGCTGGACGCTGAGCGCCCGCGCGATCGCGACCCGCTGGCGCTGGCCGCCGGATAGCTGATGCGGGTACCGGCCCGCGAACTCCGGATCGAGCCCCACCTCGGCCAGCAGCTCACGGGCCCGCAAGGCGGCCAGCCGGCGCGCCACGATCCGGTGCGCGATCAGCGGCTCGGAGATGGACGCACCGATCCGCATCCGCGGGTCCAGGCTGTTGTCGGGGTCCTGGAACACGATCTGGGCCGCGCGCCGGTATCTCTTGAGCGCGGGCCCGCGCAGCGCGGCAACGTCTTTTCCCTCAAAACGGATCTGCCCGCCGGCCGCTGCCACCAGCCGGACCACTGCCCGCCCGATCGTGGACTTGCCGGAACCGCTCTCGCCGACCAGCCCGAGCCCGAACGGGCCGACGGCCAGCCGCAGGCTCACCCCGTCGACCGCCCGGACCGGGCCGAACCGGACCGCCAGGCCGGTGACCTCGAGCAGCGGCGGCGCCCCCCGGGCCGCGTCCTCCGGCTCAGGGCCCACCGCCCGGGCCGCGCCCTGCGGTGCGGGGGTCGCCGGCCCGGCGGCGCCCGGCGGTGCCGGGGCCGCGGCGGGGGCGGTTCCCTCCGGTGCGGGGGCCGCGGCCGGGACGGAGCCCTCCGGCCCGGGCGGCCCGGCCGCACCGGCGCCCTCCGGCGGCGTCACCGGCCGGCCCCCGTCGCGAGCCGGGGCACCGAGGCCAGCAGGTCGGCCGTGTAGGCGCTGGCCGGTGCCGTGATGACCTGGCTGGTGGGGCCCTGCTCGACGACGCTCCCGTGCTGCATGATCGCTATCCGGTCGCACAGCTCGGCGACCACCGCCAGGTCGTGGCTGATGAACAGGACCGACATGCGCTCCCGGTCGCGCAGCGCGCGCAGCAGCTCCAGCACCTCGGCCTGGACCGTCACGTCGAGCGCGCTGGTCGGCTCGTCGGCGAGCAGGACCTCGGCGCGCAGGGCCAGAGCGAGCGCGATCGCGACCCGCTGGAGCTGGCCGCCGGACAGCTGGGACGGGTACCGGTCCAGCAGCCCGGGCGGCAGGAGCACCTGCCGCATGGCCCGTTCCGCCGCCCCGGCCGCCTCGGCCCCGGTCATCCCGTGCAGCCGCAGCGCGCGGTGCACGATGGTCCCGACCCGGAACACCGGGCTGAACGCGAGCGCCGGGCTCTGGAAGATGGCCGCGATCCGGCGCCCGCGCACCTCGCGCATCTCCCGCTGCGACAGCCCGGTCAGCTCGGTCCCGTCCAGCCGGATGCTGCCGCTGACCCGGGCGCCGACGGTGTGGGCCAGGCCGAGCACCGCCAGCGTGGTCATGGACTTGCCGGACCCGCTGTCACCGGCCAGCCCGACGATCTCGGCCTCGCCGACCGCCAGCTCGGCCAGGTTGACGACGCGCCGCTCCCCGAAGCTCACCTCAAGGTCGGTGATGGCCAGTCTCATCGCAGGAAGATCCGTTTCGGGTCCATCAGGTCGCGCAGGCCGTCACCGAGCAGGGTGAAGGCGAACGCGGTGACCAGGATCGCAATCCCGGGGAAGGTGACCACCCACCAGGAGGTCAGGAAGTAATCCTGCCCCTCCGCCACCATCAGCCCCCAGTCGGGCGTGGGGTCCTGCGCGCCGAGGCCGAGGAACGACAGCGCCGACACGGTGAGGATCACGCCGCCGACATCGAGCGACACCTGGACGATCAGGGGCGTGACCGAGTTCGGCAGGATGTGGCGGAAGATGATCCGCCAGCGCGAGATGCCCAGCGCCCGGCAGCTATCGATGTAGGGGCGCCCGGCGACCGAGGCCGCCTGGCCGCGGATGAGCCGGGTGTACCAGGGCCACCAGGTGAGCGCAATCACGATGATCACAGTAGTGATGCTGGTCGGCAGCACCGCGGCCAGCGCCAGCGCGAGCAGCAGCGGCGGGAAGGCGAGGAAGATGTCGGTCACGCGCATGATCACTTCGTCCAGCCAGCCGCCGAAGTAGCCGGCGGCCACCCCGAGCGGGATGCCGACGGCGCACGAGATCGCCAGCACGATCACGGCGATCAGCGGTGAGATCCGCGCGCCGTACAGCACCCGGGAGTAGATGTCCCGGCCGACGTTATCGGTCCCGAACCAGTGCTGGGCCGAGGGCGGGCGCAGCACGATGAAGGGGTGGGTCGCCGAGCCCGCGTCGCCGGGGAACGGCGCCAGCAGCGGCGCCAGCAGCGCGATGAGGACGATCAGCGCGGACAGCAGGCCCCCGGCCACCAGCAGCGGATTGGCGCGCAGGCCGCGCCGCAGGGCCTGGCCGCGGGGGAGTCTCGCGCCCGCGGTGGGCAGGGTGCTGGGCGCCTCGATCATTGCAGCCGGATCCGCGGGTCGATGGCGGCCTGGAAGATGTCGACGGCCAGGTTGGCGACCACGTACACCAGGGCGATGAACAGGGTCACCCCGAGGATGGCGGGCGTATCGAGGCTGGTGATCGAGGCGGTGGTGTAGCTGCCGAGGCCGGGCCAGTCGAAGATGTCCTCAACCAGGAACGTGTTGACGAGCGAGTAGGCGAACACCAGGGCGACCGCCGACGCCACCGGGTTCCAGGCGAGCTTCATCGCGAAGCGGCCGAACACGGTCCGCTCGGTGAACCCCAGCGCGCGCACCATCTGTATGTGGGCGTCGCCCACCGTGTCCAGGACCTGGGCCCGGATCATGCGCGCGAGCAGGCCCGCCGGGTAGGCGGCGATGACCACGGCGGGCAGCAGCATATGGCTCAGGATGCTGCCGAACATCGCCCAGTTCCCGGTGAGCGGCGCGTCGATCAGGCCGAACCCGGTCACCCGGGTCAGC
>Ga0335085_10007077_pt1 | contig 17529 bp, 18 predicted proteins | sample Lox_Sample_45_FD_206712 | JGI IMG/M metagenome (GOLD analysis project Ga0335085, IMG submission 206712) | Soil microbial communities from Loxahatchee National Wildlife Refuge, Florida, United States - Lox_Sample_4.5 | ecosystem: Environmental > Terrestrial > Soil > Wetlands | place: USA...
TATAGCCGAGATTGTAATACTCGTTCGTTTCCTTCGCGACTCTCTGGAGGTCTGGCAGAGGATCGTTGGAGTTATGAATCTCAAAACCACCGGTGCCTTTGGCTAAGACCTGGAGGATCCCCGTGTTGGCGGCGGAGCCCCGGTCCGGGAAGGTCTGCTCACCGGTGCTTTCGGGATTGACCATGAGTGGCTCCAAGTAGGCAGGTACAGCCGAAGGCGAAGATGCGCCCACGCCCTGAACATCCACCGGATACACGGCAATATTCGCCTTGTTTAGAGCATCGATGGCGGCAGTGACCTCCGGCAGACGCTCAGACGTCAGTGAAACCCCACCTGAGAATAAGATCAGGGTTTTGCGCCCGGGGAGGCTGCGGAGCGATTGGGCAACATCGCGAAGGGCAAGCAGGGGGCTGCGCCCGGTCAAATTGGCGAGACCCGGATCCAGACCGCCTGGAAAGTAAGCATCTGCGCCGCCAATTACCCCGCCAATGCCTCCTGCGTTGGGAGTGCCCGATGAATTCTTGGCAGAGCTTAGCGCGAACTTCAACCGTTCCGCGTCGGCCGTGAATTTTTGCGTCATCTTCAGGCTTCCCCCGAAGACCACCACCGCCGTCTGACGATCGGGGGAAGCGGAGCTTTCCACAAACTTCCCGGCCGCCTGGCGCGCCTGGATTTGGTAGCTTGAAGTCATAGAGGAATCGTCAAAGAAAAGAACCATGTAGCGTGGATGCTCGGGGCCGCCCGGTTGGACGTCCGCTTCGCGGGAGAACGAGGCGATGGTTTGCTCCGCGTCATCCTCATAGATGTGGAAGTCCTTCTTTTCCAAATCCTGGATGTAATTCCCCTTTTTGTCGGTCGCGACCACGTCAATAAGAACCAGGTTGCTCTCTGTCTTGATCACGCCAGACGCCTTCGCCATCCCCGCAGGAGGGTTTTGGCCGCCGGCGGGGGCCGTGGCCAAGTGCAGGCCAAGCCCACCTAAACTCAGAAACAGGATCAGCCTTACGAACGGATAATGTCGGGTCATAGCGATTCCCCACCCATCGTCGTCGCGCCGTAGGGGGCGCCCCTCGTGGGCAAAAACGTTAACCTAACGGCTGGAGGCGCCCAAAAGCCCGCGTAGCGGGCGCCGTCATTTCCCATGGCGCCAGCCGTGGGTCAGAACGCGGCACGCACGATTCATAAGCCCCGTCAGGGGCGGAATAAGGTAGCCCAGGGCGCAAGCCCTGGGTAGACGGCCCTCACCCCGCCTTCGGCACCCCTCTCCCGCCTGGGCGGGAGAGGGGATCGGGGGTGAGGGTGGGTTCGCTGACCCACGGCTTGCGCCGTGGGCTACCTTATGCCGCCCGCTTTGCGGGCTGAATTCTAAAACGAACTTCTGACTCAGGACCCTACTTTTCGCTGTACTGAAACAGCGCGCGACGCGCATGTCGGACGCCTTATTGGTACGGAATCTCCACGGTGCGATTCAGACCAGAGATTTCACCGCTCGCGGAATCACGGACAACCGTACGCACCAGATAAGTTCCGGGTTTCACGTCGAACAGGTTCTCCATGGTGATGCCCGATTGCAGGTATCTCTCCAGGCTGCCGTCGCGCAATTGCAAGTCCACGGACTTTTCCTGGGCGCCGATCTCATGGCCATCCTGGTCAAATAGCACGGTCACGAAAAGAAGTTTGTCGACGTTGCGATCCTCCTCCTTGCGGAAACGCAAAGGGTGCAAATCAACGCTCGTCTGAACGGTAATGCATGCGTCAGACTCAGTCTTCATAAAAAACTGGGTGTGGACGTCAATGGGGAGGTCCTGGGTCTCCTCCCGGGAGAAGACGGCTTCGCGAATTTCTTCTTTCTCCTGCGTGGCCGGGTCCTCCGACTTCCTCGGAGCATAGTAGCCGTGCCGCGCTTGCATGGAGAAGCCCTTCGCCGCAGCCAACGTAACCTTGATGGGGTGGAAGGTGCCATCGTGTTTCAGGTTTTGCGGGGAGAAAGTCAAAAGATAGTAGGCATCGGCAAGGCCGGCCGTCTTGCGAAAACCCGCTTCCAGCCCGTTATCGTTTTCAAAGAGTACGCCGCCGGTATCGTGGGAGAGGGCGAACATGGCATCCGCTTGCGCCCTTTGGCTATTGAGGAGTATGTCGCGCTTCCGATTCCTGAGCACGGGGTTCGTGGTGTACGCGAAGTCGCTTACGCTGGCGTCCGATGTAGGGTCGCCGTACAAGCCGCGGGCGTCAACAGTGTTGATAACAACTCCGGCACGCAGGGCTCGGTCGATAATTTCGTCAAGTTGGAAGTGGAGATCTTCCGTCAGGAATCCCGCGGACACAATGATCATACTGCGTTCCCCGGGGAGTGAGGCCAGGCGGCGAACGACGGATTCAATTCCCCGCAAGGCGGCGGTTGATTGCGCATCAGAAAACGATAACGAACGCCTCGCACTCATCTCCACATGGGTTTTGACCATCGGGTCAGGGCCATAGCAATTGATGAATTCTTCGATGGCCAATTCCAGGGCTTCGGGGTCGTGGAAATCGAGGATCAGACGTGCCTCGTAGGGTGGGATTGTACCGCAGGATTTATCCTCCTCCACGATGGGTCGGTGTTGAAGTTTGAAAAGCCCTTGATGCACTTGAGCCAGGTTGCTGGTGAAGTCGACTTGATCCTGCCCGGAGGAAGTAAACAGGGCCACGCGATCCTCGGGCTGTATGGTGGCAGGGAGAACGTGATCGGCCGCATCACGCGCGCGCGCCATGTCCACGAAAGGTGTGTTCACGTCGTCGAAGTAAATCGCCAGGAAGCGCCGGGGCGCGGTGGCGGGTGTGGCGGTTTCGTCGGCGTTCTCCGCTTCAGCGTTGGCTTTCTCTGCGGGTTTCGGCGGTAGGGGCGCGGTGGCTTTCAGTGCCGGCTTTTCCAGCGAGAAGCTCAGAATGGATTGCGGCTTGCCGCGATCGAAAACGCGAAAGTCCTCCTGGCGGAGGTTGTCAACCGCTTCTCCCTTGGCGTTGCGAACCACCACACGCACCCTCACCACATTGCGCTCCGATTGCAGTTTGAAGGTGGGCTCAACGTCGCGAGAGGAAATCTCCTGCGGGTTCGTCGTCTGGGCTTTGAGAGTGGAAGGCAACAATGCTGGGGTCAGGATCAGGATAACCGCTAACAAGCGTGATGACCCGCCGGGTCTCAGCCGGCGTACGAGGGTAGGGGAGGGCACCATATTTCCGCCGACCCAAACTGTACTCCTGACCGCCCCCGGGCGCAAGGTCAAGTCGGTCACGTGGTGTAGACCCTTGTTCATGAAGATCTGCGATTTTCCGAAGGGGCTTGGACGCCGACGCCCTTGCTCCCATTCATGGACCATGATCGGGCACAGAATGGCAACGCCGTGACTTCTTAATTGACACACCATGCCACGATGTCGCTTCTGCCTTGCACTGACTGTCGGCGATTGCCGCCAATGGTGTAGGCAGAGAGCGCCCAAAACCCTTTCCGATGCTCCGGATGGCCAGAATTATCTGGCCCGCATCTTCCTGAAAATAAGCAAGATGCAAAAGCATATTCAAGTTCGTCGCTATTTTTGTGGCTATCAAGGGCTTGGTGATTGCCGTGCTCCCCTTTGGGCAGGAGGCGAACGGTCGTGCGCTCAATCCCCTGGAAGCAAATATCAATATCGCTGGGAATCGCCGCAGTAATTGTCTGGCGCATCCCCTTTGCGGGCTTGCGGGACGCTTTCTGTAGCGTGGATCTGGGCAGCCTTTCCCTGGCGGTTTTCTCGTTTCTGGTTTTCCTTTTCCTGCGCGCGTACAAGTGGCACCGGTTGATGGCGGACGCAGGGAAAGCCCCTGTTCGCCAGTCCATGCGCGCACTCTTCGGAGGTTTTGCCCTGGGCTTGATCACACCCGGACGGCTGGGAGAACTGGGACGTTGCGTATTCGTTCGGCAGGAGGAACGCGCCCAGGTTGCGCTCCTGACGGTTTATGACCGGCTGCTGGATTTTTGGGCGCTGTTGACAGCGATGGACGCCAGCCTTTTCTTCATTGTGTCACGCCCGGCCGCCGTCTTCGGATTGGCGGTCTGGCTGGCTTTCCTCCCAGTGGTGATGGGATTCCCCACCTTGGTCTCCCACCTTTCTAAGCTGGCGCAAAAGTCTCGGCGATTTCGCTGGCATTTTATGGAAGCCGCGACAGAAATGCCAGTCATCGCCACGCCCCGTTTCGCCATCCTGTCGGTGGGCGCGATGGCGGTGGAATTGGCCTCGTTCTTCTTCCTCCTTTGCGCCTTCTCCCCGACCGGATTCAGCACCGTCCTCGCCACCTTCCCCTATATCGTATTGGCGGGAGACATGCCCGTTTCTTTCAGTGGTGTCGGAGTGCGCGAAGGCGCCGCGGCTCTATTGCTATTACCACATGGCGTTCACTCTGGCGCCGCCGTGGACGCTTCGCTGGTATGGTTTGTGCTCGCCATGCTGCTGCCCGCCGCCCTGGGAGCCCTCTGGATCGTCGCCGAACGAACCAAGTCACGGGCGCGGAGTTCGGATAGCGTTGCGCCGTCAGCCCATCCAACCATGGTGCCCGCGGCCGTGCCCCAATCGCCCAGCCCCCTAAGTCCCGAAAGCGTTACTCCACACTGCGAGGCCGGGTGAGAGACGCTCCACGGAGGGTAGCAGAGTATCGTTGACGTTGATGACGGGCTAGGTGTCGAGAATGGGATCAGGCGTCCAATAGCTCCAGCCCCAATGGAGGAAACCGGATAAGACGATGACTTCCTACGGCGTCGCCGGGAAAGATTTTGATGAGCGAATCCACAAACCAGGCCCGCGGAGCGGGTTGCTCCGCCGCTCGCGCGGGTGCAAGAGCCGTAAGGAATGACGTCAACAACAGGAGAACTTTCGAGCGTGTCATAGGGAGAGGCCTTGGGAGAATTCACTGCGAATTTTCACCGGGCGAGATGGTCTCACGGAGCAGGGGGAAGGGCAAGGCTTCCGCCTCGCCCATCCCCACAGCCTGAATGTTGCGCCTACTCCATATACACTGCGTATACGTAGTCGGTGCCCTTCTGCGTTACATGGCAGCTAAAGCACTCTTTCATATCCTTCATATCCTTCACCGAACCCGTGGTTTGATTGTCCTGAAAAAGTTCAAAGCACCAACCTCCCGTGTCCGGATATAGCTTGGAATTCTTCTTCATCATGTAAAGTGCCTTCCGCCCCCGAGGCTCGATTGCCCCCCCGGGGGTGCTGATGTTGAAGAGTTCCAGGGCGAACTCCGAACCATCCGGGTAGGGTTTGAGATCCTTTAACGAGGGCCAGGCGATGTCATTCACATAAATGTTGTGGAGACCTCCAAACCTGTCATACAGTTTGTTCTCTTTGCTGAAGATCACCATAGTTCTGGCATGCCTCCACTTGCGGGGGTCATTGGGGTAAGCGGGATAAGTGATTCCGGGCTTCTTCTGAGCCTGACCTACTAGCGTTCCCAGGCTCACCGCGGCGCCCACGAAAACCATCAGCAGGATCTTGCTGCGCGACGTCATGGCGGGATACCTCCTCGTCGTATATTGGCGTGACTTCCACAATACGTGAGCAGACAAACGGCTTTCCTATCACCTATTCTAGCGCAGTTGTCCTGTGTCCTCCACGTTTTCCATAGGAGAAAGTGACCGCAGTCAGGAGCAAGCCTCGTTCTGACTTCCGTCTTGAGGGTCGGCAGATCTTCCTTGGAATGTCGCAATCGAATTAAAGTGCAAGCTCAGGTTGGTCAGCAGTTTAGGCGCCCCAGTGAGCGCATGGGAAGGTTACTGTTGGAAAATTAGGAAGTACTGGTATGGCAGGAAATCATAATCCTGGACCACATGGAAGCCCGCGGATTTCGCTTCCGTAATCATGTCTTGCTTATCAATCTTCATTTCCAGTGGGGGGCCCAGGGGTAGGGGCTTTTTGTAGAAGTCAACATTCACCAGCCGTCCTCCCCGCCGTAGGGCTTTGATGAGGAGTGGGTAGTACGTGGACCGCTCGGAAATGTGGTGCAGTGTGTCGCAAATGAAAATCATATCCACCGAAGCGGGTGGCAATTTGGGATCATGCGGCAGAGCCTGCAAAAGCTGAATATTCTTGATGTTGTTATTCTGAGCGCGTTGCCGGATGTAGTCGAGCATCTCCGGCGCGACATCGATCGCGTAGACTTTGCCCTGTGGCCCAACTGCCTTGGCGAACAGCAGGGTGAAGTATCCCGAGCCCGCGCCCACGTCCGCCACCTTGTCGCCGGGCTTCAGGCCAAGTTTGGCCAACACTTCTTCAGGCTTCTGCCATTCGGCGCGCTGGGGATCCTCGAGGGATTGGATGTAGCCGTTGTGCGTCTCCGGCAGCGGTTGCTGCGCTCGCGCCACAGGTAGGCAGGTCAAAGCCATACCGACGACAAGAAAAGCCATCGGGCGCGAAACGGTTCGGAGTCGATTCGGGCACGACACAGCCATGGGCTCTCCCCGTTCGCAATCGTTGCCGTTAGCGAATGTATTCGACTCCATAAAACCGGCCGGCGGTACCCTCCGCCGTCCAAATGATCTTTCCCTGCGTTTCCACCGGTGCCTGATTCTGCGCGTAGGGCAGGGTAATGTAAATCTCGTCCCCCGGTGAAAAACGCTGGCTGCTGATAAAGCACAGGCCCGCCTTGGAAACATCGCGCGTCTGGGCGATATCCACGACACCCCAGGAGTTGCGAACGCGAAGTTGCATGGTAAGCTTCAAGCGGCGTGTCCGGCGAAGCTCTTGCGTACCCTTGGAAGTTGATTTTTTGGCTTGGACCAACATTTCCGGGGAGACAACCTGGTCACTGGGCTTCCAACGCGTGGTTTCGTTGCAGCGGTCGCAATGGCGCGAGATGAGTCCGGTGGCCAGCAAGACCTCATACTCGATGCTCGAAAGCGTGCTCTGCGCAGCCGTCTTGCAGGCCGCGCATTCAACCAGTACTTTGGGTTGAGCGCTGTCATTGTTGGGTGCAAACTCCACGCCCCAGATGTCGCTCTCCAGATTGATTGCTTCCACGCCCCATTCGCGACGGCTTCCAAAAACTTGTTGGAAAGCGCCCACCACCCGGAACTCTTCCTCCACCCCATTTTCGAGATTCTTCACCAGCACGACATCGTCGGGCAACAAGGAGTGGATCAGGCTTATGCGCGCCCCCTGTTGATTGAAGCTGACGGTCACTGTCTCTTCCGCAAAAGAGACTCCCGACATGTCGTTCCCGATCACCCGAATCCGCACCGGCGCCAGGATGCGTTCAGTGCGGCGTCGACCCAAGATGTTCATGAGGTCACGATTTGAAAAAGCCGGTAGTTGATAGTGCTACAGACGTCAACCTCGCTCCGGCAGATCTGGTGAGTCTTACCCAGCACGTGGAGGCACCATCGAGATGTCTTCCAAACCAGCTGCTGCGGGCTTAAAACTGAAAATAACCTAACCCAGCGGCACTGTCAATCTCTTGCAGGGACCGTCCCCCCCATGCAGAAATTGCGCGGCGGCTGGAAAAGGTGGCGATTACACTTCTGCCGAGAGCCCGGGACGCTTTTTCCCTTTCCCTTCGCGCTTGTCAGGCTGGGGAGAGGCTCCCGCCGCGGCGTCGGGCGCATTCAGCAAGGCCAAAGCGGCGGCCTCACTTTCGGTGATCACAAAGAACTGCGCCAAGTTCACGTCGTCTAGAATTTTTCGGACGTGGGGGTTCAAATTGGCCAGTACCATCGTCGCGCCCGCACTCTGCACGGTCACTCGGCCTCCCGCAAGGAACCCCAAACCCGTTGAGTCAATGTAAGGCACGTCCTCAAAATCAACCATCAGCTTCCGGGTTCCGGCATCCATCAAATCCTTGACCTTCTGCCGCAGATAAGGTCCGTCACTGCCCGCCAGAAATTTCCCGCTCAGGCTTAAGATTGCCACATCATCTTTGAAACGAACCGCAATTCGCACGATCTCACCTCGCCTTTGCCACCTGCCTGGGTTCTGCACCCTTACACCCTGCGCAGAATTCCAGGCACATCGATGATCGTTGGAGATTTCTCGCCCGTACCCGATGGGGCACCCATTTCGAATGCTACGAGAGGGGCGGAGCCGTGTCAAGTACGTGAGGGAGATCGACTTCGATATCACTTGGGGAAGAAATCGACACCTTCCTTCCCGAACCACATGAAACGCTCAGCCTTTCCCCCTAAACGCCAACACTCAGGAGAGGTGGTTTCCATCCAATCAAGCGGTTCTGCTTCCGGCTGGATACGCGCAGCGGCGGTGAGGGCTGTCTTGAGCAAGCCCTTTTCTTCCGCTGTAACACTCTCAGGATCGACGGAAATAAACAGCACGGCGCCGCTCCGCGCCACAACGACGAGCCATTGACGCGTCATTGCCAGCGGGACGGATTTGGTTACCGGCGTGCAATCCGGATCCACCAGGAAGAAGGTTCGGTGTTGCGGCAACCGGAAGCCCAGGGTATTTACTCCCATCTTGCGCGCCCGGTTCCAGTCGCGGCCGCTCGTGTCGTCACCGGTCCGCTGCACATCAAATATTCCTGCGCCCACAGGTTATTGGAACCATAAACCGGCTTCTCCGGCAAACGCGGATGCTCGGCGAGAGCCCGGCACAGTCCGCGGGCGGCATGGAAGGGGGACGCGTCCTTATCCCCTTGTTGCGCTACCACTTCAGCCGCCGCCAGACGCCGGTCGCTCAACTGCACGCCGCTGCCACCGTTGCGAACATCGAGCCACAAAGAAATTCCTTCCGCATCCACCTGCCAGAAGCAAAAAGCGCTCGCCCCTGTCATCACCCCGTAGCCGTGGGTTCCGTCCCCTGTCGCCGCCAAGAAATACCAGGGCATGATGCGGTCAGCGTCAAAGCCGCGCCATTGCAGGTCGCCGTAGGAACGCTCCCATTGACCCCAAGAAATTGTGTGCTTTCCGGGAGCCGGCCCAACCAGCATAAGTGCAAGCGTTCGAGCAGGCTGCGTGGCGATCCCACCGCGAGCGCCAGGGTTCTCCTCGTGCCAAACTGCTTCGCTTCGGCGGTGACTTCCACATCCTCGGCCTGCCAGCGGTCACCGGATCTCGATAGCGGTTGGCGGCCAGCCCCCTCCACGTATGCTGCTACGAAGTCGGGCTGCCGGATGATATCTATGAATGTCTCTTTCGTCTCGGCCGCGCAACTCCCCGGCGCGTGGGCAGCCGCCACTGCCGCCATGCCGGTTTCGAGGAACGCTCTGCGAGATTTGTTCATACGGCGTCAGACGCGTGATTCGATGCGATTGACCACCGTCTTCAGTGCCTTGATTCGCGCCCACCATTTCCAGTTTCCCTCGATGATCGTCCAGGGAGCGTATTCCGTATCCGTCTTCTCGAACATCTCTTCCAGCGCTTCGATGTAGGCATCCCACTTTTCGCGATTGCGCCAATCCTCTTCCGTTAACTTCCAGTTCTTCCAGGGATCCTTTTCCCGCTTCTTAAAGCGGTCAAGCTGCTCTTTCTTGGAAATGTGAATCCAGAACTTGACCAATATCAACCCGTCGTCCGTCAGTGTTTTCTCAAATTCGTTGATCTCACGATAGGCGCGCTGCCATTCTTCCTTCTTGGCGAATTTCTCCACCCGCTCCACCAGCACTCGCCCGTACCAAGTGCGGTCAAAGATGCCGATGCGGCCGCGGGGCGGCAACCGTAACCAGAAACGCCGTAGCCAATGGCTGGCTTTTTCCCCCGGGTTCGGCGCGCCGATCGGATGCACCTCGTACCCGCGGGGGTCGAGGGATTCGGTGATGCGCTTGATGTTCCCTCCCTTGCCCGCCGCGTCGCAACCTTCGTAGGCCACGGCGACGGCGATTCCTTTCTCGATGATCTTGCGCTGCAACTTCAACAACCGGAATTGATACTCCTGCAACAGTTCTTCGTATTCAGCCTTCGATTCCAACTTCTTGTCGAGATCGAGCTTATCGAGGTACCCCATGGATCTACCTCCTGAAGGTCAAAGCAGATTCTACCGGCAACCGTGAAGGACCACGCCCCGAGTAGGCAAACAGACGATTTCGCGCTTGGGCAGACATCGGATGCGAATGCACCACACCATCTGGGCGCGAATTCTACCAGACCCTCCTACCGGGTCGCAAAGGGTTTTCCCATTCTGGATTTTCCCTGTGTCGGAGGGGGGTTCGGAGGCTTCGACGGGGAGGGATCAAGGATCGCGACCTTTCAACCCAATCATAAAGAAAAGCGCCGGTTCCGCATCGCGAAACCGGCGCCGATCGAAAACGGCTCGATGTTTGTACGCCCGTCCCCGCCCTAGTGCTTCTCGTGGGAGGCGTGATGTTCAGAATGCTTTTGATGGTCCGCGGCCTCTCCATGCTCGGTGTGCTCCGCCTTGGCGCCGGTTTTGGCGCGCTGGTCGCGCAACACGGCTTTACGGCTCAAGCGCACCTTGTTGCCCTCAACGGAAATGACCTTCACCAGAAGTTGGTCACCCATCTTCAACTCGTCACGGATATCTTTAATCCGATGCTCCGCAACCTCGCTGATATGAAGCAATCCGTCAGTCCCGGGGAAAATCTCCACGAAGGCGCCGAAATCCGCTAGCCGCACAACTTTGCCGAGGTATGTCTTCCCAATTTCGGCTTCCGCCAGCAGGTCGCGAATCATCTTCAATGCCTTTGACGCCGAGGGTTCGTCGGTAGCCGCCACGTTCACGCTGCCATCATCTTCAACGTCAATCTTCACACCCGTCTGCTCAATGATGCCCCGAATGACTTTACCACCCGGCCCGATGAGTTCACCGATCCTCGAGGGATTGATCTTCATCGCGTAGATGTGGGGTGCATACGCGGAAATTTCGGTCCGCGGGGTCGGTAGGGTCTCCAGCATTTTGCTAAGCACATGCAAGCGCGCGGCCTGAGCCTGGGTTAAAGCCTCTGCCATAATTGCCGGAGTAATGCCTGTGACCTTGATATCCATCTGGAGCGCAGTGATTCCGTCCTTGGTTCCGGCAACCTTAAAATCCATGTCGCCGTAATGATCCTCGGGGCCTGCGATGTCCGTAAGGATGGCATACTTGTCGCCTTCCTTCACCAAGCCCATGGCAATTCCCGCCACCGGCGCCTTCACCGGGACCCCAGCGTCCATCAAAGCCAGCGTTCCGCCACATACGGTCGCCATGGAAGATGATCCATTCGATTCCAGGATGTCTGACACCACGCGAACCGTGTAGGGGAAATCCTTCTCTTCCGGTAGCATGCTGAATAGTGCGCGCTCAGCCAAAGCTCCGTGTCCGATCTCTCGCCGGCCGGGACCTCTCAGGAATCCAACTTCACCCACGCTGAACGGAGGAAAGTTGTAATGGAGCATGAAGCGTTTGAACGCCTCGCCTTCCAGTACATCAAGGCGCTGCTGATCCTCGCCGGTTCCAAGCGTAGCGGTAACCAACGCCTGAGTTTCACCGCGCGTAAACAGGGCTGAGCCGTGTGTGCGCGGGAGGAATCCTACTTCGCAACTGATGGCCCGCACCTGATCGAAAGCGCGTTTATCAGGCCGCTGCCGCTTCTGGAGCACATCGTCGCGGAACAATCGTTCTTCCACCCCATCAACAAAATGAGCCACGAGCTTGCGCTTGGCTTCATCGTCCTCGGGATAACTTGCCACCAACGCTTTTCGCAACTCGGCAATCTTGCGATGGCTTTCCAGCTTGATGTATTTCGAGGTATCCATTGCTTCGTGGAGAGCTTCCTCGATTTTGCCACGAACTTCCTCGTAAAGCGCTTCGTCGCGTACCGGCGTTGTAAATTCGCGCTTCTTCAAGCCCAGTTTTTCGAAGAGTTCTTTCTGCGCGGCGACAATCCTACGGATTTCGCCGTGCGCGTACTGAATCGCTTCAATAATCGTCGCTTCGGAAACTTCCTTCGCTCCCGCCTCCACCATCACGATGGCGTCTTCCGTGCCCGCTACAACCAGGTTCAGCATACTGTTCTTGATTTCGCTATAGGTGGGGTTCGTGGTCAAGCGCCCGTCCACCAGTCCCACCCGCACCGCGCCCACGGGCACAAGAAACGGAATGTCAGAGAGGTAGAGCGCCGCCGTGCCCGCGACTAATCCGATGACATCGGGGTTGTTCTCCGTATCGGCAGAAAGCACCATGGCAATAACTTGCGTTTCATCCTTAAAGCCCTCGGCGAAGAGAGGGCGGATAGGCCGGTCAATCAGGCGGCTGGTGAGAATCTCTTTCTCCGTCGGCCGTCCTTCACGCTTGAAAAAGCCGCCGGGAATTCTTCCCGCGGCATAGGTATATTCACGGTAATCCACCGTGAGGGGAAAGAAATCAATCCCTTCACGCGGGTTGGTTGAACAGGCCGTTGCCAGGACTACGGTGTCACCGTAGCGTACGTATGCGGAGCCATTGGCTTGCTTTGCTACTTTGCCAGACTCAATTGATAGGGTATTTGCACCCAGGGTGATACTAACTTGTTCCATTTAATCCTCCAACGATCCTCGCCGAGCACCACACAGGGGCCACATAGCGGGTCAGGGCATGCTGATCGACCGGCCAGGGTGAAAGACCACACCCTGCCGTCAGGCATGCAGGTTATTCAGGGAGCTGCGAATCGAGGTGGATGTTGAACGGATGGAGGCCCCCAGCCCGTTTTGAAGACGCCCCAAATGCAAAAGCGATCCGCGCCGGCAAACCGGGGGATCGCTTCGACAAAACATCTTGTCTTACCAGAAATCTCGAAACCTTCTCAATATACACCGGGCTACTTGCGGATGCCCAATTTTTCGATGACCTGCTTGTACGCCTCAGGGTCACGCCGTTTTAAGTACTCCAAATGCCTCTTGCGTCTGCCCACCATGTTCAGCAACCCACGCCGCGAAGCATGGTCCTTACGATGGGCACGAAAGTGCTCGTTAAGGTAACTGATCCGCTCACTGAGCAACGCAATCTGGACTTCGGGAGAGCCCGTATCCTTGGGATGGACTCTAAATCGTTCTATCGTAGTGACTTTCGACTCACGGGCTAACGGCATCCGCCTCTCTCCTCGCTTCTCATCTCTATATGTACGGTGAAAGGTTAGCATGAACCTTCCGTTTTGGCAAAGGAAATCACCGCGCGAGGAATCTTTTCCGGCTTATGTGAATCAGTCCCAGCTGCAGAGCCCCGGTTGCCGCGAGAGTTAGGCTTAGTCTTCCCCGCCGAGGGCCCCTCCGGAAGGCATGAGGAGAATTTCCTCCATCGTGGCGCGCCGAGGCTCCACCAGCGCGCTCAGCACGGCGGCCGCCACATCCTCCGGTTGCAACAGGTGCTCACCACGCACGGGGAAATCAAACTCATTTTTCATTCGTGTTTCTGTCATCCCGGGCAATACTGCCATCACTCGGATACCCACCGTCCGTAACTCGCGGCGCAGCACGCCCGTTAATCCCAAGGCACCAAATTTGGCGGCGGTATACGCCGAACAGTTGGGAAAGGCGACGCGGCTGGATATGGAAAGGATATTCACCACATCGCCCCGGCTGCCTTTCAGCAGCGGCAAGGCCGCCCGGGTGGTGAGGAAAATGGAACTGAGGTTTGTTTCGAGATTGCGTCTCCAATCCTCCAGCGTCGTTTTGGCGAAGGGCTTGTAGGTGAAAACGCCGGCATTGTTGATTAAGACATCGAGCCGGCGGATTCTCTTCTTCACGGCGGCGATGAGGCGATTCACATCATCGGGCTTGGTGACATCCACGGGCATGCTCATGACCGTTCCCGGAATCTGCGCCGCAGCTTGGGCAAGCGGCCCGCGATTTCGCGCCACCAAAATGAGCTCCGCGCCCTCGCTCCCGAGGGCTCGCGCCATCGCCCGCCCGATCCCCCGGCTCGCCCCCGTTATCAGAACGGCCTTGCCCGCAAGTTTTCCCATAAGCCAAAGTAGACGGCGGCTGTGTTTCAAACCGCTCGACGCGGTCTTTTTCTTCAGCCCCGCTCTTTCACCAAACGCAGGAATTCCGAGCGGGTCACGTCGCAGTCGCGGAAGACCCCCAGCATGTGGGAGGTCACAGCGATAGAGTTTTGCTTCTCCACCCCGCGCATAATCATGCAGAGGTGGCGCGCCTCGACGATGACGCCAACTCCTTGTGGTTTGATCTTTTCCATAATGGTCTCGGCTATTTGTACCGTCAGGCGCTCCTGAACTTGCAGCCTTCGCGCGAAGACTTCGACAATGCGCGGAATCTTACTCAGGCCGATCACCTTACCCTTGGGAACGTACGCGACGTGGCAGCGCCCGAAAAACGGGAGCAAGTGATGTTCGCAGAGGCTGAACATCTCAATGTCCTTCACAATCACCATCTCGTCATACGCCACCGAATAAAGCGCGCCGTTCAGGACCTTGTCGATGTCCTGCTGATAGCCGCTGGTCAGAAAGCGCAGGGACTTCGCCACGCGCGCCGGAGTCTTCAGAATGCCTTCACGATCCGGGTCTTCGCCCACTTCCGCAATCAGTTTGCTGACCATCTCGGCAATCGGGTCAGAGGGTACGTCGGCTCCAATTTCCTCGAGGTTTTCCAACCCATCGGCTTTCATGATTGTTTTCAGTCCTTTCCTCTCCTGCCGCCGGCTTGCTCGGTTATATATTCAAATGAATTCAAGCTGGTCTCTTCCAGGCCCACGCGCTCAAGTCGCAGGCCGCGCTCCGCACCGGCCTCCTCCAATGGCTTGCGCAGGAGTTTATAAATCTCGAGGCAGAGGTTCTCTGTCGTGGGGACTTGCGTGCGAAAGTTCTCCATGTCCAGGTTCAAATTCTTGTGGTCGAGCTTGTCGATGACGCGCTCGCCAACGATTCCATCCAGTGTCACCAAATCCAATACCATGCCAGTGGCCGGATCAATGGCGCCCGCCACTGTAACCTCCAAAAGATAGTTGTGCCCGTGCCCATGGGGATTGTTGCATTTCCCGTAGACCCGGCGATTGTCCTCCGCGGTGAACCCATCATTGTGCAGCCGGTGGCCCGCGGAGAATCGGTAGCGTCGCGTCACGTAAACCATCATTCTCCGTAGTAATCCACGAATAAGTCCGAGGTCTCGTACACCCTAATTCGATGCAGCTTGCCGTGCGCAAGTTTCGGCGCCAGCAGATTCCATATTTCCACGGCGATATTTTCCGTGGTGGGGTTCTTGGCCGCGAAGGCGGGGACTTCCTTATTCAGAAATTTGTGATCCATCAACTGGATGACCTGTTCTTCCAGCAGCACCTTCAATTCCTTGAGGTCAAGCACCATGCCCGTGGTGGGATTAATCGCCCCACTGACCGTCACCTCCACGGTATAGTTGTGGCCGTGCCCCAGGGGGTTGTTGCACTTGCCGAAGATCCGCCGATTCTCTTCCGGGGTGAAATTCGGATTGTGATAAAAATGCGAGGCGGAAAACTCGGCTCGACGAGTGACGTAGATCATCCCTTTCCTTTCGTGGCGTAATGACGCCCTTTCCATTCGATTTTCCCCGTGGCGCGGTGGGCTCGCAAGGAACCCAGCATTAAGGCCCCCAGCAGGGCGGCGCCGACCGGCTGGTAATTCGCCAGAACCGGATCAAACCCCAATCGCGTCAGTGCCCGCCCGTAGTTCCATTCCCGCGCGAGCGCCACCAGAAACGAGCCCACGGCCAGCAGCGTGGCCGCACCGCCGGCGCGAGCTAGCGCCACCCACCCACACGCCGACAGAAAAGCCAAAACCGGGAACAAATCCCAAAGCCAGAGTGACGCAACCGCGGCAAGTATCCTCGAAGGGTTCCCCGCGTAAAGCAGGTACAGGTTTTTGGTCCAGCCCTGCCACATCTCACGGAAACTGGAGTACATGCGTGTCCGAACCCACCGCGCGCCTGGCAAAAACAGCAGTTTCCCCCCCAGCGCCTTTATTCTCCGCGCCAGTTCCACATCCTCGAGAATCGCTGACTTCACCGCCTCGTGCCCGCCGCTTCTCTCGTAAATACCCCTCCGCACGAGCAGGTACTGACCGTTTGCGGCGGCCGCTGACGAATGCGGGTCGGAAACCTCTTGGAAGCTGAATAGGGATACCAGCTTCACATACACGAAGGGGATGACAGCTTTCTCCCACCACGTCGGCGTCTCCTGTCCTGGCGAAACAGAAAGCAGGTCGGCACACTCATCCTCCGCCCTTTGCAGGAGTTCAGCCAGGCTTCCCGCCAGGTGGTCAGTGTCGGCGTCGGTGAAAAGCAGCCAATCCCCTTTAGCCGCGCGCGCCCCCGTTGCTGCCGCGTGCGTCTTCCCCAACCAACCCTCCGGCAATGACTCGACGCGCAAAGTGCGAAGGCGAGGAATCTCGGTTTCCAGCGCGGCCAGGATTTCCCCGGTCCGGTCAACCGACTGGTCGTCCACCGCCAGGATTTCGCGAATGCCTTCTTGATTCGCCAGTGACCTCACCACTCGCGCGATGTTCACCTCTTCATTGCGTGCCGGAATGATGACCGAAACCCGTTCCTGAAGGCTCGTACTCATTCATTTGAAGAAGCTAAATGTAGCGCCGACCTCTAGGTCGTCACGTGCTGAGCTAAAGCTCAGCGCTACGGCTCCTGGCTCCTGCTTAATCTCGCATGACGAAATGCAAACTTTTATTATAATAGACGATTCTGACATGAGCAAAACCAACGGCGTTAAAGCTGCAATCCTGATAGTGATTCTGGGAGGAACAGCTTACTTCGCCTTGCGCCAACGTCCTGCGCGCCCCTTGGCGATTGGCGACAGCGCACCGGATTTCTCCGTGCCTGCTCTTCCTTCGGGCTCGTTGGCTTTGAAGAACTACCGTGGGCAAATCGTGGTGTTGAACCTTTGGGCCACATGGTGCCCGCCTTGCGTGGAAGAAACGCCCAGCCTTGTTCGCTTCGCTGAGAAAATGCGAAACCAGGGAGTGATTGTGCTTGGCGTCAGCGTCGACGAGGATCCCAAGGCGCTTCACGATTTCATTCAGGACAATCACATCCCCTATCCGGTAGGTCGCGATCCGGACCGCTCGCTCTCGGCTCGCTATGGCACGCTGCAATTTCCTGAAACTTACATATTGGACCGTCGCGGGCTAGTCGCGGAAAAGGTGGTGGGCGCGACGGATTGGGATGATCCCCGCATCCAGAGTTTCGTCCTCGACCTGGCACGCGGGTCCAACCACTAACGTGATGGCTCCCCGCAGTCCCCTTACAATCTCTAGACGCTCATCCCGCTGACCGATCCAGAACTTAAGGCATCCATCACGATTCGCCAGAGGCTGATGACTTCCACCACCACTTCTTCCTCCGGAACATTCACCTTCGCCTGCCGGTTGAATAGTCTGGCCTGATAGATAACCCCCGTCAGCGTCGCCGCCACCGCGGGGTCAACTTTCTGCACCGCTTTCTGAACCTCTCGTTTTTTCGCCATCAGCTACCCTCCACTAGGCTTCTCCATTGCCGCGATTCTAACATAGACACGCTGCCCTTCCGTAAGCATCACTTGTCGCTTTGGTCTTAGCTGACATATTATCGATTTGAGGTATGGTGGAGTGATTGACCCA
>Ga0335085_10007079_pt1 | contig 17526 bp, 7 predicted proteins | sample Lox_Sample_45_FD_206712 | JGI IMG/M metagenome (GOLD analysis project Ga0335085, IMG submission 206712) | Soil microbial communities from Loxahatchee National Wildlife Refuge, Florida, United States - Lox_Sample_4.5 | ecosystem: Environmental > Terrestrial > Soil > Wetlands | place: USA: Florida...
GGTCGGATCGTGCTCGCCTATACGCTGTTGCCGCGGTACTACGAAGGACGCCTCGTGACGGCGTACGCGCTGTTGGAGCAGCGATTCGGGTTGGCGACGCGGCGGTTCACGTCGATCGTCTTCATGGCCACGCGCGCGATGGCCGATTCGGTTCGGGTGTTCGCGACGGCGATTCCCATCGCGATCGTGATCGGCGGATTCATTCCCCAGCGCTACGTGATGCCCGCCGCCGTGCTGGTGCTCGGCACGTTGACGGTGATCTACACGTACCGGGGAGGGATGCGGGCCGTCGTGTGGACGGAGATTCTGCAGGCGAGCATCTACCTCGTTGGCGGGCTCGCCGCCGCGGTGCTGATCGGCCGGAGCGTGGCCGGCGGATGGCCCACGATCCTCGCGAACGGGGGCGCGGCCGGCAAGCTCCGCGTGCTCGATTGGTCCACGAGATTCGACCGTCCGAACACCGTGTTCGCGGGCGTCCTGGGCGGGGCCTTTCTCTCGATGGCCTCGCATGGAGCGGATCAGCTGATCGTGCAGCGGCTGCTGTCGGCGCGAAGCCTGCGCGACGCGCGCCTGGCGCTCATCGGGAGCGGGGTCGCGGTGATCGTCCAGTTCGCGCTGTTCCTGATGATCGGGGTCGGGCTCTGGCAGCTGTTTGGATCGCGGGCGTTCGCGACGCCGGACGCGGTGTTTCCGACGTTCATCATCGAGCGGATGCCGCACGGGCTTCTGGGCCTGTTGTTGGCGGCGATTCTGGCGGCGACGATGAGCACGCATTCGGGCGCGATCAATTCGCTGGCGGCATCGGCGACGCACGACATCTACCTGCCGCTCACGGGCGGCGCGCCCGACGCGCCGCGGACGCTCCGGGTCGGGAAGCTCTTCGCGCTCTTCTGGGGCGTCGTGCTCACGGGCGGCGCGTTGCTCTTTCCGGCGAACCAGAAGACCCCGGTGGTGGTCATCGCGTTGTCGATCGCGTCGTTCACCTACGGCGGACTCCTTGGCGGGTTCTTCCTCGCTATCTTCTGGCGACGCGCCAGGCAGGTGGATGCGGTCATCGGCATGTCGGTGGGGATCGCGGTGATGGCGCTGGTGGTGTTCGCGAAGCAGCTCGCCGCCGTGTTTCCCGTGTTGTCGCCGACGTTGGGGCCGCTCGGTCGGATCGCGTGGCCGTGGTACGTGCTGATTGGGACGGCGATCACGCTCATGGTCGGTATGCTCAGTTCCGGATGGCGTCCTCGCGCGCGTGTCGCCGCGGGGGCGAACCCTGCGATTTCTCCATGACCCATATCGTAGTTGGCATTGACGGCGGAGGTTCCCGCACCCACGCGATCGTCGCGGACGACGCCGGGGCGACGCTCGGGCAGGCGACCGGGGCGGGCAGTTCCGTCCGCCGGGGGCACATCGACGAACCGGCGGACGTGATCGCGGCGGTGGTGCGCGACGCGCTGGCGTCGTGCGGCATGGCGCACACCGCGCCCCGCGTCCTGTTCGCGGGCGTCGCGGGCGCCGGCCGCGACGCCGAGCGGCAGGCGCTTCAGCACGCGCTCATGAGTCGGAACCTGGCGGCGGACGTCGTCGTCGAGCCCGATTTCAGCATCGCGCTCGACGACGCGTTCGGCGGCGGGTCGGGGGTGCTGTTGATCGCGGGCACGGGATCGGTGGCGTTCGGCCGGGGACCGACGGGCGCGACGGCGCGGTGCGGCGGCTGGGGGCCCGTGTGCGGGGACGAAGGCAGCGGCGCGTGGCTTGGCCGGCGGGCGTTGTCGGTCGTCACCGCGGCATCCGACGGGCGCGAGCCGGCGACGGCCCTCACGGGCGCGGTGTTGACGGCCGCGGAGGTGAACGAGGCCACGGAGCTGATCGCCTGGGCGGCGGACGCGACGCCGGCCAAGGTGGCGTCGCTGGCGCCGGTGGTATTCACGGTGGCCGACGCGGGGGATCTCCGGGCGAACGCGCTGGTGAGCCTCGCGGTGGAAGAACTGGCGCTCCACGTGCGGTCGTTGGCCCGCCAGTTGTTCGGCGACGAGCGCGAATCGGTTCCCGTCGCGCTGAGCGGCGGGCTGTTGCAACGCGGGTCGACGCTCCGCAAACGCCTCGAGCATCGACTCAAGGCGGCGGTCCCCGGCGCGCAGCTGCGGCCGGGCGACGTGGTCCCGGCGCGGGGGGCGGTGCGCGGTGCGTTGCGGATAACCGGGGGCAGCGCGGCACGCTGATCGGGGGGTGCGGTGACACCAATTCGGACTGAGCCCGACGCCCGCCGCGCGTCGCTCGCGGCCGGCCGCGGAACGGCGGTCGTGGATTTTCCCGACTCGTCCGGACGCCCGGAGCGCCAGGCATTCTCGCATCCGATCGAGATCGTCGAAGCCTGGGCGTTCCCGGAGGTGCTGGACGCGCTCGCGCGGGTGGAGCGGCACGCGTTCGCGGGGCGGTTCGCCGTGGGCTTCGTGGCGTACGACGCCGCGCCCGCGTTTGATGAAGCGCTGCGGATCGGATCGCGCGCGCCGACGCCCTTGCTCTGGTTCGGCATCTATGACGGTCCCCGGGCGGACGGCGGAGGTCCGGCGTGGGCCGGTCTGGCGGCGACGCGACCGGAGTCGGGTTCGGGTTCGGGTTCGGGGTCGGAGTCTGGTTCGGGGTCGGGTTCGGAGTTTGGTTCGGAGTCGGAATCTGGTTCAGAGTCGAGATCGTGGTCGGAGTCTGGTTCGGGTTCGGGGTGGTGGGAGTCGGGGTGGGAGTCGGGGCCGAAGCGGTCGGCGTGGGAGCCGCATGTCGATCGCGGGACGTACGACGACGCGATCGAACGAATCAAGCGCGGGATCCTCGACGGCGCGTTCTATCAGGTCAACCACACGCTGCGTCTTCGGTCGAGGTGGCGCGGCGATCCGGTGGCCGTGTACGAACGGCTGCGCGGAGCGCAGCCCGCCAGCCATGGGATCTACGTCGACACCGGGCCCATGCAGATCGCCTCGGCTTCGCCAGAGCTGTTTTTCGCGCGGAGCGACCGGCGGATCGTGACGCGGCCCATGAAGGGCACGGCGCGCCGCGGTCGGTGGGGCGAGGAGGATCGGGCGGCCGCGCACGCGCTTCGCGCGAGCGCCAAAGACCGTGCCGAGAATGTCATGATCGTCGATCTCGTCCGGAACGATCTGGGCCGGATCGCGCGGACGGGGAGCGTGACGGTGCCTTCGCTGTTCGACGTCGAACGCCATCCGACCGTGTGGCAAATGACGTCCACGATCGAGGCGGAATTGCGGGACGGGGTCGATCTGGGCGGGATTTTCAGCGCGCTCTTTCCGTGCGGCTCCGTGATCGGCGCGCCCAAGATCGCCGCGGCCGCCTGGATCGCGGAGCACGAAGCCGCGCCGCGCGGCGTGTATTGTGGCGCCATGGGCGTCGTTCGACCCGGGGGGGACTGCACGTTCAACGTCGCGATTCGGACGCTCGTCCTCGATCGGGAGCGCGGCACCGCGGAATATGGGGCGGGCGGCGGCATCACGATCGACTCGTCGCCGGGGGTCGAATACGACGAAGTGCTCGCCAAGGCGGCGGTGCTGGAGGGCCCGGCACCCACGTTTGCACTTCTTGAAACGCTCAGACTCCGCGACGGGCGGTTCGTGCGGCGCGATCGGCACCTCCGCCGGCTGGCGGATTCGGCGGACTACTTCGGATTTCCGCCGGTGGTCGAGGCGGCGCGCTCAGCGCTGGACGAGCGGGCGGATGCGCACCCGTCGGGCGAGCATCGGGTTCGGCTGCTGGTGGATCGGGACGGGTCGGCGCGGACGGAGGCGGTCGTGCTCGCGCGCGCGGACGGGCCGGGAGCGCCGGTGCGGTGCGCGCTGGCGCGGGGGCCGGTATCCTCGCGGGATCCGTTTCTGTTCCACAAGACGACGAACCGGCGCCAGTACGAGGAGCATGCGCGCGCGTGCGGCGCCGACGAAGTGATCCTCTGGAACGAGCGGGGCGAGTTGACCGAATGCTCGATCGGCAACGTGGTGCTCGAGATCGCGGGCGAGCGCCTGACGCCGCCGATCGCGTCCGGGCTCCTCGCGGGCGTCTTTCGCGAGGAGCTCCTGGAGTGCGGCCAGATCGCCGAACGGGTGCTGCGTCGAGAGGACCTTCGGCGCGCGGCGACGATCTGGCGGATCAACTCACTCCGCGAGTGGACGCCGCTCCGGCTCGTCGACTAGGGACCTCCGATCCTGACGGCTCCGCCACCACCGATACCGCCGATCGAGATGACGCTGCCGGCGCTCGTGCTCGACCGGGTCTGCTCGAGAAAGCGGGGGTCGAGGTACGAGGAGACGGTGGGCGGCAGCATGCGTTGCTGCGGCCCGGTCAGGAGCGCCATGATCTTGGGCGCGAGCTCGATGAGGAGGTCGAAGGACTGCTCGCGGCCGGCGCGATAGGTCCGATACGCCTCGCCCTGATCGTATTTGTCCGGGAGAATCGCAAGTTTCCCGGCGATGGGCGTCCACAGCGAATCCAGCCGCGTGGTAAACCAGCGGTTGTACGCGGCGATCGTATCCGCCTGCACCGTGGTGAGCTTGAGCGAATCCGATTCACGGAGGAGTTGGGCCATGGGATTGTAGACGCCGCCGCCGCCGTAAATCGCTTTGATGGTCGCGGCGGTCGTTTTCGAGCCGGGCGCGGTTCGGCCGCGATCCAGCATCTGGGTGAGCGACTGCCGCTCGCGCGGCGGTCCGATGTCGACGCTGACCTGCATGTTGAGCGTGGTCGGCTGGTGGGTCGTGCTGATTGTCGAGCCGAAGCGCGGATTCACCTGGTAGATGTACTGGTCGGTCGAGCTGTTGAATCCGCGGACGTAGAGCAAGGTGGGATCGACGATCGCCGGCTGGCCCCAGCCCTGGAGGTGGTTCGGACCGTGCAGCAACAGATCGGCGCCGCCGAGCACGTTGCCGATCGAGAACGAGACCTGGGCGCGCTGCGGCAGGCCCAGCTTCAGCGAATTGAACGAGAAGCTCATTCCAAGCGTCTCGCTCCACGGCTGCTGGCAGGTGTTGCGGCCCGCGACCTGGCCGAGCTGGCCGCCCAAGCACGACCGCGCGGCCGCCGAGCCGCTGTTGAGCAGGGTTTCCATCGCGGACGCGACGTTGGGATCGGCGGTGTGCGCCGGGTCAAAGACGAACGCCCGGTCATTGCCGCTGTAGCCGTCGCCGTTGATGTCGCCGCCCACCACGGGCGTGAAGGCGCCGCCGGACTGCACCCGTCCGCTCACGTTCACGCGGATGACGTTCGCCGCGTTGTAGCCCAGGTTCAGCGATATCTGATGATGATAGTCATTCGGCGACCGCGCCCAATCCTTGTCCAGGGGATTGCCATCCGTGTTGCGGCTGAAGCCGTTGCCATAGTCGCGAACGTCGAGATGGACATACGACGCGCTCCAGGAATACGCCGAGCTGTATTGGACCGGACTGACCGTCAGCTGGACCTGTTTGCTGATCGACATCGCGTCCGACCGGAGTTCCGACACGGTGGAGAAGTCCTGTGTGACGCGCGCGTCGCGCGACGCGATCGCGCCGGTGGAGGGAACGATGCTGGTCGTGTAGACATACACGGGCCGGGACGCTTCGTTGCTCAGGGAAAAGCGTGTAGTGGGCGCGAAATTGAGGTCGGCGGTTTCCGGCTGATTGAGATTGAGGGAGTAGATATAGTTGAGCGACGTGTAGAAGAAGTTGTGCATCGTCGCGCCGGTCCACTGCAGGTTGCCGCGCACGCTGCGCGCCTGCACGTAGTTGGGGTCGAACACCGTCACGAGCGGGGCCGTGCTCGCGAACACCGTTCCCATGGTGCCGTCCGCGCACTGATCCGGGATCGATGAGACGTTGGCGGCGTAATCGCTCCAAGTGGGCGTTGGCACCGCGGCGCCGGTGCAGGTGAGCTGCTGGATGCCGGTCGGCAAGCCGTTGGCGTTGAGCGGCGACTGCAGCAAGCTCGCGGCGCCCAGGTTCTGGAACATGCCGATCCCGCCGCGGACGACCGCACGCGGCGTTCGCGCGGAGCCGAGGAGCGCCGCCACCTGCTGGGCCGTCCCGTAGGTCCAGGAGAAGCCCACCCGGGGACTCGCATAGATCCGATCGGGAACGGAGCTGTTCTTCAGGCCGAAATCCTGCTCCAGCGTGGGGTTGAACTCCGGCGTCGTGTTGAACCGGTTGCCGTCCAGACGGACGCCGTACTGCAGCTGGAAGTCGGTCGTTGGCCGCCACGCGTCGCCCAGCGACGTGCCGCCGCGGATCTGGTTGCCGCTCAGGATATGCGGGGTCAACTGACGGGTATACGTCGCCGGCGTCCCCGCGGCGACATCGGCGAGGGAATTATAGGTGAAGGTCCCCAACTCGTTCGACGTGAAGTTCTGCCAGAACGCATCCTCATATGCTTCGGTCGTGAACTTGAGCCGGTGCTTGTTGTCCGAGCTGAACCACGAAAGCAAGTTTTTATAACTGAAGCTCGATGTGGTGGACGCGGAATTGAGCGACGGGTTGCCGCCGAACGACAGGTTCCTGGAGGTTCCCGGTGTGCCGTCGGCGAAGGTGGAGGCGACCAGGACTCGGCCCGCGGGGATGGCGAGGTACGGGGTCCCCGAATTTCGCGTCGCGTTGATTCCGATGTTCGTTTCGCTCAGTACGCAGCAGCCCCAATAGTCGGTTGCCCGAAGGCTGGTGCCGGCATTCCAGTTTTCCCGCGATCCTCCGTAGGCCGGGAGCGACGTGACGCCCGCCGACACGGGCGCGCTCAGAGTACCGGCTCCGTTGACCGAGATCGCGAACTGCTGCCCGCTCGTCGGCGAGGGCGGGCTGAAGTCGAAGCGGCCGAGCAACCGACCTTGTTTGCTGGCGGTATTGCCAGGGATCCGGCCGAGCGTCGTCGGCACTCCGTCCTGCCCGAGGATGGACAGCAGCCGGTTCACGGAATCCGCGGAGATGCCGTCGGTCTCGAGTCCGAGCGGACTGGTATTGAGGAGCGTTTGGACGGGTGTGAGCTGCTGGCTGAACTGATAGGAGCCGGCGTAGAAGATCTTGTCGAGTTTGATCGGGCCGCTCACCCCTCCACCGAGATCGACGTAGGTAGACCGCGGACTGGCGGCAAGGCCGGCGGGGGTATTCCACTGAAACGCCGGGAGGTTCGGGGCGGTGCTCATCGAGCGCGCGTAGAAGTCGTTCCCGCCGCGGGTCGTGATGTTCAGCGTGGCGCCGCTGGCGCCGCCTTGGGAGACGTCGTAGGTGCCCGTCGACAGCGAAATCCCGGTCTGCGCGTCTCTCGGCAGAGTGGACGCGGACGTCGCCGACCCGTCCAAGGTCGTCAGGTTCTGGTCAGACCCCAGCCCGAGGACGCTGAAGCCGGCCGGCCCGCCGTCGGCGCCGGGGATGTACGTCACGCCCGGGAGTGACGCGGCCATCGCGTTCAGATCTCCGAGTTGGTCGAGTCCGAGCGCGGACGTGGAAATGCCGCGATCGTTTCCGCCGATGTCCGTGGCGTTGTCGTTGCGGTTCGGCCGCTGTCGCGACGCGGTCACGTGCACGGCGTCGAGCGTGGTGGCGGTCTTGCTGAGCGACGCATCCGCAATGAGCACATCCTCGTCGCCCAGTCGTTTCACCTCGTACTTCCGCGGAAGATAGCCCAGCGCGTTCAACGTCACCCAGTAGTCGCCCGAACCGTCGGGGAACGCCACGCTGAACTTTCCGTTCTTGTCCGTCTTCGCCTGGTGATTCAGACTGCCGTCATAGTAGCTGACGGTGACGTTGACGTTCTCGATCGGCTTCTTGTCGGGGCCAACGATCGTTCCACGGATGACATCCGCCTGCGCGTGCAGCGGGCGGGCGGACACCAACAACGCGGTGGCGAGGACGAGGACGAGCACACGGGGAAGGCGCACGACGACTCCCTGGGTAGAGGAAGACGACCGGCGATGCCGCGACCAGATTCGCGAGCACCGACCGCACTTCACGGAACGGCTCAACAGATGCTACGCGTCAACTAGGACAATCGTTCACTCATCGACCCGGTCCGGGCGGGCGCGCCCCGATCAGCGAGTGTCGGCCGGGCTATCTCCCTTAGATCCAGCAGCCGAGGGAAGGGTTGCCTCATCGCCGCCCAGCGGCCGCGCGACGCGCCGGTGCGAATGGGCAACACCAGGGACCAATGCGATGGGCAACGCCCGATTGGCCGGGCGTGGGGTCCAGCGCGCGCGCTCTAGGGACACCCGGGGAGGCGGAACGCTCCAATTCTGCTGGTGTACCCGGCGGCGCCCTGCCGGATGTAGTCGCCGACGTACCAGATGGTACAGTCGTCCGTCGGATCGATCGCCGTTTGGGCATAGTCTTCCCAGCGTTCGCCGGACTGCGTGCCCTCCCCTTCCGCCAGCACCGTCTCGTTCAGGGTCAGCACGCCGCGCGGATCGTCGGGCGTGCGTCCGGCGAATCGTTGGCCGGGAAAATTCGTAGCGCTCCCATACGAATATCCAATCCCAATGTCGCCGAGCTTGTCGATGGCGGGGCTGCCGAGCCAGCGAAAGCCGCCCTCCGGCGCGTAGGTACCCTGTTGAAAGAGGGTCAGGCGCCGATCCTTGGCGACCCGGAACTCGTACCAGCGGACCCCGCCGCCGCCGGCCGTCGTGTTGATGGAGTGCACGGCGACAATCGACTCGTGACCGTCGACGTTCCGATAGACGACGCGCGCCATGAGCTTATCACCCTGCGAGTCCAAGCGGCGGTCGACGCCGGGCTGGGGAACGCAGTTGCTGAGTTGTCCGTCGCAGAGGAAATGATAGGGCGCGACCGGAACGGCTTGCGGTCCCGTGACGGTGGTCTTGGACGGGTCATGCCAGTCCACGTGAAACTGCCAGACGTTGATCACGCTATCGACGAAGATCTTGTCCAACTGACGCCCGCCCGCCGCGAGCATGATGTTGGGCGCCCCGGCCGGCGGGAGCCGCCGACCATCCAGATCCACGTTGTTGAGAAACCCGACGTTTTCGAGGACGACGCACTGTTCGGTCGCCGGACCGCCCTTGAGCATCTGGAGCCGGTCCACGACGCAGGCGTGCTTCTGGGTGGCGATGGTCGGCGAGATCCGGTTGTCGCTCGTACTCGTAGGGACGTAGTAGCCGTCGGGCCAGATCGCGGGACGGGGGTAGTCGGGAAAGAGCGGCCGAAGAAATTCGTAGCGGTAGTAGGACCCGAGCGGATTCGGGCCGGTGCTCACCGCGTAGCACATGGAATACCCGCCTTGCGGCGCGGGGGGCTGGGTGGAATCACGACCGGCCGCCCCCGCCCCTGCCCCAGCGCCGCGACCACGGCCGGCGCCGGCTCCCGCGCCGCCAACCTGTCCGCGCTGTCCGGGCTGGACCACCGGGGCGTCGGGACCCGGAGGCGGGGGCGGTGGCGGCTGATAGAGGTCCGCAGCCGACCCAGGCTGCCCCTCGCGTCCGGGCGGGCTCACATGTGCCGGTTCCCCGCCCTTCCACTCGGCCGGCTGATCGGCCCGATACGGCTCGCGCTGGAAGATCGGCAGCACGAAGAGCCAGCGATCGGCCAGTTGGTCGTAGCGTACGACTGCGTCGCCGCTCGAACGCGCTTCGCACTGCCCGCCAAAGCCCTTGAAGAGGTTGTTCGTGACGACGGGCCCGTAGAGCACCTTGCCGGTCGTATCGAATTTCCTGCCGCGTTTGGTGTAGATCGCGGTCCGCGTATTGACGATTTGTACGATATAGTCCGGACCGACGGCCAGGCTGTTGTCGGACGGATTGTTGGTGCGCGCGGTTCCTTGGGGGCCGACAAAACCGGCGCCCAGGCCGTCGAAGGCGGCGACGAGCCGCGCGCCGGGTTTGGCCCCGGGTGTCGTTTGTTCGATCGCCGCGGAGCCCGGCGGCGCGGTGATCACGGGCGGACCCCCCTGTTGGTCCGGGCGGTACTCCGGATCGACGTCCGGATCGGACGGCGGCGAAATGGCGCACGTCGACTGATCCGCGCCACAATCGCTTTGGCCGGTGTCCAGCCGGCGACCGAGCGGCGGCGACGTGTCCCGCGCGACGGCCTCGGTGACTGCGGCTCCGTCGCCACGCGGTCCCGCGCCGAGTCGGGGTCCCTGTTCACCGACATGGCGGGCGCGTGCGAGCACAAGCACGGCGGCGGCCACGCAGCATGCGCCAAACACGCCGGCCGTCGCGAAACGGACGCCGACGCGGCGGCGATTCACGCGGTCGCGAGCGGCGCGGGGCTCCGTGCTACACTCCCTTGGCGCGGATCATCCGCACGCCGAACACCGGCGCGATGCGGCCGTTGGCGTCCGCCTGAAAGCGGACGGTCACTTTGGTCTTGCCCGACACCAGGCTCGCGGGCACGGCATACCGCGCGTCAAAGAACCCCGCGGCTCCCGGGTCGGGCTCGAAGCGGCCGATCACGGTTCCATCAATCAGGATCTGGAAATTGCCGGCGGCCGGCGGCAGTCCCTGCTCATTCAAGTACGTGACGACGACGGCCATGTCGGTTGTCGGATCGACGGGCAGATCGAACGAGAACCAGCCGGAACCGCCGCGGTTCGCCCGACCATTGGTTCGCGCGACGGCACGGTCGGGCGGGTCGCTCTGGTAGTTGAAGTCGCGTTCCGGCTGCATCTCGCCGGGCTGAACGAACGCGACCGTCGCGGCTTCGATCTTTGCCGCGTGGTCCCGCTGCGCCGCGAGGGCGGCGGCTCTGGCGGCGAATTCCGCCGGCGTCAGGACGTCGAAATACACGCTGTAGGTTCGGGCGTCCGTCCGATAGAAGGGCGCGAGCGACGCGTCCGTGGCCGCGGCGGAGGGTTGGGCTGGCGTATGCCCGACTTGCTTGGCCACGAAATTCCCCTCGTGAGACGGATCCGGAACCACCCAATCGGTCACGGGCCGGTCCGCGCTGACCAGTACGGGAATCGGCGCGGGGGGCCCGCCGCCACGTCCCTCGCGCCTGGGGCCGAAGTCGCCGGCGAGCACCAGCGGGCCCCACATGATCGCCGCGATCTGTGGATTGTCGGGCGTGGGCTCCAGTCGCAACGACTTGGGCAGCGTCACCTCGACGGTATCGCCGGACTTCCACGCGCGCGTGAGCTCGACATAGGAGCCGGGCTGAGGCACGTCGTTCGTGCCGACGTCGCGCCCGCCCGCGGCGCCGGCCCGGAGGCTTGCCAGCGTCGGCACGGCGATGCTCGTGCCGTTGACCTTCACCGTGAAGCCGTCGCCGGCCCAGCTGGGGCGACGCACCGCCAGCGTGAACGACCGCCGCGCCGGCATCGTCAGCGTCATCTTCGCCGTCTCGCCATCCGGAAATCCGGTGTCCATCGCGAGGTGGACACCGCCGGTCGTGAACTGCGCGGTCGAGGGGACGAAGAGATTCACCCAGAGCGTGTCGTCCGACTCATAATACAGGCCGTCCCCGTGCAGCCCGTGGTTCTCCATGCCCGTGCCGACGCAGCAGGTGAAGCTCTGGAGCATGTTCTGATATTCCTGCTGTACCCCGCGGCCGACCGGCACCATGTACGAGGTGCGGCCGTCGTCGCTGAGATCGATGGACGCGAGCACGTGGTTGAACAGCGCCCGCTCATGGAAATCCGCGTAGAACGCGTCCGGATGGAGCGAGAACAGGCGCCGGGTCAACTTGACCATGTTGTAGACGTTGCACGACTCGCACGTGCGCCCATCCACCCGGGCGCCGAGGACGTCGGGTGGTCCGAAGTACTCGGCCAACCCGTGCCCGCCGGTCGCGTAACTGTGATGCTGTACCACGCGATCCCAGAAGAACGACGCCGCGAGAATGTCGCCGGTGTCTCCGGTGTACGCATAGCGCGCCGCCGACCCGACCAGCTTGGGAATCTGGCAATTGCCGTGCTTGCCGTTGAGATTGTCCTGGCCGCGCTTGAGCGCGTCGGTGAATGCGTGGTGTTCGAACTTGTAGGACAGGTCGAGCCAGCGGGTATCGCCCGTATCCGCGTACAGCTCGGCGAGCACCTCGTTCATCCCGCCATGTTCGGTATTGAGCATCCGCGCAAGCTGGGCGTCGTCGAGCGGCGCGAGGATGCCCTGGGCCCACGCGGCGAACCTGATCTCGGTGTCGAGCGCGACGTGATTGCCCGTGTGGCGATACGCGTCGCGGAGGCCCGCGAAGGTCTTGTGCAGAACGTACCAGGGCGACCACAGGCCGTTGAGATCGAAGCCGCCGGATCGGATGTCTCCCTTGGACACGGCGGCAAAGGCCTCGCGGCCGCCCTCGAGCGCGCCGAGGTAGCCGTCGCCGTTCTTGTCCTGCACTGTTCGCAGTTCGTTGACGAGGTAATCCGCGCGCGCCTTGAAGGCCGCGTCGCCCGTCGCGAGGAACATCAGGCTCACGGCCGAGAGGTGGTGGCCGGCGATGTGGCCCGTCAAGTTGCGGCCGCCGCCGTCCCATCCGCCGTACGGCTGCGCCTTCTGCGGAAGGCCGGCGCGCACGCGATAATAGGCCATCATGCGATCCGGGTCGAGCGAGAGCAGATACTTCCCGGTCAGATCCTGCGCCTGTTTGAGCGGTCCGCCGAGGACGCGGACGTTGTTCGTCGGCACGGGGCGGGCCCGCACCATCTTCTCGTCGATCGGGCGCCGGCCTGGCGCGTCGCCGACCAGGCCCAGAGTTGAAGCGAGCGGTTCCGCGCCGGCTGTCAGGGGCCCGGCGGCGAGCGCGGCGGCCGCGGTCGCCGCGGCCGTGGCGGAACGCTGGAGGAAATCGCGCCTGGTGGGATGCATCGCGCACCGCTATGTGAAGGACGTTGCAAGTTGCGCCATGGAGCCGGTTGGCGGCAAGAGTCGGCGCCCCGCCTGCCGTTCAGGGAGATCGGACTCGCCGGCCCACGCGGGCTAGGCGCCCTCCGGATCCTGAACGGCGGGGACCAGCAGGCCTTGCCCCGCCATCGCGTCGACGACGGGTGTGCCGTGTCCGGGAAGATCGAAATCGCCTTCCCAGCGAGACATGACGACGGTCGCAAGACAATTGCCGAGGAGATTGAGCGATGTCCGCGCCATGTCCATGATCGCGTCGACCCCCAGGATCACCGCCACCGCCTGGAGCGGAAGGCCAAATTGGGCGAGCGCGCCCGAGAGGATCACGAGCGCGGCGCGCGGAACGGCCGCGACGCCTTTGCTGGTGAGCATCAACGTCAGCATCATCACGAGCTGCGTGGAGATCGGCATGTCGATCCCGGCCGCCTGCGCCGCGAAGACCGAGGCGAGGGCGAGGTACAGCGTGCTGCCGTCGAGGTTGAACGAATATCCCGTCGGCAGCACGAACGCGACGATCCGGCGGGGAACGCCGAGCTGTTCCATTCGCTCCATGGCCAGCGGCAGGGCGGCTTCGGACGAGGCGGTCGAGAAGGCGATCAGCCACGGCTCACCGACCGCCCGCACGAACCGGCGGATGGGCACGCGCGCGATGAGGGCGACGGGGAACAGCACGCAGACCATGAAGACGATGATCGCCGCGTAGAGCGTGCCGACCAGCAGCCCCAGACTCTTGAGCACCCCGAGCCCGCTGTGCGAGACGGTGACGGCGATGGCCGCGCCGATGCCGATCGGCGCATAGGCCATCACCAGCCCGGTGAACTTGAACATGACTTCGGAGAGGCTTTCGCAGGCGCTCAACATGAACCGCTTGCCGGGGCCGCGCACGTGCGACAGCGCGACCGCGAACAGGATCGAGAAGAACACGACCTGGAGGACCTGGTTGGTCGCCGCGGCGTCGAAAAAGCTCTGCGGCACCAGGTGTTCGATGACCCCGCTGAACGTGGTCTTGGTGGCCGCGAAATCCGATCCCGCCTTCGCCGAGGCGGTCCCGAGATCGATCCCTTTGCCGGGCTTGACCAGATTGACGGCGATGAGGCCGACCGCGAGCGCCAGGGTCGTCACGATCTCGAAGTACACGATCGATCGGAACGCCAGGCGGCCGACGCGCTTCATGTCGTCGCCGTGGCCCGCGATGCCGACCACCAAAGTCGAGAAGAGGAGCGGGACGATCAGGGACTTGATCATCCGCAAGAAGATGCTCGACAGGATGTTCAGGTCGGCCGCGGCCCAGCCTCCGTGCGCGTCGCGGGCGCTCTCGGGAAAGAGCGCACCGAGCGCAATCCCGAGAATCATCGAGATCAGGATCCACTGGCTCAGCGAGATCCTGCGAAGCCCCGATGCGGGCGGCGTCGTCGTTCCCGCGGCGTTCGATGCTCCCACGTCGTTCTGCATGCTCGCACCTCCGTTTGAGGCGGGCATCCGCCGGGTGGCCCCTTAGTCGGGCGTTACCGGGCCAACGCCGCGCCGGAGCGTGGAATTCCGATAGCCGTACGAGGCATAGATCACGATCCCGATGGCCATCCAGCCGGCGAACCGGTACCAGGAGATCGTGGGGAGGCCCCGCATGACGTAGAAACACATCGCCGCGCCCAGCAGGGTGACCGGCCAGACGAACGGAACGCGGAAGGGACGCGGGCGATCCGGGTCGGTATGGCGGAGCACGAGCACACCGATGCAGACGAGGATGAACGCGAACAGCGTTCCAATGTTGGTGAGATCGTAGGTCTCGTTGGCGTCGCCGATCAGGGACCAGAGCGCCACGACGATCCCGGTGACCAGCGTCGTGATGTGGGGAACGTGGCTTTTGTGCGACACTTTGGCGGCCCACTTGGGCAACAGCCCGTCGCGGGCCATCGCGAAGAAGATGCGGGGCTGTCCGTATTGGAAGACCAGGAGCACCGCCGCCATCGAGAAGATCGCGCCGAGCGAGAGAACTTTCGCCACCCAGTTCAACCCGCTGAGCTGCAGCGCTTTGGCGAGCGGATCGGCGACGCCCAGCTGCGCCATCGGCACCATACCGGTCAGCACCGCGCCCACGACGATGTAGATCACGGTACAAATGGCCAGCCCCCCGAGGATCCCGATCGGCATGTTGCGTTGGGGATTCTTGGTTTCCTCGGCCGCGGTCGAGATCGCGTCAAAGCCGATGTAGGCGAAAAACACGATGGCCGCGCCCTGGTGGATTCCGTTCCATCCGTTCGGGGCAAACGGTGTGTAGTTGGCCGCCTTGATATGCGTGAGGCCAACGCCCAGGAAGAGCGCGAGCACCAGCAGCTTCACGGCCACCATGATGTTGTTCGCGCGGGCGCTTTCCCGCACGCCGATCATGAGCAGCCACGTGATCAGCATGACGATTCCGAAGGCCGGGATATTGATCAGGATCGGAATCCCGAGAATGTGCGGCGCCGTTTTCAGCAGCCCATGGACCGCCGGGTCGGAACTCAGCAACGCGGTCCGGTACGCGGTCAGGGTCCAGTCGGGCATGCCCCAGACGTTATCCGTGAGCGTCTTGAAATAGTCGCCCCACGAGATCGCGACCGCGACGTTGCCGACCGCGTACTCCAGGATGAGATCCCACCCGATGATCCAGGCGACCAATTCGCCGAGCGTCGCGTAGGAATAGGCGTAGGCGCTGCCCGCCTGGGGGATCATCGAGGCCAGCTCGGCGTAACACAGCGCCGCGAAGGCGCAGCACACGCCGAGCAACAGAAAGGAGAGGACGAGCGCGGGCCCCGCCCCGGCCCGGATGACGTGGCCCGCCGCGTCCATCTCGCCCGCCGCCGCGGTGCCGATGGATCCAAAGATGCCGGCGCCGATTACCGCGCCGATCGCCAACATGATGAGATCGCCCGGTCCGAGCACGCGTTTCAACGCGTTGGGATGATCGGCTTCGGCGAGCAGCGCGCTGATCGGCTTCGTGGAAAAAAGCGAGCTCATTGCGGGCGGTTAGAGGGGAAGAAAAGGACGGGCTGCCGCGCGGTCGAGTCGGGCGCGGGCCGGAGGCCCCGACTCGACCCTGGCCGCTCCGGCACTACCGATTCGACTCGATACGCATACCGTAGAAGGACCGCCACACGAAGACCGTGGACGTCATGAAGAACACCGCCGCGAGAATGTGGCCAAGCGTCGGGCCTTGCTGCTCGTTGAGCGAGACCGCGAGTTCGACGGCCAAGAGGCCAAAGAGCGTCGTGAACTTGATGATCGGGTTGAGCGCGACGGACGACGTGTCCTTGAAGGGATCGCCCACCGTGTCGCCCACCACCGTCGCGGCGTGCAAATCGGTGCCTTTCTGCTTGAGCTCGACCTCGACGATCTTTTTCGCGTTGTCCCAGGCGCCGCCCGCGTTCGCCATGAAGATCGCTTGGTACAAGCCGAAGATCGCGATCGAGATGAGGTAGCCGATGAAGAAATACGGATCGACGAACGCGAACGCCAGCGTCGAGAAAAAGACGGTCAGGAAGATGTTGAACATGCCGCGCTGTGCGTACTGCGTGCAGATCTCCACCACTTTCTTGCTGTCCGTCACCGACGCTTTCATGACGGCGCCGTCGAGCTTGATGTTGGCTTTGATGTATTCCACGGCGCGGTAGGCGCCCGTCGTGACGGCTTGCATCGACGCGCCCGTGAACCAGTAGATCACGGCGCCGCCGGTGATGAGGCCCAGCAAGAACGGCGGATTGAGGAGCGACAGCTTGTCGATGTTCACGGTGAGCCCGTGCGTCAGCCCGACGATGATCGAGAAAATCATGGTCGTGGCACCGACGACAGCCGTCCCGATCAACACCGGCTTCGCGGTCGCCTTGAAGGTGTTGCCCGCGCCGTCGTTTTCCTCCAGGAAGTGCTTGGCCCGTTCGAAGCTCGGTTCGAACCCGAACTGCTGCTTGACCTCGGCGGACGCGTTCGGCAGCTGCTCGATCATGGAGAGCTCGAACACCGACTGCGCGTTGTCCGTCACCGGTCCGTACGAATCGACCGCGATCGTGACCGGCCCCATCCCGAGGAACCCGAAGGCGACGAGTCCAAACGCGAAGACGGCCGGTGCGACCATCAGGTGGCCCATCGGCGCGATGCCATTGGGATCCGCGCCGGCGCCCCACGTGCTCACCCCGTATGCGATCGCCATCAGGATCATGATCGTGATGCCCAGCCAATACCCGCTGAAGTTTCCAGCGACGAGCCCGGACAGGATGTTGAGCGACGCGCCACCCTCGCGCGAGGAGACGACGATTTCCTTGGCGTGCGTCGACTCCGTCGACGTGAAGACCTTGACCAGTTCCGGAATGATCGCGCCCGCGAGCGTCCCGCAGGTGATCACGGTCGAGAGCTTCCACCAGAGCGTTCCGTCGCCCAGCGTCGGAATGATGAAATACGATACGACGTAGGTCAGCACCACGGACAACAGCGACGTCAGCCAGACGAGGAAGGTCAGCGGCGCCTCGAAATTCATTTTGTCCGCGGCCGCGTACCGCCGTTTGGCGATGGCGTGGTTGATGAGGTACGACGCCCCGCTCGAAATGATCATCATGACCCGCATCACGAAGATCCAGACGAGCAATTGCACCTGGATCGTCGCCCAACCCGGACCGGAGTGCTCCGGATTGACCGCGAGCACGATGAACGAGATCAGGGCAACGCCGGTGACCCCGTAGGTTTCGAAGCCGTCCGCGCTG
>Ga0335085_10007080_pt1 | contig 17525 bp, 11 predicted proteins | sample Lox_Sample_45_FD_206712 | JGI IMG/M metagenome (GOLD analysis project Ga0335085, IMG submission 206712) | Soil microbial communities from Loxahatchee National Wildlife Refuge, Florida, United States - Lox_Sample_4.5 | ecosystem: Environmental > Terrestrial > Soil > Wetlands | place: USA...
GACCGCGTGGCAGCTCTCGGGCAAAAGTCCGTCGCCATGACCGACCACGGCAATATCTACGGCGCGGTGCACTTTTTCGATGCCGCTAAAGCCAAAGGCGTCAAGCCCATCCTGGGCTGCGAACTCTACGTGTGCAAGGCCGAGGATCACCGCGTCGAGACCCCCAATGACCATTACAACCACCTGCTCGTCCTGGCCGAAAACGAGGAAGGCTATCGCAATCTGATCCGGCTCACGTCGGAGGCCAGCCTGCACGGGTTTTACCGGCGTCCGCGCGTGAGCAAGAAATACCTGGCCGAAAACTCCAAAGGTTTGATCTGTCTCTCCGGCTGCCTCAGCGGCGAATTGTGCGAGGAGCTCGAAAAAGGTAACTACGCGCAGGCCGCCGCCGTGGCCAACCAGTACCAGCAGATCTTCGGCAAGGAGAATTTCTATCTCGAAATTCAGGATCAGGGCCTGGAGACGGAAAAGAAGATCCGCTCCGATCTCTACCGGCTCGAACAGGAACTGGGAATTCCGCTGGTCGCGACCAACGACTCGCATTACCTCTGCGGCGAGGACTTCCACGCCCACGAAGTGATGTTGTGCGTGCAGACCGGCGCAAAGATTCACGACGCGGACCGGTTCAAATTCGACAGCGACCAGTTTTTTGTCAAAAGCGCCGACGAAATGGCCCTGCTGTTCAAGGATTCGCCGGCGGTGCTCACCCGCACCATGGAAATTGCCGAGCGCTGCAACCTCAAGCTTCACAGCGTCAAGAATCCCTTCCCCGAGTTTGCCGTTCCGCAGGGCCACACCGTCGAAAGCTACTTCGAAGAGGTGTGCCGCGCCGGATACAAACACCGCCTTGAAACCTCAATCCGCCGGCTTGAGGCGCAGGATGCGCTGCGTATTCCCATCCACGAATACCAGAGCCGGCTCGAGCGTGAGATCGCGGTCATCAAGCAGATGAAGTACGCGGGCTACTTTTTGATCGTGTGGGACTTCATCAAGTACGCGCGCGATCACGGCATTCCGGTGGGGCCGGGGCGCGGATCAGCGGCCGGCTCGCTGGTGGCCTATTCGATGGAAATTACCAACATCGACCCGCTGCAGGGCGGGCTGCTCTTCGAGCGCTTTCTAAACCCGGAGCGCGTCTCCCTGCCCGATATCGACGTGGACTTCTGCATGAACCGGCGCGGCGAGGTCATCGACTACGTAACGCGCAAGTACGGCCGCGAGCAGGTGGCGCAGATTATCACCTTCAACACCATGGCGGCCAAGGCGTCGATCAAGGACTGCGGCCGCGCGCTCGACATGCCCTACGGCGACGTAGACCGCATCGCAAAAATGGTGCCCGCTACGCTGGGCATGACGCTCGACGAGGCGCTCAAAGAGTCGCCTGATCTGCGCAAGGTCTACGACAGCGATAAACAGGTCCGCGAGCTCATCGACACAGCGAAGAAGCTCGAGGGCCTCGTGCGCGGTTCCGGCGTGCACGCAGCCGGAGTGGTGATTGCGCCGCGTCCGCTCACCGGGCTGGTGCCTCTGGCCAAGACCAAGAACGACGAAATCGTCACCGCTTACGACATGAAGTCTGTCGAGAAGATGGGTCTGCTCAAAATGGACTTTCTGGGCCTCACCACGCTCACCATCATCGACGACTGCATCAAGCTGATCGAGCAGTACAAGGGCGAGAAGCTCGATATCGAAGCGATCCCCTCAAACGACGAAGAGACCTTCCAGAAAGTCTTCCACGCGGCGCTTACATCGGGCGTGTTTCAGTTTGAGTCGGGCGGGATGCGCGACGTGTTGCGCCGCTACAAGCCCGACACCGTAGAAGATTTGACGGCGCTGAATGCCATCTACCGTCCGGGACCGATCCAGGGCGGCATGATCGACGACTTCATCGAGCGCAAATGGGGCCGGCGCAAGGTCGAGTACGTACTCCCCGAGCTTGAGGGAATCCTCAAAGAAACGCTGGGCGTAATCATCTACCAGGAACAAGTGATGCAAATCGCTAACGTGCTGGCGAACTTTTCGTTGGGTGAAGCGGATCTTCTGCGTCGCGCAATGGGAAAAAAGAACGCCGCGGAGATGGCCCGCCAACGCGACCGTTTTGTCAGTGGCGCGGTTGCGCAGGGGCACTCGCAGGACACGGCTGGCGACATCTTCGACCAGATGGACAAATTTGCCGGCTACGGATTCAACAAGTCGCACGCGGCCGCGTATGCTCTGCTGGCCTATCAAACGGCCTATCTCAAGACGCATTATCCGGTGGAGTTTATGGCGGCGCTGCTCACCTCTGAGACCTCCAAGCCCGACAGCGTCGTCAAATATATCGGCGAGTGCCGCGAGATGGGCATTCCCGTTGAGCCGCCTGATGTGCAGGTCTCCGGCGCGCAGTTCACGCCCCACGGCGAAGCGATTCGCTTTGGGCTGGCCGCGGTAAAAAACGTGGGCGGCAACGCCATCGAGTCGATTTTGAAGGCCCGCGCTGAGGCGGGTGGCGAATTCCGAAGCTTCTGGGAGTTCTGCGAGAAGGTTGACCTGCGCGTGATGAACAAGCGCGTCATCGAGTCGCTGATCAAGGCCGGGGCGCTGGACTCGCTGGGCAGGCGCGCGCGACTGACGGCGGCGATCGACAAGGCAATGGAGCGGGCACAGAAGGCGCAGCGCGATGCGGCGCAGGGCCAGAGCGGGCTGTTTGGACTCTTCGACGAAACTCCCGCGCGCGGGCGCAGCGCTGACGATCTGCCGGCAACGGCCGATTGGGAAGAGAGCGAGCGCCTCGCAAATGAAAAAGAGGTCCTGGGATTTTTTGTCTCCGGGCATCCGCTCGACAAGTACGCTGAGAAGCTGCGCAACTTGACCGGCGTGATCACGGCAGCCGAAGCGCTGGAGCGCAAGCCGCCGGAGCGCCGCTGGGGCGCGCAGCAGGATTTGGCCGACGAAATTCAGGTGGCGGGCATGATTCACGGCCTCCGCGTGCAAAAGGCTCGCAAGGATCAACGGCTCTACGCGCAGGCGGCCCTTGAAGACGCCACCGGTAAGATCGACTTGATCTGTTTTGCGCGCGATTACGAGCGGCTCGCCGCGCAGTTGAAGATTGAGGCGCCGGTACTGGTGCGCGGAACGCTGATGGGCGAAGAGGATGCCGCACCAAAGATTGCCGTAAGCCAGATTCAGGCGCTCGAAGATGTACAAGTGAAGCTTCCGCAAGCGGTGCGCATTCGAATCAATCTCGATCGTGCTACAGAGGAGATGCTTGATGGCCTGAAGAGTGTCGCTGATACCGCGCCCGGCCCCGGCAAAGTGATGCTGCATCTCGAAAAGAAGGGCGAGTACGCGGTAATTCTGGAGCCGGAAGGCATGAACGTCGCCGCCGACCGCGGCTGGGTGGAGCGCGTCGAAGAGATGGTAGGCAAGGGCGCGGTCCAGGCCATCGGATAGAAGCAGTGGTCAGTGCTCAGGGATCAGTGCTCAGGGATCGGATAAACAGTGGTCAAAGAAACGAGGGTACTGGTGCCTCTTACCTCGTTCCCTTGTTCCCTGTACTTTGCTATCATCCAGCCAAATGCAAGCGGAACAATTTACCTATCCTCCCTACAGCATCCCGCTTATGGAAGCCTATGGCGGCCTCTTCGAATCTGCCTTTATCGTTCTTCATCCCTTCGTCCGCGTCCCTCCATCTCTCGCCTGGAGCGCCGTGCACGAGTACCCTGACGACGCGCAAATCGTAGCCCATGGCGCAAAGTTCCCCTGGGCAGAGGTGGCCGCGCAAACCGGGCTCGGCAACTGCGCGCGCATCCATCAGGCGCTGCTCACCTCCATCGGCTCCCTCAACGATCACCTCGCCGACCCCGCCGGCCGCGACGCGCTGAAAACCTTTCTCGAGTCTCAGACCGTCTGGATGCCCGTCGAGGGCCGCTTCGAACCCCTCCTGCAAGCGGACCTCCTGCACACCTTCGCAGCGGCTCAAGCCGCCAAGCTCATCTACGTCCCCGAGTTCCCTCAATCCGAACCCGTCGTCACCCTCCCCATCGCCGGCCTGCGCAGCGGCTCCATTCCCTTTCCCGCTCGCGGAACCCTCCTTGCGCCCGACCACTCCTTCCTTTTCACGGTCGATTGGGACAGCTTCTTCACCCTTTTCTACGGCTCCCGCTCCTTCATCACCCGCGTTGCATCCGCACTTAATCTTGAAGGCTTCTTCGCTTCGCCCAATACTGAGCACGCCTGGTTCAACTACTCCTTCGGCTGCGCCACCGTCACCATCTCCCCGGAGCACTGGCAAACGGCGTAAGGATCGCAGGCGCTCACCGAGCCGCTGGGATATCCTGTTAGCGCCTTCAAGACTCGATCTTTATTCCTTATGAGGATCGCTAGCCTCTCAGCGGTGACCTCCACCACCGCCGCTGCTGTGCGAACCGCCGGAATTCCCTCCGCCCGAACTGTGGCTCGATGAACTGCCGCTTGAAGAGCTTCGCGGCGCCGGAGCAGAGCTCGGGCGAGCCGGTTGAGGAGTGCTGTGATATTCCGGTGCAGGCGTGCCGTGGAATGCCGGCGCGGGAGTGCTGTGGTAAGCCGGCGCAGCCTGCGGCGCGCCGTAATTTTGACCCGCGGTCGTTGAGCGGGTGTTGCCATACGCAGGACGCGTGTTGCCCAACAGCCCCGGTCCTGTCTGCGTACCATTGGTGCCGGACAATCCCCGGCTGTTATATACCGGCCGCGAGGCCAGCGGTCGGAGCGCCTGCACGGTACTCCCAGCAATCCTTACTGGCGTATTTGTGTTGCGCGCGGGCAGTCCGGAATTCACCAACGCCGTGTGCCGGTTCACGGCAACCATCGGTATCGGTCTCCCTGGAAGCGGTGGATGCGGAAGTATCGGACGGTTAATGTGCCGGTAACCAACAGGCACATGGCCTAAATTCAGGCCGCGGTAGTATCCCCCGAACCACCATGGTGTACAACCGCCAATCCCCGGCGCCCATCCCCAACCGAACCCGTCGTAGAAGTTCCAGGCGCCGCACTGATATGGCAAATAGCCCCACGAATAACCAGAAACCCAGAGGTATCCGTAGCTGGGCGTGTACATCCAGTCCCCGTAGCCGTAGGGATCGAATCCTGCATCCGCCGCATCGTAGGGCGACCACACATAGCCCTGCCCCGGCACGTTATACCAGTTGCCGTTCGCATCCAGGTCGTTCCATGCGGGGTTTTGGCTCTCGCCCAGATCTGCCGGCGCGCCGGTTTGCGTCGCTGCTTCCGCGGTTAATGCCTGATCGCGATCGGAATTCCATGAGTCCCAGGAATCCGGCTCGATCGACTCCGCCAAGTTGTAGCTGCTTGGATCGGAGCCGTTCAGCGCAATGCTTTCGCCGCTGTGCAGGGCCACGGCCACGGCTCCATTGCCGCTGTCGAGGTGTGCATTCCCCGTCAAGACGGCCAGACTACCCGGCGGATTGTCCATTGTGATGCGAAGCACGGTATAGCCGCTGGTCGTGACCATGCTGTCGCCAAATTGCACGCTCATCTGGCCGGCCAGGTTTCCGCCCTGGAACTCAAAGTAAGCCAGCCCGCCATTGAGCAGAAGCACAGCATTGGCCGACGCGCCCGATCCGCTCAGAACCTTCAGTGTCAAGGAACTATCAGGAGCGATCCGGGCCAAGCTGCCGTCTTCAAACTGGATCTCGGCCTTCCCGCTGTCCGCAGTCGTCAGTTGCATACCTTCCAGCAGCGGCGTATTCGCTACGGCCTGATCGGCCAATACCCGATTGCCTTGCGACAGCTTCACCGTACCGTCCACGTAACTCAGCCGCACCGCACGCGCCGGCTGGCCCGATCCCTGCGGTGCTGGGGTCTGGGCCCGCAGACCGAGGGCCAAGCACCCAACTCCGAGGGCTACCACCGCTAACCCTCTCAAACCAATGCAATTCTTCACGGGATCCATGGCGCCCCGCCTTCCTTTAACTCCATTCATGCTTGTTCGATACTCTACATAGGTTTGACACTCGCAGAGATACAAAAGTCTCTCTCGGCGGGAATTTATGTCGAGCCGAGCGCCAACAAAGCTTTAGCGCTCCTCCTCACCCTCGCCAGTACGCCGTCATCATGCGCCAGTCGCCCCAAAATCCCGCGGATGGTACCAACCTGCTGGGCCCGGCCATCACGAACGGCCTCCGTCAGAGCCTTCATTTCCGTGTCCAGGCCCAAACGATCGTGTTGCAGCAGCATTTCCAGGCGCGCGCCTTCCAGAATCGTCAGCGCAACCGATACCATCGATTCTCCCAACGTCTGAATCTCTTTGTTCTTCGAATAATTAAAAGTGCACGACCCCGCCCCTTCCGTTCCGGTGTAACTGAGCTGAATCCAACCCTGAAACGCCACCTTCAGGTGACTTTCGCAGGGTTCGTTAAACCAATTCTGGCGTTTCGCTACATCAAAGACGCGCGCGGCAAACCCCGCGCTTACCTGGATGTCGCGGTCCACGCCAGGTGTGCCCATCTCTTGCCCGTCATCAGGGGCTTTGCCGATTGGCGAACGAAAATGGCCGCTCCCGTCGGGGTGCAGCGTGATTGTCCATTGCGATGGCGACAGGCCAGGGTTGGAGAAGTTCACTTGAACCACGGATTCTCGAGCGGCCGGGGCCTGACTGTGCGCCGCCAGCGCCAGCGTCCCAATCGCCAGCCAAGCCAACTTCATCGCGCTGCCCCGTGCTCGCCCATGCGGGCCAGTGTTTGCGCGGAATGAATGTGGCAGATGGCGATGGCCAGTGCATCGGCTGCGTCTGCCGGCTCCGGCAGTTCGGCCAGGCCCAGAAGCCGCGCCACCATGAACTGCACCTGCTCTTTCTTCGCCAGCCCGTAGCCCACCACGCTGGATTTGATCTTGAGGGGCGCGTATTCGGCCACCGGAATCCCCTGCTGCGCCGCCGCCAGCAGCGCTACGCCGCGCACTTGCCCCAGCTTCAGAGCCGACTTGGCATTGACGGAGTAGAAGACCTCCTCGATCGCCACCGAATCCGGCCGCCAGCGCTCCATCTCGCTTGTCAGCTCTCTGAAGACCTGATCCAGCCGCGCCGGCAAAGCCTGCGTCTTTTTGAGCCGGATCGCGCCCATCGCCCGGCACTTAAGCTCGATCTCGCGCGCTTCATCGCAGGAGTCCACCACGCCGAACCCGGTCACTTCGGTCCCGCAATCGATGCCAAACACTCTCATCGGGTCCAAGTGTACCGCAGACGGGATGCCGCCATGTCATTCTGCGCCCTCGTAGGCTGTTTGCTCTCGGCCTGCTTCTGTCGGCCTTCTTGTTGACCGGAGACATGCATCCCCACGCCTGCAAAAAAGTTGATCCGTGCTGCCCAGATCGCATCATATTGGTAACGAGCCTGAGTTTTACTGCCAAATATAGAGCAATATATAGCAAGGCAAATTCCGTTATCGCTTGTGTTCATGAAAGTAGTGAAATGGATCGATACATAGAGGAATAGAGGAATGGACCGATGGGCCTATGGGGAATAACACGCAAAACGCTGGATAACGCGAAGCGCAACGCGATTCTCTGTCTGAGGCAAGGGATCACGCCCCGCCGTCTGGCGCTTACTTTGGCACTGGGGTTCTCAATCGGCTGCCTTCCGGTGGTTGGTGTCCCCACCATTCTCTGCGCTACGCTGGCTCTGTCGCTGCGGCTAAACCTGCCGGCGATTCAGGCAGCCAACTACGTCGCCATGCCCTTTCAGTTGGCCCTCATCATTCCCTTTATACGGCTGGGCCGCCGGCTCGTCTCAGTAGACCCGGCGCGTGCCCTCGATCCCGGCGCCCTCCTGCATCTTACCTCGCTCAACCTTGCTGCTCGCATGGGCATCCTGGCATTCCAGGCGTTGCTGGCATGGTTCCTGATCGCCATCCCTGTAGTAATCGTGCTTACCGTAGTGCTCACTCCCATCCTGCGCCGGATTCCGGCGATAGGCGAGGCCGAAACCAACTGAAGTTCACCTGTGCGGGTGAAACAGGACGATCGAACCAATACAAGTTCACGAAAACCTCCTTCCAACTCACTGCGAAGCGCCGCGTATAGAGCGACATGGCGCCATCAATTATGGCGATTGCCATTTCCCGGGGCCCTTCCTCTATACAGGGCGCCAGATGCGAAATCGGCTCTACATGGCTCCGCGTTGGTACTTTTGTTACCTGATTCCTGCATTTGTCGGAATCCCGCGTAGAATTATTACCTAGAGAGTCCCGAATTAAACGCATATACTACCTGCAAATTGCCTTAATCGCTTACGCTCGGCTGATCTGCACGGCGAGGCGCACTGGGGATTGCGGTAGAGGTTGCTGTGCACGAGCAAGGATAACCCCGGTTAGCGTCGCCTTGTCCGGGGTAAAACAGCCGTCGAGGGAAAGATGATAGAGCCGAATAGTGAGCCGGCAAAAGAGGGGAAGAGCAAAAGCTCCCGGTCGGCGCTCGCGACACTCGGCGGCCTTCCCCAGATTTGGCTTATTCTGCCCCTGGTTCTCCTTGCGCTGTGGGCCGGAACCGCCTTGGCTCGCCTTGTCCCCACTGGCAAGTGGGAAGCTCTGCCGCTTCTGGCCGCCGGAATTGCCACGGCTGCGTTTGCGCTTATCCTGAACAGATTCTTGCTGCGCCCTGCGCCCGCGGCGTCTGTGCCGATAAATATCGGCTCGGGGGTCAAAGATCTGCTGGGCCCCGAGGCTCCGGCAGTGATTGCGCTCAATCTGGAGGGCAACCTGGTCTATTGCAACCCCGTGGCGGAGCGCCTGCTGGGTTACCATTTCGCCGAACTGGCAAATCCCTGGAGCAAAGCGGAGATTCTGGCTCCTGGCGAGGGAGAACGGCTGCTGGCGGAGATGCAGAAACTCTGTCGCATCGATCAAGTGCCCGCGCCGAATAGGGGTGCTCGAAGAGCCGCTTACATCGAGTGCTTGCGCAAAATGCCGCCTGGCACGGTACCGAGCTTCGATGTCCGGGTGCGCAACAAGGTTGGCGTCACCTTCCCGGTAAACGTTCAAATCTCCTCCCTGCGCGACGACGCTGGCGAGCTGACCGGAATGGTAGTCGTAACGACGGATCTAAGCGCCGCCAGGCAGGACCAGCAGGAGCTACACGAAGCCCAGGAGCCCTACCGCGACCTCTTCGAGCACTCCAATGAGATGCTTGCCACGCTCAGCCCTGCAGGAAAGTTCCTTTATGCGAACCCTGCATGGGCGCAGTGTTTCGAGCTGGACCATGCGGCGCTGATGGCCTTCAATTCCTTCTTTGATCTGTTCGAGCCCGGTAGCGGAACCGAGGTATCCGCGCTCTTTCGCCAAGCGATGGATGGCAAACCCGTAGAGCGCGCTCCTCTGCGTCACTACACTCCCGACGGCCGCGTCATGGAGTTGGAATTGAGCCTCAGCCGCCGTCCAAAAACTGGCAAACCCAGAGATGTGCTCTGCATGCTGCGCGACGTGACGCCGCAGAAACAGCGCGAAAACCGGCTGGCGTTGCAGCTCGCGGTAAGCGAAATCGTGGCGGAAAGCGCCTCGTCCAGCTCCTCAGGCATGCGCATCCTGGAAGCGTTGTGTACCTCGCAGGGTTGGGATATAGCCATCCTCTGGGTAGTGGACGCCGAGCAACAACACCTCGAGTTCGGAACCGCGTGGGGGTCTCTGGGCCGGCGCGTTGAAGCTCTCATTCAAGGGAGCATGGGCCAGAAGCTGGCGGGCTCGATCGAGTTGCCCGAGCGTGCGTGGAGGGACGGGCGTCCAGTGTGGATCGCCGATCTCACTGCGGCGCCGCCAAGCTCACGCGTGGCAGAAGCTTTAGACGAGGAGATGACTTCAGGCTGGGCGGTGCCCGTGCGCGCCGGTAGCAAGCTGCTCGCGGTGCTGGAGTTTTATTGCCGCTTCCGGTTGCGCGAGGATCGCGATGCCATGGCCGTTATAGAGATCGCAGCCTCCGCGCTGGGGCAGACAATCGTGCAGTCTCGGGAGCGCGACTGCTCCGGTGAAGTGCGCCGCCCGCAGGAGATCCTGCTCGATTCCGTAACCGACGGCATCTGCGGTCTCGACAGCCATGGAAAGGTGACCTTTGCCAACCCGGCGGCTGCGCGGCTGCTGGGCGCGCCCCCCGACGCGCTCTTTGGCATGCCCTTGCACGATCTTCTGCATGGCCGGGCCCCGGCTGACCGCGCATGCGGCCACGATTGTCCACTGAGGCAAGCCGCAGTGCAGTCCAACGCTACCAGTGGCGAAGAGGGCATCTTTCGCGCCGACGGCAGCTCCTTCTCGGCCGAGTATGTTCTTACGCCAATCCGTGGCCAGGGCCGCTTTTCAGGCTGGGTACTCAGCTTCCGCGACATCAGCCAGCGTTACGCCTTGGACCAGCTTAAAAACGAGTTCATATCCACGGTCAGTCATGAACTGCGCACGCCGCTCACCTCGATCCGCGGAGCGCTGGGACTGCTCACTTCGGGTATTCTCGGCGAGGTAAGCGAAAAAGCCTCGAGTTTGCTGCGCATCGCGGTCACCAACTCCGATCGCCTGGTGCGTCTCATCAACGACATTCTCGACCTCGAGCGGATCCAGAGCGGGCGCGAGCCGCTTGCCTTCCGCACTGTGCAATTGGCCGGAATCGTGAAACAGGCCATCGACGACATGCAGCCGTTGGCCGATGCCGCCGGCGTGCGTCTCATCCACGACGCCACACAGGTCGAGATCACTGCCGATCGCGACCGCCTGCTCCAGGTCGTCACCAACCTGCTCTCCAATGCGGTCAAGTTTTCGCCTCCTAATTCGCCGGTGAGCGTCATGCTGCGGCCAGGCGTCACTGGCGTGATCCTCTCTGTCATCGACCATGGCCGTGGAATTCCCGCCGATAAGCTGGAAAGCATCTTCGGCCGTTTTCAGCAGGTGGACGCCTCCGACTCCCGGCAGAAGGGCGGAAGCGGCCTGGGCCTCGCTATTTGCCGCAGTATCGTGATGCAGCATTCAGGGCGCGTCTGGGCCGAGCGCAATCCGGTTCGCGGATCTACCTTCCGCGTCTTTTTGCCCTACCAGCCTGCTCCCCTTACGGTTTCGGGCGTGCCGCCGGAGACCGAATCCAGGCATGGCCTCGTGGTGCTGGCCGACGCCAACGCGGAAACGCGTCCCAGGATCGCCGCCCAATTGGCCCGCCACGGCTATTCCGTAGTGCAGGCCGCGAACGTAGAGCAAACCCTCTCCGCGGCAAGCCAGAACGCCCAGGCGATCCTCCTTGATACCTCTCTGGACGGCATGAACGGCTGGGAGATTTTGCCGCTGCTGCGCCGGCTGGACGCGACCTCGCGTACCCCGGTGGTCTTGTTGAGCGTAGAAGATCCGCATGCGTCCACTGCGTTGCCTGACGGTGCTGCCGGGCTGGTAACCAATCCGCTTCAGGAGGATGAACTGCTCGCCGAGCTGTCGCGCGTGCTTTGCGAATCCGACGAAAAAGCACGCATCCTCGTCGTCGAGGACGATCGCGACCTCGCCCATGTCATCGGCGAGGTCTTCGCCCGCGACAACATTACCGTGGAGACGGCGCATTCGCTGAAAGAAACCATCGCTGCCTGTTCTGCATTCAAGCCGCATCTCATGCTGCTCGATATCGGGCTGCCCGACGGCGACGGTTTCAACGTAGTGGACTGGTTGCGCCAGAGTGCGGACCTGGCCGGCCTCCCGCTAGTGGTCTACTCAGGCCGCGAGCTCTCCGACGTAGAGCGCCATCAGCTCACCCTCGGACCCACCTATTTCCTTGCCAAAACCCGTGTGCAGCCGCAGCAGCTCGAGGCCCTGGTGCTGACCATGCTGCGTTCCGCACGGCAGAACGAGAATGCTGCCACGCCGGAATTGATCGCTCCAAATCCGTAACCAGCGCGAGAAAGTCCTTTCATCCACATCGACAACGCCGCGCAGGCGTTTGACAATAGTGGTGGAGGATCTGCTGCCTTGGCCCGTAAGATCTTGATCATCGACGACGAAGACGATATTCGCGAAGTAGTCGCGCTCAGCCTCGAAAGTGTTGCCGGCTGGGAGGTGATTGTGGCCAGTTCGGGCGCGCAGGGATTGACCCGCGCCGAAGAACAAAAACCCGACGCCATCCTGCTGGATGTCATGATGCCGGACATGGATGGTCCTGCCACGTTTCACGAGCTGCGCAAAAATCCCGCCACGGCCCGGATTCCCGTGCTGCTGCTCACCGCCAAAGTGCAAGGTCCCGACCAGCGCCGTTTCGCCGATCTGGGCGTGGAAGCCGTGCTCTTCAAGCCCTTTGATCCGCTCACGCTCTCCGCGCAGATTGCAGGCGTGCTAGGCTGGACCTGATCTCACTTTCATGGAACCTTCTGCCCAATCGTCCGCCCAGGGCAACGCTGCTCTTAGCCAGGCCATCGACCGCCTGTGGGTCCGCTTTTTGCCGGAGATCAAGGAGCGTATCGCCAATCTCCAGGCCGCCGCTGAGGCGCTTGCCGCGGGAACCCTCTCTCCATCCCGCCGTGAATCGGCCTGCGCCGACGCGCACAAACTTGCCGGCGTCCTGGGCACCTTCGGGCTTACGCGCGGCACGGTATTAGCGCGGGAGCTTGAAATCAACCTCACCCGCGATGACGGCCCCGATCCCGCCTCCGCCTCCAGGCTCGTCTCGATTGCCGCAGAGCTGCTCCAGATGGCCGAGAGCCGTCAATCAAGAGCGGAACCAGAGTAAGCGTACCTTTCCGTTAAGTCGTGAATGCGGCCCTCTCTTGAGGAAAAGGCCACTTGTCCGACGCGCTTCCGGAGCACATCGACTCTGGTTCCGCTGTGCCCGCTGACCCTCCCAGCAATTACACTCATCTTCAGTGACACCGCTCGATCCATTCGCGTCCCCTTCCGGCCTCGCGCCCCAACTGGACCTCGCATTTGACGAGCCCCATCCTGCGCGCCGCATCTGGCCTGTCCGCGAACTGGTCGCCGAGGCGCGTGAGTTGGTGGAGCATGAGTTTGGCGATGTCTGGGTCGAGGGCGAAATCTCCAACTATCGTCCCGCGCCCTCCGGCCACGTCTACTTCACCCTCAAGGACGCTGACGCACAGCTCCCCGTCGTCCTCTTCCGCCGCCAGGCCCTGCTTCTCCGCTTCCGCCCCGACGACGGCCTGCACGTCCTGGTTCGCGGCCGCATGAGCGTCTACGAGCAGCGCGGCCAGATGCAGCTGGTCGCCGAGACGCTGGAGCCCTTCGGCGCCGGTTCCCTGCAGCTTGCCTTTGAGCAATTGAAGGAGCGGCTCAAGGCAGAGGGCCTCTTCGATGCAGAACGCAAGCGGCCCCTGCCCGCGTTTCCGCGCACCGTAGGCATCGTCACCTCGCCCACCGGCGCTGTGATCCGCGATTTCCTCAACATCGTAAGCCGCCGCCACTCCGGCTTAAACGTCCTGCTCTCGCCGGTCTCCGTTCAGGGCGAATCTGCACCGGCTGAAATTGAAGCCGCGCTGGCCGAACTCAATGCGGCCAATCTCGTCGACCTCATCGTGCTTGCTCGCGGCGGCGGTTCGCTTGAAGATCTCGCTGCCTTCAACACCGAGCGTGTCGCACGCGCCATTGCATCCAGCAGGCTTCCTGTGGTCTCCGCCGTTGGCCATGAAACCGACTTCACCATCGCCGACTTCGCCGCCGATCTGCGCGCCCCCACTCCATCTACCGCGGCCGAGCTCATCACTGAGGCGCAGCACAAAATCGCCGATCATCTGGCTGCGCATTCGCGCCGCCTGGAACGCGCCGCGCGCTTCCAGCTCCTGCAATCCCGCCAGCGCCTCGCGCGTTTGCCCATCAGCCGCGCCGAGTCCCGCGTCTCCATGCTCCTGCATCGCCTTGGCCAGCGCCTTGATGACGCCGCGCTCCGTTTGGACTCCGCCATCGCCGCCAAACTCCGGCTGCGCCGCAATCGCATCTCCGAGCTCGATGCCGCCATCCTGCATCGCGACCCGCGCCAGCGCCTGGCCCACGCGCGCGAACACCTCGCTGATTTCCGCGCCCGTATCAGCCGCTGCATCGAGCGCCTGCTCCTCTCTTCCTCGGCCTCGCTCGCCGCCCTCGATGCCCGCCTGCATTCGCTCTCGCCGCTGGCCGTGCTCAACCGCGGCTACGCTCTGGTTCTTTCGCCCTCAGGCTCGCTCATTCGATCCGCCGCGCAAGTTGCTTCAGGCAACCTCGTCACCACGCGCCTCGCCGACGGCTCGTTCCTGAGCCGCGTTGAGTCCGTGGCCCTTGAGCCCCGCGCGCCTCATCAACCCCCTCCGGCCCAAAAAAGAAAGAAGCGGGCGCGATGACATCATCCGGAACACGTAAACTCTTCGGAACCGACGGCATTCGCGCCGTCGCCGGCGAGCCTCCGCTCGATCCCACCACCATCTACGCTGTCGGCCTCGCCCTCGCTCACTCTCTCCGCAAGACCAGGGTCCCCGCAGACCACCCCCCGTTCGTGGGGTGGCAGACCGTCACGCATCCCAAGGTTCTTCTCGGCTGCGACACGCGCGAGTCCAGCCCATGGATCGCCGCTACTCTCGCCGAGGGCCTGCGCCAGGCGGGCGCTCACGTTGAGAGCGCGGGCATCGTAACCACGCCGGCCGTCGCGTTTCTAGCCCGTACCCACGGCTTCCATGCCGGTGTCGTCATCTCCGCTTCGCACAATCCCTGGCAGGACAACGGCATCAAGCTCTTTGGTGCTGACGGCTTCAAACTCCCCGACGCGATCGAGCTGGCCATGGAAAAGAAGATCCTCTATTACGCCGCGCGCGTCAAAATCTCCGATCCCTCCCTCTTTCCGCCCGTCGAAGAAAATCCCGCATTCAAGAGCGATTACATCCAATTCCTCATCGATTCCGTCCCCGGGCTCTTCCTCTCCAATCTCAAAATCGTCGCCGACTGCGCCAATGGCGCTGCTGCCGCCATCGCGCCGGAGCTCTTTCGCCGCCTTAACCGCGATGGCCGTGCCGAAGTGACCCTCCTCAACGTCGCCCCCGACGGCCGCAACATCAACGCCAACTGTGGCGCGCTCCATCCCGAACTCGTCGCCCGGGAAACGCAACAGCACGGCGCCAATCTCGGCCTCACCTTCGACGGCGACGCTGACCGCTGCATGCTCGCCGGCCCTGAAGCGAACGTGATCAACGGCGACGCCATTCTGCTCCTGGCGGCGCGCGACCTCAAGGCGCGCGGCATGTTGACCGGCGATCTGGTTGTCGCCACCACCATGTCCAACATGGGTCTTGAAGCCGCGCTCAAACAGAGCGGCATCCGCATGCTGCGCGCGCCCGTCGGCGACCGCTACGTCCTCGAAGAGATGCAGAAGCACGATGCGGCGCTCGGCGGCGAGCAGTCCGGGCACATCCTCTTTCCCCATCTCGCCACCACCGGCGACGGCATCCTCACCGCTCTCGTCGTCGTCGACCTCATCGCGCGCAGCGGCCAATCCATCGGCGCGCTCACTGCCGATCTCAAAGTCTTTCCGCAAATCATCGTCAACGTCAGAGTGCGCGAGAAGAAGCCCCTCGAATCCATCCCCGCCGTCGCCCAGGCCATCCGCGCCGCTGAAGAGGCGCTCAAAGACAGAGGCCGCGTCGTCATCCGTTACTCCGGCACCGAGCCTCTCGCGCGCGTCATGATCGAAGCCGAAAGCGACGAGGCCATGCAGAAACACGCCGGCAACATCGCCGCCGCCATCCGCGCCGAACTCGGCGCCTAAGGCACCACCAGTGTCTCAACCGCCCTCCGCCGCCGAATGATACTCCTGCCGAATGTGCGTTAAATCAACAGTAGGCTTCGGGAACTTCAGGTCCAGCGTTTCGAAGTGCTCAACCACGATGCGCGCGATGGCCAGATTTCGAAACCATTTGTGGTTCGCCGGGATAATGAACCACGGAGCGTGCCGCGTGCTGCACTTCATGAGCGCCTCTTCATAGGCTTTCATGTATTCGTCCCAGTAGGCACGCTCTTTGTAGTCGGCCTCGCTGATCTTCCAGTATTTGGTGGGGTCGTCGAGGCGCTCCTTAAAGCGCTTCAGTTGTTCTTCCTTTGAGATGTGCAGGTAGAACTTCAGAATCTGCGTGTCGTGCGCCGCAAGGGCGTTCTCAAAGTCGTTGATCAGGCCGTAGCGGCGCGACCAAACCTCCTTTGAAACCAGGTTGTGCACCCGCACCACCAGCACATCTTCATAATGGGAGCGGTTAAAAATCACCACCTCTCCTCTGCCCGGCGCCACTTTGTGCGCCCGCCACAAAAAGTCGTGGGCCAGCTCCTCGGCCGTGGGCTGCTTGAACGCAGCCACGCGGCAGCCCTGCGGATTCATCGCGCCCAGAACATGGTTGATAACGCCATCTTTGCCTCCGGTGTCGGGCGCCTGCAGACAGATGAGCAGCGAATGCCGCCGCTCCGCGTAGAGCAGCTCCTGCAGCTCCCGCAGTTTCTTCTGGTAGTGATCAATCTCCTCCGCGGCTGCCTTATGGTCCTTGTGGCTGCCCTTGAACGAGGGGTCGATCTCTTTCAGCTTCACCTTGCTTCCAGGCGCAACTTTGAAATGCTCGATGTAGTTCATCTTCGTTCCACGCTCCATTGGCTACGCAACCAGGCCGGATTCCATCCGCGCGCAACCCGCCCGCCTGCGCTGCCCATTCTACAACCCCGCGCGAACTGTGTTTCTAACAACGACTTCGCAGGGTGACCCATGTATGACAGCACCGCCCAAACCCACCCTACTCCCTGTTTCCAGCTGCCACGTCTCTCAACTCCCCGGCTTTGCGTTTGCTTTTTGCGCCGCCGACTCAGCACAACCCTGGGGTGCCCCATCCTAAACGCGTTTCTTGCGTTTAGGGTGGGACAGCACGTCCATCAACTCCCCGGCTTTGCGTTTGCTTTTTGCGCCGCCGACTCAGCACAATCCTGGGGTGCCCCATCCTAAACGCGTTTCTTGCGTTTAGGGTGGGACAGCACGTCCCTCAACTCCCTGGCTTTGCGTTTGCTTTTTGCGCCGCCGACTCAGCACAATCCTGGGGTGCGCCATCCTAAACGCGTTTCTTGCGTTTAGGGTGGGACAGCACGTCCCTCAACTCACCGGCCTTGCGGGTGCCCTTTCGCGCTCTTTGCGAAAGGGTGAGATAGTTCAACCGGCAGACCAGCCAGCGCCGCTATCGCTCGGAGATCGTCGTCACCGAGATCAGCCTCCTGTCTCCTCCGCCCGATGGCGGCAGCGACGACGTGGAGCACTACGTCAGCGGTCAGGGCTTCGCGCCGCCCGAGTTCAGCGAAGAACCGGAGATCAAGCAAGAAGAAGTGCCCTACTAGAACGTAATAGCACTGAAGCGATCCTAACTTGAGAGTGCTCGACCCTGCCCCGTTTGGCGTTACAAATTCTGTGATGAGTTCGATGTTTCCCTGCTCTCCCCGTCATCCCTGGAAAGGAAACTCATCTTGCATTTGTAACCTTTCCGCTAGACCTCTGCAATGCTCATTCTCCGGATCACGCTGAAGACCCTGGCGAACAAACGCCTTAGCCCGTTC